>Ga0163144_10006119_pt1 | contig 26624 bp, 28 predicted proteins | sample OliLak19BULKMAT1_FD_123175 | JGI IMG/M metagenome (GOLD analysis project Ga0163144, IMG submission 123175) | Freshwater microbial mat bacterial communities from Lake Vanda, McMurdo Dry Valleys, Antarctica - Oligotrophic Lake LV.19.BULKMAT1 | ecosystem: Environmental > Aquatic > Freshwater >...
AGAGTCGTGATGTCTTTAAATTGAATGCCTTTTTTGGGAAAATCATCAATGGTGCGAATTTTATTTTTAATATATTCTAAGCGCATAAGACCTCAATGAATTTTAGTCGTGACCAGATAGAGTATGGGATATAAAAGCGGCCAGAGCAATAAAAAACGATTGAGACCAAAAAACCAAAAATTGGCCAAGTGAAAAATCAAACCAATGGCACAACTGATTAAGCACCACTGAGGATTTAGCCACGCCAAAGGAAATGTGATTTCCCACAGCATAATCATCCATGACAATAAAAACATTAAACGAGTATTTTGCGTTAATTTTTTAATTAGTGTACTTTTAAAAAAGATGGTGTGATTTAAAAATTGCGGCAAGGCCAAACCTTTTTGCCATAAGGGTTTTTTTATTTTAATCAGCCCGGCAAAAAAATAGGAAAGACTTAATTGTAAGGCCAAGTAATAAAGCACTCCGTGAATGACTAAAGTGTTTCCAGGAAATAATAAAATTAAACTGGCGCCTAAGCTAATAATAAGCCCCAAATAATCACTCCCTCCGTTAAAAGATCCTCGGTATCTTAAGGCAAAATAGATTTGAGTAAAAAAGATTACCAATGAAAATAGATAATGAGGAAAGATCATACCCATAAAGCAGAATATTCGAAGAAAACACATGAGGTTGTAGATCTTAGGCGAAAAAAAATGATGAAAAAAATGGGCACCTGTATGAAAATCTTGCGCTAACAATTGGCCCGGCCAATATTGTTGAGTTTTCTTGGAAAGTAAAAAAAACTCTATTCCAAAAAGTGCAAAGACAAAAAAATAAACTTTAAACCACCAAATCTCTAGCATAATTTCTTTGTGTGTTCCGGAGATATCAGAACATCTTGTATCCCATTACTGATTTTAAATTGAAAAACTCCAGATCTAACCTGCTCTTCTACTAAGCTTTTAACTAATTCATAGGAAACTGAAGCATTAAAATCAAATTTTTCTTCCACCGCATCCATCACTAATCTTTGCACCATAGTATCTAAGGCCAGACACAAATTGACCTCTTGATTGAAAAACAAAGATAACTTTTTCCGTGAAATTAAGTGAATCACTGGCCTCCACTCTTGCTGTTCTTCTTTGAAATATAATTTATATTGAGCCGTGGCATCTTCAAAAAACTTCCATGAAGGAAAAAAAGCACGAAAAATAAATAGCCAACGATTTTGGGCGGTACGTCCACGCACTAAATAAAGACATAAAATGAAAATGAGAAAGGCAAAAAAAAGGGTCATGCCTTATTTTAAAAGCATGACCCAAACAAAGGCAATAAATTAAATCTTAGCAGGCAATGCGGTAAAAATTCTTTTGAGCACTTTATATCCTTCAAAATCATTATGTACGTACACGGTCGTACGCCAATAAAGCGGCTCCTCTGCATTCATTAATTCTTTTAAAAAATCAAAGTTTAATAAATTCTCGGGAAATTCTAACTTCATTGCAAAAAATGGACTAAAACTAGTTTTGTGACCTTGCACCGGCATAGAATAAAAAACGGTCCTGACGTTACTATCACCCATTTTTTCCTGCAGATCCAGAGGATAAGTGACAAGATCATGAGCTTCGCCCTTAGTTAAAAAAGAACTGATATAAACTAACGTCCCCCCAACATTATTCAACGAGACATCTATTTTTATGGTGGCGCCTCCTGTCTCAGAATATTTGGGAGTAATATCAAAAGTCTCCAATACTGGGTCAGTAGCATTTAAATCTTTAGGAAAAACAATTTCGCCCTCAACTTTTGCCGAATAAGCTCCCCAACCAGCATAACGATCGATAGTATCAAAAGTAATCGTGCCTCTTCCTTCTCTTCCCCAGCTCGATCCCCAACTATTTTTAAAATAAAAAATTTTGCGATTTAAATCATAGCCATAAAGGACAATCACATGGCCGCCACAGTTTTTAGGATTGGTTAAACAGGCCTTGCGAAGTGTTTCATTATGAAAAACATCTCCACTATCAGACCATCCATCAAAATTCACGGGAACCGAAACGGCGATTGGTCTTTTTTCATTGGCCAAAAAAGACAACAAGCTATTTAAATTCCGCGGAACATTTATTACCTTAAAATTTTCAAAATTAATCACACGCTTTAAAATCGCTCTGGAAGGAGCACGATGTGAATAACAATAAGTCGGAGCACTACCTGTTTCGGTCTTTTCATTGGCGCAAGGAAGCCCACGATCAAACCAACCTGGTTGGTAGCCCCAGTCCTTTTCTAAAAGAGCACCATGAGAAAGAAGTGAACTTAAATTTTCAGAAGTATTTGAACCATCTTCACTAGATGACACTCCATCTAAAGACTTAGTGGTATAAATGAGAAACTCTTCAGAAAGGTTCGTTTCTAATTTTAAGTCTTTTTTAATAATCGCTTCGACTAACCCCATCGCTGCAAAAAAAGAACAGGCCCCTCGCTGCTGTTGGTGTTTTCCTACCGTGAGCAAATCTTGCAAATCAACCATTACTGGCAAATCTAAACTTTCTTTTTGATTTAGTGTGGCAGGAAAAACTTCGTCTTTATAACGATCTAATTTAGGTTTGATATTTTCAGCATAAACATTAGAAGATAAAAAAACGGCAAAAAGAATTGTGAAGAAATTCATACTCATGGCCCACCTCTAATAAAAGTTGGGTCATCTTATTTTGAAGCGATAGCTTTGGCCGTAACGTGTGTAAAAACTACTTACGTTTACGTACAGATGAGGCAGGAATGTTCATCTCTTCACGGTATTTTGTGACTGTTCTTCGCGCCACGTCAACATTTTGTCTCGCCAGCACTTCGGAAATTTTCTGGTCTGAAAATGGACGAACGATATTTTCTTTTTCGATTAAATCTTTAATCTTAAGTTTGATCACTTCATTTGAGACTTCTGAGTGCCCATCTTTCCCGCCCACACCGGTAGTGAAAAAGTATTTAAGCTCAAAAGTTCCCATAGGCGTATGCATAAATTTATTAGTCGTCGCTCGTGAAATAGTTGATTCGTGCAAACCGACTTGGTCAGCAATAGTGCGAAGGATCATTGGTCTTAAACTTTTTGGACCTTTTTTAAAAAAATCTTGCTGTTCTTTGACGATGGCCTTAGCAACTTTTTCAATCGTACGCTGACGATTTTGCACCGATTTCATCATCCATTTTGCGGCATTTAATTTTTCTTTTACATAGTCTTTGGCCTTCACATCATTTTGCGAGGCCTTGAGCATATCTTGATAAAGCTTGGAAATTTTTAAACGAGGTACGCCATCATCATTAACTTGCACCACATATTCTTCGCCAGCTTTTACCACATATATATCTGGTACAACATATTGCACTTCTCCAGGTGAAATTAAACGCCCTGGCTTGGGATGAAATTGTTGCAAAATCACTTCACAATTTCGCACTTGTTCTTCTTGTGCTCCGTAGAGTTTAGCTATTTTTTGGTAATCACGATTTTTAATATCATTTAAATGGTGACGAATCACATTTTCTAAAAGCGGTGATCTCTCTTCTAAAATACGCGCTTGGGCCAGTAAACAATCGGCCAAATTCTCAGCGCCGCACCCCACTGGATCAAGACGAAGAACGATGCGATGTAAATGTTCCGCCAGCTCTCTTGATAATGTTGTTTCTTTTAATAAATCTTCAAATTTAACTTCCAGGTAACCTTCATCACTAATGTTATGAATGATATTTTGTGCAAATATCATCTCTTCATCAGTTAAAGTTTCCATGCGAAGTTGCCACTCTAAGTGATCTTGCAGGGACTGTCCGCGCGTCACTAAATTTTCATAATTAGGGCCATCTTCAGACAGATCGACCGTCGCCATATTAGGCGAATTATGCGTTGAGGAATTATAACTTTCTAAATAGGATTCCCAATCAAATTCATCTTTTCCGATAGCTGGAGCTTCAGTAAAATTATCCGCCGTGGCCTCTCTCGTTTCTAACTCAACACGATCTTCCACTACTTCAGCTTGGTAATTTTCGTCGCCACTATTTTCATTAACTGAATCTTCACCACTATTGTCTTCGTGATTAATTTCATCATTTACTTCTTCTAAAATAGGATTTTCCAAAAGCTCATCGGCAATGGCCGTACTCATTTCTTGATGAGTAAGAGTTAGCATTTTGATCGCCTGCTGCATTTGCGGCGTCATGATCATTTGCTGTGTTTGCTTTAAGGACTGGGTTAGTTTAACGGCCACAAGGCCTCCTCACATTTTAAATTCTTCACCCAAGTAGAACTTCCGTGCTCTCTCGTCGTTTATTATTTCCTGGGGCGAACCATGCACCAGTAGTTCTCCATTGCTCATGATATAAGCGTGATCCACTATTCCTAGTGTTTCGCGCACGTTGTGATCTGTAATCAAAACTCCGATATTTCTTTTTTTCAAATTTAAAATCACTTGCTGAATATCACTCACCGCCAGTGGATCAACACCAGCAAAAGGCTCATCTAGCAAAACAAATTTTGGCTCTAAGGCCAGGGCCCTGGCGATTTCCACGCGGCGTCTTTCACCACCAGATAAGTCTGCACCTTTTGATTTACGAATATGATCTAAACCAAATTCTTTAATCAGTGATTCTAAAATTTCATGACGACGAGTACGACTCAAATCACGATTTTCCAGCACGGCATAAATGTTTCCTTCTACCGATATATCGCGAAACACTGAAGCCTCTTGCGGTAAATAACCCACGCCTTGCAGAGCACGTAAGTGAATGGGAAAATCCGTAATGTCATCGCCATCCAGAGTAATTTTTCCCGCGTCGGCCTTAATTAATCCCACCATCATATAAAATGAAGTGGTTTTTCCCGCGCCATTTGGCCCCAGTAATCCCACCACTTCGCCTTGTCCTACTTTAAGCGCAACATCTTTCACCACAGTTCTTTTACCGTAAGTTTTTTTTAATCCTGTAGCTTCGAGATATGATGTTTCCATACTTTCCTTTTACTCTTCTAACCTAAACTCACCGGCCGCATCATCGACCTCTACAATAGACGATTTAGGGCGAACTGTAATTTTATTCCCTTTAATCACATCATTATCTTGATAAACTTTAGGGTAACCCGTTAAAATTAACTTATCTTCGGCCATATGCCCCTCTAAGTGCTCCGCAAAACCTTTACGCAAAACACGACCTTTGGCAGTAGGCACGAATTCCTCTAACTTCACATCGTCAAAAAGTTCGTAATACTTGAGCTTTTTATTGTAGTTTTCTAAAAAAATCTCGCCTTTAAGTGACCGAACATTGGTCAAATCGCGCTCAATATAGACGGAACCCTCCAAATTGATCCTTTGCTCTAACTTAAAAAAGTCTAATAACTGAGTCTTAAATTTAAGACTTGGCTCATAACTTCTAGACCTCTCGATATGGCCTTTTACATTGTAACGATATTGTAAATTTCCGGTCAAAGGCCAAACCACCAATTGTTCACTTTCAATAAATATTTTTTCATAATTTTTAAGATTATCATTGATGGTTTTGACATTGCCTGACGCTGTAACCTCGTTTTGATTTTCATAAAAATTGATCTCATCGCTAGTGGCCTCTAGCCCTTCTGATTTAATGGCAACGTTGGACGATAAATTGAAATGTTTTTTTTCATTCTGCAAAAAACCAAAGTCTCCCACAAAATCAAAAATACGCTCACCGTGATAATATTGTCCTTGGGGAGCAACCAGAGTAATTAAACTATTTTCATCTTCAATTTTTGAGGACTTCGAAAATAAATTTACGACTGGATGACCTTCACGCCAAATCAGCACGAAAGATTCCTTGAAACGGCTCTGCGAATCTAGCTTCGCTACTTTTTTAGCGGCAAAAGGATCGGGCAGTTTTTCAATACGATGGGCCCAATTAAGCACATAAAAACAGGTGCTAAAAAATATTAAAATTAATATCGAGTGGCGCTTTTCAAAAAACATTTAAATCATCATAACATGACGCACTAATGGCGACGATTACAGCAAAGTTTTCTTTACGAAAAAGATTAACCGAGCAATACTCTTGGATAAAATGACGGCACAAAATAACACCTTGAAAATATTAGAGCAAATCATTGCAGAAGGCGTGCAATTGACGCCCATGATGAAGCAGTATTACGACATAAAAAAACAGTATCCTGATCTGCTTTTATTATTTCGTATGGGAGATTTTTACGAGGTCTTTTTTGATGACGCTCGCGAAGCTTCACGTCTATTAAATATTACCCTGACTCACCGAGGAAAATTAGGCGATACACCCATTCCCATGGCGGGAATTCCTCATCATGCGGCTGTAAATTATATCGACCGCATCACTGCACTCGGCTTGCGCGTCGCCATCTGCGAACAGATTGAAGATCCTAAAGAAGCTAAAGGAATTGTTAAGCGCGCGGTTACCCAAATCGTAGGACCAGCAATGCCGTTTGATTTAGATAAATCTCAAGGACGCGAAAATTTATATATCGCTGCTGGGTTTGTAGAAAATAATATTTATTATTTGTGCGCACTAGATTTTACCACGGGAGATTTCTGGGGCATGAGCACGCCAGAAAAATCACTTTTTTTAGAAAAGCTGCACGCCATCTCTCCTAAAGAATTTTTATGCTACATGGGCCAGTGGGAAAACGATGCTGACTTAGATAAATTATTAACTCACTTAGAAGTTTTAAAAACTTATTTAGGCGCTGAGTATTTTACCGAAAAATTCACCGGCCTTTATTTAGAAAAAATATTTTCTGGATACCAACGCGATAAAACACTTAAATCCCACGCTCCGCTGTTAAATGCTGCCGGAGCTATTGCCTATTATTTAACCACGACACAACAACACAAAGCAGAACGTTTCAGTCATATTCGCCCGTTTCGTTTTGAGTCAGTAGATGGCACCATGAAGGTTTCTCCTGCCACCTTGATTGGCCTGGAAATTCTTCCGCGTGCGCGTGAAACCTACAAAGAATCGTTACTGGGATTTTTTGATCGCACGCAAACCGCGATGGGCACTCGTTCACTGCGCAATTTATTTTTAAAACCACTGACTAAACTTTCCGAAATTTTAAATCGCCAAAAACTTATTAGTTTTTTAATCGATCAAAATGATCTGCACGAAAAAATGCGAGAAATCTTAACAGGCGTTCGCGATATAGAAAGAATCATGGCCAAATTAAGCACCGGCAAGGCCGTCGCCGGCGATTTAATTAATATCGCGGTGGCGCTGGAGAGCTATGAAAAACTACAAGGATTATTAAATGATCCTGCCTTTAAATTTAACTTCATTACTAAAAATGATTTTTCTCCTCTAAATGATTTAAGCAAAAAAATTCGCGCCACCATCAACGATGAAATCGGCGCCAGTTTAGATAAAGGCAATCTGATTAAAAATGGCGTCAATAAACAACGAGATCGTTTGTATAAACTCTCCATGAACGCCAATGATGAACTTTTAGTACTAGAAGAAAAATACCGTACTCAAACTAAAATTCCCAAGCTGCGTTTAAAATCCAATAATGTGAATGGTTATTTTATTGAGATACCTCGCTCGCAAAGCGAAAAAGTTCCCCGTCACTTTTCTCGCATGCAAACTCTTGTCAATGCTGAACGCTACATGACAGATGAGCTGGAAGCTTTTGAAAAAGAGATCGTAGCCGCAGCATATAAATTAGAAAAATTAGAACGCGAAATTTTTAAAGATATCGTAGAAAACGTTTTAGTCTTAAACGATTTACTAGCAAAAGTTTCGATCGACTTGGCCACCCTCGATAATTTACAATCGCTGGCCTTTGTCAGTCGCCAAGAAAAATTTACCCTACCGCAAATTTCAGAGCATAAAAAAATTCTAAAAGTAGAAGGCGCATGGCATCCCCTGATTAGGGCCGCATTGCAAGATCATTTTGTCCCGCATGATTTATTACTCGATGAAAAAATATTTTTTGGATTAATCACTGGTCCCAACATGGCGGGAAAAACTACCGTCATGCGAGAGATGGCGATAATTCAATTCTTAACCCAAATTGGCTGCCCTGTTCCTGCCACCAATTGTCACGTTGGTATTTGTGATTTTCTTTTTAGTCGCCTAGGCGCCAGCGATGATATTTTAAAGGGCCAATCTACTTTCATGGTGGAAATGAGTGAGACCGCAGAAATTGTTCGTCACGCAACAAACAAATCGCTGATCATCCTAGATGAAGTGGGTCGTGGTACTTCAACTTATGATGGACTTAGTATTGCTTGGTCACTAGTGGAACATTTTTTAAATCAAACTCGCGCGCTTTGTCTATTTGCCACTCATTATCATGAGCTCATCGAGGTGGTGGAACATCATAGCAATGGAAAAAATTTAACCGTTGAAACAAAAAATGAAAAAGGTAATGTACAATTTTTATATCGTTTAATCGAAGCCGCTGCCACTCAAAGCTTTGGAATTTATGTCGCCAAATTGGCCGGTCTGCCGCAGTCTATTTTAAATAGATCTGAGGCCATTTTAAAAAAATTAGAAGCGGCAGAGCAGAATGAAACAGTTGTTCTGCCTAAGTCAGGGACACAGCTGTGCTTTTTTGATGAACTTGATTTATCTCATTGCGATAAGACCACTAAGATTGAATATCGTGTTCCTGAGCACCTAAAAAAGATAGAAGAAGAGCTAAAAGACTTAGATGTCTTAAACCTCACGCCTTGGCAGGCCATTCAAAAAATTCAAGCTTTTAAAGAAACCATCATAGAGGTGCCACCTGTAAACGATTAGTGCTGGTATGAAAGCGAACCTTTCGTCCATCCATGCCTCCGACATCAGAACTAATAATATTAATTTTAAACTGACTGAGAATTTCTTTTGCAATTTTTATGTTTTCAGATCCCACATCATATTTGACTTTATCACCATAAATTTCATTCGCCCCACCTACGATCTTTGCCGTAAAGCTTTGTGCCGGCACGCCCGATAGTTTTTCTAATTCGCGTATGAGAGCTGGAATTGCGTATTCACCATATTTATAATTTCCTGCCTGATTTTTTAGAGTTAATGCTTTGGGATGAACAAAGTGAATCATTCCGCCAATTCCCGCTCTCTTAGCAAAAAGACAAACTGAGACACAGGAACCTAATACCGTCGAGATTATTGATGGTTCAGGGCAAATGATAATTTCACCAATTTTAAGATAATATGTCTTAGGACCCTGCTGCATAACCTTTTTTATAATCTTCATACATTTTGAATTAATATCGGATTTAAATATATAAAACGTTAGGAACTTATTTTTATTTTAAAAATCTTGAATATAAAGCTCAGTTATTAATTATTTATATGAATAAAAATTAATTAGTTGGTTATCAACAAATATTTAACCAAATTGCGATAAAAGAAATTGTTGAAAAATCTAAAAGTGAGTTAAAGTTAAGACCGATTACGATTCATTTTGGAGGAAATTACGTGAGTGTGGCAAATCAAATATTAGACTCTCGGTTAAATCGACTTGAACAAGAACTTCAAAATACCAAAACAATGTTAAATAGCGAACTTAATTCTAAGCGTGAACTTACTTTTCAATTTGAGCTTTTAACTAAACAAAAAAGGGAAATCGAAAAAAAACAAGGTGCTTTAATTCAAGAGCTTAACCAAACTAAAAGTGAATATTCACAATTGGAAGATATTGTTCGACAAGAGCGGGACAAGGCCAAAGATGCTGTTAACCAAGTTCAAAAAAATACTGGAAACTTAAGAGTTATGGCCAAATCGCTCGAAGCTGAACGATTTAAGGCCACGAAAGAAGCCGACAATCAAAAACTTCGGGCCGACGGGGCGCTACATCAAGTTCAAAGCGAATTTGAAAAAGGCCGAGTTGCTTTATCTCAAGCAGAAAGTGAACGAGTAAAAGCTGATGCTGCTTCTCTTGAAGCTCAAGCTGCACTCAAGTCTGCCGAATTTGAAAAGCAAAAAGCCGCCGACAGCGCAGAAAGTGAGCGCCGTCAAACTGAACGCTTAAAAATCAAAGTGAGTGAAATCTTAAATGTGGTGGCAGAGGCCGCGAAGGGAGATCTTACTAAGCGTCTTTTGACTAGTGATTCTGATGCTATTGCAGATGTTATGAAGGGGCTCAGTCAATTTTTTACCACCATCCAAGAGAGCTTACTGACAATACAATCCCAATCAAATGAAGTGGTCCAATCTTCAAAGCAACTTCTCGAAATTAGTAAAACAATGAAAGAAGCTGCCCAAACAACATCGGAAAGAATTCAACTTGTTTCTACAACTACACATGAGATGGATACTAAGACTCAAAAAGTTGAATCCACTGTCCACGGAATGACCGAGGGAATGTCTTTACTTTCAAAAGAAGCTAGAAATGCTACAGAGATTGCGGTTAAGGCCGTTTTAACAGGCAAAGAGGCCAGAGTCATTATCATTGAGCTGTCTGACTTATGCCTAGAGATCCAAGATGTTTCAAATTTTATTGCTAAAATTGCCGCAAAAGCAAAGATGTTAGCAATGAATGCCAGAATTGAAGCATCATTAGTAGGTGAAAAAGGGGCCGGATTTGGAGTTGTGGCCCAAGAGATTAAGGCCATGGCCAATGAAACTTCTGAAGCAACTGAGAGAATTGGTGCAACTTTAAAATCAGTCATGAGCAAAGCGGCGCAAGGTTTAAAATCGATGGATGAGATTACGAATGTCGTTCAAGAAATGAAAGCAACTTCAGAAACGGTTTCGGCCACAGTCGATTCATTTCGAAGAACTTCTGACGAAATTTCTAAAGATATTATTTCCTTTACTGAAGGAAATAGCACAATTAATCAAAGTATAGAAAAGCTTACTCATGGAGCATTGGAGTCTAGTAAGGCCGCCGAAGCGACCGAACTACAAGCTCAAAATTTAAATCAAATATCAAATCTTCAAAACCAAAATCTCTCCAAATTCAAACTTAATTAAATTAAATTTTTGGCCTTAGAAAGCGGTCTTTCTAATTTAAGCAGCTGATTTTCGACTTGAGCAAGCTACAAGAATTTCTCTAGCAATGTTTTCTAAACTAACAACTTTTTTGACTGCATCCATCTCAACCGCCCTCTTGGGCATTCCGTATACCGCACAAGTCTTTTCATCTTGAGCAATTGTCATAGATCCAATTTTTTTCATTTCAAGTAATCCTTTAGCACCATCTCCTCCCATTCCTGTGAGTATAACTCCGACACTGTTTTTACCAATAACAGAAACTACTGAATGAAAAAGATAATCAACAGACGGGCGATGGCGATTCATGGGAGGATCATCATTAATTCGGACGCACAGTCCACCTTTAGAGGTTCTTTCGACTTTAATTTGCCGTGCACCAGGGGCAATTAGAACTCGTGAAACTAAAAGTTCATCACCATCCTCTGCTTCTTTAACATCAAAAGGACAAACTAAGTTTAATCGATCAGCAAATGCTTTCGAAAAAAGTGGAGGAATATGTTGCACAACTATTATAGGAGGAATTTTTGCAGGCAATGCGGCCAAACAACTTTCAATGCTTCGGTTCCCCCTGTAGAAGCTCCAATCACAATTATCTTTCTGACATCGATCTCTGGTAAAGCGGCAGAGATCAAGTTGCTTGGCCTGTATATTTGTCGAATGACTTTTGCATAAGAGGCCTCTCTGACCTTTTCTCGAATAAGTGGACCAATCATCAAGAGCTCAGCATGAGTTGCTTTTTGTATATAGTCGATGGCGCCGACTTCAAGTGCTCGAAAAATTTGATTATCATGCTCCAGTTGTGATGAGGAAAAGACAATAACGGGAATATTTAAATCTAGCAGAAATGAATCTGGCCATTCCACGCCTGACGCTCCTTCCAGGGGAAGTTTCAAGGTAATGACATCTGGCCTATTTTTTTTAATCAAGTTTCTCGCTTCATTGACATTAGAGAGCATACCGATCACATCGAAATTCGGGTCTTCGGCAAGTATTCGTTTTATGAGTTCACGCATGGCCTTTGAATCATCAATGATAAGAACTTTACGCTTTTTAGAGATTAAAATTGATGGTTTTACTTCATCAACTTGACCTAATTTTTTAGGAACGGGACGAGTATTTTGATTTGATATCTCACTGGTTGACTTTATGGGTGCCACCTCTAAACGATTAGTGCTGGTATGAAAGCGAACCTTTCGTCCTTCCATGCCTCCGACATCAGAACTAATAATATGAATTTTAAACTGACTGAGAATTTCTTTTGCAAATTTTATGTTTTCAGATCCAACACTGTACTCGACTTTATCACCAAAAATTTCACTCGCCCCGCCTACGATCTTTGCCGTAAAGCTTTGTGCCGACACGCCCGATAGTTTTTCTAATTCGCGTATGAGAGCTGGAATTGCATATTCGCCGTATTTATAATTTCCTTCCTGATTTTTTAGAGTTAATGCTTTGGGATGAGCAAAGTGAATCATTCCACCAATGCCCGACCCCTTAGCAAAAAGACAAACGGAGACACAGGAACCTAATACCGTCGAGATTATTGATGGTTCAGGACAAATGATAATTTCACCGATTTTAAGATAATATGTCTTAGGTCCTTGCTGCATAAATTATAACTCTTTTTTAAAAACGGATGGACCTACATTTTTCCAACGATGGGACAGTCCTTGAAAAGACTCGGACAAACCAATAATAAAATATCCTCCTGGTTTAACCGTCGTGTATATTTTTTTTTGGACAAAATCTATCCTATCTGGAGGAAAATAAATCAATACGTTTCTACATAAAACTAAATCAAACACATTATTTCCAATAGTGCTGGAATCAATTAAATTATGTTGTTTAAAAACAACTTTTTCCTTCAGGTGCTTTTTTAAACGAAACCAACCTTCAGCATCTCTTTTTCCAATATCGAGACAAGAAAGATGGTATTCAAATGGAATTTCTAATTTTTTATTTACAGAATAAACTGCATTTTTCCCAGTTCTAATAACTTTAGTATCAATATCAGTTGCCAGAATTTCATAATCTCGATCTTTAGGAAGATGACGATCTAATAACATTGAAAGAGAATACGCTTCTTCTCCGGTGCTCGATGCTGAAGACCATACTTTAAAAATTTTATTACCTGTTTTTAACCATGCTGGTAAAATATCTTTTACTAGATACTCAAAATGCATGGCCTCTCTAAAAAAATCAGTTTTATTAGTCGTAAGCTGATTAGTAAAGGCCTCCCACTCGGGGTCATTGTTTGCTAAAGCTTCTAGATGCTTGCGGTACTCTCGATAGCTTGTAAGTCCATATGCCTGAAGCCTTGACCTCAGCCTGGCTTCCATCATATCGATTTTATTGTGCTTAATCGAAATACCCGAATGCTCTCCAATTATTTTACAAAAAAATTGCAGATCATGTTCACTTAATCTTTCAATTATTGGGGTTACCCCCAATAATATTTTTTTATTTTCCATCACAGTTTATTACCTAAACAATTATTTATATTAGACATCTTTAAATCCATCACTATCAAAACGAACCGGATCGCCTGAAACTCTTTCTAGATGTGTGTCGTCGTGCTTTGCTGTTTTTGGTCTATTTGGTTTCATACGTAAAACATTTTTGGGTGTCACTGAATTACGCTTAGAGGATTTTTGCATCCCTTGTGCATTATGGTTTTTATGGTCCGATTCGGAGTGAACTGCAGAAGCATCGTTTCCATTCACCGTGCGCACTAGTTCATCGACCACACTCACTAACGCTTCAGCTTGTGCTGAAAGCTCTTCAGAAGATGCAGCACATTCTTCAGCAGTAGCTGCATTTTGCTGAGTCATTTGATCTAGCTGGGTCATGGCCTTTGATATTTCTGAAACACCTCTTGATTGCTCTTCTGATGCTGAAGAGATCTCACTTGCCATGCCAGAAACATTTGAGACATTTTCGACAACATCATTGAAAACCTCTCCGCATTCTTTAGCAATATCTGTCCCTTGACTTATAATTTCTTTTCCTTCATTGATTAATCGTTCAACACTCACTTTAGTTTCATTTACAATTTTATTAACCTTAGTAATACTTTCTTCAAGAAGTGTCCCAATATCTTCTGCAGCTGCACCACTCATTCTTGCCAGGTTACCAACTTCTTCTGCAACGACCGCGAAGCCTTTACCATGTTCCCCAGCTCGGGCCGCTTCGACAGAAGCATTAAAAGATAAAAGTTCTGTTTTATTAACAATTTCATTTATAACTTTAGTTTTTTTATCAATTTGTTCAATAACTTTAACAATGCCCACCATCGCTTCATTACTTAGATTCACTTGATTCATAATTGCATTATTACTTTTATTAATATCATCCATTGAAGTACTCATTTTCATAGCAGTGGTTTTTCCATCAAATGCTTTCTTTTCGGAATTTTTTGAACTGGCCACTGCTAATTTGGCATTGTCACTATTTTTAATGACCATCGAATTCATTTCTTCTATCGCCGCTGCCGTTTCTTCCAGAGAAGCTGCTTGCTCTGTCGCTGATTGTGAAAGCTGTTCAGAAGCAGAGGCAATTTGTGCTGATGCACTACCGACTTGAAGTGAGCTGTCGGATAGGTTTTTGACGATTGCTGCAATCGCAGTCGTCAAAGAACGAAGGACGAAGAAGGCAATTATTAAGCTCACCAAGATAGAAAAGAAAGAGACGACAGAGCTCATCCAAATGGCCTGGCTTGCTGCTTGATTCGCTTGTTTAGATTTGTCCTTCATCTGTGTGTCCGTAAGTACATTGAGTTCATCAATATATTTCCGCATATCGGCCAAGTAAGCTTCTTCCGCTTTGATATATGCTGCTGAAGCCTCAGCGTTTTTATTCGCGATTCCCAGATCTTTTGCAATCCGTACTTGAGCGAGATAAGGTTCAAATTTACTTAAATAGTTAGCAATAATTCCTTTACCTTTTTCAGATGCCAGACCCTTATATTCTTCTAAGGCCTTGTTCATAGAGATTTCCCTCTCAGTAAATGCTTTGTCTATGGCCTCGAGCTTCTTCGGGTCCGTAATAACTATCGCTCGCAGAGTGGCAATGCTAATTAACCTTTGTGAGTCTTTGATATCGGCAGTTAATTGGTCTCGTCGGACGACGGAGCCTGTAATTTCATTCATGTCATCGCGCACTGAACCCAACCGGTTGAGTCCGAAGAGCGTGCAAAAAACGAATGCGACCGACAATAACCCTAAAATTGTCCATATCTTTTTATTTAGACTCCAATTTTTCATATTTTCTCCCTTTATTTTAATGTTTATTAAGCTGCTATTTGTTTTTGTTGCTTCACTGTTTTTATATCTTCTAGGCTAAGCGCCGCATGAATATCCAAAATAAGAGTCATCTTATCTTCTTTTCTTGCTATACCCACAAGATATTGCTGGAGTGAAGGATTAAGTGTATCTGGTGCTTCGCTTACATCTGCTTCGTGAAAAGCTAAAACACTATTTATTCGGTCTACAATAACTCCTATTGAAAGATGATTATCAAGATCTAAAATTATAATAGAAGTTTTAGGTCCATTTTCGATTTTAGATAATTTCAATTTTGAGCGTAAGTCTAAAACTGAAATGACCTGTCCTCTTAAATTAATAATGCCTTTAAAATAAGATGGTGTTTCTGGAATGGGTGTTGGTTCACTCATTTCAATTACTTCTTTTACCTGTAGCAACGGGATAGCGTATTGCTCTTTCCCCAGTTGAAAAGTTAAAAATCTCTCATTGGTATCTGCTTGCCTGGCACGCATTCCTTTTTTATAATCTTCATTCATGCAATTTCCCCCTCTTCGTTTTTGAATTGCTTTAATTTTTATATGCAGAATAATTTCGGATTGAAATATACAAAACTTTATATTAAAAGGTTAAAGATTTTATGGTCGCAATTATAATTTAAATAATTGGGCCGATAGCGTTGGATAACTCGACATCTCTAGCCAGACTTGCGTTATATGCTTTGCTATAAGAAGAGGGGGCAAAAGTCTAGACAGATCATTTCATAAACTTTGTCTTTTTTATAAATCTTTTCTTCAATTTGTGTTCTAGGACAATAATCTTGCTTAGTAACAACAGAATCATCAATAAAAGGGTTTCTTGATTTATTCATAAATATCTCCATTACTCAACTTTGAGTCATCTGCATGTCGCTTGAAAGAGATTACTCGATAAGGCAACTCGGACTTGATGCTTTTAGCTAAAATAATTTCCTCGCGCCTGGGAATACTTAATACTTTTATCATTTTAATCCGTTAAAGAAATATGAGTCTCTTGAACACACCAAAATTACAACTCATACGCCTTCGCCTCAACGCTTTTTGCTTTGACGTTGTACTCGTCGCGCTGTTAGTTCAAGGGATCAACTTCACTTATATTAATTTTTTAAAAACATTTTTTTATTTAATTCCCAGCTCTATTCAACGCCAGTTAATAACCAAAATGGGGGACGTGACTTTGATTAATAGTTTTATTATTTATTTTAGCTATTTCACCCTTTCTTATTATTTATCTGAAGGACAAACCTTAGGAAAAATGGTTTTTAGGCTGAAGATTCAAAATAAAAACAATGAAGCGCCCACCCTCTGGCAATCATTTTTAAGACCACTAATGCAAGTTGTCTGTATCGCCAGTAATTTTACTTTATTTTTAATTCCCTTAATGCGTAAAGACCTTTGTGGCATCACTGATTGGATTTCACAAACGACAGTAGGATTTGAAGCACCAACCGCTGCTGAATCTTCCAAACCAAATAAAGAAACTCTGGAACAAAATCTCTTCATTCATGGCGCCGACGCGGAACTTATTGACCTTGACTCTCATCGCCCAAATAACGGCACAGATAAAAAAGACACCGCAGCATAAGCAGATCCTTAAAGTACAATATTTAGATATGAGAAAAATGTTTTATGCTTTATTGCTTCATTTTATCTATCAAGTAAACGCCATCTCATGTAACAATCTAAAGAAGTTTGGAATAAGTACGTTTAAAAATACTTATTTATCAGTGATAATTTTTGAAAGCCCATCGCGCTCTTTGGGACTAAATTGCACCGCACCCTGATCTATTAATTTTTTTAATTTTCCCACTGTCGCTGGATCACTTGGATCATTGAGTCCAACATCTGGTTGCGCCACTGTTTTTTCGGCAATTACAGGGGCAGGAACGTCCCCAAATTCAAATAATTTTTTCTTAGTGGCAATAGAAGAGATTTCGACCTTATCAGCAACATTCGGAGCATTACGATTGGCCACTTTCGCTCTAATATCTTCTGCGGACAAATTAGGTCTTTCATTGGTTTTAATAGCATTCGTTTTTTTTCCCTTCACCTTTTTACCCTCGCGATTATCAATAGGTGCAGGAGTTTTCTCATTTTCAGGATTTTTACGAACAGTCGGTGAATCAAAGGTTTCAAAAACTTTCATATCTGATATTCTAGCAAAGAATTAAAAATAAACTGATAGGCAAATAATGAACCAAAGCGAAATCATCAAGAATCACCAGCTCTTCCTATTTGATATGGATGGCACCCTGGTCAATACCGAACCCATGCACGGAGAGGTGCTGCGCCTGCTTTTTAAAGCAGCGGATGTACACCGCACACCTGAAGACATCATTCACGAATTCCATGGCAAGGGCGACCACCAGGTCTATTTAAGTACTCCTAAAGTTATGCAACATTTTACTCAAGATGAGTTTTTGCAGAAAAAAAATCAAATGCTGCTGGAATTGTGGCGACAACTCTCAGATAAAAATTGGCAAGAAATGTTCACTCCTGGCCTAATTAATTTCTTAAAAAGAATTAAAGATGCGGGCAAAAAAATTGCAGTGGTGAGCGCCAGTGAAAGTGATGTGGTTTTTGGACTGGTGGAACTTTCTGGTTTAAAAAAATATGTTGATCTATGTATCGGCCGCCAAGAAACTGCTCTCACTAAACCCAATTCCTCCCCCTATTTTATGGCCATGAGACATTTTCAAAAAAAGACCAATGAGACCGTCATCTTTGAAGACTCCACCACTGGTCTTGCTTCGGCCAATGGAACTGCCGCCACTGTGATAAAAATCACTGCTCATGGAAATGCTCCAGGCGAAGGTCATTTTACTTGGAATAATTATTTTTAAGAAACTTTTTTAGTATTAACCACTCGACTATTTGAAGGCAGTACCGTTGCGTCTTGATTCTTAATTAAATCTGGATTGGCAAAGACCTTAATAAAATTTTCAACTATCTTAGAATTATAGTGCACGATTCTTTCAGGGTTCCCTAATAGGGCCTTAAGTGCAACAACAGGTGCTTGTTTATTATCTACCAAGTCGTGCGCAAAATCATCCGCCAGATGAACAATACTGGCCAGTGTAAAAATTTTTGAACCGCGAACATTATTAGGAAATCCTGTCCCGTCGTGATTTTCATGATGCTGTAAAATAATTTGTTTAACTGAGTTGGCGAGCAAACGATTTCCCTCTACCACTTCTGTGCCAAGAGTAGGATGTGTTTTATAAAGTTCCAATTGCTGCGGTGACATATCAGCGGTACGCAACTCTTTAAACTCTGGTGGAAGTTTCATTTTACCAATATCATGAAACAAACAGGCCATGGCCGCTGCTTCAATGGTAACTTTTGATTGCCAATCAAATTGTTTAATAATCAGCGAACTAAAAAGCATTACCAGATAACAATGAGAAAAAGAGTTTGGATCAAAGTCTTGATAAGTACGGAGTAAAGCATAAAGATCTTTTTGTTTTTCCACCATATTAAACATATTTTGACAAACTTCCCTTCCTTGATCGACCACTTGTGGCCTTAGCCCATGAGTATAAACTTCTTCTAAATATTTTTCCGAAACCATGCGCATCAAACTTAATTTTTTAACACCAGCTACTTTATCTGACATGATCATCTTGTTGCCCACAAAGTTTGTGAACTTAATATATTTTCGGCGATCGGCATTTAAAATAAATAAAAACTCCACGCCCTTTTCATTTTTGTAGCGATCAATTCTCTCTCTGGTGAAGGTGTCGCCAGTATGTAGGATCTTTACGTAGCGATCAGATTTTAGTTTAATATACACATCAAAAAGCACAGACTGTGATGAGTAAAAATCATCAATTTTAATTTTAGTAAATTGATCATCGCCCAAACTCACTTCTGCTTCGTCTAATTGACCTTCTCTTTTTGTAATGTTGCCCAGAAGTTCATCAATACTTTGATGTCCTTCTAAACTTTCCTGAATTTGCGATAATTGAAAAGGCTTAATCAAATGATCATGCACACCCATCTTTTTGAGTTTTTCTAGATCTAAATTCCCGTCTTCAAATTCTTTATTATTTTCAAAAGTTAAAATAACTCGCTGACTGGGATAATTAGTTTTAATAAATTTTAAAACCATTGATGCGGAATGATTTTTTGTCTCGAAACTCATAACAACAGCAAAGTAAGTTTCATTATAAAGTGACAACTGAGCGTCCTTACCAGTTTCAACGGCTTTGACTTCATACATATTTTTTACTAAATGTGCAGACGCCTCACCAAGCCACTTGGTATCAGGGTCGACTAATAAAACTCGTATTGCCACAACACTCCTAAATATCATTTAGTGCTCTTAGCTTATCGTTTGATTTTGGTTTTTATTGAAGACAACTTATGATTGGAAGCTAAAGATATTATACCTGAGGATTTTACCTGAATAAAAAAGCCACCAAATAATGGTGGCTTAGAAATTAGTTTAATTAATTTTTAAAAATGTAAATAACTGACAAAATCAGATTATTTAATTTCTTTATGAAGCGTATGTTTTTTTAAAAAACGATTATACTTCATCAACTCGATACGATCTGGAGTTGTTTTTTTGTTTTTTGTCATTGTGTAGCGAGAAGGAGACTTTCCGTCTTTTCTTGCTTCAGTACATTCTAACGTAATAATAACTCTTGGACCTTTTTTTGCCATAACTACCTACCTCTAATATTGACGGTGAATTTACAACCAAATATTTGTGAAGACAACTAAAAACTGCTATAAATCTTAAATGCTTAACCAGAACAATTGGAACACTCATCATTTTCAAACCCCAGATCTTCGCGCTTTCCTCTCTTGTGGCGGAGAAGTTGGAGACGATAATTTATGGTTTTATGTCAATTTAACCGACAAAGATTACCGCGATATTGCGCAGCGAAAATTTGCCGAATTAACTACTGCTCTTGAATATATCAACCACCAATACCGTACTTGGCCACTTAAGGCCTTGGGAAGTGGCGAAGGTGGCGGTGGTGGCTGCGGCACTTGTAGCGCCCATTAAGACCTTGACGAAATCTTTAAGATTAGGGATATTGTGCCTCTTTTAAATTAACAACCCGCCACTGTATATAAGCAGGGCATTTTTGAAGGGATCCATATGAAAGAAGGACTACATCCAGAGTACCGCGAAGTGATTTTTCGCGATGTATCTTGTGACTGGGAAATTAAAACTAGATCGACAATTAAAACTACTGAAACAGTTAAATGGACTGATGGAAAAGAATATCCATTAGTAAAACTAGATATCTCTTCAGCTTCTCACCCATTCTACACTGGTAAACATAAAATTATGGATACTGAAGGTCGTATTGAAAAATTCCGCAAAAAATTTGGTGGAAATCACTACGCTGCTCTTAAAAAATAATTTTTTAAAACAAAATTCGATAATAAAAATGCCTCTTTTAAGAGGCATTTTTTATGCTGATTTTTTAATTTTTTGAGGATTTGGCACTACAATAATTCCATCCATCTTAATCATCGGTACACACTCATCGATGGATTTTTTTAAAATTGAAGCTTTAAAAGCATTATCAATTTTTAGCCATTTTGTTTGTAACTCAATTGGTGCTTTAGTTTCATTAAAGGCCTCTTGCAAAAGGACTTCACGAGTCAGCCACATTTCTTCATCAATATAAATATGCGGGTGAGCATCGCTCGGCATGCGGCCAAAGTATTTTTTTTCGCCGCCTAGGGCGCCTAACATAAAAGCGGTTTGTTGTTCAGTTATAAATTTTTGATCGGTAACTTTAAAAACGTCTTTAAGCCAAGGATGCTCATACACCTTCTCATAGAACTTTTCATTTATTTTAAAAATGATTTTTTCTAAGTCATCCATAGCTTAAGCCGCTTTTATATTTTCAGTTTGTGATCTTGTAATTTTTTTAGAATTCAGAAAATCTTTATCTAAAACCGTCACCAGTCTTTCATTTAGATAAATCGTGCCTTTAATGGCCTCACCATCAACAACATTCGTATCAATGATATCAGTCGTTGCCACAATATCTTCTATACTGTCGATCATTAGTCCAAAAAGTTGTGAGGATTCATCTTTAACAACGATTACTTGAAAAATTGAATTATCTTTTTCTAAAGCAAATTCTAATCTTAAAAGTTGATGCAGATTTAAAAGTGGCAAAAATGAATCTCGATAATGTATGAGAGGAATATCACCTGAATACTCAACTTGTGCTTGTTTAAATTCTTCTAAGCGAAAAACTGTTTCAAGTGGAATGGCAAAAAATTGCTCACAAATTTTAAAATTTAAATATTCGTGCATAGGTAGTATGGCAACTTTTGTCACATCTTGTTCAGTTTCTGCTTGATTATGTGCTTCGATTCTAGATTTACGAGCGATGCCTTTGACATCCAAAATCATAGCAATTTCACCCTCACCAATTAAGGTCGCACCGCCAAAAACATCAATGAATTTTAATTGTTCGATAAACTTTTTAACAACAACTTCTTCGATGTCTAGAATTTCATCAACCACAATTCCAAAAGAAAATCCATCATGCCTTAAAAGAATAAAACTCTTGTCTGCTAAATTTTCGTCGTTAGATGTATTTAGTAAATTACCAAGTGAAATCAAGGGAACTAGTTCATCGTGATGTTTCAAGATAACGGCATTATCTATTTTATTGATTTCAATTTTACCTTGATCATTATTGCCATTAATCACTTCGGCCACATCTTCTAAGGCCAAACAAAACTTTTGATCTCCCAGGCGCACCATTAGAGATTTAATAATTAAAACTGAGCGTGGAATTGGTAGAATTAATTTAAAGGTTGAACCTCCTCCGACAGAAGAATCAATAATAATCTTCCCACCCACATTTGTAACTGAACTCTTTACCATATCCATGCCTACACCGCGCCCAGAGATGTCTGTCACTTGCGCCGCCGTGCTAAAACCAGAGGCAAAGATAAGATTATAGGCCTTTTGATCTGAAAAACTTAAGGCCTCTTCTTTAGTGATTAGATTTTTTTCGATCGCTTTTTTCTTTAATTTTTCGGGATCAAGGCCATTTCCATCATCTTTGATTTCGATAACAACATTTTCACCTTGTTCAAAACTTTTTAAAGCTACTATGCCTTCAGGATTTTTCCCCCGGCTTTTTCTTATTTCAGGAGTTTCAATTCCATGATCAATACTATTTCGAAGAAGATGAATCAGACAATTGGCGACAACTTTTCCAATAGAAGTATCGATTAATAATTCTGCGCCAGATGCTTCAAATTTCACTTGTTTAGAAAGATTTTTAGAGGCATCACGCACCACTCTTTTTAGCGGGCGATAAATTGAGTCCATGGAAACTTTTCGCATTTCTGTTATTTGATGTTGCAAGGAAGAGCTGACTTTGTGCATTTCATCGAATGTTTCACTTAATAATTCAACGTCTCGCTCATTGGGATATTTAGCAGATAAATTCATCACGCTTTTTAAAATACTATTACGAAGCACGGTTAATTCCCCCGATAACTCCATAAATTCATCTAAAGTTTCCATCGGCACCGAGAGTTTTTCGTCTTCTTTTTTATGAACCACAGTATTGATATTTTGTGCGACTGCGTCGGAGTCAGAGATCTTTTTTTCTGCGGCATCTTCAATTAAATTTTCCTCATTAAAAATACCCACCAATTGTGATGGCGGAGTAATCGTACGCGCGTGATCTCGCACCTCTTGATAAAGCAGTTTTAAGGTATCTAATCCCTTGAGTAAAACTGAAGCAATTTTGGTATTAAGTGTGCGCTTTAAGTTTTTAAGATCATTTATTAGATCCTCGTACTTATGTGTGAATTCCGCCACTCCATGTAGGCCCACGCAAGCCGCAGTTCCTTTAATGGTGTGTAAAAGTCTAAAATAAGTATTTAAGACATCTAAATTTTGTGGATCATGTTCCAACGAGAGGATAAGACTTTCAATTTCTTCCAGCATGGGTGTCGATTCATTGACAAAGGAGATGACCATCTCAATTTCTTCATTAATCTGATTGACTCTAATTTTTCCATGTAAATTAAATTCGCTCAGAATTTTTTCGGCAGAGATTGGCTTTTCTAAAATGCCGGAAATTTTTAAACTAAATGCGGTCTTGGCCATATCAGAACTAAAATTACCTGTGACTATAAGATAGGGAATTTCTGACAGATCAGGCATCATTTTTTCACGTAGATCAAATCCTGTCATTTCGGCCATAGTATAATCACTAATAATAAAGGCAATGCGACTGAAATTTTTTTTAATATAATCAAAGGCTTCTATCGGTGAAATAAACGTTTTTATATTATGTTCACTTAAAAATGATGAATATATTTCTAGAATTTGTTCTTCATCGTCGATACAAACAATTTCATAGTAATTACTCATGTAAAACCTCGAATAAAAGTGACTTAACTCTTTTCGACTAAACGGGAGTAATTATGAGTAAAAATTTATTTAATTTCGTCGCGAAGGTTAAGAATAGTTTGAAATTCTTGCTTCATATTCTCTACAATTGAAGTTTTGTTGTTATTTATCAAAAATTTTTCTAAATCACTAAATTGATAAATAAGCAAATTAATCATCTTCTTAATCAAGAGTGCAGCTTTATAACGCTTTATTACAAACTGCAGAGTTGAAAATACATTGGCCTCTTTGAAAGGTTTTTCAATATAAGAGCATCTCCCATCTTCCAATCCTTTTAATAGAACTTCTTTTGTAACATAAGCACTGATAAATATTACGGGGATCTCAAAATCCATTTCACGAATTTTTTCTACCATTTGCAGACCTGACATTTTAGGCATATTGATATCTGCTAAGATGCATATAGGTGATTCTTTTTCTAATTGTAACAAGAGATCATTTGCATTTAAAAAAGTTCTAACTCGATATTTATTTTTAATCAATTGCATTTCTAAAATCTCTACGATCTCTGGTTCATCATCTACCACATAAATAAGCTCACCTTTACTCACTGCTTGAGTATGAACAACTGGCACACTCGAGGCAATAATCGAGGAATCAACTAGATTAAAATCTTCCAGACTTAGATGTTTAAAATTAATTCGTTCATCAGCAAAGATTTTTTTTATGCCATCAATTCCGATCAGAAAATAATCGGCCTGGGCCGTATTGATTTTATTATTTTTTTTTAGAGAGTCAAATAACGTTTCTAATTGATGAACATGATTTTGCAAATCAGTCATCTGAAACATTCCAGCGCCGCCTTTAATACTATGAAAGGCACGAAAAACTTTGTTAAATAACTGACCAAAGTCCGCCCCCTTTTCCATTTCCATCAAAGCATCTTCGGCATCGTCTAAAAGCTCCATCGCTTCAACTTTAAATTCATCTGATAAATTATCACTCATAAATTCATCCTGCTTTTCGAAAGACCATCGCATCGGTCACAGACTCTTGTTTAAAGGAAAGTTTAGTTCCAATCATACTCTCCCCGCTGCCCATAAATAAATATCCATTAGGTTTTAGGGCCTGTAGAAATTGCGCCAAGATTTTTGTTCGATTGCTCATATCTTGATAGATTAAAACATTTCGGCAAAAAATAACATGATAAAGATCTTTGGGGAAATTTCCTGTCAGTAAATTAAATTCTTTAAAATTTGCGCGGCCATGAATCTTTTCATTGAAAATCCAAGAAGCATCTTCTTTTTGATTAAAATATTTTACTAAATAGGGAGCGGGTAGTCCTCGCTGCACTTCAAGACCATCATAGATACCTTTTTTGGCCTTATCTAAGGCCTGTGATGAAATATCAGTGGCGTCTATTTGAATACGAGACAGCGCCTCAGCTCCAGAAAAATTATCAATGGCCATCAGCATACTGCAAACTTCTTGACCGGTGCTGCAGCCAGCGCTCCAAATATTTATTTTAAAATTTTTTAAATCTTTTAAAAGCTCGGGAATGATGACTTGTCCTAGCGCCTTAAAAGGTTTTTGATCGCGCATAAAATAAGTTTCATTATTGGTGGAAATATTTGTCAGTAATTGCTTTTGTTCTTTATTGGCGCCATTAGCAAAAAGGTCATAAACTTCATCCAGTGAATTTAAGTTTAGAGTTTTTTGAATAGTATTTAATCTTGTTTCGAGGCGATATTGATCGTGTGCTTGATAGACAATCCCAACTTCTTTGTAAATATAATCAGAAAAAAATTTAAAAATGAATTCTTTCGGTTTCATAACATACCTAATGCCATTTCCAATTTGTTGGCCAAGATATCAGGCGTAAAGGGTTTCATCATATACTCTGCAACACCTAGTGAGATGGCCTTTTTAATAAACTCGGGTTTATTTTCTGTGGTCATCATAATAATTGGCGTGGAAGTTATTTTGTCTTTTAAATTTTTTTCAAGAAATTCAGGTCCTGTCATATTGGGCATATTCCAATCTAATAAAATCGCATCAAACTTTTCACTGGTGGCCAAAATTTCAATCGCTTTTTGCCCATCCATGGCCCAAGTTCCGACATGTCCCATTCTCGTTAGCATTTCAGTTACAGCAATAAAGATGGCCTTAGAATCATCTACAATTAATATTTTCACGCACTCTCCTTCTGACGATATTCCCATGTTTTTGCTATAAACTTATCCAGAGTTGCATGATTTAAATTTATCCATTCATGAACCACTGCCTCTTCTTGTTGAATGATTTTTTCAATTTCTTCTTCAAAGTTCGCCAAATATTTTGACAAAGTTTGAACGCCAGCTAAAGTTGCTGCACCATGGATAAGATGTAACTCTTGATAAAAAGAATTTAAGTAATTACTGGCCTGACCATTTTTCTTGGTCTCTTCCATCATAAGCAATACTAACTTTTGTATTTTTTTTAGTTTGTTTTCAGAAAATGTTTTCAAAAATTCAGCTTTAAATGGATTCGCCGTCTCAGAGACGACAGGTTTGTCTTCAATCTTAATTATTTTTACTGGGATCTTTTTTTTATACTCTTCATGATGCGATGTGAGTTTTTCAGAAGTAATAAAATTTAAATCAATGAGACAGTCATAAAAGCTTTGATTAGTTTTTAGGTATTCATTAAATAGCTCGGATCTTTTACTCTCTTCTAAATAATCTTTCAAAAGCGCCCCAACGGTTGTTCCGCTCTCTAGATTGGCCACAATTAAATCCGTCAACTGAGTCGGTTTTAGACATTCTTTTTTTATTAAAAAATCAAAAAAAGATTTGTTTCTTTCTTGTGCTCTTTTATAAGCATCAATGCACATGTCTTCGTTAATGACTCTTAACTCTAAAAGATAACGCAAAAACATTATGCCACCCTCTGACCTAAATCGTTAATAAGTTTTCCGATATCTGGCAAAGTCAAAATATGAGGTGATAAATCCGACCGCACAACCGCACCCGGCAT
>Ga0163144_10006120_pt1 | contig 26623 bp, 10 predicted proteins | sample OliLak19BULKMAT1_FD_123175 | JGI IMG/M metagenome (GOLD analysis project Ga0163144, IMG submission 123175) | Freshwater microbial mat bacterial communities from Lake Vanda, McMurdo Dry Valleys, Antarctica - Oligotrophic Lake LV.19.BULKMAT1 | ecosystem: Environmental > Aquatic > Freshwater >...
CCGCAGCCGAATCCGCGAGTTTTTAGCCAGCTACCCGAAAGGCAAATCGGGTGATCGCCTGTGGTGGAATCACCCGTTGGCGCTCATCGCAATCAGCTTCGTGGTCACCGCGGGACCTTGCTTCTTGATCGATGAAAAGATCGGCGAGCGACTTGAGGATCTGAACATCATGGGCTGGGCGCTCATCGTCGGCGGCATAGTCATGTGGATAGTTGACCGCATGTTTAGTTCGCGAGCGACAACTCAAGCGATGGAGAATATGACTTTAAAACAATCTCTTGTAATCGGGTTCACACAAATTTTTGCGGCGGCGTTGCCCGGTACCAGCCGCTCGATGGCCACGATCGCTGGAGGTCAAGTCACGGGATTGTCGCGCACCGCTGCGCTGGAATTCAGCTTTTTCCTATCGATACCGGTAATGGTTGCGGCGACAAGTTTCAAGATGCTGCAGTTCATACTCAAAAGCGAAACGGCCATTTCTAGTCACGAATGGAGTGTGCTCGCGGTCGGCTTTGGAGTTAGTTTTATTGTCGCGTTGATTGTGATCGCCTGGTTCATGGCTTGGGTCCGAAAACATGGCTTCACACCTTTTGCGATCTATCGCTTGATTGCCGGCGCTGCGGTGCTGATCTGGCTGGCATGATGCACTGAACAACTATCGTCGAGTAGAGGCTTTGCCACCTGGAATCAGTGCCAGGAACTGACGCTCGCTGAGCAACCGTATGCCAGCAGTTGTCGAAGAAGCGATTGCCGAAGAAGCAGTTGTGTCACTCGTCTCCGCGGCCAGTGCGGCGCACATCAGTTGACTTGCTTCTTCAAGCGTACTGCCGCAAGCGACCACGTAGTTGATGCCGGCATGAATATTCAGCTCGCAAGTCGCACCGAGGCTCTCCGCCAACTGAATCGTCTCGCTAAGTGTCAGCCCTCGAAGTGGACCAAGAAAAACGAACCTGCGACTCGCAAGCGGCAATTCCCCCGCCGAAGCTGACAATACTGTTCCCGGGTCAACACCGACTCTGCTTGCGGCTCCCTTGAGCGGAAATCCCCAGCGATCGGCTGTTGTACGTCCGCCCCCTTTGGCGTTGTCATTTCGAGAGCGACGCAAGGATCGCGGCGAAGTGATCAAACCTTGTCGATAGCTACCTCGCCGGATACTTAGCGCAGATTCAAGCGCTTCCAAATCCGTTTGTTCGCAAGTCTTCGCGACCGCCAGTGCAATTGAAGCACAACACCTCGAGTCCTCCAGCGCGTCATGATGCTGGAAAGAAACTCCCAGCCAATCGCCCAAAGGTTTCAGTCCGTACCCGGTGCGCCCCGGCCAAGCACCGCGGGCCAACGACCGAGTGCAATTAAACTCAAAGTCCGGACATGCAACATCGACCGCCGCCAAGCTATTCACCAACACACCCACATCAAACCGCGCATTGTGAGCAATCACGACTTCACCTTCGATCAGCGGCTGAAGCTCACCCCAAACCACCTCCATGGTTGGCGATTGCTTGACATCGGCGGGGCGAATGCCGTGAATGGCAATATTTCGGGGTGAAAAATACATCGTCGGTGGACGAATCAACCAGCACTTCTCCGCCACGATCATACCGTCCAGCACTTTAACCGCCGCCAATTGGCAAGCGCTATCTGCGCTGTTGTTGGCTGTTTCAAAATCAATCGCGACAAATTGCATCGTGCCGTTTCCGTGAGTGGACTTGCTCCAGTATCCGATATTCCTATTCGGGCTGAATCCGGCTCGCCTGTCAAGTAGCGGGACCGCACCTCAGTCGACTTACGAATCAGCCAAGTAATTATTAAATATTTTTTCAGCGCCATGGTTATATTGACTACGCGTTGGCTTAAACTAGGCTTTCAGTCGAACATTCGCCGAAACTTGTAAGGTGCTCTAATTCGAAGCAAAGCACTTCGCAGACCATTGAGCTTCCACTTGTTCGTTACGTGATGTTTGTTACGTGATCCTGATCAGTGATCCATTGCCCAACGATGTCATGTTTTCACCAACCGGAGTTTTGATCATGAGTTCTCGTTTGATCCGTCCCATGCACCTTACATTGGCTATCGCTTCTTGGATTTGCTTTTCTGCAATCGCTCCGCGTCTTTCAAATGCTCAAGTGATGAGCCATCAGGTTGATCCTGCTGTTCCCCTTGGCATTCATCAGCAGACTTTTCTCAACGGCAGCGTTTGTATCGAATTCCAATGCGTTGGCGATACGGATCGCCAAATCGTCAAGGCGTCAGACCCTGACCCTGCCGAAGCGGAACGCAAAGCATGGGACCTTGTCAACGCAATGTGCCCAGGGGGAATTGAATATTCTGCGCACCTCCCACCTCGGTCTTGTCGCGTAATTTCGGATACCGATCCAATAGAAACGTCTGCTTATCGTCTACAAAGGGCTAGCTCTAGGTGGGTGGTTAAAGCTTCGCTGATCTATTGCGATGGATCTCCTGGATACAAGAACGTGATGATCGAGGGAGCAACTCGATGTGAGGCGATCCAAAATGCCCGCCAATTGCTTTGTTGCGATTTGAAAGATCCATGCAAGGCCGCGTATCTGACTTATTGCATCGCCAAACAGCCTTGCCCACCAGCTCCTGCTTGCGTTTGCCCACCGCGATATCAATCGCGTTCTTGCTTCAGACGCTGATTTTAAATTCTCAGGTACTTCTCTTGCACGATTTTGGAACAACTCCAAAGTCGTGCGTGAGATTACCTGTCAATGGCTTTGCTCCACTGTCACATCCGCCATGCCAACATGAAAATTCATTTTTTCGTGTGGCAGCAGAGTTCGAAACTTTCCGGCCGATAGTGTTTTAAGTGGTTCAACAGCGAAGACATTAGTTTGGCTATAGGATCTCATTGACAGCCATTGGCTATCGCTTGAAAATGGAGTCCACGAAGCCATAGGTTCAGTCGCCAAAAAGCTATCTTCGGGCGCACGTAAACGATGAACTTCTTCGCCTGAATCAATCTCCCAGAGTGAGATCGCCGCGGAACTTAAAGTGGCTAAGAGGCGCCCGTCTGGTGAAAAGGCCATATCAACAATAGTTGTCGAGGGAGTAAACTGGCACTGAACCGAGGTGGCTCCCTGGTTTGTTCGATCATAAACAGTGACCGTACCGTTTTTGGCAACGGCTGCAAATTTTGTCGACTGATGTGCAAAAACACCGAACACGGCTCCGGCGATTGGTTCGGGCTTGCTGGTCTGCAAGTCAAACAGAGTTGCCACCGATCCGTCCTCAGACTTTTTAGCGAACAATAACGCGAGTCGTCTGTCCGATGACAACTCAGTTCTTCCGACCGCATAACTACAGTCGACCAAGGTGGACTCCCTAGAAATCAGATCGCACAACCGGACTTTCCCCTCAGCATCCGTTACTAGGACTGATCGAGTTGCCGGGCCAAATGCCAAATGCGTAATCGAGGAATCTGTGACTTTGATTTTTAGCAACTCCTTGCCACTCGCAATGTTCCATATCGTAAGTGTGCCATCGTTGCGTCCATAGGCTAGAGTTGAGCCATCGTCACTGATCACCGCGGCAACCACTGGTCGTCCAGCGGGGGAAGGTGTTTGAAATAAACGCAGGTTCTCATCCCAAATCTTGACCGTTCCATCCCATGATGCGGTGATCGATGTTCGTGAACGAGGTATGAACCTCGCAAAGGACAGGGGCGCTAAATGGCTACCGACGAAGGCTCTTATATTGGGCAACTGTCGATCGCAGACACTGGCTGAATGCACCTCCAGGGATACAGCAAAATGTCCTTTCGCCTCGTCGACGCAAAGCTTGCTACCGAAGGCTCCTGCTTGAAGGGGCAACTCAACATTAAGTTCACCCGTTTTGCTTGAATAGATGCGAATCATGGGCGGCGAGGTTTGCGGCTTCCAAAGGAAATCCTCGCCTTTCAAACTCACACCTTTTGGATATTCAATGACGACTGCCTGATCGCCAAGCATCTGAACCTCAACAACTACTCCGTCACTAACCAAAGTGCTTTCGCCAGTTTCAAAATTCCAAAAGACAAGTCCCTTTTCAGAAGCAAGGACAGCCATAGGACGTTCCAAATCCACTACTAGTTTTTGATTTGCCGCACCTTCGGTTGTTCGAACCTGCTCACCGGTTTTCAGGTCCCAACAACAAACAGGCTGGCTCTTGTTTTCGTCATAAGTCAACAGGAAGCGCGAGTCAGCACTTACCTTACAACCTGTTATCTCGAATTCTGCTTTACCGAATACTCGTTCTGGAACAACCTCGTTCTCGCCCCAAACGCGAATCGAACTACGGCCGTCAACTGTTACGAAGTGCTGCTGATCCTTGACGAAGCGCAACGCGACGACTCGCTCTGGATGTGGGATATCCCTGATCAATTGACCCGTCGCAGAGTTGCGAACCTGACAGCGGCCATTGGCGGTTCCAATCAAGAACTGCGTCGCATCCGGTGATACATCATGAGCGAGGACTTGATCACCTTGCTTCGTAATCGGTAGTATCGTGTCGGTTACCGTGTCCCAAAAAACAGAGGTGCCTCCGTTGGTGACTATCGCCCAGGACTTTCCACCCAACAACTTGACAACCTCAATGATTTTCTCACCCGCAAACTCACGTGTCAAAAGTGTACGAGAGGTGCTTGGGTCAACGATCGAGACTCGTGAATCGCGGACAGTCGCGATTTGGTTGCTATCGAATTCGTCGGAGAACAACTCGCCAAGCACCTTTCCGTTAACTTGCTTGCCAGATTTATCGAACAGCGCTGTGTTGACCTCCAAGTTTGATGCCGACAAAAGATATCGGTTCTCTTCAGAAAAATGGACTCCCGCCGAACCCCGCCCATCGCTCGCGGTTTCAAACCGCTGCCGCGCACTGCCCGATTGTTCGCTCCAAATACGCACTGTACCGTCTTTGGCTGCAGTTATTAGTGTCCCTTGGCTCTTATTGAAAACGACATCTGTAACAGGCTTCGTATGCCCCAATAGTTCGTACAGTTCCTTTCCGGTCGCAGAGTCATAAACTCGCACATGGTTGCCTTGTGCAATTGCGATTCGATCGCCATCTGGACTGAAGGCCAGATCAACGACGGAGGCTCTTGCCTTGATAGAACAAATTGGTTCGCCGCTGGCGAGATCTCTTACATTGACTACATCAATCGTCGCACCAGCCAATCGATTGAGGCGGGGCGACATGACGATCGATGTTTCGCGTCGCCACCAAGCAGTCGAATCTTCCTTGTCTGCACCCAAATCAAAAGAACGGCTTCCACTGTTCGTCGCCAAAACGACAAACTTCCCATCCGGTGAAAAGATAAGCCGGGCGGATTCATGATTGGCGGGTGCTAAAAAACGCCTTAAGAACTTCCCGTTTTTTGCATTCCAAAGCCGAATTTCACCCGAGTTGTCTGCGGTGGCGATCACATCTCCTTGAGGATTAAACACAGCTTGCAGAACCGGCTGGGTATGCCCGCGTAATACCAATTCCGGCATCCCGTCAGCCGTACTATAAACAGTGGCTTCGGTATCGGGACCAGGTGCAACCACGGCAGTACTATCGCTTGAGAACATATCGGCCCAAACGTTACTAAGTTTGTGCTGCGAAAGAACCAGCAACCGCCGCTCAGTCGAGGCTTCCCAGAGTATCGCCTCATCCACCGACTTAGGCCCAGCGGAAGCGGTGAGTACAAAATCTTCATTCGGCGAGTAGACGGCAACCGTGATCGCTCCTCCCGAACTCAGTTCTTTCAGTTGGGACGATCCCTTAAGGTCATAAACGATTGCCGGAAAATCTCCTTTCCCGACGTAGTCTCCATCGACTGTGAAAATGACATGCTGGCTTCGAACGGCGAGTGCAATTCCACTGGTCACTTCGGCGCGCGGGGATATCAGTTGCATTTCATGATTCACATCCTGAATGTCTTGCAGAGTCATATTGGCTTCCAGACCGGAAACCCGCTTCCCACCCTCCTCAGCGAGCGCGAGAGCAAGCCCGGGATCAGTCGGAAGAAGCCGTTGCGCTAACGTCGTGAGTCGCCAGCCCTCAGATCGATTGAGCTCGTGCTTAGCCTCATCGCGCGCCAACCCAATTACTTGATTGGCTCGAAGTGTTATTGCGGTGATAGCCAACGACGCTAGAAAGACCAGTGCAAAGCCACTAGCGATAGCGGCCGCCACCGTTGGATTACCAGAGGCCCAGCGTCGAAATTTTTGACGCAACGTAGGGCGACGCGCCGCGATCGGTTCATCGTTGCAGAACCGATTCAGATCTTCTCCAAATTCTGCCGCAGTGTAATAGCGGTCGATGGGATTTTTCGCAATCGCTTTAGCAATGATCGTCTCGAGCTCAACAGGTATGCGCGGATTTACTTGCCGCATCGAGGGCGGATCTTCGAAAGTTACCTGACGAATAATCTCCTTGGCCCCGCCCCCTGAAATTGCCGCTTTAAGCGTCAATAGTTCATATAACGTGACGCCGAGTGAATAAATGTCGGTGCGATGATCGACCAGGAACTTTCGACCCGATGCCTGTTCGGGGCTCATGTACCGCAACGTACCAAGAATATCTCCTGTCCCCGTGCCGACCGGGTCATTGCGAATTTGCGCTAAACCAAAATCAGTCACCCAGATTTTCCCTTTGCCATCCAGCAGCAAGTTGGATGGCTTGATGTCTCGGTGAACAATTCCCAAATCGTGCGCATGCTGAATAGCAAAGGCGACATCGCGACCCAGCGAAGCGATTGACTTAAACAATCGCTGGGAATTGTGCGGGTGACGACGGCTAGATGCAACCGCTGCGAAATCATCTTCGATATGCTGCCTAGCAACCGACGATTCAGGAGAATGCGTTGGATTCGTTGCAGTTGCTGTAGGTACGCGCTGAGTTGTGCCGACGCCGTTGGGCGTTTCAGCGTTCTGCCTCCGATGCGCAAGCGAACTCAGTCGCTCTCGAATGCTGCCGATGACTTGTGCAACGTTTTGCCCGTCGATCAATTGCATGGCATAAAAATGGATACCGCGATCGCTTCCTACAGAATACACCGGGACGATGTTCGGATGAATCAATTGCGCTGCAGCCGTCGCCTCATTTCGGAAGCGACGAATTTGGACATCATCCACGAGTGCTGCGGTCGGGAGCACTTTCAAGGCGACGCGACGCTTCAAGATTGCTTCGGTCGCTTCGTAGACAACGCCCATGCCTCCGCGACCAATCTCGCGATTTATCTTAAAGCTTCCTATGTCTTCATTAAACCTGGGAACAGGCGGTCGACCGTGTCTGTCAGCTAAGGTGTTATCTAGCTCAAAATTGGTTCGACCAGACGAGCCCTCTAGCGAATTCGTTTCGTCCAACAAACCGCCACTCGAACTGCTGCTGTCATCGCTCATTTTGTATCTCGTTTAAGCTACATCAAACGAATCTCTACAACCCAAAAACTCCCAAACATTAGACGACTTAGATTGTGAGTTATTCGTAACACAAATACAAGTCTCATAATTCGGTGATATCGAACGTGGTTCGCTGGGTCGACGATCGTTAATCTGCGTCAAATAGGCCATGCAACGGCACACGCTGCCAAAGTTTGAACGTCAGTATTTCCAGGCATCATATCCTGGCATCGCTGTTTTCCAACGAACCGACTTTGCCTTTAGCCTACCGAGGACAGGCGTGAACTGCTGCGACGCTTATGACGCCGACAAACAGCAATCGGCGTGACATTGGGGTTGCTAAATCTCCCCAGCAAACAGCATTCGAGCTAGAATGACTCTGAGTGATCTTTATCTGCCTTTAGCGGTCAATCTTCTCGTGGAAATTTCTCATGGCCCAAGCAATCGTTGATCCAGAGCAACTTCGGCAGTTCGCTGCTTTGCTAAAACGCTACAGCCAGACCGTCCGCGATTCGACCACAACACTCAACCAATCGCTTTCCCGTTTGTCCGAGTCGTGGCGCGATCAGGAACATCGCAAGTTTTCAGACGAATTCGAGGAACAAATCAAGCTGGTGAACAAACTACTGGAAATGACTGACAAACACATTCCGTACTTGGTGAAGAAAGCGGAGATCATCGAACAGTATCTGCAGCGTTAACGTAAAGCCGCTCCGCATCAACGCAAGCTGTTTCGCTTTTGGTTCTACGCTCTGGCCTGTGTCGCTCTGGCCTGTGTCGCTCTGGCCTGTTTCGCTCTGGCCTGTGTCGCTTTTAAAAAGTTGCCCTATGTCCTCCTCAGCCAATGTAAAATCGCTCGCCAGGCTTGAGGTTTTTTTAGAGCATTGCCAGCGGACGCGCACACACCTGCTGAAGGAACTCGAAAATCTGCAACTCGAAGTACATCGATTGACCCATTGGCTAGAGAACGAAGCGCAGCGATATTGGGCGGGTGAGTTGCAGCAGGCGCAGCGCGCGTGGGTGGAAGCAGAGCAAGCGCTGCTACGGTGCCGATCCGTAGTCCGCGAGAGTGAACGACGACCTTGCACCGAGCAGATAAAACGATTGGAAGTTGCGTCAGATCGCAAGTCGCTTTGCGAACGCCAAGTCCGCTTCGTTCGTGACGCGACTCAGATGTGGCAACAAGAAGTAACCAAGCTGGACTCAAAGATCTTTCGCTGCCGAGACTTGGCCGAGTCAGAGCTGGCCTTAGCAGTCAACAAACTCAAAGAACAGCTCGCGCGGTTGGAGGAGTATTCTCGCATGCGATCCGGAACAGTATCGAATCTGAAAATCGAGACCGAAGAGAGCTCGCCTGAAACGCAACCTGAAGTTCAGGATGTTAAGAATGATGGCAACGACGCCACAGGAGGCCCAGCAACATGAGGCGACCTAGTCATGACATGTCCGGCATCAACCAGCGATTGAATCACATCAAAGAGTCATTCGGCGAGGAAGTGCGCGAAGTCTCGGAAATCTGGGTCGATGCAAAAGGGCGAGGATTTATGCAACAGCACGCATCGCCGGTCGAGCCCATGATCGCGCAACTGATGGGAGCCATTGTGCAATCGACGGAACTGTTTGAAACCATTGCAAAGAAACTTCGCGATCCAAAACTCAGCTAATCTGCAACCGATAGTTGGCTTACTAGGCTCCTCATCATGATTGATTCCACACCAAGAATATTACCGCGGCATCGATTGGAACGCTTGGTTCATGGCCTGCGTGAACGACTGAGCAGCGGCGCGCAGAAGATTTCCGCCGAGCTCGAGCAGCTTGCCGAAGAGATGCGCCAAGCGGAGTTAGAACAGCAGTCTGAGTTCACTCACTCGCGCGCGGAGAAAGACGCGAACGAAAAAGCCACGCTCAACGAGTGGGATGAGGCCCTGTATGCGCGCTGGGACGACGCGGAACTGCGATCCTTCAAAGCTGTGTTTGAAACGTCGACACGAGAAGGGCAATTGAGATTGGACGCTCGGAAGAATGGCGAGCAAATCAACGTCGATGCAAAAAAGCGGATGGGAGAAATCGAAGCGAGATTTCTTCGAGCCAAAAATGTACCGATCAAGCGACTGCATGAGTTTCGAGCGAACAATTTGAACTTTATCGGTGAGCTGCTGGAGGTCGAGCGGGCTGCTGACGCTGCGTTGGCCCAACATAGCTTGCGGGCCCCAGCGGTCGAACCTTCCGCATTGCATTTTGAAGAACCAAAAAGCTCCGACGATTGCTTGCGCATGTTACGAGCCGCGATCGCGGATGCCAAAGTACACTACGACCGCTTGACGAATCATCCGCTGATCCGGTTCTTTGAATCGATTTGGTTGTGGCTGATTGTAGCTGGCTTTTTTGTCGTCGTGACTACTGCACTTGGTTTAAGTGGATTAGTCGCTTGGCTGTTTGCGGCGATGTTTGGAGCGGGAACAACGATCGTCTTCGTGATGGTCGGCTTGCTCGGCATTCGTCCTTGGTTAAAGAGTATTGCGGCGGCGGAGTATCCGCGCGTAAAGCAACAGGTTGAACATGGCCATAAATTGCATGACCGCGGTGGCGAGATGGCAACTGCCGAGAACGATACTGAGCTGAAACGACTCGCGAAGAAACGCGACAATCGTTTTCAGCAGACGGAACAGTGGCGACAGACCTCGTTAAGCGAGCTGAGCCACAAGTTGGAAGAGGATCTGCTTCGATTGCGACAGCAGGCCGAGCAGCAAAAACTGGCGGCGAGTCGGCAACTGACCACGCAGCGAGATGCGACCGCTCTCGAGTTCACTCAACAACTCGAACAACTCAGCCAACAGGCGCAAGAGCGTGACCGCAAGTTAACCGAAACTGCAACAAGGCGTCGCACTGATTACCTCGCGCAGATGGACCGCCTTAATCGCGGCGGCGCGCTGCGACTGCGGACTGCAACTCAAAAGGCCATTCAAACTGTCGCGCGCAGTCGTAGGTGGTGCAACGAACATTTTCCAGATTGGGAAACGCACCAATGGTCACCGACTTCATGGCCTGAACAACTTGAAGAACCGATGTTGCCGATTGGTAACCTGCCGATCGGATCGCTGCTGCCCGATAATTTGCGAGCAGACGCGGGCTTGCATGTCGACGCGCCGGTTCTGTTCGCGCCGCTTACGGATGGTTACCTAACGCTGACCGGCGATCCGAATTTGCCAATTGTGCAACAGACGGTGCGCAATTTGGTACTGCGAGCCTTGACCACTTTGCCACCCGGTCGCACGCAAGTATGTGTGATCGATCCACCGGGGCTCGGCCGCGACTACGGTTGGCTGATGCATTTGGGCGACTACGAACCACAACTTGTATGGCACCGCGTGTGGACTCAGCCCAGCCATATCGCCAAGCAGATTCAACAGCTCGCGCAACTGGCCGAAGACTTCATTCAACAGTCGCTACGCAATCAGTATCGTCACATCTCAGAGTACAATCGCGACGCCGGCGCACTGGCCGAACCTTATCGATTGCTGGTCTGGACATCGATGCCAACTGGCTTGGACGATCAATCGTGGAAGTCGCTGCAAAGCCTGCTCGACACCGGCGCGCGGTGCGGCATCATTCCGATTTTTCTGATCGATCCAGCAGCTATCTGGCCATCGCCCGAGCATCGCAACTTGCTGATGCGTCGCGGCCTGCACTACACGATCAGTGAAGATGGCCAATCTTTGTTGTCTCAATCGACCAACGATGCCAACTTACCGATTCGCCCGATGCCGTTACCCAATGAAGCGCACGCACAAGCGGTGATTCATGAAGTGGGCCGTCGCGCGATGCTGGCAAGTCGTATCGAAGTACCACTCGATAAAATTGTGGCGGCTCGGGATCGGCGTTGGCAGGCCGACAGTTCGAAGTTCCTCGAGATTCCTATCGGACAAAGCGGAGTCGGTCGAACTCATGCAGTGAAGCTCGGCGTCGGAACGGCTCAGCACGCGATCGTGGCGGGCAAGACCGGATCGGGTAAGTCGTCGATGTTGCATTCGATCATCACCAGCGCGGTGCTCAAGTACTCGCCTGAAAATCTGCGCCTCGTGCTGCTCGATTTTAAGAAAGGTGTTGAGTTCCAAATCTATGCGGACAATCGCTTGCCGCATGCCGACATCATCGGCATCGAAAGCCATCGCGAGTTTGGCTTGAGCGCGCTCGAGTATGTCGATGGTTGCATGCAGCGACGCGGTGAACTGTTCCGCAGTCGCGGTGTGCAGGACATTGCGAGCTGGAACATGACGGTTCCTGAACAGCACTTGCCACGCATGTTGATCGTGGTCGACGAATTTCAAGAGCTGTTTGTCGAAGACGATAAGTTATCCAACCAAGCGAGTTTAATTCTTGACCGCATCGTACGACAAGGGCGGTCGTTCGGAATGCACGCCGTCCTGAGCAGCCAAACGTTGGCGGGTGCTTATTCACTACCCCGCACAACGCTCGGACAAATGGGAGTGCGGATCGCCTTACAATGCGATGCAGCCGACGCACAGATTGTTTTCGCAGAAGACAACCCAGCCGCCGCGCGTTTAAAACACCCCGGTCAAGCCATCTACAACGACGCGGGTGGACGCATCGAAGGAAATCAACCCATGCAGATCGGTTGGTTGAGCAAGGTGCAACAGCAAGCGTGGTTGGCCGACATGAACGGTGGCTACAGCAACGCGGATCGCACGACAAATACCCTTGGCCGCGCTGTCGTTTACGATGGCAATCGAGCAGCCACTTGGACGGAAGAAAACGCTAACCGAGCATTGCTGGCCGCCCAGCGGAACATCAATCCGGATGCAACCTGGTGCGTGGTTGGCGAAAGCGTCGCGATCAGTCCTGCAATCACTTTTCCATTAACCAATCAAGCCGGGCGCAATGTGTTGATCGTCGGCGGCGTCGATACCGTGGCAGCGTCCGTGATGAGCGTGATGACCGGCTCATTCGTTCGGCATTCCAACGTGCCGCACCGGGCTCGAGTTTTCATCGCTCAAGCGGCTAAGCCCACCGATGCGCGCGCTTTGCAACTGCCCGAGCGTTGGAAGCGATTTCCTTGCGAGTTGAAAGTTGCTGAAGGGCGAGCCGTGGATGGAATGCTCAAGGAACTGCATGAGTTGCTGAAGTTGCGCATCGAGAATCCGGATGAAGAGGCCACGAAGGTTCCAGTTTTGCTAAATCTGATTCAACTCGGTCGCTTGAGAACTTTGCGCCGCGAGGACGAGTACAGCCTGGGAAGCTTTGGCGACGGAGACTTAACTCCAGACAAACAGCTTGAAGAGATCCTACGGGATGGACCGAGCCACAACATGCATGTGGTCATCTGGGCGGAGAATTACTCGACCGTCAATCGCTGGTTATCGCGTTCCGCGATGCGCGAAATCGAAGTGCGTTTATTGATGCAGATGGGAGCCAACGATTCAACCAATTTGATCGAGTCGGTTGCCGCCAATCGACTAGGCGAAAATGTCATGCTCGTTCATGACGAAGCGACCGGACAGTCTCAAGGATTTCGGCCATTCGATTTCGAATCGCTGGACCAGCTTTCGGACTGGGTTTCGCGAAGCGTTCCGCTGGATTGCCGTCCGTAGCGGAACGCATTAGCGTTTCGGTGTTTCATCGAGCAGCCTTTGTTCCGCAGCATTACCTGCAAGTGAAGAATACGTTTTAAAGGCAGTGGTTTTCAAGTGTAGCGCAGACGCAGCGAAGCATTGAGCCTGAGGCGATAGCCTGGATATTGCATCAGCCGTTGGGCGTTAGTCCACGGTTCACGTAGAGCGCGGAACTGATCGACTATCAGCGACCAATGCGATGAACCGAAGAGTGTTCTAACTGGCTAAAGTTTGCGTTGTCGTGTTGCTTATTCATCATCGACCTCAGTTTGCTTGTGTGGTCTTAGTGGAAGCTGGGAAGGAAGGCGTTCGTCTAAAGTGCTGTTAGAGTGACTGTAGCCTGTACTTTCATCACGTCAAACACGCGTGACTGCTACGGAACAGTCCCGAAATAGATTCCCTCTTTGCGCTGTTGATCTAACAAACAGCGGAGCTGACTCGAAGTGTGATAAACTGCATTTTTGCTGAGCAGTTCGTTAAGCATTTCGAGCGGTAGAGTTCTTAGCTTCGGGTGTTAGTTGGGCACGGATGGTGGCTGTCGTGAATCAAATCGAGTTTGCAGATGTGGATGCACGCAAGGAACTGGAGGAAAATGGGTTCTTTCTGTATCCTAGGCTCTTGGATTTGCATCAACTGGAGCGGTGGTTAAGTTTGTGCAAAGCTGCATTCGAGTCAGATGACATCGGCATGTTGAGAAGTCGCGGATCGCTTTACGGTTCCCGCAGTTTGTTGCGAGTCATGCCGGGGGTGGTCGAGTTGGCTCACAGGAGTTCGATCCGTAGCCTCATTACTGAAATCCTCGGTGATGGCTGGGGAGTGGTGCGTGGATTGTTTTTCGATAAGCCGCCGGATCGATCATGGACGCTTCCGTGGCATCGCGACCGCACGATTGCTGTTGCTTCGCATGAAGCGCAGGCAGGCCTCGAGGGGTTTTCGAATCCAACTGTTAAAGCGGGGATTCCGCATTTAGTTGCGCCGCAGTGGTTGTTGCAACGCATGTTGACGCTTCGCGTTCATCTCGATGAAGTGACGCATGAGAACGGTCCACTTGTGGTACTGCCGGGGTCGCATCGTTGTGAGCGAGCGGATGATGAGCTAGCAACGCACTGTGACGCCGACCTGATTCCAATTCATTGTGGGGCGGGTGATGTTTTAGTCATGCGGCCCCTCTTGGCCCATACCAGTCAACTGTCTCTTCATGGAACCCAGCGACACCGTCGCATCATTCACTTGGAGCTCGCTCCGGCTTCGATTCTCCCTGCGCCCCTCATTTGGCATGACTTTGTTGCGTAGCTGCTGCAAATCGTTTGTAAAATGTTGAAGAAAACTCGCGGAACCGGAAACTGGGTGGAACCTACTTGCGTCTAGCATCTCGACCGGATCTCTTTCTTTCGGAATTGCGAAGCCGTTTTGACGGTTCATGCCAAACGACCAATGGATACATCGTATGAAGCTCCATGTTTATCAGTCTGCGCAAGCATTTGTATTTTGGATTCTGTTGGTCTTAATCGCACCTCTGGCTGCTCAAGATGAACCGGTCGTTGAGGAGGGGAGCGATGTGAAACCGGCGGCGCGCGAGCGAACGGTCTACATTCCATTTACAAAACTGCGTGAAGTTTTTGAGAAAGAGGGTCGCGGCGTCTTTTTGCCTTACGATCAATTTCAGGCTCTTTGGAAAGAGGCTCGAGACCATCGGCAAGCACCTGCTCAGCAAGCTTCGCCGATCGACGCGATCATCACTTCTGCTTTGAATGAAGCCACGGTCCAGAAAGATGTCGTACAAGTCGAAGCCACGCTGGCGATTGAATTGATCAAACAAGGCTGGATCCAGATTCCTTTGCGATTGAGCGAGGCCGCGATCCAATCTGCAATGATCGACGGCGAAGCAGCGCGAGTTACGCCAGTCACCAGTGGCGGTTACCAATTGCTGATTGAAAACAAGAATAAAGAACCGCGTGTTTTAGAATTGAAGTTGAAGTATGCGCGAGCGTTTACGAAGACTCCGGGCCGTAACCATGTTAGTTTCGATGCGCCGCAAGCTCCGGTAAATCGATGGCGAATTCGCATTCCTCAAGCTGGTGTGAAGGTGAATGTCCAACCGATGATCGCCGCTACGGAAACATCTGACGACGCTGACGAAGCCAAGGCCGACGATTCAAAAGCTGCTGAGAAAGAAACGGTGCTATTAGCATTTGTCGGTGCCGCGCCGAAAGTCACCATTGATTGGACTCCGAAGACGGAAGGTGCGACGGGGATGACGGCACTAACCGTTGTCCAAGCTCAGCAAGAGCTTTTCATCTCTGAAGGGACAGTCCGCACACGAGCCACGTTGCAGTACGACATTAGCCGCGCGGAGCTGAACGAATTGAGCATTGAAGTGCCGGGCGATCAAAAAGTCGTTAACGTTTTTGATCCGAATGTTCGCAAGTGGGATGTATCAAAAGATGGAGACAATCAGATCATTTCGGTTGAGTTGTTTGAGCCGGCGCGCGCGTCGCAAACATTGATGATCGAGCTTGAGAAGTACTCGGAAACCGAAGCGAAGGCTGAACCAGCGGTCGAAAGGATAGCCGATGTCAGTGTGGCTCGGATTCGAGCAATGGAGGTCGGCCGGCAGCAGGGGACAGTGGTAGTCAGCGTGGATCCGGCACTTCGCGCTGAAGCAAAGACACGCACAGGCTTATTGCAAGTCGATGCTGCTGAGTTGCCAGCCGCGATCGCTGGGCAGGCATGGACATTTGCGTATCGATACGCGGCGCTCCCTTTTGAGTTGACGATTGGTGTAGAAAAGATTCAACCGCGGATCACTGTCGAGCAACTGGTTGAGAGTTATCTTGAGCCCGAGCAATTGTCCGTTGATCTGCTGGCGGTTTATGACATTGCCGAAGCCGGTGTATTTCAGCTCGAGTACAGTATCCCTGCTGGATTTGAGATTCTACAGGTTGCTGGTCGCGCCGTTCCAGGTGCTCAAGCTGCCGTGGTCGATTCGTTTCACAAGGAGGGTGAGAATGATTCGCGATTGATTGTCAATCTTATTAACAAAGCGTTGGGCAAAGTGGCCGTTGTGGTGCGCATGCAACAACGCTTGAACGAAGCGAACTTGCTCACACCGACCGGTTCCGCTTCCACAATTCAGTTCGTGTTGCCGCAAGCCAAGCAAGCTTACATTCAGCGCGCTGATGGACGTTTGATTGTTCATGCACCGGAGAGTCTACGTGTGAATCCAGCTTCAACCAACGGCTTGCGATCCGTTGCATTTAGTGAAGCTTACCGCACGTTACCGTCGACTCGCGACGATCGCTTTCTTTCAACTCGTCCCGCGTTGGCGTTCGCTTTTTCAGATCAACTTGCTGCGCTGACCCTTTCCGCTGAACGACGGCAATCGCAAGTCACCGCTAGGCAACGCATGCTCGTTCGAATCGATAGTGGAATTGTGCGTTACGAATCGAAGATCTTTTATGACATTCGATACAGCGGTGTTAAGTCGCTGCGCATTGACGTGCCGACCGAGATTGCAGCAGATGTTCGCAACACGAGCAGTGGAATACGCGAAGCACCTATCACGCCGCCACCGACCGATGTTCCTGATGGTTATGTGGCGTGGTCGCTAAGCGGTGAAGCCGAATTGATCGGCGTTCAAGTCGTGACGCTGACCTGGGAACGCAAACTTGATCAATTGGAAGTGGGTAAGAGCTTGCAGTTGACTGTGCCGAGTCTGAGACCGGCTGGCGTGGACCGCGCATGGGGTCAAATTGTTATTGCAAAAACGGAGTCGCTGGATGTGTTGCCGAGCGGCGATTTGGTGGGGCTGCGACCGGTTGATCCGGTGCAGGACCTCATGCCTGACGCAGCAGTGCCGGATGCGGCGCGAGCGTTTGAATTTCATGATGATTGGTCGCTAACACTACAAGCAACTCGCTATCAATTAGAAGAAGTGAAACGTACGAGCATTGAACGTGGACTAGTGCGGACGGTCATCACGCGCAGCGATCAACGTGGAGTGCAAGCACTGTATCGATTGCGAAGCGCGCGTCAACGACTGGCGATCAAGTTGGCTGATGAAGCTCAATTCGATGCCCAGCCGGCGCGGATCAATGGCCAACCGGTGGCGCTCGAGCGTGGTGATCAAGGGCAGCTTTTCATACCGCTCATCGGCCAAGATCCGAACACGCCGTTTACGCTTGAGTTGCGTTACACGATTGCTGGAACGCATTCGCAATTGAGTGTTCCCGAGTTTCCGGAAGATCCAGCGATTCAGAAGGTTTACTTGGCGGCTTACTTGCCTGATGAGTTGACGGTAGTGGGATCGTCGGGACCGTGGACTGAGGAGTTTACCTGGACTGGTCGAGGTGCGTTCAAGTGGATACCGAGTGCCACGCGCAGTGATGAGGAATTATTGTCATGGGTTCGAGAGGGTGTGAACGGAACTCCGCCGCCTGCATTCCAAACTGACGGCATCCTGTACTTGTTCTCGGCGCTGCGACCCGCGCCGCCACCTGACGGCGATTTGAAGTTGTGGGCGATCGATGAACGTTGGTTAGCATTGCTGGTGTTCACCCCGTTGCTGGTTGTCGGGCTGCTGCTCCTGAAGAGTTCGTTGAATGCAAAAATCTCTGCTGTAGCGGCGGTTGTCATCGTCGTTGTGATGTGCGGAGTCTTTGTGCCCACGTTTGCCAGACAACTGCTCAACCAACCCATGTACGCCGGATTGGCAATCGTCGGTGTGGCTTGGTTCGCGTGGTATTTCTCGATCGGCGCCCGACGCTTGAACTTAAGATTATCTAAGCAAAAACCGAGACCGACGCAGCCACCAGCGCTCGCACTTGAACAAGTGGTTGCATCAGAGTCAATGTTGTCGAGCGACAATACAGGAGGCGACCAAAATGGTTAAGTCACTCAATGTCGCAGTGTTGGCGATGCTTAGTTGCCTTGCGTTAGCTTATGCAGATGCAGCCGGCGCGCAAGAGCCGGAACAACCATGGCGAGAGTTGTTCGTGCCCTTCGAAGAGCTCGATGTGCTGCTTGGAAGCGACACGCGACAAGTTTACATGAGTCGAGCTGAGTATGAGGATTTGCTGAGCAAGGCAAACGTAAAGGCTGACCAAGCACCGCCTGAGAAAATCGCGTTGCTTTCAGCGAATTATCGCGCCGAGGTGAGTGAAGGGCGGGCGGCTATTCAAGGAGAACTCCAATTGGAAGTGATCGAGGCCGGAATGCAGGTCTTGCCACTGAAGTTCTCGGGTGTAGGGGTACGCACGGCGAAGCTTGACGATGCACCTGCGGCATTGGCGAAGAACGACCAAGGGCAAGTTTGGTTATTCATTGAGGGAGTAGGTAAACATCGCTTGACGCTCGATCTGATCATGCCGATCGCGACTGAAGCGGCGCAGCAAACTTTGCAGTTGCAAATTCCGACAGCACCGACCGGCGAGTTCGAGCTTGCCATTCCCGGCAATATTGAAATCAAATCGGGAGCAGCGATCATTAGTCGCAATGTGGACGACGCCGCAGGCAAAACCATCTTTAAGATCTTGCCTACTCAAGAGCCGATGTCGATGGTCATGTCACTGAATAACCGTACCCTGCGCGCTCAGAGCACGATCGTAGCGCGTGGCGTTCTGATCGCTGAAGTCACACAAGCTTACGAACGATTGCATGCGACGGTTTCCATGAATGTGCTTAATGGATCCTCCGATGAGTTTCGATTTGCGATCGACGATGACCTCGAGGTGAATTCGGTGACTAGCGAGCTGCTCAGTCGCTGGTCGATTGAAAAGGTGGATGGAAAGCAGCAGTTGTTGGTCTCGCTTCGAACGCCAGCAACGGATCGCGAAGTTGTGAATATTCGGCTGGACCGGATCACACGAAAACTCGATGCCTGGCGAATGCCTATTTTCGAGCCAATAAGCGTGGCGGGCTATTCAGCGGTGGTCGGATTGCTGGCTGAAGATCGGTTGAACGTAACGAGCATCGAGCCGGAAGCGTTGATTGCCATCGATAGTAAGTTGTTACTAGCGGCGTTGCCCGCGAGCTTGATGGTGTCTGAGCCTGGGGCGCCCCGACTGAGTGCGGTGGCCACTTACTATGCTGCGCAGTCGCCGTATGTGCTGACAGCGCAGTTTGCGCCGAAGTCAGCGCGTGTTGGGGTGAATTCGCGCACGTATGTCACCCTTTCTGACGGCGGGCTGACTGTTGAAGGTCGCTTTACGTTGTTGCCGCAGAACGAAAAGCTATTCTTCTTTGAATTCGAATGCCCAGCGGCTTGGACCATCGATTCGGTGAAGTCAGCGGAGCAACAGGAATTGAAATTTGATCGCTTCCCGGAGGCGGTTGATTCTGGGAGTGGACCTGTGGCTCGCATTCGTGTTTCATTACCCAGCGGCATCGCCGCCGGGGGTCAGCAAAGTATCTTATTCCGAGCGCAGCTTACGCCAGCCGACTGGTTCGCCCCTTGGCAATCGTCGCTGCAACCGTTGCCGAATTTTCGCGTCCTGAACACGGAGAACCAGTTTGGAGTGGTGGCGCTACAGTTGGAAGATAATTTGCAGGTGACGCCGGAATCGACTCAAGGATTGATGGTGTTGAGCGCTGACGAGAAGGCGCGATTTCAGTTGGCTGATTCAGTCGCAGTGGTTGCTTATCGGTTCGACGCTGCGGATTGGTCGGCGACGCAGAAGGTGACACGGACAGCCCCACGTGTCGTGGCTCTGGTGCAGTCATTTGTTCAGATCAACACCGAAGCGTTGAATTCGCATTCGGAAATCACCTTTCATGTAAAGCAAGCTAGCGTGCAATCGGTCGTGTTCGCTTTGCCTGAATCGACTCCTGCTGAAGTCGCAATTAGCGGTTTGGGTGACACTGTCGTAAAGGAAAGCTCGAGCGTCATTGCCGAAGGCCGGCGAGTTTGGTCCGTGCAATTGGCTGAACGAAAATCAGACGCCGTGCGCATTGCGGTCGACTTTACGCAGGCATTGAACACTGAAAAAACGATCGACGCGAATCTGCCGATCGCGCGAGCTCAAGACGTCGCTTATCAATCGGGTACGATCGCCGTCGAAGGCCACTCGGAGTTAGAGATTGAGATGAAACAGAGTCCTCGCTCAGTCGATATCGGCGAACTTGTGGATGCAAAATATCAAGTTGGCAAACGTCTTATCGGCGTATTTGGCTACGTCGGTGTCGCTGATGCAGCGATTGCGACGGTAGCGCGGCGGTCGGTGCATCGCTTGCCGACGACCATCGTTGAGCGAGCGGAATTGGTGACTTTGGTTTCTGTGCATGGCTTCAGCCAAACAGCCGCAAGGTTCAAGCTGCGCACCAAAGCCGCTTACATCGAATCGCAATTACCGGTCGATGCGAAGCTGTGGTCTGCTGTGCTGGATGGCAAATCCGCATTGCCACAGCGTGAAGGCGATCGAGTTCTGATTGCTATTCCGCCGAACAACCGATTGGCGGTTCGTGATCTGCAACTTGTCTACGAATCCCCAACGGACCAAGTACGGATGCGCGGTGAGATAGGAATTTTTGCGCCAAGCCTGTCAGAGCGCGAGGATGCTAACGCAGAAATGGTGTCGGTACCAATTGCTGATGCGAAGTGGAATTTGATCTTGCCGCACGGTTACCAAATAGCGTTGACTGGGGGCAACTTGAGGTCAGACCACTCAATCGCCGATAAAAATTCGATCGAGTGGTTATTTAAAAAATTCTGGGAGATTGGTGGCGGTGGCGATACTGTGTTGGCGAGCGCTGCGCTGGAGAGGAGAGTGGACATTGGATTCGCACCTCGAGGGGGTACAACCTGGGAGTATATGCAGCAAGCGCCGGACGCAAAGTCTGTTGCACCGTCTATTGGAAACGATCCTTTTTTAGGGGGTACGGCATCCGCGACGCCAAGCGCAGCACCCTCTAACCCGTTGCCGCCAAGTCAACCTGCAGCTCAGTTAGGTCCTGGGAGGGAATCTGTTTCCAAGTTCGATCTTCGGGACGGTGCGGTTGAGTTGCCTGCGATTAGTGAGTTTTTGGGGCGCAGCGATCCAACAAGTAATTCGCTCCCACAGTCAACTAACCTGGATGCGCAGGGCGACTCCGCTTTCATGTCGCCGAGCGTTGCTTTGCCTGAGCAGAATGCAATGAACCGATCGGCAGCATTAACTAAAAAGGAACTGTGGGCTATGGAAGGAGTTCGCAGTCTGGCGATCGAATTAGACGAACGAATTGCTGGCGGATCGCATTCATTAACCAGTCTCGGTCTGGACCCTCAGGCTCAGGTAACGCTTGTTCATAAAGCACGATTTGATTGGTTGGCTGGGGCGATTGGAATCGTGGTGCTCGTTGTTGGTTTAGTGCTTGTACCGCGCCGTCGAACGGCTCGCATCCGTTACTTTCTGGCCGTTGGATTGATCGCATTCTTGGCACCGCCGGTCACTGGTTGGTACGTTGAGCTTGAGCCGGTGACCACGGCTGCGATCGTGAGTTTGATGGTGCTCGCGGCAGTGATATTGATTGGTGAAATCGTCAAGCGATTGAGTGGCGGCTTGGCTCGTATTCGCGAGAGCGACAAGCCAGCGGCGATAAAAGGACCCGCGGTTCAGAGCGTAACCACCATTCTGCTCGCGATAACATTCGCTTGTACTCTGGCTTCGGTAACTCAGGCTCAGTCCGATCAACCACCTGGGAAAGTTGTAACTAACGCTGAGCAGTTAACAAGTTTGATTCAAGCGCTCGATGATGGTGGCAAAGTCTCGTTGCCAGCGGACGCAGTAATTATTCCTTTCGATGCGAGTCGGCCTGAAAATTTCGAGGACACGCAAAAACTGCTTGTACCCTACGATCAGTACGTGAAGCTCTGGAACCTCGGCAATCCGGATAAAAAGTTGACATCGACCGCATTGCCAGCCAAATTTGCTTGGTCGGCGGCTCAGTACTCGCTAACACTTGAGTCGAGCGCTACGCTGCGCATGACAAGTTCGATCACAATCGACCAATTTACGGATCACGAAATTGCGATACCGATGCAACTGGCGGGCTGTGTGATTGAAAGTGCGAGTCTTGATGGACAACCGCCGCGATTGCAAATGCTGACCGTTGAACCTCAAGTTGCCAATCAGCAGGCCGCGCAAGTTGCTGACGAGTCCTCACTTCCGGCGGCCATGTACGTTTTGTACACCAAGGGCAAAGGCCGCAAGCAATTAGAGATGCAATTGCGATGGCAGCTCGATCAACGCAGCGGCTGGCGAGCTTTAGAGGGCAAGTTGCCGGCCACGCCGGCGGCTGAGTTGACGATAACAGTACCCAAGTCAAACACCGAAGTGCGCTTGGCTGGGGGCGTTGATCGCACTAACTTTGAAACAACTGAAGTCAACGCGAAGATTGTCACAGCGCTGCCCGCAGATGGCCGATTGTCATTGAACTGGCGAGATAAAATTACAGAAGCCAGGGTGGATCAAGGGTTAACGGTTCAAGCGCGGAGTGTGTTCGACATTCAAGAAGATGCGTTGAAGTTAGCCTGGCATGGCCAATTCGAATTTCGACGCGGCCGACGCGAATCGTTTACTTTGCAAGTTCCGAAAGGCTACATCGTCGAGAAAGTCGTCGGAGCGAACATCCGTGGCTGGACTGTTAAAGAGTTGGACGCGGTTCAGCAATTGGATGTTGAACTCTTGAAGAGCGTCACCGATCGTGAAACGTTGATTGTTTTTATATCCAAGCAATCGGCTATCAATGCACAGGCTAGTGCGCAAGTAGCGGTTCCGCAGATCGTGGTGCCCGATGCGATGTTGCATCAAGGGCATGTCGCCGTTCGCCGCAGTTTGCTGCTCGATGTGCGAGCGGAGTCGACGAACGGTTTAGCTCGCATGGAAGCGATCGACGAGTCGTCATGGATGGCCGGGCACGAGATCGTTGGTATCTTGCCAATCAAAGTCTATCAAGCCTATCGATATTCCCAAGTTCCCTTCGAGTTGTCACTGGCGGTCAGTTCTGTTCAGGCCTCGATACAAGTGCAATCACAATCGCTGCTAAAGATATCGCAACTTGAACGCACTCTCGAGACTCGTTTGTTGATGACAAGCAAAGAGCGACCGATCTATCGCCTGCAGATCGCATTGCCGAGCGAGTGGAAGTTTCAAACGCCTGAAGTGCCTGGGAGTTTTCAGTGGTCGCTTAGTCCATCGGGCAATCAACAACTGATGCAAATTTATCTTGCGGATGGGCAGTCAAACGAGTTCCCGGTGGTCTTGCGCGGGAAGGTAATCGGCGAGGCGCAAACGAACGATCCGCTCGAATTGCCTCGTATCGAGGTGATCGATGCTCAAAGGCAGACGGGCTCAATCGTTGTGCAGTCAGATCCTGCTTACGACGTGCGCGCCGCCAATCTGCAAGGCTGTGAATCTGCATTACTAGACTCTGTCAAAGGATGGCTGGCGAACAATCAACGCGAGTCGGCGCGCGTAGTGATTCGATTTCAAGTGCCGCAGTACAGTGGCCAGTTAGTGGTGACGCCGCGCGCGCCGGTGGTCAAAAGCTTTAGCGTCACCAACGTGAAAGTTACCGATAGAGCGATTGAAGAAACTCTGTTCATCGAAGCTGACATTCGATCTGCGGGAATTCGCGAGTTCGTGTTTCGTATGCCGGTTAGTTTGGCGACTGCGAAAATACAAGCTCCGCATCTCAGACAAATTGTCATTCAGCCCATCGCAGATGACGCGGATTCTGTACGTGTTCAATTGTTGCTGCAAGATGCGATCATGGGGCAGTTTCGTGTGGTGGTCGAGCATGATCGAGAACTTTCGGGCGGTCCCCATACAGCGCCTCTGCCCTTGATCGAAACTGGAGCTACTGATCTCCGCTTGGTGACGCTTGAGAACGCGGGACGTGACGAGTTGGTGACATCGAAGGCTGAATCGTTTGAGCAACTCGACCGTTCGCAACTGCAACAGAGGTTTCAAGCGGACCTGCTCGGTGGGTTGTCGTCACAGGCGTACTTGGCGAAAGAAGGGGCGGACGTACCAAAGTTGGCATTTGTGACCAAGACTCGCGAGATGATTGCGACCGTAGGTGCGCGTATCGGGTTGGCTCAAACATTGTTGGTTGTCGATGAAGTGGGGACCTATCGCGCGACCCAAGAGTACCGAGTTGAGAACCGAACGGAACCGTATCTAGAAGTTGAGTTGCCTGTTGGTTCGCGGTTGTGGACGGTGCAGGTTGCAGGCGAAGCGGTGAAGCCGGCGGTCGCGTCAAGCAAAGTGAACACTTCAATAAATTCCAACAACTCACCCTCCACAAAAGAGCGCGTTCGCATACCGTTGATCAAAACCGCTGAGGGTGACCTCGATTATGCAGTCGTCATCAAGTACGGCGGACAGATGGAAACACCGAACTGGTTGAATCGCGTCGAGTTTCCGTTGATTCACACTTCGAATATCAACGTCGAGTTATCGCAGGTACGTCTACGACTGCCGGAATCTGTCGGCTGGTTCAGCTTTGATGGAACACTGGGTCGCGTGCAGAGCGAAAGTGAATTGCAGGCAGGTTGGTTATCCTATCGTACACGTCAGCTAACTGAGCTGTCGCAGTTGTTGGGAAGCAAAGCCTCGGTTAGCGATTACACTCGCTATCGAGCGCTGAGCAATCTCTCGACTCTTCAATCCTCGATACAAGAAAGCAATAGTTACTTCTCCCAGAATGCAGATCGCAGTGAATCGCTCGCGAAGCAACTGAGCAGCAATAGTGCGGCGCTTGAAAGCGCTCAACAGCAGGCGGCTGCGGTTGCCCAGTCTCAGGTTACGGAATCGCGCAGCAATCGCGCGCTGCTCAATGATTTGTACGGAGAGCAAGCGAATAGCAGGTCCTTCAACGCACTCAATGATTTGGGGCAGAACTTTGAAGTACCGATGCCAAGGGAATCGAAACCGTTAGATGCGAAAGATGCGGCATCTCAGAACGCTTGGTTCGAACAAAACAAACTGAATAGCAAACCTGCGGATGAACTGTCGCGATTGTCAGTGGTCGCGGAGAAGGCTCAAGATCCTACTGCATTAACTCCAAAGCCCGATGCGGTGATGCGCACACCGTTCGACGTAGGGAATCCCTTTTCCAGAAAACAAAGTGCGAATGCGCAGCAAAGTGAAGGGGCAATCACTCAGGCTCAGCGATACGGTCGACGGCTGAACGAGCAAAACCTAGGATATTTAGGACCGGAGACGGACATCCCAGCGAATGCGCCGAGGCAAGGTCAGCAAGCTCAGATTGATGACTACAGCGGATTTCAGGTCGCGGGTGGAATGGCGGGTGGATCTGGCGGTCCTGGCATAGGCGGCGGTGGAAGCGGAGGCGAAGGTGGTTACCTAGCAAGTCTCGACGTCGATTTTCCTGTTCGTGGTCGCGAGTATTTCTTCAGTACGCCGCGTGGTGAAGTGCAACTGTCGGCTCAAGGAATGGCAACGCGAACTTCGCAGCGGTTGTATGCGATTATGACTGTGCTGGTAGTGGCGGTAGGTTTGTGGGCAAGCTACTTGATAAGTCTACGACTGGCTGTTACACGTTGGGGTATGATCGCGATGGTGTTGGCGCTCGCTTTGTTGGGAAGTGTCAGCTTGGCTCAGCAGTACTTGCCGGTTTACGGTGGGTTGGCGTTGCTGGTGGCGATGGTGTTGGTTGTTTCCAAGTGGGACGCGCGAGCGCCACAAGTTCTTTAAACGGTCGGGATCGAGTGGCGTTAGCCATCGAAACGCTAACGCGTTCCGCTACGGGTGGAAACCTGGAGGAAAACAACTGTGCATTGAGACACCACGCAAATATCGTTTTTTAAGCGGCCAAGGTTTGGGAGCTTTGTTCACTTAGGGCGCAACATTCGATTGAGGATATTGCGAGTGATCTGTTGCTGCTGCGGGTTGGGACCTTGCGGTGAGGTGTAGACGCTGGGGCGAACGTAGCCTGGGGGCGCCGCGAGCCCGTCGGCCCACCAGCAGGTGGCGGCGTTGAAGACGAAGTTTTCCTTCGGACCGGGATAGACGGTGGCTGTGTAGATTCCATCGTTAGGCTTTCCAGGAGCCGATTGCGTTGGTCCGCCGGCAACGATTTCAAGTCCAGGTTTATCTGCGGGATCACCATGCCATTCCCAACCGATGACACCGGGGATGCTATCTCCCACTTTCATGCCGGTGCCTTGGTAGACCCAGTGCTCCGGCGAAGTGCAGATCCAATCCGCGCCGCCGGTGACAGGGCCAGTACTATGCGCTCCGATCAATTCGTTGGCGTAAGGTCGTTCGTGTTTCAGCGATGCCATGGCACTGAACTCACGTGTTCCACCAGGCGGGCCGAACACGCCGACACGCCGCTCCGATCGAGTGGCTTCGTCCCACTCCACGCGACCGCACACAGCATTTCCAGAGAAAAATCCAACGCTCACTCCACTTGCAATGGCGGCTTGAAGATGATCGAACATCTCGATCGTCCAGTATTCATCGTGTCCGCAACTAATGAAACCTTTACCACGTTGTGATTGTTCAGCGTCGCGATGTACATCGGTGTTGGAAATGTAAGTGACGTCGAATCCTTGTTCTTCCAACCAGTAAACGAAAGGGAACTCCCATAGAAAGAACTCGCCCGAGC
>Ga0163144_10006121_pt1 | contig 26622 bp, 18 predicted proteins | sample OliLak19BULKMAT1_FD_123175 | JGI IMG/M metagenome (GOLD analysis project Ga0163144, IMG submission 123175) | Freshwater microbial mat bacterial communities from Lake Vanda, McMurdo Dry Valleys, Antarctica - Oligotrophic Lake LV.19.BULKMAT1 | ecosystem: Environmental > Aquatic > Freshwater >...
GCGGCGGCGTGTACCCGAACGGCACGTCGGGATCGACCGGCTCGGGCCGCGGCTTGCGGCGCTCGGGCGTCGCGTCGTTCGATCCGCAGCCGGCCAGCGCCAGCAGCACGATCGCGCGGTTCATGCCCCGAATCCGTCGCACGCGTCGTTGCCGTCGCCGCACGCCGCGAGCAACGCGTCCATGTCGACGTCGTCGGGGTCGCACGTGAACGACTGGTCGTGGTGCTGCTGCGCCAGCTCCTCGAGACAGGTGACGCATGCGCCGCGATCGGCCACGGTCTCGCGCAGCGCGTCGAGCGCGTCACGCGCGTCGGCCTCGCAGGTCGCGGGATCGTCCCCCGTGCACGGCGCCAGCTCGGTGCAGGTCGCCAGCACGTAGGCGTCGACCGCGTCGTTCCACGCGCTCGGCGAGGCGTTGTCGACGGTGCCGTCGCCGCACGCGGCCAGGAGGACGAGGAGACCAAGGGTGGCGCGCATGCCCGCAGCGTATCACCGCCCGTCGAACGCGAGCCCCACGCCGAAGTGCACGGCACGCCCGTTCACAGGATCGCCAACGCCGCTGTACGCTGCAGCCGTCCGCTGTGGGAATCCCGACCTCGAACCAGCCGCCGTCGATCTTCTGGCCCGCGCTGCCGGGGCTGCCCCAGGGCGCGCACGTGTGGGTGGTCGGTGGGAGCCTCGCGCCCGCGGGCGTGTGGTGCGAGCTGGTCGCGGCGGACCACGTCGTGCCGCTGGTCCGCCACGCGGTCGGCGTCGCGGGCGTCGGCAACCAGCCGGTCGAGCGCCTGGCGCCGGCCAGCGTCCTGACCCTGGGCCGGCAGTACCAGCTGCGCGTGCGGTCCGCGAACCGGACAGACATCGTCGGCGTGTGGACCGTGGGCCCGGCGCTGCCCGCGGTGGTGGTGGCGCGCTGCGAGGTGGCGCGCGGCGCGATCGCGATCGCGGTCACCGGGACCGCGCTGGTCCAGGTCGACGCGGCACTCCACGTCGTCACGGGCGCCGCGACCATCGAGGTGGGCGCGCAGCGGGTGACCGTCCGCGTCCTGGGCGCCGACGGCGCGCGGATCGACGAGCGCGAGCTCACGATCCCGTGATCGATCCGGCGCTCGGGGATACTGACGTGGTCGTGAGCTCGTCCGCCGATCGCCGCCGCGTGGTGCGCCGCCTCGAGGTGCGCCGCGTCCACGACGAGCTGCGCGGGCGGATGTTCGGCGCCGAGGTGACCGCGGCGCAGGTCGGGCGGTTCGCGCTGCGCCGCCGGCTCGGCGCCGGCGCCACCGGCGTGGTCTACGCCGCGTACGATCCGCAGCTCGATCGCGAGGTCGCGGTCAAGCTGGTGATCGCCGAGCTCGACGAGCTGGCCGAGGCGCGCGCGCTGGCGCGCTGCAGCCACCCGAACCTCCTGCCGGTCTACGAGGTCGGCTCGCACGACGGCGTGCCGTTCATCGTCTCCGAGCTGGTCGAGGGCGGCAGCCTGCGCGGCTGGCTGGAGACGCCGCGCGCGCCCGACCAGCGGCTCGCGGCGGTGATCGCGATCGGCCGCGGGATCGCCGAGGCGCACCGGCGCGGCGTCGTCCATCGCGATCTCAAGCCCGACAACGTGCTGATCGGCGGCGAAGATCGGCCGCGCGTCGCCGATTTCGGGCTCGCGCGCCGGTTCGGCACCGTCGACGACGGGCCGTTGCCGGGCACGCCCGCGTACATGGCGCCGGAGCAGCGCGCCGGCGAGCTCGCCGATCCGCGCAGCGATCAGTACAGCTACGCCGTGCTCGCGTACGAGGTGCTGTTCGGGACCTACCCGTCGATGCACGATCGCTCGGCCGGGCCCGGCGCGCACGCGCTGGTGTCGGCGTGGCCGGCGCTGACCCGCGCGCTCGCGCTGCTGCCCGAGGCGCGGTGGCCGAACCTGGACGCGATGGTCGAGGCCCTGGTGCCCGCGCCGGCGCCCGCGCCGCCGAAGTCGCGCGCGTGGACCGTGATCGCCGCGCTGTGCGCGGTCGTGGTGATCGCGATCGTCGTCGAGGTGATGGTGCGGCGGTCGCCGGCCCGCGCGCAGACGCCTGACGAGCTGGACTTCACGCTGATGACGCAGGTCGGGCCGATGATGCAGAACGCGGAGTTCGACGCCTGCGTCGCACACCTGCGCGGGCGCGTGCTCACCGACGCGGGCCGCAACATCTGGCTCGCGTGCGCGCAGCGCGGCACCCGGGACGAGGTCGACGAGGTGTGCGCGGCGTGGCGCGGCGCCTCGCCGTCGACGGTGCCCAGCGAGTGCGACGACGTCGTCACCAGGCTCCGGGAGCTCGCCGACGCGGGGCAGCACCTCGCCTGCCTCGACCTCGGCCTCGGCCAGCAGGCGACGACCCCGGTGGTGATGCTGGTCAACCGCTGCGCCGGCGAGATCAACACGCCGAAGGTGTGGCGGCGCGTCTGCGTCTGGACCAAGCGCCAGCAGGGCGACCTGAACGCCGACAACGCGTGCGGCTTCGACCTCCAGTGATACCGTCGGCGCGTGGACGACGACGCGGCCCTCCTCGACGCGTGGCGCGGCGGTGATCGCGGCGCCGGCGAGCGCCTGTTCGAGCGCCACTTCGACGCGATCTACCGGTTCTTCGAGCGCAAGGGCCTCGCCGACGTCGGCGACCTCGTGCAGCGCACGTTCCTCGGCTGCATCGAGGCGCGCGATCGGTTCCGCGGCGGCGCGAGCTTCCGCACCTTCCTCTACGCGATCGCGCGCCACGAGCTGTTCGGGTTCTTCCGCGGGCGCAAGAAGGAGATCGACTTCGGCGTCTCGTCGCTCGCCGATCTCGCGCCCGGCCCCAGCACGATCGCGCGCACCCGCGATCTGAACGAGCTCCTGCTCGCCGCGCTCCGGGTGATCCCGCTCGACCTCCAGCTCGCGCTCGAGCTGCGGTTCTGGGAGGGCCTGTCGGGCCCCGAGCTCGCCGACGCCCTCGAGGTCCCCGAGGGGACCGTCCGCAGCCGCCTGCGCCGCGCGCTCGAGGCCCTCCGAGAAGCGCTGAGGGGCCACGAGGCGGGCGCGAAGCTGCTCGCGTCCCTGCCGGCCGACGCCGACGACGCGTTCGACGCCTGGGCCGACCGACTTCGCGCGGAGTTGCGGCCCGAGTGATCGAATCGCGCCCGGCCGCCACTGCCGGGGTATGCGAGCTCCCTTCCTCGGCCTGATCCTGCTCGCCGCCTGCGGCGGCGACGACGCGATGATGCCCGGCGACGATGTCGTCGAGGACACCACCCCCGATACCCGGTTCGACGCCGTCCCCGGCGACGAGCTCGACACCGCCGATCTCCTCGGCTTCGAGCTCGCCTGCGAGGACGGCCCGTGCACCTACGAGTGCAGCCTCGACGACGCCGCGTTCGCCGCGTGCGACGAGGTCGTGACGCTGACCGGCCTGGCGATCGGCGAGCACACGCTCGCGGCCCGCGCGACCGACGACGACGTCGACGCCACGCCGGCGACGCACACGTGGTCGCAGGTGTTCGGCTGGCGCGCGATCGCGGGCACGCGCGCCGTGATGTGCGCGATCTCCGGCGAGGGCGGCCTGTACTGCTGGGGCCACGAGCTCGGCGGCGGCGAGCTCGGCAACGGCGGCGGGTTCCAGGACTCGCTCGCGGTCGCGACCCGCGTCGGTGCCGACTCCGACTGGGCGTGGATCACCGCGGGCGAGAACGTCGTGTGTGGCCGCCGCGCCGACGGCATCTACTGCTGGGGCGGCAACTGGGACGATCAGCTCGGCGATCCCACGCTCCCGACCCAGAACGGCGTGCCCACACGCGTGGCGCACGACCTCGCGAGCCTCTCGATCGGCGAGTCGCACGGCTGCGGCCTCGACGCCGCCGGCGCGCTGTCGTGCTGGGGCGATGGCTACGCCGGCGCGCTCGGCACCGGCAACGAGGACTCGCAGCCGACGCCGGTGGCGATCGGCACCGCGACCTGGGCGCAGGTGTCCGCGGGCTCGTACTTCACGTGCGCGATCGACGCCGATGGCGCGCTGTGGTGCTGGGGCGACAACGACGGCGGGCAGTGCGGGCAGGAACCGCTGCTGCTCGAACAGGTGCTGGTGCCGACGCGGGTCGGCACGCGCACCGACTGGGCGAGCGTCCACGCGGGCCCGAGCAGCACGTGCGCGCTCGACGACGCCGGCGCGCTGTGGTGCTGGGGCTACCTCGCCACCGTCACCTCGACGCCGACGCAGGTGCCGGGTGCGTGGCGCGACGTCGTCACCGCGCAGAACGGCGGCTGCGCGATCGACGACGACGGCCAGGTCTCGTGCTGGGGCGACAACCAGCGCGCGCAGCTCGGCACCGCCGCGGCGATCGCGCAGTCCGCGACGCCGCGGCCGATCGACAGCGCCGCCACGTTCACGAAGGTCGTCGGCAGCGGTGACCTCCACTGCGCGCTCGGCGATCGCGACATCGTGTGCTGGGGCGACAACCAGAGCGCGAGCGGCGGCCTCGGCCGCGGCGTGCTCGGCGGCGAGCCGCAGGTGATCGCGATCGACGCCGGGCGGGCGCAGCTCGCGGTGAACCACGCCGGCGGGTGCGGGGTCCGCGCGAACGGCACGCTGGCGTGCTGGGGCCTCGGCTTCCACGTCGGGCAGGACCTCCCACTCGCGCACGGCCCGATCGACCTCACGACCGACGCCGACTGGACGTCGGTCGCGGTCACCCCCGACGGCACGCTCAACCGCGGTCACGCGTGCGGGATCCGCGACGGCGAGCTGTTCTGCTGGGGCACCAACGTCGAGGGTCAGCTCGGCGACGGGACGACGAACCTGCGCACGCGGCCGGTCGCGATCACCGCCGACAACCGTACGTGGAGCGCGGTCTCGACCAGCACGTACTCGACGTGCGCGCTCACCACCGACGGTCGCGTCTACTGCTGGGGCGGCGGGACGCAGTCCCACTACGGCCAGATCGGCGACGGCACGCAGGTCCAGCGCAACGCGCCGGTGCAGATCAGCTCGCCGTCGCAGACCGGCTGGGCCTCGGTCCACGTGTTCGGCATGCGCACCACGGCGCTCCGCACCGACGGCACGCTGTGGGGGTGGGGCATGAACCCCAACGGCTTCGCGCAGACGGTCCCGGCGCAGATCGGCACCGACACCGACTGGGCCCAGGCCGTCAGCACCGTGTCGGGCGTGACCTGCGCGCGCAAGACCTCGGGCGCGCTGTACTGCAGCGACCTCGCGTTCTCGCCGACGTGGCCGCGCGCGATGCTGCAGGTCGGCACCGACACCGATCACCAGACCGTCCTGCCGTTCGAGGGCGGCGTGTGCACGCTGCGCGCGGGCGTCCTGCACTGCCACTGGGGCAGCACCGGCTGGCCCGACAGCTTCCCGAGCTTCGACGTCAACGGCAACATCCCGAACCCGAGCGGGACGTGGGCGAGCATCTCGGTGAGCTACGCGGTGCGCTGCGGCATCCGCGCCGGCGGCGGCCGCGCGTGCGCGGGCGGGCGGTTCGCCGGCAGCCTCGGCGACGGGTTCGACGAGCGCGTCCCCACTCCGATCCTGGTGCCATGACGCCGGCGTCATGGTCGAGGCGGCGGCCTCGATCTCGCGAGCGCTCACCGCTGGCATGACGCGAGGTTGCGCGTGGCACGTGCGCTGCAATCTCACCCGGCATGTCGATGCGCCGCCTGTCCGTGCTCCTCGCCGTCCCCCTCGCCGCGTGCGGCGCCAACCAGTCGGACTACCCGAGCTCGGGCGGCGACGACGATCAGGGCGACGACGCCACGGGCAACCCGGACCCGGACAGCGGCGACCCGAGCCGCGCGATCCTCGAGGCCGACATCATCCAGGTCGACGGCGACACGCTCTACGCGATGTCCGAGAGCGGGACGCTGAGCATCATCGACGTCTCGGTCCCGGGCGCGCTGACGATGCTCGGCCAGACCGAGCTGCCCGGCCGCCCGTTCGAGATGTACCGCCGCGGCGACCACCTCGTGACGATGTCGAACCACGGCATCGACGGCACCGGCAACCTCCTCTACGACGCGCCGACCGAGGACGCCGGCGCGCTCGTGCTCGCGGTGAACGTGACCCGGCCCGAGGCGATCACCACCGGCGCGTACTACGGCGTCCCCGGCGACATCGCCGACTCGCGGATCGTCGGCGACGTGCTCTACCTCGCGACCTACGAGAACGCGCTGTGCTTCGGCTGTGGCCCGGCGCCGCGCACGATGGTGACGAGCTTCAACGTCCGCGACCCGCTCGCGATGCGCGAGATCGATCAGGCGTCGTTCGAGAGCAACGCGCCCGACGGCTACAACCTGCCGTGGGGCCAGAACTGGAAGCGCAGCATCATCGTCACCGACGAGCGCCTGTACATCGGCGGCCACGCCGACCTCGACCCCGCGCAGTTCGGCACGGCGCCGGAGGGCATCATCGATGTCCTCGACATCACCGACCCGTTCGGCGATCTGCGCCAGGGCGCGCGGATCACCGTCGCGGGCGCGCTGCTCAGCCGCTGGCAGCTCGACGAGCAGGACGGCATCCTCCGCGTGATCAGCCAGATGGGCGCGGGCCGCACCGGCAACGGCCTCGCGTACCCCGAGGTGCAGACGTTCCGCATCGACTCGACCGATCAGTTCGTGCCGCTCGGCTCGATGACGCTGCAGCTGCCCTACCAGGAGGGCCTGCGCACGGTGCGGTTCGACGGCGACCGCGCGTACGCGATCACGTACTTCCAGACCGACCCGATGTTCATCATCGACCTGTCGAACCCGGCGGCGCCGCGGCAGCGCGGCGAGCTGTGGATGCCGGGGTTCATGTACTACCTCGAGCCGCACGGCGATCGCGTCATCGGCCTCGGCATCGATCGCACCGACTACCAGGGCAACCTCAACGTGTCGCTGTTCGACGTGTCGAACCCCGACGCGCCGACGATGCTGTCGCGCGCCTCGTTCGGCCCGACCGGGATCAACGAGGACTTCAACATCCTCGCCAGCGAGGTCGCCGAGGATCAGGATCGCATCCACAAGGCGTTCCGCGTGCTCGACCGCGGCCTGGTCGTGGTGCCGTTCAGCGCGCCGCAGCCGTACTGGGTCACCGACTCGACGTCGCTGTGCGACAACGTCGGCGGCGGCGTCCAGCTGATCGACTGGACGGGCGACACGCTGGCCCGGCGCGCGCTCCTGCCGATCCCCGGCAACCCGCGCCGCGCGCTCGAGCACCGCGATCACCTGATCGCGCTCTCGGACTCCAACGCGCGCGCGTTCTCGCTCGCGCAGCTCGACTACCCGCAGGCCACCAGCGATCTCGCGATCGGCACGTGCGTGCCGCGCGATCCGTGGGGCGGCGACTGGGGCGAGGGTGACGACTGGGGCGAGGACGGCTGGGAAGGCGGCGACGACGGCTACGACGACTACCATCACTGCTCGAGCGGCGGCCGTCACGGCGGCGCGACGTTCCTGCTGATCGGCCTCGCGCTCGCGTTCGTGCGCCGCCGCCGCCCGCTCAGCCCTGCTGCTTCTTGAGCCACGTGTTGACGGCGCCGGTCGGCGTGTCGCCGTAGACGCTCGACAGCTCGCCGCCGTAGGTCATCACGGTGTCGGGGCAGCTCGGCTTCTTGCCCTTGAAGGTCTTGGTCGCGACCAGCGCGCCCGTCCGCGCCTCGTAGAGCTTCGCGGTGGCGTCGGTGCGCGTGCGATCGGCGTAGCGGCCGTAGGCGCCGTAGTACTCGCTGTACGGTCCGCACGAGCCGGCGTCCTTCGACACGGTCGTGATGATCGCGACGTACGGCGCGTCGAGCGGCGCCGCGTCGCCCAGCAGCGCGCGATCGAGGTAGCCGTCCCAGACCATCATGATCGGCCGCGGCGTCGCGACGTTGCCCACCGCGGGCGCGTCGGCGAGCGGCGCCGTCGCGACGCCGGTGAACCGCGAGGCGGCCGGGTGCTCGCCGGTCAGCGCCGCGGGCGGCATCGTCAGCGTCAGGCTCACCGGCGCGCCGTCGGTGGTCGCGAGCGCCACCGGGATCGCGAGCGTCACGGGGTCGCTCGCGCCGGGCACGCGCAGCGTCTGCTCGACGGTGTCGATCGTGATCGTCGCGAGGTCGCCGGCGGCGACCACCGTGATGCCGTCGGCGTCCGAGGTCGTCGGCGCGACGTTGCAGGTCTCGATCTCGAGGCGGAGCTGTCCGCTGACGGGCGTGTCGGTGGGGTAGTCGTAGTCGACCGGCAGCGGGCGCGCGACCTGGCCGGCCCAGGCGAACGTCGCCTCGGGCGTCTGATAGGACTCGCCGATGTACCGCGCGTGGACGAGCGGCGGCGCGGGCTCGGCCGGCAGGATCGCGACGGTCGTCTTGCCCGCGCCCTTGCGGTGATCGACCGTCACCTCGACCTCGGTGCGCTCGCCGATCTCCGCTGCGGTCAGCACGATCCGCGCCTCGCCGTCGTAGTCCGTGGTCGCCTGGTGGCCGAGCGCCCTCGCCGTCGCGTAGTCGCGCGTCGAGACGGTGACCTCGAAGGTCGGGTGGCAGCCCGGGAGCCACGCGCCCACGGCGGTGACGTCGAGCTTCGGCTTGGGCGGCGGGTCACCCTTCAGCAGCAGCACCGCGACGATCCCCGCCGCGACCGCGCCGCCGATCCCGATCAAGATCCACTTCGGGCTGCCCGACGCGGTCGCCGGCTGCGGCGGCTGTTGCTGCAGCTGCTGCTGCGGCGGCGGCTGCTGCGCGAACGCCATCGGGTGCGCGATCACGAACGTGCGGCCCATGAGATCGACGCCGTGATCGAGCAGCGCGCCCGGCGGCAGCCCCTGCGTGAACGCGAGCATCTGCGCGGCCGCGTGCGTGCCCGGCACCGCGACGTCCATGATCCCCGGCATGCCGTCGAACCGCACCACGTGATAGCGGCACAGCTCCGCGTGCTCGAACGCGACGCCTTGCACGGCCCACCCGGCGCTCCGCGGATCCCTCGGCTGCACGCCGCGAGCGTACTACGGTGGCGCGGCGCCGAGCGCGAGCCGGACGCCCACGCCGACCGTCGCCTCCTCGGTGAGGCCGCGGATGCCCTTGCGGTTGCCGGCGTCCGCCGACACGTAGACCATCACGTCGCCGAGCTGTGACGCGCCGGTGATCGTGCACGGGTCCTCGAACGATCAGAAGGCCCCGCGGTCGCCCCCTCTGGGTTCTGAAAAAAAACAAAAACTCTGGGTCTGGGCCAGCAGAACCGCTGTGGATATGTGGGCAACCGTCTTCGGGTGCCCAAGCCTGTGGACACGCCAACCCGCCGCCTGCTGCATCGGGCGTGTCCTCAGGCGTCATATCCACAGCGCCTGGCTCCACCTCCGGAACCGAGCAGCCCATCACGAGCGATCCGGAAGAGCGCGAACGTCGGCGCCGGGCCATTGAGGGGCCCGGCGCCTCGATACTGCACGATCGCGCCAAGAACGGGACGATCCTGCAATATGTCAGACCTCCGTGTTAGTGACCGCTGATGTACGAGGACCGTCGCGTGTTCGCAGAGCAAGAGGTGGCCCACGTGGGCCGCGGGCATGGGCCGAGCTGGCGCGAGGCGCACCAGCAGCTGCAGCGGATCGCGAAGACACGCGCGGCGCTCGATGCGGACGAGGCGAAGTGGCTGCTCGTCGCGCGCGAGACGGGCGCGCACCGCGAGCTCGGGTACGGGTCGTTCACCGAGTATCTCGAGCGACGCCTGGGCTACGCGCCGAGGACGGCGCGCGAACGGATCCGCGTGGCGGAGAAGCTCGCCGAGCTGCCGCAGCTGCGCGCCGCGCTCGCGAGCGGCGAGCTCGCGTGGTCGGCGGTGCGCGAGCTGACGCGCGTGGCCGAGCCGGCCACCGAGGCGGACCTGATCGCGGACATGAAGGGCAAGACGGTGCGTGAGATCGAGGAGCACGTCGCCGGCAACGAGCCGCGGCCGCGCAAGCTCACCCTCGAGCTGCAGCCGCAGGTGTACGCGCAGTTCCTCGAGGCGAAGCGGATGCTGCTGGCGCAGACCGGCAGCTCGCTCGACGACAGCGCGGTCATGGCGGCGCTGTGCCAGGCGCTGCTCGAGGGCGGCCAAGCCGAGACGCGTCCGCGGCACCAGCTCGCGGTGACCGTCTGCACGGATTGCGACCGCGCGACCGCCGACGCGGCCGGTCAGGTCATCGACCTCGCGCCGGCTGAGCTCGCGCTCGCGCGCTGCGATGCGGCCCACGTGGGCCGCGACGGAACGGTGACGGTCGACATCCCGCGCAAGGTCCGCCGCGCGGTCGAGCGGCGCGATCACCACCGGTGCCGCGTCGCGGGCTGCCGCGCCTCGATCGGCCTCCACCTTCATCACCTCGATCCGCGGGCCCAGGGCGGCGTGCACACGGCGGACAACCTGATCCTGCTGTGCGCCGCACACCACGGCGCGCACCACGCGGGCAAGCTACGGATCGTCGGCGCGCGAGCCGATCGAGTCGTCTTCGAGCACGAGGATCGACGTCCGTACGGCGAGCACGACCTGCTCGCGACGGCAAAGGCCGCGCTGCGCGAGCTCGGCTACTCGGCGGCGGAGGCCGCCCGCGCGGCCGACCAGGTCCGGCGCAAGGCGACCGCAGACGAACGCAACGACCTCGAGCAGCTCATGCGCGCGTGCTTGCAAGCTTGCGCGGTCCGGCGTTGCTAGGGCAGGGCCGCATCGACGCCGACGAGGAGGCCAGGCGAGATCTTGGTCTCGTCGAACGCCTCGTACTCGAACCGCGGGCTCCTGAAGTCCAGCCGCGCGCGCGAGCGGCCGTGACGCGATCGAGCGTCGCGAACGTGGCCTCGCCGGCACGCGGGTCGGCGTGGGCGACACCCGAGAGCGCGAGCACGATCAGCCAAGCGCGGATCATCCGAGCACGAGCTTACCGCCCCCACTCCTTCACCCCCGGCAGGCTCCGGTACAGCAGCCAGTGATAGAGCGACCGCGGCATCCACCGGCGGACCCAGCTGAACACGCGGGCGTCGATGGTCACGGGGACGCGCAGCGGCGGCCAGCGGCGGTGCATGGTCTTGCACACGCGCCCGGCGATCGAGTCGGGCGTGGCGCGCGCCCAGCGCATCAGCCGCGCGATGAACGGCGACATGTGCTCGTAGTGCTTGTGGTAGGCCTCGCGGAGATCGTCCTCGGAGCGCGCCGAGGCGATCGTGTGGCGGACGTGCTCGAACGAGCTGGAGTGCACGAACCCGGGCTGGATCAGCGACACCTTGATCTGCCAGGGTTTGACCTCGTAGTAGAGCGCCTCGGTCGCGCCCTCGAGCGCGAACTTCGACGCGCTGTAGATCGCCATCGTGGGCATCGCCATCATCCCGCCCACCGACGAGACGTTGATGATCCGGCCGGCGCGCTTGCGCCGCATCGACGGCAGCACGAGGCGCGCGAGCTCCACCGGCCCCACGTAGTTGACCTCCATCTGATCGAGGAAGTCGGTCTCGGCGACGTGCTCGAGCACCGAGCGAAACGCGACGCCGGCGTTGTTGACCAGGATGTCGACGCCGCCGAACCGGTCCTCGCACTCCTCGACCACGCGGCGGCGCTCGTCGTCGCGCGTGACGTCGAGCGCGCGGAGCAGGCAGCGATCGCCCTCACACACGCCCTCGTCACCGAACCGCGCCAGCGACGACGCGCGCGCGGTCAGCACGACCCGGTGATCGGTGTCGCGCAGCAGGCGTCGCGCCAGCGCGAGGCCGAGGCCGGTCGTGGCGCCCGTCACGAGCACCGTCTGGCCGCCGGGTCGCATCCGCCAGTCTACCCTTGGAGTAGGCTGGGGCATGGCTGAAGCGGGTAGGGCGCGGCTGGTCCTCAGACAGCTCCAGAAGCACGACTTCAAGGCGATCGTGTCGATCCAGCAGCGCTCGTTCCCGCAGATCGATCCGTGGACGCGCGAGCAGTTCGAGAGCCAGCTCGCGATCTTTCCGGAGGGCCAGATCGGCGTCACGATGGACGGCGTGCTGGTCGCCACGTCGAGCTCGCTGATCGTCGACGAGGAGGACTTCGGCGCGTACCACACGTTCCACGACGTCTCCGATGGCGGGTTCATCCGCAACCACGACCCCGAGGGCGACACGCTCTACGGCATCGACATCGCCGTCGATCCCGGGCACCGCGGCGAGCGGCTCGCCCGCCGGATCTACGAGGCGCGCAAGGAGCTGTCGCAGCGCCGCAACCTCCGCGCGATCCTGATCGCGGGCCGCATCCCGGGCTACGGCAAGGTCGCGGACAAGATGACGCCGGACGAGTACGTGCGCCGGGTCGTGCGCAAGGACCTCAAGGATCCGGTCCTGACCAGCCAGCTCGCGCAGGGGTTCGCGATCCGCGAGGTGCTGCGCCACTACCTGCCGCAGGACCTCGAGAGCGCGGGCTGCGCGGTGTTCATGGAGTGGCTCAACAGCGAGCACGTCCCGGACTCGGCGCCCAACGCGATCCGCCACGTCCGCGTCGGCGCGGTGCAGTACGAGATGCGGCCGGTCGCGTCGTTCGAGGAGTTCGCGCAGCAGTGCGAGTTCTTCGTCGACACGGCGTCCGAGTACCGGATGGACTTCCTGCTGTTCCCCGAGATGATCACCAACCAGCTCCAGGCGCTGGTGCCGGCCGTCGACGCCTCGGCGACCGCGCGGCGGCTCGACGAGTTCACGCCGCGCTACCACGAGATGTTCACCGGCCTGGCGATGAAGTACGACCTCAACATCATCGGCGGCAGCCACCTCACCGTCGAGAACGACAAGCTCTACAACGTCTCGACGTTGTTCCGCCGCGACGGCTCCACCGACCGGCAGTACAAGCTGCACATCTCGCCGTCGGAGTCGCGGTGGTGGGGCGTGACCGCCGGCGACGAGGTGCGCGTGTTCGACACCGACCGCGGCAAGATCGCGATCCTGATCTGCGACGACGTCGAGTTCCCGGAGACCGCGCGGATCGCGGCCGGCAAGGGCGCGAGCCTCTTGTTCGTGCCGTTCAACACCGACATCCGGTCGGGCTACATGCGGGTCCGATCGTGCGCGCAGTCGCGGTGCATCGAGAACAGCATGTACGCCGTGCTCGCCGGCCCGGTGGGCAACCTGCCGTTCGTCCAGGGCGCCGACATCCACTACGGCGAGGCGTGCATCCTCACGCCGTGCGACGTCAACTTCGCGCGCGACGGCGTCGCCGAGGAGGCCACGCCGAACGTCGAGACGATGGTCATGCACGAGCTCGACATGGAGGTGCTGCGCCGCAACCGCCTCACCGGCACCACCCGCACGTGGCTCGATCGCCGCACCGATCTGTACGCGGTGCGGTGGACCGAGGGCGGCAAGCCCAGGGAGATCTGACGTGTGGACCGTCGTCCCCACAGGCCCGCAGCACGCAGATCGCTTGGCGGAGCTGCAGCAGATCGTGTTTCCCACGCTCGCGCCCGAGCAGCGGTTCGAGGCCAAACACTACCTGCACCACGTCGTGCAGTTCCCGGCCGGGCAGTTCTGCGTCGTCGACGGCGAGCGCGTCGTCGGGATGACCTCGACGATCCGCACCGCCCTGGTCGACGCGCCGCACACGTTCGCCGAGATCATCCAGGGCGGCTGGCTGACCTCGCACGTCCCGACCGGCGCGTGGTTGTACGGCACCGACCTCGGCGTGCACCCCGACTACCGGCGGCAAGGCATGGCGCGGGCGCTCTACGCCGCGCGCCATGACACCGTGCGCGCGCTCGGCCTCGAGGGCCAGGTCACCGTCGGGATGCCGAGCGGGCTCGGCGCCGTCAAGGGCACGATCACCGCGGCGCAGTACTACGACGAGCTCGTGCGCGGCGTGCGCGACGACCCGACGATCTCGGCGCAGCGCGCGGTGGGCTTCGAGCCGCGCGGACTGATCGCCGGCTACATCGACGACCCCGTGTGCGACGGCTACGGCGTGCTGCTCGTCCTGCCCGCCGCGAACAACGTGAGGAACCCATGATCCAGCGAGTCACCGAGATCCCCGGCCCCAAGAGCCGCGCCGTCCTCGAGCGCCGCGCCGCCGCGGTCACGCGCGCGCTCGGGCGATCCACCGACGTCGTGATCGATCGCGCCGAGGGCGCGATGGTCGTCGACGTCGACGGCAACACGCTGATCGATCTCGCCGGCGGCATCGGCATGATCGCCACCGGGCACTGCCCGCCGTCGGTGGTCGCGGCGATCCACGCCCAGGCCGATCGCCTGCTCCACACCTGCGCGCTGGTCGCCACGTACGAGCCGTACGTCGCCCTGTGCGAGCTGCTCAACGAGGTCACGCCGGGCGACTTCGCGAAGAAGACGCTGCTCGCGAACAGCGGCGCCGAGGCGGTGGAGAACGCGGTCAAGATCGCGCGCGCGGCGACCAAGCGGCCCGCGATCCTGTGCTTCGAGGGCGCGTACCACGGCCGCACGCTGCTGACGCTGAGCCTCACCAGCAAGTACGGCCTGTTCAAGCAGGGGTTCGGGCCGTACGCGCCGGAGATCTACCGCGTCGCCGCCCCGGATCCGTACCGCCGCCCCGACGGCATGTCCGAGGACGCGTACGTCAAGGCGTGCTGCAACGCGCTCGAGCGCGCGCTGGTCGCGCAGATCGATCCCGCGTCGCTCGCCGCGATCATCATCGAGCCCGTGCAGGGCGAGGCCGGGTTCATCCCGATGCCCGCGGCGTTCCTGCAGAAGATCCGCGAGCTGTGCACGAAGCACGGCGTCGTGATGATCGCCGACGAGGTCCAGACCGGGTTCGGCCGCACGGGCACGCTGTTCGCCGTCGAGCACAGCGGCGTGATCCCGGATCTGGTGACCACCGCCAAGGCGCTCGGCGCCGGCATGCCGATCAGCGCGACGACCGGCCGCGCCGAGATCATGGACGCCGCGCACGTCGGCGGCGCGGGCGGCACGTACGGCGGCAGCCCGCTGGCGTGCGTCGCGGCGATCGAGGCCGTGAAGCTGATCCGCGAGCCCGCGTTCCTCGCCCACGCGCGCAAGATCGGCGGCGTGATGCGCTCCGAGCTCGAGCAGTGGCAGGGGAGCTCGCAGCTGATCGGCGACGTGCGCGGCCTGGGGCCGATGCTGCTCGTCGAGCTCGTGCTCGATCGCGCGACCAAGGCGCCGGCGCCGGATCACGCGCTCGCCGCGATCCGGCGCGCGGTCGCCAACGGCGTGATCCTGATCCGCGCCGGTCTGTTCTCGAACTGCATCCGGTTCATGCCGGCGCTGAACATCGGCGAGGCCGAGCTGCGCGAGGGCCTCGCGGTCGTGGGCGAGGCGATCCGCCACGTCGAGGCGAACGGCCCGTGACCGCGCATCGTCTGCTGCTCGACAACGCCTGGGTCGACGCGCTCGACGGCGGGCGGCAGGACGTGATCGATCCCGCGACCGAGGAGGTGATCGCGAGCGTGCCGTTCGGCGGCGCCGCCGACGTGGACCGCGCGATCGACGCCGCGACCCGCGCGTTTCCCGCGTGGCGCGCCCGGACCGCGTTCGATCGCGGCGCGATCCTGATGCGCGCGGCCGGCCTGATCCGCGAGCGCGCCGCCACGCTGGCGGAGACCACCGTGCGCGAGAGCGGCAAGCCGCTCGCCGAGGCCAAGGGCGAGTGGCAGGTGGCCGCCAACCTGTTCGAGTGGTTCGCCGAGGAGGGCAAGCGCGCGTACGGGTACACGCTGCCGGCGCGCGCGGCCAACCGCCGGATGATGGTGGTGCACGATCCGATCGGCGTGGTCGGCGTGATCACCGCGTGGAACTTCCCCGCGTACAACCCGGCGCGCGCGGCGGCGGCGGCGCTCGCGGCCGGCTGCCCGGTGGTGATCCGTCCGGCCGAGCTGACGCCGCTGTCCGCGATGGCGATGGTCGCGATCCTCGTCGAGGCCGGCGTCGATCCCGGCGTCGTCGCGCTGGTCAACGGCGACCCGCACGCGATGGGCCAGGCGATGCTCGATCACCCGGCGCTGCGCAAGATCAGCTTCACCGGCAGCGTCCCGGTGGGCAAGCTGCTGATGGACGGCGCGTCGCGCACGATGACGCGGCTGTCGCTCGAGCTCGGCGGCAACGCGCCGGTGCTGGTCCTGCCCGACGTCGACATCGTCGCGATCGCGAAGGCCGCGGTGGCGGCGCGGTTCCGCAACAACGGCCAGGTGTGCGTGTCGCCGCAGCGGTTCCTGATCCACCGCGATCAGCGCGCGACGTTCGAGGAGGTCGCGGTCGAGGAGACGCGCGCGCTGCCCGTGGGCTCCGGCCTCGATCCGGCGACGCGGATCGGCCCGCTGATCAGCGCGCGCCACCGCGACCGCGTCGAGGGGCTGATCGCCGCGGCGGGCGCGGCGGGCGCGCGCGTGCGCACCGGCGGCAAGCGCGTGCGTGACCGCGGGTTCTTCCTCGAGCCGACCGTGCTCGGCGACGTCACGCCCGAGATGTCCGTGTTCGCCGACGAGGTGTTCGGGCCCGTGCTCGCGACCTCGAGCTTCGACCGGCTCGACGACGCGATCGCGTGGGCCAACCGGTCGCGCTACGGCCTCGCCGCGTACGTGTTCACCAACGATCTGAACGCCGCGGTGCGCACGTGCGAGCGGCTCGAGTTCGGGATGATCGGCGTCAACGAGTGGGCGCCGCACGCCACCGAGGCCCCGTTCTCGGGCCGCAAGGACTCCGGCGTGGGCCACGAGGGCGGGCGCGAGGGCCTGCACGACAACCTCGAGACCAAGCTGATCAGCCTCGGCGGCCAGTGAGCCCGCGGTGAGCGACGACTTCGACGACAACACCGCGCCGTGGCTGGTCGGCGCGGCCCCCACGGAGGTCGCGCCGTCGCTCTCGCGCGATCTCACCGTCGACGTCGCGATCATCGGCGGCGGCTTCACCGGCGTGTCGACCGCGTACCACCTGAGCAAGCGCTTCCCCGAGCTCGGCATCGCGCTGATCGAGGCGAAGGCCCTGGGCAACGGCGCCAGCGGCCGCAACGGCGGGATGATGCTCAACGGCATCACGATGGCCGACGACGCGGACACCGTGACGCGCGAGCACGAGCTGACCGGCCGCGCGATCGACGCGATCGAGGCGCTGATCCGCGAGCACTCTCTCCGCGTCCGCTACCGTCGCGGCGGTTGCCTGCGGATCGCGACCACCCCGAAGGCCGCCGAGGAGGCGCACGCGATGGTCGAGGGGCTCGCCGGGCGCGGCCTGCCGCTGCGTTACCTCGCCGGCGCGGAGCTCGACGGCCTGCTGCGCGCGCGCGGCGCGTGCGGCGCGGTCCACGATCCCACCGAGGGCGTGCTCAACGGCGTGGATCTCATCCGCGCGATGCGGCCGCTGCTGGTCGCGCAGGGCGTGCAGATCTACGAGGGCACCTGGGTCCGCAAGGTCCGCGAGGGCGAGGTGTGCGAGCTCGAGACCAGCGGCGGCACCGTCCGCGCGAAGACGATCGTCCTGGGCACCAACGGCTACACCCCGCGGCTCGGCTACTTTCGCACCGGCATCCTGCCCGTCCTGTCGCACGTGATCGCCACCGACCCGCTGCCGCGCGAGCTGCTCGCCCGCGCCGGGTTCGGCGAGCTGTCCGGGTTCTCGGACGATCGCCCGCGGCTCGCGTACCTGACGATCGACGGCGACGGCCGCCTCGTGTTCGGCGGCGGCTCGACCGCGGCGTACGGCTACCGGTTCGGCAACGCCACCACCTACGACGCCCGCCGCGGCGACGGCCCCGAGCGCGCGCTCCGCGAGACCCTCGCCGCGTACTTCCCCGAGCTCGCCGACGTGCCGATCGCGCACCGGTGGACCGGCCCGCTCGGCCTCACCCTCGCGCGCCACTGCGCGATGGGCGTCATGGGCCGCCACCGCAACATCTATTACGCCCTCGGCTACTCGGGCCACGGCGTCGTCCTCGCCAACCTCGCCGGCCAGGTCCTGACCGATCTCTACGCCGATCACCACGAGCCCTGGCGCGCCGCGCCGTTCTACATGAAGCGCCCCACCGGCATCCCGCCCGAGCCGTTCCGCTACCTCGGCTACCACGCGTTCACGAGGCTCACCGGCCGGTCCCCGTTCAAGCGCGCGGTGTGACCCACGCCGCCGAGATCTCCCGAGGGCCCGGGCCGATCCGGGGTGCGCCGCCACGGGTGCACTTGTCCTGGACGGCCGGCTCCGGGCCGGGTTAGGGTGCGCGCAAATGAGGGGCGCTATCTATTCCTATGCCGTCGTTTGCTTGCTCTCTCTCGCCGCCTGCGCGGATGAGGAGGGCACGGATCTCGAGCAGGAGCTCCAGGAGGGGCAGATCCTGGTTCCGGAGACCGAGCCGAACACGCTCATCGCGGACGCGACGCCGATCGTCGGGAGCGCGGCGGTTCTCTCGGGCGACATCTTCTCGCCCCCCGTGCCCCCCGCGATCGCCGTGCCGGACGTCGACTTCTATTCGTTCACCGCCGCCGCCGGCGACCGCGTCTACGTGGCGACCGGCGCGAGCAACGGTGTGAGCGGTGGCGATACGGCCATCCGGCTGCACCAGGCCGACGGCACCGAGATCGAGTTCGACGACGACGACGGGTTCTTCCCGGATTTCTCCTCGTCGATCGCAGGGCGCGTTCTCCCGACCGCCGGGACCTACGTCATCTCCGTGCGCGGGTTCGGTGCGACCACCACCGTTCGCGGTTACCAGCTCCACTTCCAGCTGCGCAGCGGTGCTCCGGTCGCCGAGGCCGAGCCCAACGACACGCAGCTCCTCCCGCAGCCGCTGCCTGCCGGCGGCTGGGTCTCGGGCGACCTCACGACTGCCGCAGACCAGGACTGGTACCAGATCACGGTGAACGCCGGCGACACGATCTTTGCGTCGCTGGACCAGGACCCGGAGCGCGACACCACCGACATGACCGGGGCGACGCTCGCCATCGGGCTGTTCAGTCCCACGAACGTCTTCATCGGTGCGACCAGCGCCAATGACACCGGGGTCGGGCCGACTGCGGGCTTCGACTCGCGGGCCAACTTCGTCACGGTCAAGAACGCCGGGACCTACGTCGTCGGCGTGTTCGGCACCCTCGCCGGAAACTACCAGCTGAACGTCACCGTCCATCCCCCCGACAACGCCGGCTGCCTCACGTACACGACCGCGACCCCGCCGTTCGCGGTTCCGGATCTCGGCAACATCACCGACTCGATCACCGTGCCGGACGACTTCATCGTCGGCAATGTCGAGGTGGCGCTCAACTTCACCGGGACCCGTCAGCCGGACATGGACATCAACCTGACGGCGCCGGGCGGGACCTTGAGTGGCGTGCTCGAGGACAGCGGAAGCTCGACGATCGGTCCGTTCGCCGTCGACGGGGTGGTGGACGACGACGCGGCGTTCCGCGCCAACTTCTTCACCATCTTCAACGGCTTCCGCGGGCAGCCGAACACGAGATACCGCCTCCGCCACTTCGACGGCATGCGGAGCCAGGGTACCTGGACGCTGCGCGCGTTCGACGATCTGTCCACGCAGGTCCAGACGATCAACAGCTGGGCGATCACGCTCTGCCCCGCGCGGGTGGCAGCGACGCCGACCTGCGCCCCCGACCAGGTGCCGGTGACCGTGTTCAGCACCGATTTCGAGACCGACGACAGCGGGTTCACTCACGGCGGGACGTTGGACCAGTGGCAACGGGGCCTGCCGGCGTCGCCGCCGATCGACACCTGCAACGGCGGGTCGTCGAATTGCTTCAAGACGAACCTCGCGGGCGACTACGCCAACAGCTCGATCCAGAACCTGACGTCGCCTGGGGTGAATCTGACCGGCGTGCTGCCGCCGATCCGCCTCTCGTGGGCCCAGAAGTACCAGCTCGAGAGCGCCAGCTTCGATCACCTCACGATCGGCGTGCAAGAGGTGGGCGGCGCTCGCCCGAGGCAGCTCTACCAGTTCGCGGACGGTGACATGGAGGTCGCGTCGATGGGCTCCCCCGCGGTCCCGCTCGTCGAGAGCGCCGGCTGGGGTCTGGCCGTCTACGACATCAGCGCGTACGCCAACGCGACCATCGAGACCATCTTCCATATCGACACCGACCCGTCGGTTCAGCGTGCGGGAGTCGGCATCGACGACTACTCCGTGATCGGCTGCGAGGTCGCGTGCGGCAACGGCGATGTGAACGCGCCCGAGACGTGTGACCCCGGCCAGGACATCAACGGCGATGTCGTCGACACCGCCCTGTGCGACTTCAACTGCACGTTGCCGGTGTGCGGCGATGGCTACTTCAACCCCGTGGCGGAGGCCTGCGACGGCGGCCCGCTCTGCGATCCCGTGACGTGCACCCTGCTCACCTGCGGCAACGGCGCGGCCGACCCGGGCGAGGATTGCGACCCGGGCGCGCCCGGCGTCAATACCGCGACGTGTGACTCGAACTGCACGTTCGCCTCGTGCGGCGACAACTTCACCAACCCGAACACCACGATCCCCGAGGAGTGCGACGTCGGCGGCGTCGACACCACGCTGTGCAACGCGGCCACGTGTCAGCTCTCGGAGTGCGGCGACAGCTACGAGAACGCCGCGGACGGCGAGACCTGCGACGAGGGCACGGCGGCCGACACGGCGACCTGCAACGCCGGCTGTACGCTGCTGGATTGCGGTGATGCCTACGTGAACACGGTCGCGGAGGACTGCGAGAGCGGCGGCGTGGACACGGCCGCGTGTAACGGCAACACGACGACGGGCGACTGCACGTTCACGGACTGCGGCGACGGCTACACCAACGGTGCGGTGGAGACGTGCGACGTCGGCAGCGACCTCCCGGCGGCGGACACGGCGGCGTGCAACGCCGGCACGTGCCAGCTGTCGGACTGCGGCGACGACTACCTGAACACGGTGGCCGGCGAGGGCTGCGACGTCGGCAGCGACGATCCGGACGACGACACGGCGGCCTGCAACGCGGGCACCTGCGAGCTCTCGGTGTGCAGCGACGGCTACACCAACATCGCGGACGCGGAGCAGTGCGACACCGCCGGCAACTCGGCGACGTGCGACGCGAACTGCACGTTCGCGGTCTGCGGCGATACGACGATCAACCCGGCCGCGAACGAGAGCTGCGATGACGGCAACGTCAGCAACAACGACACGTGCTTGAACACGTGCCGGGCCGCGCGCTGCGGCGACACGTTCGTCCAGACCGGGATCGAGATGTGCGACACGGGCGGCGTGTCGGCGACCTGCGACGCGGACTGCACGAGCGCGGTGTGCGGTGACAACGTGACCAACCCGGTCGCGGGCGAGGACTGCGACACGGGCGCCGCCAACACGGCGGACTGCGACGCGAACTGCACCGAGGCGACGTGCGGTGACGGCACGTTCAACTCGTCGGCCGACGAGCAGTGCGATGACGGCAACGACACGAACCTCGACGACTGCCGCAACACCTGCACGCTGAACGAGTGCGGCGACGGGTTGATCGGCTCCGACGAGGAGTGCGACGACGGCAACGCCACGAGCGGCGACAACTGCAACGCGTCGTGCGAGCGCGACACCGACGGTGACACGATCGCCGACGTCGAGGAGACGTTCGATCCGAACGGCGAGACCAGCGGCCCGCCGGACACCGACGGCGACGACACCGCGGACTACGAGGACGACGACTCGGACGCCGACAACATCAGCGACGCCGACGAGGCGGGTGACGCGGATCTCGACACCGCGGCGCCGGACACCGACGCCGACTCGGTGCCGAACTACCAGGACTCGGACTCGGACGAGGACGGCGTCACGGACCTCGACGAGGCCGGCGACGACGATCTCGACACCGCGCCGGTGGACAGCGACGACGACGGCACGCCGGACTACCTCGACACCGACAGCGATGACGACGGCGTCGAGGACGGCGACGACAACTGCCGGATCGTGGAGAACGAGGACCAGCAGGACACCAACGGCGGCGTGGACGGCGACGGCGTCGGCGACGTCTGCACCGACGACACCGACGGCGACGGCTTCGACTTCGACGACAACTGCCCCGAGGTCGCGAACCCCGACCAGGTCGACGTGGACGAGGACGGCATCGGCGACATCTGCGACGACTCGTACCCCGAGCCGGCGGGTTGCTACGACTGCTCGTCGGGTGGCAGCCCGGGCAACGCGCTCGCGCTGATCGGCTTCATCGTGCTCGGCCTGCGCCGCCGCAAGCCGAAGCAGGCCTGAAGCCTTCGAGCCGAGACGCAAGGGCCGGTCACCGCGAGGTCGACCGGCCGTTTTTCTTTGCCAGTTCGGCACGTGCACCACGGGTCCGCGTCATCGAGGCACACGGTGACGGTGACGCTCGTGAGAGATCGCGGCGATCCGGCTGGCACCGACGCTGCACAATACGGGGCGTGCGCCTCGCCCTGTGCATCCTGATCGCCCTGGCGGGCTGCCGCTCGGAGCTGGGGCGCAACGTCGACGTCGCGCCGACGGCGGCGGTGACCCGCGACGGCGGGATCCTGCCCGTGCCCGTGCCGGTGCCGGACCCGCCGGCCGTGCGCGCCGGGATCACGGCGCGGGTCACGGCCGGCGGCGCGCCGGTCGCGGGCGCTGAGGTCCGGCTCAGCGACGGCTCGAGCCCGACGCGCGCGACCGCGATCACCGACGCCGACGGGCTCGCGCGGTTCGACGGCCTCGAGCCGGGTCCCTACGAGGTCTGGGCGCGCCACGAGCTGGCGGTCTCGCCGGTCGCGCGCCTGGTCCGCGACGACGGCGTCGAGCCTGACGCGACGACGGAGCTCGCGCTGGTCGCCGGCGGCGGCGTGCACGGCAAGGTCACCACCCGCGGCGCGCTGCCGCCGGGCGCGACGGTGCGGCTCGAGCCGGTGGGCCTCGATCACGCGCTGCGGGTCGCGCCGCTCGACGCCAGCGGCGGGTTCGCGATCGACGGCGTGCCGCGCGGCAAGTGGCGGCTCGTCGCCGACGCGCCGGGGTTCTTCCGCGACGCGGACCCCGACGACGTCGTCACGGTGAGCACGAGCATCGTCACCGCCGACCTCGCGCTGATCCGCGGCGGCCAGGCTCGCGGCACCGTCGTCGACGCCGACGGCGCGCCGGTCGCGAACGCGACGCTGGTGCTGCGCGATCGCGCCGGCGTGCGCACCGGACCGATCGCGCCGCCGAGCGTCAAGCTGCGCTGGGTCCACCCGCTCGCCGGCGCGCGCCACATGCCGCGGTTCGACACGAGCCACTTCGGGACCGCGCGCACGGGCGTGCGTCCCGCCGAGTGCGGCCGCGGCCACTGCGGCGTCGATCTCGGCGGCAAGAAGGGCACGCCCGTCCACGCCTCCGCCGACGGCGAGGTCACGCGCGTCGTGCGCACGATCCACCCCGAGGCCGGGCGCTACGTCGTCGTCGAGCACGCCGGCGGCGTCCACACCCACTACCTGCACCTCGACGAGATCCGCGCCGACCTGCAGGTCGGCGTCCGCGTGCGCGCCGGCGATCCCCTCGGCACCATCGGGCGCACCGGCGCGGCGTCGGGGCCGCACCTGCACTTCGCGATGTCGCAGGAGCGTCAGGGCCGCAGCTACTACTTCGACCCCGAGCCGATCCTGCTCCACGCCGTCGTGCTCGCGAAGTCGCGCGGCCTCGACTGGAACGGGCCCGCGTCCGACGCGCCCACCGCGATCGCGCCGGTCGCCGACGCGGCGACCGCGTTCGCGACCGACGCGTCGGGCCAGTTCCACCTCGACGGCATCGCGCCCGGCGACTACGTGATCACCGCCTACCACCCGACGCTCGCGCCCGGCGTCAGCGCGCCGTTCGCGATCCTCGCCGGCACGCTCACCGGCGGCGTGGCGATCACGCTCTCGCCCGGGGTCGCGATCCGCGGCCGCGTGCTCGCGCGCGGCGTGCCGGTCGCGGGCGCGCGCGTCGTCGCCGAGGAGGGCGCGGGCGAGTCCAGCCACCGGGTCGCGACCGCGTACACCGACGCGCGCGGCGAGTACGAGCTCCACGCGGTGTCGGGCAAGGTCGTGCTCGCCGCCAGCGCCTCGGGCTACGGCGCCGCCGAGCGCGCGATCGATCTGGGCGCGGGCGGCAAGGATCGCGCGCAGCGCGAGGACTTCGAGCTCGTGGTCGCGGACGGCAAGCTGTTCGGCGAGGTGCGCGACGACACCGGTCGCGGCGTCGGCGGCGTGACCGTGAAGATCCTCGAGGGTCCGACGACGCGCCGCCGCACCGTGACCGATCCGAGCGGCAGCTTCCTGATCACCGGCGTCCCGCGCGGCGACTACGTCCTCGAGCTGGCGGCGGACGACTACCCGGCGCGCCGCGCCGACGTGACCAGCGATCGCCCCGCGTCGATCACGCTCGCGCGCGGCGGCAGCGTCCGGATCGATCTCCGCGACGCGCACACCAACGACGGCCTCGCGCGCGTCGAGGTCACCGCGACGGGGCCGGGCGGCGTCACGCGGCGCCCGATCACCGACGCGGGAGGCCTCGCCGAGGTCCGCGGCCTCACGCCCGGCTCGTGGACGTTCCGCGTGCGCGCGCCCGGTTACACCGGCGCCGAGCGAACGCTCGACGTGGGCGCCGCGCCGCTCGAGCTGCGCCTCGATCTGGCGCGCGGCGCGGTGGTCGCGGGCATCGTGCGCGACGCGCTCGGGCGCCGCGCCTCGGGCGCCCGCGTGTGGATCGGCGACGTGGAGACCCGCGCCGACGACGACGGCAACTTCCGGATCGACGACGCGCCGACGGGCTCCGTGGAGCTCCAGGCCGCGCTCGGCGACGCGACCGGCGCGCGTGCGCTCGAGCTGAGGCCGGGTGACGAGTTGGTCACGCTCACGCTCGACCTGACCGAAGCGCGCTGAGGCCCGAGGGGCGGTTCAGCCCTCTTCCTGGGCGCCATGGCCCCCCGGGCGCGGGATGTGCATAGTGGACACACCATGGGTGAGGTTGAAGGACGGGTGAAGGGTCGGATCTTGGTCGTCGACGACGACGTCGATGGGGCGACGTTGCTGCGGGGCGGGCTGCAGCGGCGGGGATACCAGGTTCACGTGATCCACACCGGGGAGACGGCCCTCACCTGGCTCGAGACTCACGACGTCGATGTGGTGATCGCCCACCTGCGGATGAGCGGGATGTCGGGCATCGCACTGTGCAACGCCCTGCACGACGCCCATCCCGGGGTCGTCACGATCGTCGTGACCGGCGATGGCGCGCTCGCCAGCGCGGTCGCCGCGATCCGCGCCGGCGCCTACGACTACGTCGCGAAGCCGATCGACCTCGACGTCCTGGTGATCGCGATCGAGCGCGCTGTCGGGCACGTCACGCTGGGCCGCGAGCTCCGCCGCCTGCGCCTCGTCGTCGCCGCGACGCAGCCGATCGGCAGCATCGTCGGCGACAGCGCCCCGATGAAGAAGGTCGTGGCCGTGGTCCACAAGGTCGCCGCCAGCGATGCCACGGTGTTGATCGTCGGCGAGAGCGGCACCGGCAAGGAGCTGATCGCCCGCGCGATCCACGACGACTCGCCCCGGCGCGACCGGCAGTTCGCGGCGATCAACTGCGCCGCGGTGCCGCCGCTCCTGCTCGAGAGCGAGCTGTTCGGGCACGTCAAGGGCGCCTTCACGGACGCCCGCCGCTCGCGCCCGGGGCTGTTCGTGCAGGCCCAGGGCGGCACCGTGTTCCTCGACGAGATCGGCGAGATGCCGCTGGAGATGCAGGTCAAGCTCCTGCGCGTGCTCCAGGAGCGTCGCGTCCGCCCGGTCGGCGGCGAGGAGGAGATCCCGTTCGACGCGCGCGTCATCGCGGCGACCAACCGTGATCTCGAGGCGGACGTCGCCGAGAAGCGGTTCCGCGAGGATCTCTACTACCGGATCAACGTCGTCCAGATCGCGCTGCCGCCGCTGCGCGCCCGGCCGGGCGATCTGCTCGCGCTCGCCCAGCACTTCATCCAGAAGATCGCGGCGCGGACCGGCAAGCCCACGGTGGGCCTCAGCACGGAGGCCGCGCGCGTCATGGTCGACTACGACTGGCCGGGCAACGTGCGCGAGCTCGAGAACTGCCTGGAGCGGGCGATCGCGCTCACGAACTTCGACCAGCTCGCGGTCGAGGACCTGCCCGAGAAGATGCGCCTGCACCGCCGGGCGATCCTGGCCACGGCGACGGGCGCGCCCAGCGAGCTCATCTCGCTGGCCGAGGTCATGCGGCGCTACGTGATGCAGGTGCTCGACGCCGTCGGCGGGAACAAGACCATGGCGGCCCACGTGCTCCAGATCGACCGCCGCTCGCTGTACCGCCGCCTGCACAGCGAGAAGGCGCAGGCAAGGGCGGCGGGTTGACGTGGGCTCGCCGTGTGCAGAAAGGTCCTGCGTGCAGGCCTCCACCCACGTGCTGATCGTCGAGGATGACCCGCTGACCGCGTTCATGACCGCCCGAACGCTGCGCATGTCCGACAAGGTCAGCAGCGTCACGATCGCGATCGATGGCCGGGACGCGTTCGAGCTGCTGCGGAGCGGAACGCTCCCGTCGGGGATGCTGCTGGTCGTGACCGACCTGTCGATGCCGCGGATGTCGGGCCTCGAGCTGGCCGCCGCGCTCCGCGCCGACCCGGCGCTGCACGATCAGGCCGTCGTCGTCCTCAGCACGTCCGGCGAGCCCGCCGACCGCGAGGCCGCGGCGGCGCTCGGGGTGGCTGGGTACTTCGTGAAGTCCCATGGCCTGCCCCACCTGGACGAGCTGCTGGGCTGGCTGCAGGA
>Ga0163144_10006123_pt1 | contig 26614 bp, 18 predicted proteins | sample OliLak19BULKMAT1_FD_123175 | JGI IMG/M metagenome (GOLD analysis project Ga0163144, IMG submission 123175) | Freshwater microbial mat bacterial communities from Lake Vanda, McMurdo Dry Valleys, Antarctica - Oligotrophic Lake LV.19.BULKMAT1 | ecosystem: Environmental > Aquatic > Freshwater >...
ACTCGAGGGCATCGAGACCAACCTCGTCAACGCGCCCACGCCCGAGCTGCAGTCGCAGAAGACCGACCTCGACGCGCAGATCAAGGAGCTCGAGGGCAAGCGCCCATCGCTCGAAGCCGCGGTGCTCGCGGCCGATGCAGTCGTCACCGAGGCCGAGACGGCACTCGGCGAAGCGAGCTGCGAGGTCGAAGACGATTTCGAGATCGACTTCACGCCCGGCACGATCGCGCGCCTCGGCGAGAAGCTCGACGAGAAGGAGATCCCGCAGAAGATCATCGTGCAGGAGACCCGCGCGGAGGACTTCTCCGAGGTCGAGCCGGTCAAGGACACCGTGACGACCGACGAGAAGGTGAAGCCGTCGGACACGCCGCCCGAAGAGAAGCCGAAGGATCCGGTCAAGGACAAGCCGAAGTACGAGGACAAGAAGGACAAGAAGCTGCCGACCTCGAAGGTCCCGACGACGTCGAACACGCCGTACGACAAGGACCTGCCGACGGTGAAGCAGAACACCGGCGACCCCTTCGGCGACCCCGAGGGCTGGGACGATCTCACCCGCGATGGTGATCCGTGGGCGACCGAGGTGATGAAGCACCTCAACAACATGCCGATCGGCGCGTACGCTGCAAAAGCTGCAAAGGGCGACTACAAGTTCCAGTTCTCGATCTGCAAGGACGGCAAGATCAAGGAGGACAGCGTGCTGAGCAAGGGCGGCAGCTTGCCGGAGGACGGCAAGAACGCGGTGCGTCTCGCACTCGAGAGCCTCGATCTGCCGAAGCCGCCGAAGAAGGTCGCCGACTCGATGCCCGGCAATTGCGCGAAGCTGAAGTACACGTTCGTGTGGAGCGCCAAGGGTGTGAAGTGACCCGCGCCTTCTCGACGACGAGTCGGTTTCGAAAAGCTCAGGCAAACGGCCCCAGGACTCCCTAAATAAAGCTTCTGGGCCCCGCGTCGCCCCTTTCGGAATCGATCGAGCACAGATATGCTCGGCCCGATTCCGACCGAGGTCCGACACCATGAAGCGAACACTACTTGCTGCCTCGTTGGCTCCCACGTTGGGCACTGTCGCTCTCACTTCGTTGCTGGCGATCGGCGCCCTCTGGGCCGGCCAGGATGTCGCCGTCGCCAACGCCGGCACCGAAGAACCGGGCAAGGACATCGGCGGCAAGGTCGTCCTGCTGCAGCTCGCAGTACCGGCCGGCGACGAGACCGGTGACGTCGTGCGTCGCGACGCGGAGCTCTCCGCGGGCTTCAAGGTCATCGACCGCAAGGGCATCCCGGCGGCGCTGATCAAGGAAGCTGGCTTCGATGCCGCGAAGTGGAAGGAGCTCGGCGCGCAGGCGGTGATCAAGAACGCGAGCGTCGGCGGCCAGATCAAGTTCCAGCTCTACGATCTGAGCAAGGGCAACAAGCCGGTGCTGTCGCTCGGCTTCCCCGGCAGCGACCAGCGCAAGGCCGCGCACAAGTTCATGAACGAGGTGATCAAGTACTACACCGGTACGCCCGGTGTGTTCGGATCACGCATCGCGTTCGTTCGTACGCGGCGCAGCCCCGAGGTCAGCAAGAACGTCTTCACGATGGAGATGGACGGCGGCAACGTGGCGGGCGTCACGAACAACCGCTCGCTGAACATCCTGCCGTCGATTGGCCCCGGTGGTCAGGTGCTCTTCACCAGCTACGCGAAGCGCAACCCGGACCTGTGGATGAGCAGCGGTGGCGAGCCGACGCGCGTCAGCAAGCAGCCGGGCCTCAACCTCGGCGGCGTGATGAACCCGCAAGGCGGTAGCATCGCGCTGACGTTGTCGAAGGACGGCAACAGCGAGATTTATCTCGTCGATGCCGGTGGCGGCGTGAAGTCGCGACTCACGAACAACGGTGCGATCGACGGCTCGCCGTCGTGGAGCCCGGCGGGCAACCAGCTCGCGTTCGTGTCGAACCGCGCGGGCGGTCCGCAGATCTTCCGCATGACGTCGGCCGGCGGCGGTGCGGCCCGCATCAGCAAGAAGGGCGACTACAACCAGACGCCCGACTGGAGCCCCGGCGAGGGTGACCTCGCGAGCTGGGTCGCCTACGCGGGTCGCGACGGCAGCAACTTCGACGTGTTCGCCGTCAACGTGAAGAGCGGTCAGCTCAAGCGCCTCACCCAAGGTGGTGGCCGTGCCACTGATCCCACGTGGGCGCCCGACGGCCGGCTCATCGCGTTCTCGTCCTCGCGCGGCGGCATTGTCGTCGCCAACGAGGACGGCAACAACCAGATCACGGTGATGAAGGCCGGCACGACCCCCGACTGGGGCCCGCGCGCGCTGTAGCGACGACGGCGTCGGCATGCGCGCCGTCATCGACATCGGAACGAACACCGTGCTGATGCTCGTCGGCGAGCGCGAGGCCGACGGCCGTGTGCGCGTCGTCGAGGACTGCGCGCGGATCTGCAGGCTGGGCAAGGGCGTCGCACAGTCGCGACGGCTGTTGCCCGAGGCGGTCGCGCGCACGCTCGCCGTGCTCCGCGAGTATCGCGAGATCGCGGCGCGTCATGGCGCCGAGATCGTCGCAGTCGCGACCGAGGGTCTGCGCATGGCCGACGACGCCGACACGTTTCTCGGCCCGGCAAACGAGGCACTCGGTGCGCCGATTCGCATGATCAGCGGCGACGAGGAGGCGGAGCTGTCGTATCGGTCGATCGCCCGCGAGCACGCGGGTGGTCCGCTGCGCGTGCTCGACATCGGCGGCGGATCGACCGAGCTCGTCGTCGGCGACGGCGAGCACATCCTCGATCGCAGATCGCACAGGATTGGTTCGGTGCGGTTGACCGAGCAGTTCGTGCAGCACGATCCGCCGAGCGGCGCCGAGATCGAGGCGATGATGACGGCAGCGCGCGAGGCGTTCGCGACCCAGCCCGTCGCACCGCATGCGGAGCTGCACGGGCTCGCGGGCACGGTGACGAGCGCGGGCGCGCTCATGCTCGAGCTCGGTGCGTACGATCGCGATCGCGTCGACGGTCACCGCTTCGGGCTCGAGCAGGTCGTCGAGCTGCGCGATCGTCTCGCGGCCGAGACGCTCGAGCAGCGGGTCGCGCGACCGGTCCTGGGCACCGGCCGCGGCGACGTGATCGTCGCCGGCATGACGATCCTCGTCGAGGCACTGCGGCACTGCGGCGCGCACACCCTGGTCGTGCGCGATCGCGGCCTGCGCTTCGCGCTACTGTAGCGATCCGTGCTGCGGGTCGAGCTCCACTGTCATTCGACGTTCTCCGACGGCTCGTTCGCCGCGGATGAAGTCGCGCGCCGAGCCGCGAAGACGAACGTGCGGCTGTTCTGCCTGACCGATCACGACACGTGTGCCGGCTACGACCAGACGCGCGAGATCCTCGAGCCTACCGGTTGCACCGTGCTGCGCGGGCTCGAGCTATCGTGTCGCTACGGTGATCGCAACGTGCACGTGCTGCTCTACGGCTTGAAGGACGGCGCCGGCCTCGATGCGCTGCGGACCCGACTCGATCAGATCCACGGCGACCGGTGTGCGAGGCTCGTCGCGATCTGTGGGCGACTGCGAAAGCTCGGCATCGAGATCGACGCCGACGCTCTGCTCGCACGCAGTCACGGTCGCTCGCCGGGACGCCCAGACGTCGCGCGAGCGCTGGTTGTCGCCGGCGTGTGCAAGACCCCGCAAGATGCGTTCACCCGTTTCCTGCGTGATGGCGGTCCGGCCGACGTCGTGCTCGATCGCCTCACGGTCGCCGATGGTCTCGCGCTCGGCATCGCGGCCGGTGGACACGCCAGCCTCGCGCACCCGCACACGCTCGGCGACTTCGCGCAGGCCCGCGTGCTGCTGCGCGAGCACCGAGATCTCGGGCTCGAGGGCGTCGAGGCGTTCTACGGCACCTATCCCCGAGCCGAGACCGAGCGATGGCTGCGGCTCGCGGACGAGCTCGATCTGGTGGCGACCGGTGGCTCCGACTTCCACGGCGAGATGAACCCGTCCGTGCGCCAGCCCGGCGTCATCCTGCCTGCGGCCATCGGTGAGCGGCTTTGCGCCTGGCTCGGCGTCGCGGCATAGCCCCGGCCCGGCAACCTGTAGGGACGGAACCCGTCCGTACGTTGGGTGTCCGGAGAACGAAACGTCGGCGCCGCGCGTACTCGAGTCGGCGGTCATCGCCGCCGCTTTCGCCGAGGAGCCCCTATGAACGACCGAGCGAGTGAGCGATCCGGGTCGCGTTGGATCTTGCGGTCTGCCTGGGCAGGCACTGCAGCGGCACTGTTCGGTGTCGGCATCGGCACGGTCGGCTACCGCGCGCTGCCCGGCGCGGAGCGCATGGACTGGACGACGATGGGCCTCGTCCTCTTCACGTATGCGGTGCTCACCGGCGTGTCGAGCGGGCTCGGCATCGGTGCAGGCACGGCGCTCGCGGTGCGCTCCGGTGGCGGACCGCGTCGCGTCGGCGCGCTGCGACTGACGCTGCTCGGCGCGACCGGTGGTCTCGTCGGTTGTACTGTGCCTGCGCTCGTCGGCATCGCGGGCTTCGGATCGCTGCATGCGCCGTACGCCGGCACCGCGAACCTCGTGTTCTGCACGCTCGTCGTGTGCACGACGTTCGTGACGCTGTGGGCGCCCACGCTGTGGGGTCGTGATCGCGATCGGCTCGGACGCGGCACGCACCTCGGCATCGCGGCGATGGCGAGCAGTCTCGCGGTGGCGTCGCTCGGGATCCTCGGCGTGTCGCTCGTTTCGACGCTCGGCCTGGTGCCGCGGCTCGGCGACTTCGTTGCGCTCTCGTCGGCCTTCGGATTGTTCGAGCTGGGGCTCGCGGCCGGCGCGATTGCGGGCCTTTGCGTGGGCGCGGTCGCCGGCTTTGCCGTGTGGTTGTACCTGTCGACCGCCGTTGCGCTCGAGCGTCGCCTGGGCTGATCGCGCCGACGCGTGCCGGCGATTGCTGGCATGCTCCCGCGAATGAGCGAAGCATACGCGCGACTTTCGGTTCATCGCTGGATGCTGAGTGACAAGGTGCGCAACGAAGCGTATCGCTCGGCGATCGCCGCGGTGGTGAAGCCGGGTGATCGCGTGCTCGACATGGGTGCGGGCAGCGGCGTGCTCAGCATTTTCGCCGCGCAGGCCGGCGCGTCGCGGGTCCACGCCATCGAGCGCACGGACATCGCCGAGGTCGCCCGCGAAATCATCGCCAGCAACGACCTCACGGATCGCATCGAGGTCATCCAGTCCGACCTCGAGGACATCGAGCTGCCCGCGAAGGTCGACGTGATCATCTCCGAGTGGATGGGCGGCTTCGGCGTCGACGAGAACATGCTGGCGCCGCTCGTCATCGCCCGCGATCGCTGGCTCCGGCCCGAGGGCCGGATCATTCCCGGACGAGTGACCGCGTTCCTCGCTCCGATGTGGGTCGTCGAGGTCGACAAGGAGATCGCGCACTGGCGCTCGCATCCGCATGGCGTCGACTTCTCGGTCGTGGCCCATCACACGACCAACGAGACCGTGATGGCACAGTGGGCTCTGACCGTCGACGATCTTCTCGCGCCGCCGCAGACGATGTGGAGTCACGACGCGTACACGTGCAGCCTCGCCGAGGCGGATCGCGTGTTCGAGTCGTCGTGCACGTTTACCGCCGCGCGCGACGGTAAGCTGTCGGCGCTCGCCGCATGGTTCGACGCGGATCTCGGCGCGGGTTTCAGCCTCACCAATGCGGTCGGCGCCCCCGACACGCACTGGGGACGGTTCCTGTTCCCGCTGCGACGGACGCTCGAGATCCGCGAGGGCGCGCAGATCAAGACCAACGTGCGCTGCGAGCCGGCGTCACAAGGCGGCTGTGCGATGTACTGGTCGGTGCAGATCGACGACGGCGCGATGGAGCAGCACGACACGCGGCCAGGTCGCGCGGCGGCGTTCGCCTGACCACGGTCAGGGCTTCGCTGGCGACTCGCAGCGGAACAGGTGCTCCGGATCCGCGTCGAGCGAGATGCACTCGCGACCGTCGGTGCACAGTGCCTCGCCGAGGCACTCGCAATCCGCCGGGCCGACGCAGCCCGCCGGCGTGACGCAGCGGAACTCGGACGCCGGCGGCGGCAGCGACGAGACACTCCGCCAACTCCGCAAGTCATCGTGGTTGTGATCGACGGTGCACGAGCGTCGCGCAGCGTCGGCGGCCGAGCTTGCCGGACGTGCTGCGTGGCAGGCTGTTCGGCACAGCGAGCACCACGCGCGGGCGGTGCGTCGTGTGGCGAGCGACCGCGTCGGCGATCGCATCGCAGTCCACGGCGTCATCGCCTTCGACGAGCACGACGAGCGTGCCGCGATCATCCGTGAGCGCGGCGATGCGACCCGGTCGCACGCCGGGCACCGTGCCGGCGGCGAGCTCGACTTCGTGCGGCGGCAACCACGTGCCACCCATGTGCAAGAGCTCGTCTTTGCGTCCGCACACGTAGACCTTGCCATCCGCGACGAGGCCGACGTCGCCGGTCGGTAGCCACGTGTCGGGATCCGCTCGACAGGTGCCGCGCACGTGCAGCTCGCCGAGCACCCGCTCGCCGAGATCGTTGCCGCCCTCGTCGCACACGCGCACCAAAGTGCCCGCGATCGGTGGCCCGACGCTGACCAGCACGAGCGCGTCGACCGACCGAGTCTCCTCGATCGCTCGCCCCGGTGCGAACGACGACCGCGTGATCGCCAGTCTCGTCGGCGCCCGCCCCGGCGGACTGTGTGTAACAGCGGCAACGTTCTCCGCCATGCCCCAGCCGGCACCGACGACGTGCTCGGCGATCCCACGCGTCGCGAAGGCCGTCGTGAAGTCGCGAATGAGCCCGTCCGGCACGACCTCACCGCCGCACACGATCTGCCGGAGACTCGAGAGGTCGACGTCGACGTCGGCGCACCTGCGCACGAGCCGTGCGAGCGCCGACGGCGGCAACCACGTCAGCGTCGCGCGTGCACCCGCGATCGCATGCAGTAGGCTCGCCGCGTCGGCACGCCACAGTGCGGGGTCGACGTGCACGCATGGCGTACCGCATACCAGCGGCAAGAGCACGGTACTCACGAGGCCCATGTCGTGGTGCAGCGGCAGACAGCTCGCGATCACGTCGTTGTCACGCAGGCCGAGCGCGGCCGCGAGACCGTCGACCTGCGCGAGCACGCGGTGCCCCTCGATCGCGAGCACCTGTGGTGTCCCCGTCGTGCCGCTGGTGCGCTGCACGATCGCGATGTCCGCGGACATGCGCGCGGCTCCGAGACCCAGCGCGACGTCGCGATCCGCCACGAACATCGGCACGAAGCCTCCGAGCACTGCACCCGCCCACGCTGCGAGTGCGTCGCCACCGTGGCGTAGACCGATCTCGATGACGTCGCCTTGCTGCGCACCGAGATCGCGACAGCGCGAGGTCATCACGTCCGCCAGCGCACCGAGCTCGGCCCGCGTTGCGAGCGTGCGTCGGACCCTGTCCGCGACCGCGTTCACGCGTCAGGCCGCGCGCAGCTTGGTCAGGATCTCGTCGATGACCTTCTTCGCGTCACCGAAGAGCATCTCCGTGTTGGGCTTGTAAAACAGCGGGTTGTCGACGCCCGCGTAGCCCGACGCCATCGACCGCTTCATCACGATGCAGCGCCCCGACTTCCAGCACTCGAGCACCGGCATGCCGGCGATCGGGCTGCCCGGATCGTCGAGCGCCGACGGATTGACGATGTCGTTCGCACCGATCACCCACGAGAAGTCGGTGGCGGGGAAGTCGTCGTTGATCTCGTCCATCTCGAGCACGATGTCGTACGGCACGCTAGCCTCGGCGAGCAGCACGTTCATGTGGCCCGGCAAGCGGCCCGCGACCGGATGGATCGCGAAGCGCACCGTCTTGCCCTTGCTGCGAAGGATCTTCACGACCTCGGACAGCGAGTGCTGCGCCTGCGCGACCGCCATGCCGTAGCCGGGGATGATCACCACGCTCGCGGCCTCGCGCAGGCCATCGACGGCTTCGTCGACGGTCGCGGACCGCACCTCGCCTTGGGGCGTCTTCGCACCGCCCTTCGCGGGCGTGCCGCCATCGGTGCCGAAACCACCGAGGATCACGCTGATGAACGAGCGGTTCATCGCGCGACACATGATGTACGAGAGGATCGCGCCCGAGCTGCCGACCAACGCACCGGTGATGATCAGCAGATCGTTGCTGAGCATGAATCCGGCCGCGCTCGCGGCCCAGCCGGAGTAGCTGTTGAGCATCGACACGACGACCGGCATGTCGGCGCCACCGATCGCGGCGACGAGGTGGATGCCGATCACCGACGCGATGATCGTCATGATCACGAGCGGCATCAGCCCCGGCGGCGTCGCACCAGCGGCCCCATGGCCCGCGCCGACGAACTGCCAGCCGAGCACGACGGAGCCGACGACCATGCCGAGGTTCAGCAGGTGGCGCATCGGCAACATGAGCGGCTTGCCGCTGATGCTGCCGCGCAGCTTACCGAACGCCATGATGCTGCCGGTGAACGTGATCGCGCCGATGAACACACCGACGAAGATCTCGACCTCGTGGATCGTGAGCTCGAGCGCGGAGAGCTGCGGCGGCGGGCCGAGGTAGCTGCCGAAGCCGACGAGCACCGCGGCCGCTCCGACGAAGCTGTGCAGCACCGCGACGAGCTCGGGCATCGACGTCATCGCGACGCGCGAGGCCAGCATCGCGCCGATGACCGCACCCGGCACGATCGCGCCGATGAGCATGCCGTAGCCGACGACGTCGGGCCGCGCGGCCGTCGCGACGAGCGCGATGACCATGCCGATGATGCCGTACAGGTTGCCGCGCCGCGCGGTCTCCTGATTGCTGAGCCCCGAGAGGCTCATGATGAACAGCGCGCTCGCGGCGATGTAGGCGACGGTGACGAGACTGTCCGACAAGGGAAGGGTCCTTTACCTACGGAACATCTGCAGCATGCGCTGCGTGACGAGGAAGCCGCCGGCGATGTTGATCGTCGCGAGCAGGATCGCTGCGGCGCCGAGGATCGTGGTCGCGGATCCCGGCGGGCCGGAGATCTGCAGGATGCCGCCGATCAGGATGATGCCGCTGATCGCGTTGGTGACGCTCATCAGCGGTGTGTGCAGGGCAGGGGCGACGTTCCAGATCACCTGCCAGCCGACGAAGATCGCGAGCACGAAGACGGTGAGGTGGGTGAGAAACGACGGCGGCGCGCCGACGCCGATGCCGACGAGCAAGAGCCCGGCCGCGACGAGCGGCCACGGCGATCCCGGCGCGGATCTGCCGTGACCGTGGCCCGATTTCTTCGTGACGGTTGGGGTTTCCTTCGGCTTGTTCTCCGTCGGCGACGTCACCTTCGGCTTCGGCGTCGGCCAGCGGTTCTTGCCCTCGTGAATCACGAGCGCACCCGATGTCACCTCGTCGTTCAGATCGAGGTGGAACTTCTCCGCCTTGCCGAGATCATCCAGCAAGTGAGCGATGTTCGTGCCGTAGAGCTGGCTCGCGGTCGACGACAGTCGGCTCGCGAGATCGGTGTAGCCGACGATCTTCACGCCGTTGTGATCGATGACGCGCCCCGGTGAGGTGAGCTCGCAGTTGCCACCTTGCTCGGACGCGAGATCGACGATCACGCTGCCCGGCCGCATCGCCTCGACGTGGTACTTCATCAGCAGCTTCGGCGCGGGTCGACCGGGGATGAGCGCGGTCGTGATGATGATGTCGACTTCCTTCGCCTGCGCGAGGAACAGGTCCATCTCGGCCTTGATGAACGCTGGCGACATCTCCTTGGCGTAGCCGCCTTCGCCGGCGCCGTCCTCCTCGAGTGTCACCTCGAGGAACTCGGCGCCCAGGCTCTGGACCTGCTCGCGCACCGCGGGTCGCGTGTCGAATGCACGGACGATCGCACCCATGGCGCGCGCAGCACCGATCGCGGCGAGACCGGCGACGCCTGCACCAATGACCATCACCTTCGCCGGCGGCACCTTGCCCGCCGCGGTGATCTGGCCGGTGAAAAAGCGCGGGAAGATCGTTGCGGCCTCGACGACCGCGCGATAGCCGGCGATGTTCGCCATCGACGACAGCGCATCGAGCTTCTGCGCGCGGCTGATCCGCGGCACCGCATCCATCGCGAGCACGTTCGCGCCGCGTGCTGCGAGGCGCTCGAGCAACGCCGCGTTCTGGCCGGGCCAGATGAACGAGATCAGCGTCGCGCCTTCGCGGAGCATCTGCGTCTCGTCCAGCCCGGTGCCCGGGTGATACTCGGGCGCTCGCACCTTCGCGACGATGTCCTGCTTCCAGATCTCGGCGACGTCGGCGGTGACGGTGCAGCCTGCGTCGCGGTACGCCTGGTCGGGAAAGCTCGCGGCAACGCCTGCGCCGGCTTCTACGACGACCGAGAAACCGTGTTTCTGCAGCTTGCGTGCAGTGTCGGGCGTCGCAGCGACCCGTCGCTCGCCCTCGTGGATTTCCTTGGGGATGCCGATCTTCATGCGTCGTCGCCCGACCGACAGCGGGCCCAGGCGAGCCGATGAATATCACGACCCGCCGGCCCCCGACAGACGCTACCGTGGCGGGCGATGGCCGGTGATCTTTCGAGTTTGGCGCATTTCGATGGTGATGGCGCAGCGCGCATGGTCGGCGTCGCGGACAAGCCCGAGACCGCGCGCAGGGCGACCGCGCGTGCGCGGGTACACATGGCAGCCGAGACTCTGGTGCGCGTGATGGACGGCAAGGTGGGCAAGGGCGACGTGCTTGCGGTCGCTCGGCTCGCAGCGATCGGTGCGACGAAAGCCACCGCGGCAGCGATCCCCCTGTGCCATCCGATTCGGATCGTCGGCGTCGATGTCGAGATCGAGACGCTGGCCGACGCACGCACACTCGAGCTGCGCGTGACGGTGTCGGCCATCGATCGCACGGGTCCCGAGATGGAGGCGCTGCACGGCGCGACGATCGGTGCGCTCACGGTCTACGACATGTGTAAGTCGATGGATCGCGCGATGACCATCGTCGAGGTCGCACTGATCGAGAAGTCGGGCGGCAAGTCGGGACACTTCGTGCGGTAGCCGGCTTGCGCTGCTGGCAGTCGTCGGCCATACTCATTGCCGATGGTTGAAATGTTGGGTGGACGTCCCGTGGACGCGCGTGTCGACACGTCGCGGTGGAATCTCTTCGCGTCGGGTGCTGTGGGACTCGCCGCGCTCACGATCGGGTGTGGCCCGGTGATCGGTGCGCCCGAGGGCGACACCGATGACCCGAGCGACCCGACGGAGTCGACCAATCCCTCGGATCCGAGCGGCCCCGATCCGACCCAGGGCGAGTGCGTCGAGGAATCCGACTGCAGCTACGGCTACTCGTGCATCAACAACTTCTGTCAGTACGACTGCTACTGCGGATGCGGAGCATCGCCGCCGCCCAGCAGTCAGCTACGCTGCTCGGAGGGGCCGGGGTACGAGTGCTACGGCGACTACGACTGCGCCGAGGACGAGCTCTGCGAGTACGGCTCGTGCCAGCCCGATCCTGATCCTGATCCCATCGACTGCAGCGCGATCCCATTGCGTGCGACGTCCATCGAGCTGGTGTTCGGCTCCGAGAGCGATTCGCCCGTCCGCAGCCTGCAGTTCGCCGACGTGTCTCCGGCACCAGGCGTAGACCTGCTGGTCGGCCGCGATGTGACGATCGAGCGCGTGACGGACGGAGCCAACGGGGAGATCGTCGTCGACTCGCCAGGCGAGATCTTCGAGTTCGTTGCCGGCGACGCGAACGGTGACGGCGTCGTCGACATCGTGACCGCCCAGGGCGACGGATCGTTGCGCTTCTGGCGGGGATCCGACGGCGAGCTCCTCGACGTCGGCGTCGTCCAAACCGTCGGGATTGCGCGTGCGGTGTTCATCGCAGATCGCGACGCTGACGGCGTGCGCGACGTGTACGCGCATGTCGACCGCGACGTCTTCGTGCTGCCGACGATCGAGGGTGTCCCGCTCGGCGAGCCCGTGCGTCTGCTCGAAGATCGCGTCGACGATGTCGCGCCGTTCGACGCAAAGGGCGACGGCGAGATCGAGCTCCTGTTCGCCGAAGGCGGCAGCCTCTGGGTCTATCGCGAGCTGCAGAGTCCCGCGCCCGAGGTGCTCTACGAGAGCTCCAATCTGTTCTCGCCGATCGTCGTCGGCGACTTCTCGGGCGACGCCGAGCCGGACGCCGCGGCGTTCACCGACCAGAACGAGCAGATCACGCTGGTCGGCGAGATCGCGACGACGCCGGGCCTGGCGGAGCTCTCGACGCCACAGACGGCCTCTGCCGCCGGCGACATCGACGGCGATGGTCGTGCGGATCTCGTCATCCTCGAGCCCGAGGTCGGCAGCGTGCTCGTGCGCTTCGGCGCCGATGCAGGGGCACCGGGCGAGCCGCGGCCGCCGTTTCGCTGCGATACCCGCTACGCGATCGAAGCCGTTGGAAGCCGCATCGCGGTCGGGGACATCGATGGCGACGGGCGCGCAGAGTTGGCGGTCGCCGACGGTTGGCGCGTCATCTTGGTCCGCTTCTAGTGCGTCGATTTCGGTTGGGCGGGCGTCACACCGTGCGTTCGTCGACTCTACCTCACCATGGCGGGACGGCCTTGGTCGACGGTCGTGCGGGCGTTCGCTCGGGTGTGGACGCGCGCGGAGCCGGAGCCGAGCGCTCCCGAGCCTACTTCCGCCTCCGCCTCTGCCTCCGCCTCCGCCTCCGCCTCCGCCTCCGACGACGACGACTTCGATGATCCGTTGCTTCGCGCGGTCGCGGCGGCGCCCGCGATCCCGTTGCGCCGGCCTGCCGCGCAATGGGTGCCGCAGGGCGCGACCTCGCCGAATCCGCCGAAGCCCAAGTCGAAGATGCACCGGTGACGCTCGCGCGCGTCTTTCTCTACTCGACGGTGACCGACTTCGCGAGGTTGCGCGGCTGGTCGACGTCGGTGCCCCGCAGATCCGCGATGTGATAGGCGAGCAGCTGCAGCGGCACGGTCGCGACCAACGGCTGCAGCATCTCGTCCACGTCCGGCACGACGACGACATCGTCGGCCATGTCCGCAATGTCGCGATCGCCCATCGTCGCGAGCGCGATGATCTTGCCGCCGCGCGCACGGACCTCTTGCAGGTTCGACAGCACCTTTTCGTAGCCGGGGCCGCGAAGCGCGACGACGACGACGGGCAGGTTCTCGTCGACGAGAGCGATCGGCCCGTGCTTCATCTCGCCCGACGCGTAGCCCTCCGCGTGCACGTAGGAGATTTCCTTCAGCTTGAGCGCGCCCTCGAGCGCGACGGGATAGCCGAGGCCGCGACCGAGGTAGAGGAAGTCGCGCGCGTGCATGTAGCGGCGCGCGATCGTGCGGATCGCCGGGAGCTGGCCGAGCAGGTGGCCCATCGCCTCGGGGATCGCGGACAGCTGGGCCATGCGGTGGCGGATCGCCGCGTCGTCGAGCGTGCCCTTGTGCTTCGCGAGGTGCAGCGCGAGCAGCACGAACACGGTGAGCTGGCTCGTGAACGCCTTGGTCGACGCGACGCTGATCTCGGGGCCGGCGTGCGTGTAGATGACGAGGTCGGCCGCGCGCGCGATGGACGAGCCGACGACGTTGCAGATCGCGAGCGTTCGCGCACCGAGGCGCTTGGCCTCGCGCAGCGCGGCCATGGTGTCGGCGGTCTCGCCGGATTGCGAGACCGCGATCGCGAGCGTACCGGGTTCGATGATCGGCTCGCAGTAGCGGAACTCGCTCGCGAGATCGACCGTGGTCGGGATCTTCGCGAGTCGCTCGATCATCGTCTTGCCGCACAGCGCCGCGTGATGGCTGGTGCCACACGCCAGCAGCACGATGCGCCCGATGCTGCCGACCTGCAGATCGACGCCGAGCGCGACCTCGGCCTGCTCGAACGATATGCGCCCCGCGAGCGCGTCGGAGATCACGCGCGGCTGCTCGTGGATCTCCTTGAGCATGAAGTGCTTGAAGCCCTCCTTCTCGGCGGCGACGGGGCTCCAGTCGACGTGACGCTCGGGGCGCGAGACCGCGTCACCGCGCACGTCGAACAGCTGTACCGAGTCGCGGGTGACGAGCGCGACGTCGCCATCGTCGAGATCGACGACGCGGCGGGTGTGCTCGAGGATCGCGGCGACGTCGGAGGCGACGAAGTTCTCGGCCTCGGCGCCGGTGCCCTCACCGAGGCCGATGAGCAGTGGCGCGTTGTGCCGGCCCGCGACGATTTCGCCGGGATGATCGTCGTGCAGCACGCAGATCGCCCAGGTGCCGCGCACGCGACCCAGCGCGCGCGCGACTGCGGCGCGGAAGTCCGAGCCGTCCCTCGCGAGATCGCGATCGATCATGTGCGCGAAGATCTCGCTGTCGGTCTCGCTCGAGAACGTGCAGCCCGCCGCTTCGAGCTCGGCGCGCAGCTCGAGGTGGTTCTCGATGATGCCGTTGTGGATGATGCTGACCTTGCCGTGGCGATGCGGATGCGCGTTCGCCTCGGTCGGGCGGCCGTGCGTCGCCCAGCGGGTGTGGCCGATGCCGCAGTGGCCGGCGATCGGCTCGCGCGCGAGCAGCTCGCGCAGGCGGCCTAGCTTGCCTTCGGAGCGCGCGACTCGTGCGGGCTTGCCCGGGTCGAGGATCGCGACGCCCGCGGAGTCGTAGCCGCGATACTCGAGGCGCCGCAGTCCGTCGAGCAAGATGCCCGTCGCTTCACGATGTCCGGTGTAACCGATGATGCCGCACATGGTCTGCTCGTCCGAGTATAACGTCCGGTCTCCGTGCTAGCCTTCCCGCCTACGGTTCGAGGTTGGCAATGGCCGAATGTGATCAATTCTGTCGCGTAGTCGGCATCGACGTGCAAGCGACCCAGTACGGGACTGCAGCGGGCGGGGTCGATGCTTGGTTTGCGCTCGAGTACGACGGACCGTGGGGCAGCAAGGCGTGGGAGGCGGCGACCGTGCCCGCGGCCGTGCGCGCACATGTCGATGCATGGGTTGTCGCGACCCCCAGCGCACGCATTCAGCTGATTCGGCGGGCCGAGCGGCGGGCCCAGGGTGACGTCACGCTGCTGCTCGGCAACGGTCGGCAGGGCTCGGGGTGCGTGGCGGAGGTTCGGTTGGCGACGATCGATGCGCTCGTCGATGTCGATCTGGCGGCGGGCATCGAGCAGCTGCGCGCGGGCCGGATCCCCGAAGGGATGCAGGAGATCGCACGGCCGATCGCGCTGGTGTGTACCAACGGCAAGCGTGATCGGTGCTGCGCGAAGTGGGGCGTGCCGGTGTTCGACGCGATGGTCGCGGATGGAAGGGTCGACGTGTGGCAGACGACCCATCTCGGTGGGCATCGGTTTGCCGCGACGATGGTGTGGTTGCCGAGCGGGATCTGTCATGGGCGCGTGATGCCCGAGCAGGTGCCGGGATTGGTGGACGCGTTGATCGGGGGGGAGATCGGGCCGCTCGAATTGCTGCGCGGGCGCACGTCATTGCGCGAGGCGGCGCAGGCGGGCGAGTATTTCTTTCGCAGCGAGCACGGGCTCGCGGGGCTCGATGACGTGGTGATCGACGGCGCCGTGAAGGACGGTGATCAGTGGATCGTCACCGGTCGTGCGCTCGACCAGCCGGTGCGCTTTTCGATTCGCGAGATCATGACCGGTGCGGTCGCGCCTGCGAGCTGTGGGAAAACGCCCGAGCCCGTCCGCGGCTGGTCGCTCGCGTGAGCGGGTCGTAACCGACCCGAACCCGTGGGATAGGGCACCTTCATGCGGCACTACTCCATGCTCAGCGCGTGCATGCTCACTCTGGGAGTGGGCTGTGCCGCACCGGACGAGCCGACGCCGGTCGAGGTCGCCGCGGGCGAGCGCGTGTACGAGGAACCCGTCGAGGACGGCAACGCGTTCGCGTGCGCGACGTGTCACTCGGTGGACGACGATGCCGACGAGTACCGGCGTGCTGGCCATGCGCTGGGCGATGCCGCGGCGCGGCCCAGCTTCAAGGACGGTCACGTCGTCGAGCTGCGTGACGCGGTGAACAGCTGTCTGACCGAGTGGATGAACGCCGAGCCGTGGAGCGCCGACGACCCGCGGTGGATCGATCTCGAGCAGTTCCTGCGGGCGCAGGCCCCCGCGAGCGCGCCGGCGGTCGACATTCGCATCGTCGCGCCACCGAGCGAGCTCGCCGGTGGTGATGCCGCGCGGGGGCGCCAGGTCTTCGACGGTGCGTGCGCGGGCTGTCACGACGAAGGTGGCACCGGCACCAACCTCGCGCCGGCGATCGTCGGCCTCCCACTCGATCCCGGCTACGTCGCGACGCGTGTACGCACCAGCGGACGCAGCAACAGCGAGGTGTACGAGGGTTTGACGGGCGGCGTCATGCCGTTTTGGGGCGCGGATCGACTGAGTGACGACGAGCTGCGCGACATCATCGCGTGGCTCGCGAGCGAGGTGGAATCGGTCGATGACGACGCGAGCAATGACGACGCGCCGTCGTCCACGACCGACGACGGCGAGGGCACGTCGTCCGGCAGCGGCGACGAGGTTCCCCACAACTGTCAGGCGACGGACTACCGCGTCGGCTGGATCGCCGACCTCGAGGCGAGCTTCCACAACGTCGGCGGGCGCGCAGAGATCGTCGATGACTGCACGGTCGTCATCCATGACTTCACCTACGACGGTACCGGCATCGACGTGCGGATCTACGGCGGCGTCGGTGGTGACTACGACAACGGCTACCCGATGACCGACGATCTGATCCTGTCCGGCGGCTACGATGGGGTGCTGCTCGAGGCAGTGCTACCCGAGGGCCGCACGCTCGACGATCTCGAGGGGCTCAGCGTGTGGTGTGTCGACGTCGGGGTCGACTTCGGGAGCGGCACGTTTTATCCGCCGTGAGCTGCGAGCCCGACCCACGCCGTGGGTCACGCGGGCGGCGGCGCCACGTCGCGGATCAGATCGTCGATCGCAGCGTCGAGCGCTGCGGCGGTCGAGCCCTGTGCCTCGTCGAGCGCCGCCAACCGCATCACGAGCTCGCGATCGAGGCGCTCGGCGATGTCGACATCGATGACTGCCGCTTGGGTCGCCTCGCGGATGCCGCGGCGCTCGACCTCGGCCAGGCGCCGCAGTGTCTCGGCCACCTGCTGGGAGAAGCGCCCAGCGCCCAGAGCCTCGCCCGCGGTGCGATCGGCTTGCGCACTGCGTTGCAGGTACCAGGCGCGTAGGCGTTCGACGACGGTGGGCTCGACGACGCCGTCGCGCGCGAGCGCGTCGAGCTCGTCGAGGGCACGACGCGACATGATGCCGATCGCACGCGCGCGCTCGTAGTCGTCGTGTCGTTGCTTGCCCTCGAGCAACCCGAGCCGCCGCAGCAGCGGGCCCATCGTCAGGCCCTGCACGAACAGCGACACACCGACGACTCCGAACACGAGCGTGACCAGCATCGCGCGTCCGGGAAAGCTCGCGGGCAGCGTCAGGATCAGGACCATCGACAGCGATCCGCGCAGGCCGCCCCAGACCATCACGTGGGTCCACGCGCGGGGCAGCGGCCGCGAGAATCGGTTCGAGATGGGCACGCCGATGTACACCACCATCGCGCGCGCAGAACCCACGGCGACGAACGCGAGCACCACCGCGGGCATCTCACGGAGCAGATCGATCGGCACCAGCTCGAGCCCGACGAGCAAGAAGATGAACGAGTTGGCGAGAAACGCCATGTACTCCCAGAAGTCCTCGACGGCGTTGCGCGTCGACGCCGTCATGCCCAGGCGCGCGCCGTAAGATCCCGCGACGATGCCGGCGAACACGGTCGAGAGCACACCCGAGCAGTGCGCCTGCTCCGCGATCAGGAATGATCCGTAGGCGAGCAGAGTGGTCAGCGTCGTCTCGATGAGATGATCGTCGATGGTTCGCGTGACCAGCGTGAACACGCCACCGAGCGCGGCGCCGATCAGCGATCCACCCACGCCCATCACCAAGAACGTCTCCAGTCCGAACGACAGCAGCGAGGCGTCCGCGTCCATGGTCCGGCCCGTCGTAGAGACTCCGTACGCCGCGCTCACGACCACGAACAACACCACCGCCACGCCGTCGTTGAGCAACGACTCACCCTCGACCACGAGGTATAGGCGCTTGGGGACGCCGAACTGGCGGAACAGCGCAAGCACCGACACCGGATCGGTGGCGGAGATGACCGCGGCGAACAACCACGCTTCACGCCACGAGAAATCGGGGACGAGCCCAGTCACGCCGAGTGCCAGGTACGCCAGGGCTGCGGTGGCCGACGCGGCGAGCATCACCCCCGGAACCGCGAGGGTGAAGATCGGCACCAGGTTGCGGCGGAATTCCTCCAGCTCGATGTGGAAGGCGGCCTCGAACAGCAGCGCCGGCAACAGCAGCAACAGCAGCAGCTCGGCGTTGAGCTCGACGTCGTGGAGGATGCCGAGGTCGAGTACGCCGAGTGCGAGGCCAGCGACGACCAGCGCCAGGGTGTACGGCAAGCGGAAACGGTGCGCGCCCATCCCGACGAATGCGGCGACCAGTAGAAGCACCAGCACCTGGACTTCGACGTGGTGGATCAAGGGCTTGCGAACATAGCAGGCGATCGGCGCCAACGGCTCCGGCGGTCGCGGTGCGCCGATGTCATGTGGACCAACGCAAAAACGCGGCGATCAGCTCCCGCCGACCGCCGCGTCCCGGGCTCTCGCCCCACTCTCTAAAGCTTCTTCAGATCCCCGTCGTACTTCACGATCTTCGCCTTCGGAAACACCTGCAGGATCTGCTTTTCGATCTTATCCGCGCGCCCCACCACGACCACATGCGGGATCGGGTGCACGTACTTCTTCGCGACTTCCTGCACCTTCGCGACGTCCACGCTGCTCAGCTGCTCCGCGTAGACCTTCCAGTAGTCCACCGGCAGGTCGTACACCAGCGCCTCGCGCAACCTCATCGCGATCTGATCCGCCGTCTCGATCTCGAGCGGGAAGCTGCCGACCATCTTCTTTGTGACGCCGGTGAACTCCGCGTCGCTCGGCGCCTCGGTGCGCACCCTCTTGATGTGTTCGAAGATCGCCGCGAGCATCTCGCCGGTCGTCTTGGTGCGCGTGCGCGTGGAGATCGAGAACGTCCCCGGCGCCTGCGCCTCGTCGACGCTCGAGTAGATGCCATACGTCAGGCCCCGCTTCTCCCGGATGTCCGTGAACAGCCGCCCGCTCGCGTCGTCGCCGAGGATGCCGTTCGCGACCTGCAGCGCAGCCCAGTCCGGGTGACTGCGCGCGATCGACAGGTTGCCGACGATGATCTCGCTCTGCGCCGAGCCGGGACGATCGACCACGTGGATCGTCAGCTCCTTCGGCAAATCGTACGTCTTGTACTGGTTGAGCGGGTTCGCGGGCAGCGACGCGCCCGTCGGCACCGGCTTCCACGTGCCGAACGCCCGCTTCACCAGCGGTTCCGCCTCCTTCTGGGTGATGTCACCCGCGAGGATCAGGAACGCGTTGTTCGAGCGGAAAAACGTGTCGTGGAACTTCTTCAGATCCGCGACCGTCACGCCGTCGATCTGCTGCTCGGTCGCGAATGGCCGTCCGTACGGATGACCCTCGGGATACGAGACCGTGTCGAACAGCGACGCGGCGAGGTTGCCCGGCTGCGACTTCTCGAAGCCCAGGGCGGTCTTCGCCTGGCCCTGCAGCTTCTTCAGCGAGTCCTCCGGGAACACCGGGTTCATCACTTCGTCGGCGATGAGCGTGAGCGCGAGCTTCAGGTTCGGCTTGAGCACGCGCGAGCCGAGGCTCGACACGTGCACGCTCGCACCGCCACCGATCGAGCTACCGACGAACTCGATCGCTTCGTCGATCTTCGCCTTGGTGCGGGTCTTGGTGCCCTCGCCGAGCATCGACGCGGTGAACTGCGCGACGTGCTCGTCGTCCATCGTGCCCGCTCGCACCGCGAGCTGGATCGCGACGACCGGGACCTCGTGGTTCTCGACGACGTACACCGCGAGCCCGTTGGGCAGTGTGAACGTCGACGCGGCCGGGAACGCGAACGGCTTGCTCGCCGACGGCGGCGGCGGATCGGGATAGTCGCGCTCGGGTGCCTTCGCGACCTCCGGCTTCGGCTCGGGCTTCGGATCCGGTTGCGCGACCGGGACCGGATCCGGCTCCGGCGTGGTGGTCTTCTTCGGTTGGCAAGCGCCGGTCGCGAACGCGAAGGCGATCGCCCAACTCAAAGTCGGGCCGAGCGGGCGAGTGAATCGAGGACGTGGCGTGTTCATGGGAGTCTCCGTCACTTCGCGGGGACGACCTCTGCGGTCATCCACTCGGCGGTGAGATAGGTGTTCGCGACCCGCTTGATGTCGGCCGGCTTGACCGTGCGGTACTTCTCGACGTCCGACAGGACGAACAGTGGATCGTTCTCGAGCAGCGCCCCGAACGCGATCTGCATGCCGCGACCGTTGTTGGTGCCGAGCCCCATGACCGTGTCGGCGGTCATCTGGTTGATCGCCTTTTGCAGGTCCTTGTACAAGACGCCCTTCTTCTTGACGCCATCGATCTCGGTCGTGATGACCTGCTTGATCTGGTCGAACGTCACGCCCTCGCTCGGCACGAATGCCGCGAACGCGGAGCCGGCATCGCGACCGCCGGACGCCGACGACGGCATCGGCAACGCAGCAACGGCGAGCTTCTTCTCGTCGACGAGGATCTTCGTGATCCGCGACGAGTCGCCGCGGAGCAAAATGTTCATGAGCAGCTCGACCGCGTGGCGATCCTTGTGCGACTGCGGCACGGTCTTCCACCCGATGAGGTAGAGCGGCTGCTGGGCGAGCTTGTCGTCGAAGCGCTTCTCGAGCTTCTTCTGCCCGTGGTCGATCGGCGCGAACGCGACCCGATCGGCGCCGCGCGGGATGTCGCCGAAGTACTTCTCGACCTTGGTCTGCACCTCGGTTGCGCTGACGTCACCGACGACGACCATCACCGCGTTGTTCGGCACGTAGTACGTGTCGAAGAACGCCTTGATGTCCGCGGTGGTCGCAGCCGACAGATCAGCGTCGGAGCCGATGCCCGCGTGGCCGTAGCCGGTGCCGGCCCACGCCTCGGCGAAGAAGTCCTGGATGGACTTCGCGTACGGCACGTTGTCGACGCGCATCGCCTTCTCTTCTTTGACGGCGTTGCGCTGGTTCTCGAAGTTCTCGTCGGTGATCGCGAGCGAGCGCAGGCGATCCGACTCGAGCCACAGGCTGGTGTCGAGATACTGGCTCGGCATCACGTTGAAGTACAACGTGACGTCGTTCGCCGTGAACGCGTTCATCTTGCCGCCGGTGCCCAGGACGGTCTTGAAGTAGCCGCCGTCGGCGACGTTCTGGCTGCCCTTGAACATCATGTGCTCGAAGAAGTGGGCGAAGCCTGTGCGTCCGGTCTGCTCGTCGCGCGAGCCGACGTTGTAGATGATCTGCATCGCGTACGTCGGCGTGCTGCGATCCTCGAGCACGTAGACGCGCAGGCCGTTGGCGAGCACGAAGTGATCGAGCTCCATCGAGATCGCGGGCGCGCGGAGCTGACCCTTGATCTTGACGAGCTCGCCCGGCTTAGGCGGGGCCGCAGGGGTGCCTGCCTTGACGCGGGCGGGCTTGGCGATCGCGGGCTTCGTTGCCTTGTCGCCCGGCGCCGCGGTCTTCGGCTTCGGCTTTGCGGGGGCAGCAGCGGTCGCTTTGGCCGGCGCGTAGGCATCGGCATTCGACAGGCTCGGCGCGAGCGCGACGCACGTCGCGAGCATGATGGGGACGAGGCGCATCGTGAACATCCTTGGCAGGTTGCGGGCGCCGGGACGCTACCACAAACGCCGCCGGGCAAGGCCCCGCGCGAAGCGTCAGCGTTCGCCGACGCCGGGGCCGGTCTTCGCCGCCGGCCGTCGCAATAGTGCGATCGCTCGCTCGGCGTGTTCGATACCGGTCGCCCACTGCAGCCCACGGGCCAGACGCAGGGCCTCTTCGCAGCAGCGGTGGGCCTCGGCGAGGCGACCTCGCGCGGCGCGACCACGAGCACGTTCGATCAGCAGCTCCGTCGTCGTGAGGCGATCGCCGAAGTGGCGCGCCTCTTCGATCGCGCGACCGAGGTGTTGCTCGGCGAGCGCCGCCTGCTTGAGGTCGCGCAGCACCCACGCCATCTGGTTGTGACAGCGGAGCTGACCGAGCCGGTCGGTGGTGCGCTCGGCCTGCCACAACGCGTTCTCGCACCACTTGCGGGCCTCGGACTGGCGACCCGCGGCCCGATGCACCTCGGCGATCTCGAGCAGGTAAGGCCACAGCGCGACGTCGATCTCGGCACGCGGACCCTCGCCGAGTGTCGCGAGATCGAGACCCTCGGACAGCTCCTTGCCGGCGCGAACGAGATCGCCACGCGCGACCCAGACCTTGCCGAGATCGCGATACACGTCGAGGATCGCCGCGCGATCGCCGAGCGCCATCGTGGGGGCGAGCGCGCGCTGCAGGACGGTCGCCGCTTCGTCGAGTCGCTTGCGCCGGCGGAGCTGCTTGCCGAGCGCCGCGAGCACGCGCGGGTGTGCGTCGGAGCCGGCGGTGCGGCGCTGCAGCTCCTCGAGCAACACGATCGCCTGGTCGTTCGACTGCGTCGTTCGCATCACGCGCGACGATGCGAGCGCGATGTCGATCTCGAGCGCAGCGCGCTCGGCCGAATCGGCCGGGCCCGTGAGCTTGGCGCACAGCGCCGCCGCGGCCTGCAGCAGATCCGAAGCGAGGAGGTCGTCGAAGCTCGCCTCGGCGTTGAGCGCCGCTTCGAGCAAGGTGCGTGGTGCCTCGCGCGAGCCCGCGCGCACCTGATGCAGCGCGCGCAGGTTGACCTGTCGCTTCGCCATGCGCGACGTCGCGGCGACCAGCGCGTGGAGCTGCTGCCGGCGCGCGTCGGGCATCGCGTGATAGGCGACGTCGCGGATCAGCCGATGCACGAACGCTCGTTCGCCGGCACCGATCACGACGAGCAGGCCCTTCATGTGGAGCTGCATCAGCGAGTCGTCGAAGCCGGCGCTGAGCTTGCCCTGGTCGCGCTCGTAGAGCTCGGCGAGCTCGCTGTCCGGGAAGCGCTCGCCGAGCACGGCTGCGAGCTCGAGCAGCCGCGCGAGGTCGGCATCCAGGTGCTCGAGGCGCGCGCGGATGAGCGAGGTCTCGTCGGCCTGCCGCGGCGCGATGAGACCCTGCGCGAGCAGACGCAGGTGTAGCTCGAGTCGCAGCGGTGTGAGCGGCGCGACGCGGGCGAGCTCTGTCGGTAATTCCGAGCTCGGCTTCACCTCGAGCGTCACCAGTCGGCCGACGCGCTCGACGGCATCGGGTGGTAACGGCTCGAGCTGCTCGACGACGCCACCGAGCCAGTCGAGGCGGTTGTCGGCGCTCGTCGCGAGCAGCTGCACCGCGACGCTCGCGGGCGCGGCGGCGAGGCGACGCAGGATCTCCCGCGATGCATTGTCGTACGCGTCGATGTCGTCGAACACGAGCAACAGCGGCTGACCGCGACCGCCCGAGAGCATCGCTTGCACCGCGCTCGCGAAACACTCGCGCCGACGCACCGGCAGCTCGAGATCGTGCGCGGGGCCGTGCAGGCCGAACAGCTCGGCGAGGCCGGGCAGCTCCTCGAAGCCGAGGCCGCACAGGTTCGCGACGCGACCGAGATCCTGCGTGGTGAAGTGGGTCGGATCGAGCTCGAGCACCTGCGTGACCATCGTGCGGATCGGCCACAGTGGCGTGCGAGCACCGGTCGGATCGGCGCCGACGTAGTACGCGCGCCAGCCGAGCGACTCGGCGAGCGTCGCGATCTCGTCGGCCATCCGCGTCTTGCCGACACCCGCGGGGCCGGTGAGCACGCGGAGGCGAACGCCGGGCATCGGGCGCGAAAGCATCACGCGCGAGCGCTCGAACGGTTGCTCGCGAGCGACGAGCGGCAGCGGAAACGCGCGGACGAACACCTCTGCGGTCGCTTCGCCGGCGTGCGCGATCGCCATGCCGGAGCGACTCGACTGCCGCCGACGCGTACCGCCGCGCGCGGGCGCGAGCGCACCGCACTGCGGGCAGAAGCGATGCTCGCCGCGCATCTCGCCGCCGCACCGCTCACAGCGAAATGCGCTCGGTGATGGCTTCGGTGCCGAGGTCGCGGCGATGAGCTCTTCGCGGAACTCGAGCGCCGACGCGTAGCGCTGCGCGGGATCTTTGCGCAGCGCGCGGAGGCACACGGTCTCGAGGGGATCCGCTTCCTCGCCCCGAACCACGGACGGGGGAATCGGCTCCTCGTGCAGATGCTTGTGCAGGATCTCGACGGCCGACGTGCTCTCGAACGGCGGCCGTCCGGTGAGCATCTGATAGAGGATCACGCCGACGGCGTACAGATCGGAGCGCGCATCGAGCGTGCGCCCGCGCGCCTGCTCGGGGGACATGTACTCGGGCGTGCCGCAGACCATGCCGGCGGTGGTGAGCTTCGGATTGGGCGCCTTGTTCGAGTCCGGGTCCTCCATCAGCTTCGCGATGCCGAAGTCGAGCACGACCGCGAGCTCACCGTGCGTGCGCAGCTGCTGGACGAGGATGTTCTCGGGCTTGAGATCGCGATGCAGGATCCCGAGGCCGTGCGCCTCGGACAGCGCCGCGAGGATCTGCAGCGTGAGATCGACCATGCGCTCGCGCGCGAGCGGGAACTGATCGGTGATGAGCCGCTCGAGCGTCATCCCCGCGATGAACTCCATCACGATGTACGTCACGCCTTCGGGCGTGCGGCCGTAGTCGACGATGGAGACGCAGTTCGGATGGTTGAGGCTGGCGGCGTTGTGCGCCTCGCTCGCGAAACGCTGATGACTCGTCTCGTCGTTCATCAAGTGCGGTGCGAGGATCTTCACCGCGAAAGGTTTGCCGAGCGTCGTCTGCCGCGCCTTGTACACGCGGCCCATCGCGCCTTCGCCGATGAGCTGCTCGAGCATGTACTTGCCGGCGAGCTCGAGCCCGATCAGCGGGTCGCCCTCGCTCGCCGCGACGGCGACGAGATCCTCGCCACACTTGGCGCAATAACGCGTGTCGACGCCGACGCGCGTCGCACAGGCAGGGCAGACTTTGTAGGCCGCGGAAAGCACGAGCGCGGATGCGACGGGCCATCATCCCATGCAGGGCCCCAGGTGTCGCCCACTTGTTCGCAAGCGCGCGCTGCGATTGACACGGCCGGCGCTCGCGCGCTAAGACTTCGGGCTCCGGCACGTCGGCTGCGAAGGAACGTCGCGGCCGGCGATGGGGCTTCGAGCAGCCTCGATGGGGCGTCGGCAAGTGGCAAGCCAGCGGATTTTGATTCCGCCATTCGTAGGTTCGAGTCCTACCGCCCCAACCATTTTGTCAGGGGAAGCGGCCCGCTTCCCCCTGGGCGCCGGCAGAGCCGTCGCCGAGACTCCCCCTCTCCATCGCTTCGCTCTTTGCTCGCGAAGTGAGGTTCGTTCGTCGGCGCGCGCTGATGACGGCGTCGCGTCGGCTGCGAAAATCGAGTAGAGATCGCAGGGATCGCAGAGATCGCAGAGATCGCAGAGATCGCAGAGATCGCAGGGCTCGCAGGGCTCGCAGGCGAAGGGCGACTTCACTTGAACAAGACGCTCAGTATCTTCGGTGGGAATTCGAACCCGAAGTTGGTGGACGATGTCGCGGCGTACGTCGGGGTGCCGGTCGGGCGCGCGCGAGTCGAGCGCTTCTCCGACGGCGAGATCTTCGTCGAGATCGGCGAGAATGTTCGCAACGTCAACTGCTTCATCCTGCAGTCGACGTGCTCGCCGCCGAACGACAACTTGATGGAGCTGCTCATCATGATCGACGCGCTCAAGCGCGCGAGCGCGGGCAGCATCGTCGCCATCATGCCGTACTTCGGCTACGCGCGGCAGGATCGCAAGGTCAAGCCGCGCACGCCGATCTCGGCGAAGCTCGTTGCGGACCTGGTGTCAGCCGCCGGTGCGTCGCGCGTGCTGTCGGTCGACCTGCACGCCGGGCAGATCCAGGGCTTTTTCAACATCCCGTACGATCACTTGTTCGCGTCGCCGGTGCTGATCGAGAAGCTCGAGCGCGAAGGCCTGTGCGGCGACGATGTGGTCGTGGTGTCGCCCGATGCTGGCGGCGTCGAGCGGGCGCGCATCTACTCGAAGGCGCTGCGCTGCGGCCTCGCGATCATCGACAAACGCCGCGACAAGCCGAACGTCAGCCAGGTGCTGAACCTCATCGGCGACGTGAAGGGCAAACAGGCGATCCTCGTCGACGACATGATCGACACGGCCGGCACGCTGTGCAACGCGGGCACCGCGGTGCTCGAGCACGGCGCGACGTCGGTGTACGCCGCGTCGACCCACGGTGTGTTCAGCGGGCCTGCGATCGAGCGCATCAACAACTCGGTGCTCACCAAGGTGTGGGTCACCGACACGATCCCGCAGGCGAGTCGGCTGGAAGCGTGCGACCGGCTCGAGGTGCTCGGGCTCGGACGCCTGCTCGGCGAGGCGATCAAGCGCATCCACCACGGCGACTCGATCTCGAGCCTGTTTGCTTAAGCTTTCAGGGGAAGCGGCCCGCTTCCCCCTCCATGCCGGCGTAGCCGTCACGGAGCCTCCCCCTTTCCATCGCTTCGCTCCTTGCTTTCAGGGGAAGCGGCCCGCTTCCCCCTCCATGCCGGC
>Ga0163144_10006129_pt1 | contig 26598 bp, 26 predicted proteins | sample OliLak19BULKMAT1_FD_123175 | JGI IMG/M metagenome (GOLD analysis project Ga0163144, IMG submission 123175) | Freshwater microbial mat bacterial communities from Lake Vanda, McMurdo Dry Valleys, Antarctica - Oligotrophic Lake LV.19.BULKMAT1 | ecosystem: Environmental > Aquatic > Freshwater >...
CGGCCTGCAAGGCGCTGTGTGAAAAATACGGCACCATGTATATCGCCGATGAGGTGCAAACCGGCATGATGCGGTGCGGCCAGATGTGGGGTTGGCAGACCTACAACATTCAACCCGACATCATGGTGACCGGAAAAGGGCTTTCGGGCGGAATTTACCCGATTTCCGCCTGTCTGGTGAACGAAAAGGCCGGCGGCTGGCTGAACGAGGATGGCGCTGCCCATATCTCGACATCGGGCGGGGCAGAACTGGGCTGCGTGGTCGCGCACAAGGTCATCGAGATGCTGCTGCGTCCCGAAACCATCGCCTCGGTGCATGCGGTGACCAATTTCTTTCGCGATGCGATGCGCGACGCGATGGCGCGACACGGCGACATCTTCACCGGGGTGCGCCAGCGCGGGATCGTGCTGGGGTTGGAATTCAACGACGCGGAAGGCGCGGTTTCGGTCAGCCGTGCGCTGTATGAAAACGGGGTTTGGGCGATCTTTTCCTCGCTGGACAAACGGGTTTTGCAATGGAAACCCGGCGCGCTGTTGAGCCATGCGATGTGCCAGGAAATCATGGACCGCTTTGATGCCGCCATGCCACGGGCGCGGGAATTGCTGCGCGAAAGCAAGGGGGCGCGGTGATGGACGAGGTTCTGCTGAAGGTTCCCGACGTTGTATATGAGCAGATGCTGCTGAGGATCGAACGCTCGCGCTGGGCCTCGGTCGGATTTCAGAAACTGGATCACGCGGCCATCCAGCGCATAGTTCGCGCCGTGGCCGAGGCTGGCTTCGCCCGCGCTCAATTCTATGCCGATTGGGCAGTCCGCGAGACCGGCATGGGTGTGGCAGCCCATAAGAAGCTCAAGAATGAGGCCTGCTCGCGCGGGATACTTGATCTGTACGTCACCGAGGATTTTGTTTCGCCGCGAATCAATGCCGCCGACCGAATTGTCGAGATGCCGCGCCCGGCCGGGGTGATTTTCGCGCTGATCCCCGTTACCAACCCGGTGGCGACGATCTATTTCAAGGTGATGCTGGCCCTGATGACGCGCAATGCGATCATCCTGTCACCGCATCCCGGCGCAAGGGAAGTGTGCGCCGACGCGGCCAGAATGCTGGCCGAGGCGGCACAGGCTGCAGGCGCGCCCGACGGCGTCATTCAGGTGATCGAGGCGCCGACGATCCCGCTGATTGAAAAGCTGATTGCCGATGCGCGCGTCGATCTGGTGATTGCCACCGGCGGACCCGCCGTGGTCAAGGCCGCCTATTCCTCGGGCAACCCGGCTTTTGGCGTGGGGCCGGGCAACGCGCCGGTTCTGGTCGATGACACAGCCGAAATCAAGGCGGCAGCCAGGCGGATCGTCATGTCGAAAAGCTTTGACAATTCAATCCTTTGCACCAGTGAATCGACGGTTCTGGCCTTCTCGGTCGTTGCCGACGCCCTGCTGGCTGCCTTCAAATCCGAAGGCGCTCATATCTGCTCGGCTGACGAAACCGCCAGACTGCGCGCGCTTTTGTTCACCCCGCAGGGCTTCAACACGGCCATGATCGGCAAGGATGCCAGCGTCATTGCCAGTGCGGCGGGTTTTGCCGCGCCGGGCGCAAAAATCCTGGTCACGCAGGTGACGATGGTGCAACCGGAAGAACCGCTGGTCCGCGAAAAGCTGGCCCCGGTGCTGGCCTTTGCGCGGGTGGGCGGTATCGAACAAGCAATCTCGGCCGCGCGCTCGCTGATGCGGACTGCCGGGCGCGGCCATTCGGCAGCGGTGCATTCGCGCCATGAAGCCAACATCATGGCCTTTGCTGCGGCGTTGCCCGCCTTGCGGGTTGCGGTCAACACCGGTTGTTCCCTGGGTGCGTCCGGCTTTGACACCAACCTCGGACCGTCGATGACCATCGGCACCGGTTTTGCCGGGGGCTCGTCGCTTTCGGAAAACCTGACGCCGCAGCATTTGGTGCAGTTCGCCAAAATCGCTTACCCCAAGGATGCCAACGAAAAGTTCGGCGATTTCACCGGGCTCGACCCGCTGAACCTGCCAAAGCCCGTGCGCGCAACCCCGGTGGCGGTGACCGACCCCGACGAATTGCGCCGCGAGTTGCGGAAAATCATTTTGGAGGAGCTGTCCGCAGTTCTGGCGGCCTAGTCATGGCAACACTGCGCTCCTTCATTTTTCTGGACCGGCTGCAACCGCAGACCATGTGTTCGCTGGGGTCATGGATTCGCGGTGCCTTGCCGCGCCGCAACATGGCGGCGCAGATCATCGAGGTCGCGCCGGGCATTGATATCGAGGCGCTGACTGACGTCGCCCTGAAATCGGCTGATGTGCAGGGAGGCATTCTGGTGGTTGAACGGCAGTTCGGCTATCTGGAATTTCATTCCCGCGATATTTCCGCAGTGAAAGCAGCGGCTTGGGGGGTTCTGGCGGCAATGGGAAAGGTGCCGGGGGATGCTTTGAAGCCCCGGATTCTCGCCTCGAAGATCATCAGCCGGATTGATCCCGGCCACGCGTTCCTGATCAACCGGAACAAGGGCGGGTCGATGATCCTGGCTGGCGAAGCGCTGTACGTCCTGGAGACCGAACCCGCCGCCTGTGCGATCCTGGCCTGCAATGAGGCCGAGAAGGCCGCCAATATCAAGATCGTCGACTACCGCATGATCGGGGCCACGGGCCGGGTATATCTGTCGGGAACCGAGGCTGAAGTGATGGCCGCTGCAGAGGCTGCGGAACGCGCGTTGGAGGCAGGCAATGAGCATTGATCCAAAACTTGATCTTCGGGAAATGGTGCGGGAGGTGCTGCGCGATGTGATCGCTTCGCGCACAGCGCAAGGCGGCGCTGAAGCTGTCAAACTTGCGACCAATGCCGATCTTCAGTCCTTTCTTGCCCGGATATGCGCGCCCGGAATGATCGAAGCCTTGCGCGCGGGTACAGTGAAATTCACTTTGTCCACCGCGACGGGCCCTGCCGAAAGCGGCCGGGGCAATGGCGTTTCGGGGCCAGTGGGCACCGCCGAGACGCGCGGTCTGGACGGCGTGATTTCCGAACGACTTCTGAAGGATATCGCAACCGGCAGCAAAGTGCTGCTTGGCGCCAATGCGGTTGTGACCCCGCTTGCCAGGGAAGCCGCGCACAGAAAAGGCCTGACCTTTGAAAGGAAAGGAAAATGATAAAGGCAACGGTGACGGGCCGTATCTGGTCCACCAGGAAGCTGCCCGAAGTGCCCGCCGGCACGATCCTGGAAGTAACTCCCCAAGGCTCGAACGTGCCGATGCTGGCATTTGACCCTTTGGGCTGCGGTATCGGGGAGCGCGTGATCGTCGCCACCGGATCGGTCGCGGCCGGCTGGTTCCCGGGTAAATCCCCCCCGATTGACGCCCTGATCATCGGATCCATCGACGATCCGGCTTAATCCCCCCCCCCGAAAGAAGGAAGCTGAAATGTCTGGAAATGCGCTTGGAATGATCGAAACCAAAGGCTATGTCGCTGCCCTTGCGGCCGCTGATGCCATGGTCAAAGCGGCCAACGTCGTCATCATTGGCCGCGAGGAAGTTGGCGACGGCCTGGTTGCCGTGGTGATCTCGGGCGATGTCGGCGCGGTCAAGGCGGCGACGGAAGCCGGGGCCGAGGTGGCGGGCCAGGTTGGCACGCTGGTTTCGGTTCATGTCATTCCGCGGCCCCATGCCGACGTTTCGAAATTCTTCGCCTCGGGCACCAAGTAAGCCATGGCGGCCAAGGGTGATCTTCGGGTCTGTCTGACGCTGGAAAACCTGCAACCCCAGTTTGCCGCCTATATGGGCACGCCGACACGGGCGCGCGGCTACCCGCCCTTTGCGGGCCAGCACGCCCTGATCATCGAGGTCGCACCCGGCCTGATGATCGAACGCGTGATGGATCTGGCGCTGAAAGCCGATCCGGATCTGGAGCCGGGTATCTTGTTTGTGGAACGGCAGTTCGGCATTCTGGAGATCCATGGACCTGACAAGGCAAGGCTGATGGCGGCGGGTGATGCGATGTTGGCAGGTATCGGGCTGCTGGCCACCGATCAAATGGCGGCGAAGATCCTTTATACCGATGTGATCGAGGATATCGCCGACCAACACGCCGTTATCCTGAACCGAAACCGGCAGGCCTCGATGGTTTTGCCGGGTGAGACCCTGCTGATTGTTGAAATGGTGCCGGCACTTTACGCGGCCATTGCGGCGAATGAGGCTGAAAAGGCGGCCCCCGGCCTGACTTTGGTCGATGTTCAGATGATCGGGGCGGCGGGGCGGCTTTACATGTCTGGCAGCACGGCTGACGTAAAGACGGGTCTGGTCGAGATTGAACGGGTGTTGGCCGCGATCAAGGGCCGGGCCAGCTAAAGGGGCAAGATGACGGATTTCGACTCCCTGCCACACATGGCGCAGTTGCCGATCCTGCTGGAACTGGCAACGGCGGCGCTGCGACATTGGGATTTGCCCGACAGCGTTGCCGTTCGTCTGATCAACCTGTCGGAAAATGCCACCTACAGCGTCACCGCGGCCACCGGGCAAAGATGGGCGCTGCGCATTCACCGGGCGGGCTACCATTCAGCGGCGGCGATTGCTTCGGAACTGGCCTGGCTGCAGGATCTGCGCCGCACCCAGGTCGCGGTCACCCCCAAACCTGTGGCAGGCCGCAATGGCGAGGTCATTCAGGTCATCGGCCATCCCCGGATGGCCCGACCGCGCCACATCGTTCTTTCCGATTGGGAACTTGGGGCCGAGCCTGGCATTGACCAGGACCTGACAGGCGCGTTTGCGGTGCTGGGCGAGGCAACGGCGCGAATGCACCGCCATTCCCGCAACTGGCCGCGCCCGGCGGGCTTTGTTCGCCCGGTCTGGAATTTTGAAACGGCGCTGGGCGAAAGCAATCCGCATTGGGGCCGCTGGCGCGACGGCATCGGCGTGGATCCGACGAAGGCCGATCTGTTTGTCCGTACCACCCGGGTGATCGAAAAGCGCCTTGCGGCCTACGGGCAGGGACCTGAGCGCTTTGGTCTGATCCATTGCGATTTGCGGCTGGCAAATCTGCTGATCGACGGCGAAACCGTCAAGGTCATCGACTTTGACGACTGCGGGTTCGGCTGGTTCATGTATGACGCGGCAACGCCGGTGTCATTTTATGAACACGAGCCGCAAGTGCCTGATTTGATTGAGGCATGGAAGGCGGGTTATCGCCGGGTTCTGACCTTGCCCGCCGCCGATGAGGCCGAAATTCCGACCTTTATCATGCTGCGGCGCTTGCTGCTGGTGGCCTGGATCGGCTCGCACGCGGAAACCGATTTGGCCAAGTCGATGGGTCTGCCCTATACCGAGGGCACTGTCGGGCTGTGTGAGGCCTACCTGCGCGACCATGAGCGCGGCTGATGGCGCTTGAACCACTGCCGGGGCGACCGCTCAGGCCTGCGCCAGCGCATCCAGCGATTCCGGCAAGATCTGCCCGCCATCGACGATGATGGTCTGCCCGGTGACATACCCCGCCTCCTTCGAGGCGAAATACAGCGCCGCATGGCCGATATCGGCCACCGCACCCAGCCGTCCCAGCGGCACCGACGCCGCCATCGAGGCCTGATAGGCCGCCCCCATCCCCGCCAGACCCTCGGTCACGATGTTGCCGGGCAGCACCGCGTTCACCGTGATGCCGTATTTGGCCAGTTCCATGCAGGCCGTGCGCATGAAGCCCAACTGCCCGGCTTTGGAGGCGGCGTAATGCGTCCATCCGGGAAAACCGGTCACCGGTCCTGTGATCGAAGAGGTCACCACAATCCGCCCCTGATCGGATTTCTTCAGAAATGGTATTGCCGCCTGCACCGACAGAAACGTGCCTTTCAGATTGGTGTCGCTGACATGATCCCATTCGGCTTCTGTCATGGTTTCCAACCGCGCGGAAGGAAAAACCCCGGCATTGGCGCACAGCACGTCAATGCCGCCAAAGCGCTGTGCCACCGCCCCAAAACCGCTGACCAGACTGGCCTTGTCGGTGACGTCCCCCGCCAAGCCAATTGCGCCATGGCCTATCTCCGCCGCCACCGCCGCCGCCTGCTTGCCGTCACGCGCCATGATTGCGACCCTGGCACCAGCCTCGGCAAATACCTGCGCAATGCCACGGCCAATGCCTTTTGAGCCTCCGGTCACCACCACCACGCGGTCTTTGATTGAATGCGACATGTTCGCCCCCCTTGATTTGAAAAAGGGGCGGCGATTTCTCGCTGCCCCTGTCTGACTGACTGAGGCTGCTTAAGCCTCGTTATTCACCATATGGCCGATGTTCTTGTAGCCTTCGGGGTTGATGCGTTTCAGCACGAAGCCCCAGATCAGACCGAAGACGATGATCGCCAGGCCGATCAGCGGGATCGCATTGGCAAAGCTGGACGTCCCGGCAAAGGTTGACAGGTTGGCGACCAACAAATAAACCAGATAGGCCTGCACAAAGAACGACAGCCAAGGGGCTATGACGGTCGAAAACAAGCTGCCGCCGCCATTCTTGCGGAAATAGTTCCAGATCGCGATCGACACGACGGCCTGCAACACCAGCAGCAGCGCGGTGCCCAGAACGGCGTAGAGCGTGTAGACCCCGAGATAGGCTTGGGCAAAGGCGTCGTCAAAGCCGTTGAAGAACGCAAACAGCAGGATCCAGACCGCGGCCAGCACCGACTGGGTGTTCGACGCAATATGGGGGCTCAGGTGGATGTCGTGGGTCTTGCCGAAATGCGACGGGATCACCCCTTCGCGGCCCAGCGAATACATGTAGCGCGAGGCGGTGTTGTGAAAGGCCATGCCGCAGGCAAAAGAGCTGGTCAGGATCAGGATCGACATCACCTCTGCCGCCCAGGGCCCGACAAACTGGCTGATCGGCGACAGGAAGAAGTTGCCGGAGTCGCTGAACGCCTTGGCCAGCATCTCGCCTTCGGTCGGATAGGCCGAGACGGCGCACCAACTGATGAAGGTGTAGAACAGTCCCAGGAAGATCACCGAAATGAACAGTGATCGCGGCACGATCCGCTTGGCGTCACGGCTTTCCTCGGCATAGTTCGGAGCCATCTCAAAGCCGACCCAGGACCAGAATGCCATGAAGATCCCGACGGCGGCCGCACCTGCAGGGATGGCCAGATCGCCCACCGTCTGCGCCGCCACCGGAACGGTGACATTGAACACGTTCAGCGCTTCGCCCGTGAAGTTGGTCCCGCTCTCGGCAAAGATCACGCCAAAGGCGAAAATCGTCAGGATGATCACTTCCAGCACCAGCGCCCCGCCCAGCACGACCACGCTCAGCTTGACGTTGCGCACCGACAGCACGGCGGTCCCGACCAGCGCGAAAAGGCTCAGCCAGACCCAGCTGATATCGATGCCGAGATTGTTGTTGAGCCACTGGCTGGCAAAGAAGGCGAACAGCCCGTAAAGTGAGGCTTCGAAGATCGAATAGCAGGCGAGCGAGGTGAAGCCCGCCGACATGCCGACCTCGCGGCCGAGACCCTGCGAGATGAAGGAGTAGAACCCGCCGACCGAGGACACGTTGGTCGCCATTCGGGCGTAGCCCACGCAGAACAGCGTCAGCACGATGGTGGCCAGAAGGAAGGCCGCCGGAGTATGGATACCGGTGCCGTATCCCGCCGCGAAGGGGACGTTCCCCATCATTGCCGATTGCGGCGCGGCCCCGGTGACGGTCAGAAACAGCACTCCCACAAGACCGACTGCTCTACCCTGAAGTTTGTTGACGTTGGAATTGGACGAAATGTCTATCGTCGACCCCACTTGGTTTGGTTGTCCCATGTGTTCTTTCCCTGATGAGTATTTTTTCCGGGGCGGCCTTGTTTCCAAGCCTTCAACCGGTCCTTCATTCGAAATAGTAAATTACACTTTGTGGCGCTTGCCAACTATTTTCTGGGAAAAGCCACAAAATGATGGTCCGGTCTTGGCATTCAAGGCAGTCCCATGATCGCAATCAGTTCAGCACTGCTCATCACATGGCAATAGATCATGTTGATGATTTCCAGCTCTTTGTGATGAAGGTCGTCGGAACCGGCGGCGCAGCAATCTTCCAGCACTAATACGGCAAAACTTTCATCCGCCAGTGACCGCACCGTCGAAGACACGCATTGATCAGTGAAAATCCCGGCACAGATCACGGTTTTGATGCCCAGATTGTGCAAGATCAGCCGCAAATTGGTGCCCGTCAGGGCCGAGTCAGTGGTCTTGGTGATCTCGATCTCGTCACCGACGGGCTGCAAAGCCGGCACCAGTTGCGACGGTTGCCCGGCCTTGGGAAGCAGCAGATTATTCCAGCCCGGCATCTTTTGCGACAATGACCGGTCCCGGCCATCCTTGGTATGGCAGGCAATCCGAACGAACAGGCATTCAATCCCCGCCGCCCGCGCCTTTGCCAGCAGCGCGGCAGTGCGCGGGATGACCTGATCGTGCATCCGATCGTGAAAGGGCGTCCAGGTGTCGTAAACCAGTTGCGCGGCGGGTGCCAGATCGGCGCGGTCAGGGCGTTCCAAATAGGTGTTCTGCACATCTATCACCAACAGCGCCGTCTCACCTGCCACCAAAACCGGGGTGTCCGGTTCGGGGGCTGTGGCATAGTAGATTGAGCGGCGGGCGGTTTTCCAGTTCATTGCAACCTCAGAAACGGTAGGTGAAAACGCCTCTTTTTTCATACACTTGCGCGGCTTCAAGGATAAAGTCTGCAATCATCGGCGCGTTATACTCAAAACGCAGAACATCGGCGCGATCCAGCAGTTCCTGCCTGGTTTTCGCGCGCCCCGGACGCAGCAACTCATAGGTCGCCATGATGACCTCTTGCGGCACCGCCACAAGTTCTGCCGCCCGCTGGAAATTCAGGCCAAGGGTCGGCCGACCGGCATCAAGGGCCACCTCGGCCTGATCCCGAAGGGCACCCGGGGTGATCTGCAGATCCTCCATCGTCACAGCCCCCGCCATCACTGCATCCAGAGTGATGTCGTTCAAGGCCATGCCGCGCGTGCCACGGATCTGGTCCGGACGGGTTTCGGCAAGCGGATAGTCTGCCACCTTCAAGCCTTTCATTGCCTGCCCTCCAGAAATTTCAGCCGGATTTCCTGCGGAACCGCACCCTCCTGGGTCAGCCCGGTCTCAATCGCATAAATCAGGGCCACGCGGGCGTGATAGCGCGAGCCCATCGCCTCGCCGCGCGTCGGAACCACCACCGGCTCGGGAGCTTCGCCCAAGGCATAGGCGGCGGCGTTGCGCCCGAATCCGGCATAGTGTTCCAACCCGGTAATCGGCGCATTCGAAAACAATTCCAGATTGTTGTGCGGCAGTCGGCTGGCCGAATGGATCACCGCCGTTCCCTTGGCCTGAATGCCGATGCCGATGCCTGACCCCGACAACCGCGCCGCCGACAGGCCGAGAAACGAGGTGTCGGCTGTATGGCGAAACCGCACCACCCGGGCGCGCAGACCGCGGGATTCGATGCCCTGCACCATCACCCGAAGCACCTGCGACAGCTTATGGCCTGCCGTCGTCTGGAACAGGTTCAGCCCGAATGCCGGGCTGATGCCGATCACCACCTCATCAGCCGCTCCGCCTTGCTGTGCCGGGCCGGTAACCGGATAGGCGATGCGCAGGGCCTCTGCCCCCTTGTGTTCCGCCTCGGCGCGCAACACCACGTCCTGATCCAGTATGTCGCGGATGTCGTTGATTTCCTGGCGGCGCGTCTCGGACATGCGGTAGCCCGAACCCGGGCCCTGATAATCATTCGGATCGTTGATGGCAGACAGTACCCGGCCATCGCGCACCATCGCAGACGTCTGCAGATAGTCGCCCGAAACCCGCAGCTTGACGACGTTCAGCAGGTTCTGCGCCTCTGGCGCAAAACCGCGCCGGGCCAAAGCCTTGATCACATCAATCACCGTGATCTCGCGGTCTTGAATGGCGGCAGAGATCGGAGCGACCTCTCCGGGGGAATAGCTGCGTGTATCGGCAGAACCCGAGGCCATCACCACCGAATTTTTCATGTCCTGGGTGGGCCGGCCCAGTTCCAGCTCTTCCAGCACCGCCGAAATGGCCTCAACCGCCCGCACCCGCAGATCCAGCGCCCGATGCTCGGCCAGCGGCGTCAACCCGCCGTCGGCCTCGAAATCGCGCTGCAAAACAAGGTAATCCTCCATCTCCTCGGCGTTGAACAGTGATGGGTTGAACGAATTGTCATAGGCCAGCACAGAGCCGAAGCCGGAACAGATCAGGTCAGAGCCGGCGATCAGATAAGGCAGGATCTTAGCCCCGACCCGAATTTCCGACTCCGACGAACGCGCATCATTGCCGCTGGCGCATTCCAGATCCAGCCAGACCGCGATCAGGTTTTCAGCCATCAACTCGCGCACGCCGCCGGGCACCGTTGCGGTCAGCGGCGCGCCGTCAATGCCGCCGTTCTGGGTTCCCTGCACCCCCATGCCACGTTGCAGGCACAGGCAGCGGGCCTCAAGGTACAGCAGGGTTTGCGACTGGTGAAACCCCATCAGCAATTCCGACCCCGCCCCCGAGGTGCAGCGCATCTTGATCCCGCGCGAGGCATAGGCGGCCGCCAGAAACCCCTTGGACCATGGCGTGTCATCACCATCGGTAAAGCTTTTTTCGGTGCCATAGACCGATACGGTTTCGGCATAGGATGTGAACCCCGCCATGCCGATGCGCAGTTCTTCCGCCTCTTCGGACGAGCATTGAAACAGCACGCCCCAGCGCCCCACCGCCGCGCCAACCGCGCAAGCCACCGCGTTTGACCAGGCATTGCGCGCCACCCGCATCGTGGTTTCCACCTCGTCAAAGCCATAGGCCACCGCCACCGCGGCATCGGCGGCCAGTTGCAGCGGATCATCCTTGGCATTGGTCACATGCGCCTGATTTCCCGGGGTTTTGCGGGCGCGCATCTTGGAATAGGCGAATGCGATTTCCAGTGCGTTCAGCCTTGAGACCACATCCGCCAGCTTGGCAGGCGTCAGCCCATGCGCCAGCCGTACCAGTTCTGCCCGCGGCACGTTCATGTCAACCAGCATCCGCGCCAATGCCTCGGACGGAATCGCCATCGCCTCGTCGACCACCATCGGATTGAGGTGGTGCGCCGCGATGAAGGCGTCGATCATGTCAAAGTCATGCGCCAACACGCCATCCATCGCCGCGATCCTGCCTGCCATCACCGCAACGCCCGGTTTGGGGTCATTGGGGCTGCGAAAAGCGGAAAAGCCGTTGGCCGGGTCTTCCTTGGCAAACTTGTCAAGCCGCAGCGGGCGCGCGTCCCATTCGGCAAAACGTTGCCAGCGGTTTGGCCGCGATGTTTCGGTCATGGTCACGTCCCCCAAGCCGAAATGTGATCCCCGCACAGTTGCCATGTCAATCAATTCATGACCGAACTTGCACAAATCGCGTTGCCGGAGTTTACTTGGTGCAGAAAAGAAGGAGGCCCCGGATGATCCTGCAGGACCGCGTTGCCATCGTCACCGGGGCCGGTTCGGGAATTGGCCGCGCCGCAGCGCAGATTATCGCCGGTGAGGGGGCAATTGTCGGCGTGGCAGATCGTGACCCGGACGGGGCTGCACACACCGTGGCGTTGATCGCCGACAAGGGTGGGCGGGCCGAGGCGATGGTGTTCGACGTTACCGATGACGCGGCCCTTGCCGCCGCGTTTTCGGGCTTCATCGCCCGCCATGGCCGGATCGACATCTTGCACAACCACGCGGGCGTGCAGGTCGAGGGCAATCTGGAACAGGTCAGCATCAAGGGCTTTGATGCTTCCTGGAACCTGAATGTGCGGTCGCATTTCATGGGCGCGCGGTTGGTGATGCCCCATATGAAAGCGGCGCGAAGTGGCGTGATCCTGAACACTTCCTCCAGTTCCGGCGTGCTTTATGACCGCGAGATGATTGCCTATACCACCACAAAGCACGCCGTTATTGCGATGACCCGGCAGATGGCAGGCGACTATGCCAGGCATGGCATCAGGGTCAACGCGCTCTGTCCGGGCTGGGTCGATACACCGTTCAACGCGCCCTTCATTGCGCAAATGGGTGGGCGGGCCGAGATCGAGGCCTATGTGCGGGAAAAGGTACCATTGGGGCGCTGGGCTGGGGTTGAGGAAATCGCAGAAGCCGTCCTGTTCCTTGTGTCGGATCGGTCAAGCTACATGACGGGTCAGATTCTGGTCGTCGATGGCGGTGAAACCGTAGCCTGAAATTTGAGGGCGCGGATTTCCACCAGTACCCGTCCCAAGCAGATGGGAAACTGCCTTGGAGAATTGTCCAATCCGCTCTTTCCCGCAACCGCTTGCAGCGGTTGCCCTTCAGGTTGAACGGCCCCGCGATTGTCGGAGCCTCCCACGCCCGAGGGGATGGGCGATGACATGCAAAAGGTTGAACATGCCACCCCGGAAATGCAGGCCTGTTACTGAACCGGGTCCCGGAAACGGTCGGGTTGTCACCTTTGCCCGGTCAGTCCGGCGGCGTTACAGCAAAAAGTCGGCGGCGCTGATCGTCAGCCCTGCCCCGATGTCGATCACCAGATCGGCCACAAGGTCGCCGTTCACATCGGCAAGCACCTGCCCCGTCGCCGCGTCATGTCGCGAAAATGCGCGGCGTCGATGGCGGTGGCGGTGGCGAACGGGTTTTGCCCTTCGGACAACATCCTGTCCAGCACTGCGGAGCCATCGGGGCGGTCGGCCCGTATCTGGCAGATGTGATTGCAGGCCTTGATGGCGTCGGCAAAGGCCAGTTCGCGGGCATCTTCGATCATCAGGCCATACCGTTGCGGATGCGCGATGGCCACGAAGGCATCATCATCACGGGCGCGGCGAACCAGTTCCGGCCCGGTTTCGCCGGGGTTGGCAGGGGCGAAATCGGCAGGCACCCCGACGGCGAGAACATACCGGATTTCACCGTTTGCCGGCGCAGGCGCATGCAGTTCGGCCCCAAACAGGGTGGCGAAACCTTCCTTGCAACAGGTGACCGTATCCGTGATCGGACAGTCGAAGTCGGCCATGAAACGGTCAGACTGGCCGGTTATTTTGAGCAAATCAGCCTGAGGTCGCGTTTCTCCTTGCGGCGGACGGACTTGTCTCGAGCGCCGAGTTCTGGTGGTTCCGCAGGCCGTGAAGCGGTTGAGGATTGGTGCCCTGATCTGAAGTTCGGCCACTTGCCTGTCAAAGTCGCGTGCCGTGACGCGCTCGCCGAGCAGGTTGGAGCAACGCATTCAATCTTTGGGAACACGATCCCCCGGATCGTTTGTGGCATCGCGCATATCTCGACCGGGCGTCGTCGCTGATACCGGCTCCAGCGTCTCCGGATCGCGCGGCCACGGCGGCGTGTGGCGCGGCCGTGTCATTCCCGGCCTGTGCGCCGTTAGGCTCCAGGCATGGCCGTGCGTTCTTGCGGGCCGCAATGACGGCACACGGGTTGCGCGCCGCAATAACCGGGTGGCAGGCGCGGGTGTGACAAGCGTCGGACGCCCTGACCTTCCCGATGACCTGACCAGCGGGGCGTCGCCTTCAAGCCGGATGAAGTGAAGGAAAGTCTCTGCCTCCAAGTTTATCGGTCTGGGTCAGCTTGCCCATGAGTTTCGGTCGCCCCGCCACAGCCTCCAGCAACCGCGCCTATGGCCGCAGACCGACCGCGACCGCCTGATCGCGGCTGCCCTTGATCTGGATCGGCAGGACCGCTCCGGCCACCGAAACGGCGCCGGCCGCTGCCGTATCCGCAGGATATTGATCGCCAGGATGCCGATGAAGCGCGCCGCGCGCAGGTCGCTCGGGTCGTGATACAGGGCCGATGGCGTGCCATGCTGCACGATCCGCCCCTCGTCCATCAGCGCCACCCGGTTCGACAACGTCATCGCTTCAACCTGATTGTGGGTGACGTTGATGAAGGTCACGCCCAGTCTGCGGTGCCGGTCGGTCAGTTCAGTGCGCATATGGACACGCAGCTTGGCACCTGGGTTCATCAGCGCCTCGATCTGCAACTGACTTGAAACAGCGCCGACTTCATCGGAAATCCCGACGATCACCGTGGATCGGCCCGGCGAAAGGCGGCCAAGAGCCCGCGGCGCGTTCTTCGGTTTGGCGCTCACGTCCGCCTGCATCGGCGATTCCTGATTCCAATTTACGACGCGGCGCAGAAACTTTTGAAAATCCGGCAAGCCTTCGCGCAAGATCTGCAGGGCACCTGACAGCGCACGAGAGGTGCGGCTGACCTGATGTCCTACAACCGCCACCTGTGGGTCAGGGGCGGTTGTGCACGGCCATTTCTGCGACTTTGCCGCACTGTCGGGCAGCGTCAGCCGCGCGCCGCAGCGGCCATTTTGGCCAGAAACGCCACATCATCGCCCGAGATGGTGTCGGCTGCACCTGCGGCCAGCCAGCGCGGCACATCTGCCAGCAGGTCAACGCCCTCGGCCGCATAATGCGCGTACATCTTCGGCCGCTGGAAATGCAGGCGAACGGCGATACCGGCCCTGTGCACGGCCGCTGCATCATCGGGGTGGAACATGCGATGCTCGATCGAGACGGAATCAAGCCCGGCAGCTTTGGCCAGACCGACAACATCGACGTGACGGGCATGCAGGATGCCTTCGGTACGGACGGCGGGCACCCGTTCCTTCAGCGCCTTCAGAACGGTGTGATCAAAGGAAATGAAGATCGCCTGATCCAGCGCGGACGGGTCGGCAGCGATTTCCGCGATCCGGTCCATGGTGCGCGCGAGGTTCTGGAACTCCTTGATTTCCACAACCAGCCCCAGCCCGATCTGTTTGGCGTGCGCCAAAGCCTCGACCAGCGTCGGCACTTTCTCGCCGGCAAATTCCGCGCCGAACCACGACCCCGCATCCAGCTTGCGCATCTCCTCCAGCGTCATCGCCGAAACCAGCCCGGTGCCGTTGGTGGTCCGGTCCAGAAAATCGTCATGCATCAGCACCAGTTCCCCGTCTGCAGTCAGCATCACGTCAATTTCCGCCGAGGTGCCGCCATTCTCGCGCGTCGAAGTCAGCGCGGCGAGGGTATTTTCTGGCGACATCAGCGAGTTGCCGCGATGGCCGCACACATGGATGAAACCGTTGTCTTTGTGAAGCAGGGTGAACATTCAACACTCCGGGTTCCAGGTTTATGGTCAAAGTTTGCCCATGCCGGCGGCAAGGGCACCGTCGTTGCGCATCGCGCGTTCGGCGAGAAAGAAGATCAGGACACAAGGCACCAGCAGGATGAAGGTGACAACGGCGGCATTCGGAAAGATCATCACCTTGCCCCCCAGCACCGCCCACAGCTTGACCGTCAGCGTTTCGACCGTGGGGGCACCGACCATGAAGGTTTTCTCGAACTCCTCGAACGAGGAGACAAAGGTCAGCATGCCCCCCGCGACAAAGCCGGGCCACGCTAGCGGCACCACGATGTGCATCCCGGCGCGAAAGGGCGAGGCGCCAAGAGTGCGGGCGGCGTGGATCAGGTCGGCGGGGATCGCCTCCATCGTCGCGGCGAGAACGCGGATCATGAACGGCAGCGTGCCGATGGTCTGGGCCAGAATCACGCCGGGGATGGAATAGGCGAGGCCCACGCGGAAAAACAGCGTACCGATGCCGATACCGACGATCAGACCGGGCACGATCAGGGGGGCGAGGATGAACATCTCGATTGCGCGCTTGGCCCGAAACGGCACTTTGGCCAGCGCATAGGCCGTGGGCAGCGCCAACATGCCGGACAGGGCAGTGACCGCCAGCGATATCAGGACGCTGGTCACGATGCTCTGGATCAGGCTGCGGTCCAACCCCACGGCTCGCCAATGGTGAAGAGACAAGCCGTTAGGCACGATAGCGGGCGCAAACCAGCCGCCCTTTGGATCGACAAGCGACCACAAAAGCGCCACCATGATCGGTGCCACCAGCGTCAGCGCCAGTGCCGTATAAAGGCCGATGGAAAGCCAGAGCCCTTCGGTTCTTGCAGCGGCCGTTGTGCGCGTGGTTGCGGGCAATGCGGTCATCGCACTTCGCCCCCGGCGGCGTTGCGCAGATCCGACGTGACGCGGTAGTAGATCACCAGCACCGCGCAGGCGATGACGGAAAGCACGATCCCCATGGCCGAGGCGAGCCCCCGGTTATTTTCCTGATAAGAGGCCTCGTACATCCAGACCGACAGGCGCTTGGGATAGATCGGTCCCAAAAGCAACGGCACGGCAAAGGCTCCTGTAAAGCCGACAAACACCAGCAACACCGCTGCCGTAATCCCGGGCAACGCCAAAGGCAGTTCTATCCGCCAGAACACTGTGGCCCGGTTGGCACCCAATGTACGTGCGGCGGCTGGCAGATCGGTCGAGATCGAGGCGAGCGATCCGCCGATGATCAGCATCATGAAAGGCACCGCCTTCCAGGCAACCGCAATGATGATACCCAGCGACCATTCGTCTCGCACCATCTTGGGCAGGCCAAGGCCAAGAGGCTTCAGGATGCGGGAGATCTCGCCGCCCCGGTCGAACAGGATCATCACGATGAATGCCGCCACGATGCCCGGCACCACCAACGGGACCCTGTAAAGGGTGCTGAACAGCTTCTTGCCCGGAAAGGTCGATTGCAACGCCACGGCCAAGGGCATCGCGATCGTCAGGCTGACCAATGTCGGCACCACCGAAAGAAACAGCGAATAGCGCAAACCGTCGAGGTAGATGCTGTTGGAAAACAACTCGGCGTAATGGTCGAGGGTAAAGCCGGTATTTACGCCCACCGTGCCCAGACCAATGCTGGTCAACAGCGCCATGCCAAGCGGCAGACCGAACAGCAGGATCAGGAACCCCACCCCCGGTGCCAGCAAGACCCAAAGGGCGTAGCGGCTCATCATGCCCCGCTTGCCGCCAGAAACTGCGCATCCTGCGGAACGCTCAGGGCAACCCGTGTGCCCACCGGCATGACCGGCGCTGCCCGCCCGCTGGCCCGCGCGCGCAAGGACAGGCCAGCGACGGCAACGCGATGTTCCACCTCGGCCCCCAGAAAGGTTACTTCGGTGATCTGGCCTTTTCCGTCCGGATCCGCCGTCAGTGCCAGATCTTCGGGCCGCACGCACAGGTTCTGCGGGCCCGACTCGCCTTTGCCCTGAACCATTTGCCCCCAAGGCGTGACGAGCCCGCCATTCTGCGGCTCTGCCGGTACGATATTGATATGGCCCAGGAATTCGGCGGTGAACCTTTCGCGCGGGCTTTGATAGAGATCTCGCGGCGCACCGATTTCCACGATCCGACCTGCGTTCATCACCACCACACGGTCGGCCAGTGCCATCGCCTCGGACTGGTCGTGGGTCACATAAAGGGTCGTGGTGCCAAGCCGCCGTTGCAGGGCCTTGAGATCATCGCGCAACTGTTCACGCAGTTTGGCATCGAGGTTCGACAGCGGCTCGTCCAGCAGCAACGCCTGCGGCCGGGTCGCAATGGCACGGGCCAGCGCCACGCGCTGCTGCTGCCCGCCAGACAATTCGCGCGGATAGCGGCTGGCAAAGCGCGCCAGATCAACAAGTTCCAGCGTCGCGGTGACGCGCTGTTTGATCGCCGCAGCCGCCATGCCCTGCATCTGCAAGCCAAAACCGACATTGCGCCCCACAGTCATATGCGGAAACAAGGCATAGGATTGGAACACCAGCCCGATTTTGCGCCGCTCGGGCGGCAGATGGTCGATCCGCTGACCCGCCACCGAGATTTCGCCGCCGCCAAGCGGCGTGATCCCGGCCAACATCCGCATCACGGTGGTCTTGCCGCAGCCCGACGGCCCAAGCAGCGCCACAAATTCCCCGTCGGCCACATGCAGGCTGAAATCATCGACAACCAGCGTGGCGCCGAAGCCTTTGCGCAGCGATTGCATTCGGATATCCGCCACGGGTCTTATCCGATCAAACAAGCCGCGGGCGCCGGAAATCAGCGCCCCCGGCAAACATGCGACAGCTTACTTTTGCAGGATTTCAACCACGAACCGTGCGGCCGCTGCCGAGGTCACGGTGCCCACGATCCGGGGGCGCGCAAGCGTATCGTACTGATCCTGCGGCACCAGACGGGCAACCACATCTTCACCCAGAGCCGAGGCGATATCGAGCTTGGTACGCGCCGAACGCGAGCCATTGAGCATGAGCTTGTAAAGCTGGATCTCATCCGACATCAGGAAATCCATGTAGAGCAAAGCGCCTGCTACATGAACGGCACCAGCCGGGATCATCGCGCCGTCGCCGTCGCCCACTTCACCTTCGGTCATCAGACGGGCCTTGATGGTCGGCGGGATCAGACCGCGACCGACAAAGTCGAACACCATGTCTTCCCAGACGGTACCCACGTTGATCTCGCCGTTGGTGAACAGGTTCAGCGTGTCGGAATTGCCATTGGTGAATTCAACCAGCGGCTTGATTTCCTTGAAATAGGCCAGCACCGGGTCAAGGCAGGGGCCGGCAGCCCAAGCTTTGGCCTCGTCCTCGGTCAGGGTGAAATCATAAAGACGGGACTGACAATCCTTGGTCGCCATGGCGAGGATCGCGGTTTCCAGAAAACCCGAACCAGAGCCGCCCTTGGTCGGATCGGTCAGCGCTACCTTCATCGGGTTGGCCTTGGCGTAGGCCAAAAGTTCGGGGAAGGATTTCGGCTCGGTGCCCATCGGCACGACACGCGTATCAAAGCCGATGGCGGTCTGGTTGCGGTGGAACGGGGCCACGATGCCATTATGCACATAGCCGCGCGACACAGTGGCGGCATTCTGGTTCAGATCGGGGGCCGAGGGCAGCATGGTGTTCACCGGCAGGTTGGCGATCACGCCCGCCTCGTTGGCCACGCGCACCTGCCCGTTCGGCATCCAGAACAGATCGACCGGCGAGGGCTGACCAGCCTGCTTGGCGGCAATGAGCTGCTGCACCGACTGTTCGCCATCAACCTGATGATAGTCGACCTTGACGCCGGGATACTTCGCCTCGAACCGGCGGATGATCTCGGCGAACAATTCCTTTTCGGATTCGCCAAAGTCATAGAACACCACGGTACCTTCCTTGACCGCCTCGGGCACCAACATTTCGTAGAAGTTGGCGGTGGTCAGCGCCTTGAGGTCAATCGTGGACTTTACGTTGAACTCGGTCCCGCCGACAGGTTCGAAGGCGAAAACCGGTGAATGGATCAGGCAGGCGGCAGTCGCCGCCAAAAGCGCAGTGCGCATGTTCATTGTCTTCCCCCGGATTGCGGGCAACAGGCCCGAATGGGGGGCAGGCTAGATCAGGTCCGTGACGCCAGTATGATCGGACCATGACACTTGAGCCAAGCTTTCATGACCCAAGGTTAGACTTGTCAGTGGGCGGTTCATGCCAATGTCACCTTGTTTTGCCACAAGCCAAGGTCAGGGTCATAACGGGGTAGTGCGCAGATGGACGGGTTGCTGGGCGCGCTGACAGAAATCGCAACCGAAACGGCGGCCTATGCGTTGGAGCGTCAGCTTTCTGCCGTGGGTTTGATTGTCGATAACAAGGCGCGGCTGGATTTCGTGACGGACGCAGACCGGGGGGCAGAGGCATTCGTGGCAGCGTGGCTGGCCGAACGCTTTCCCGATGATGGCATCTTTGGCGAAGAGGGGCAGCGCAAGGGCGGATCGTCCGGCCAATACTGGATCATTGATCCGATCGACGGCACCCATAATTTCATGCGGGGCGGGCGTGACTGGGCCGTTTCCATCGGGGTGTCCGGCGCGGGCCGGCGGGCCGGTGCCATCGCGATTCCTGCGGTGGGGCTGTTGCTGACGGCAGCGACCGGATCGGGCCTGCTGGTGAACGGCGCGCCGTTCGTCCGCGCTGATCCGAAGGGGGATCGCAGTCTGTGCCACACGGGTGTGTCGACATGGATGCCCACCAGCCTCGACCACCGGGTCAGCAGTTTTGTTCGTGATCACCTGGGTTTGGCCGATCGCCGCACAGGATCGGCAGCCGTCGGTCTGGTCGCTGTGATCATCGGCGAAAGTGACCTGTATATCGGCTTTGGCGAGCATATCTGGGATGTGGCGGGCGCTGCGATCCTGGCCGAAGCAGCCGGGCTGGCCCACACGATCCAGTGGCGCGACGAGCCTTCGGAAGGCCATATGATGTTTCTGTGCGGCGATCCCGAACTGGTGGCGCAAGCCCGTTCGGCCCTGTCGGAGTTTGCCCCGTCTGCGCCCGACAGACGGAACTGGACCACACTCGCGAAGATTTGAAAGGCGTCTACCAAGACAAGCGCCGAAGGAATGTGTTGCGGTTTCACCAGCAGGTCATAGGTCAGACCATATCGCGCCAGCAGACCCACGCGGCGCAGATGCGCCGGACTCGCGGCGAAATCGAGGTCTGGCCTGTCGTGGATCAACATGCGCAACCCCTTGAGGCAGGGGGTCTGCGCGCCGCGCTCGATGGCTGGTTCAATGCCCGGATCGCACAGGCCCAGCCAGCCCACCACACCCATGATGAACGGATGATCTGCCGCGAGCGCCAGAAGGTAGTCGGTCTCTTCCACCATCTCGCGCGCTTGCACTGCGATGGTGCCGTCAATGCCTTGAGCCTCAAGCAGGGGTTTGAGAGCGGCAGGGCCGAAGTTGCGGCGAAGGACCGGCAGGTCATCCGTCATCCAGACCTAGTGATCGGGATGGGCTTCATAGTCCCAGAAATGCTGATGGGCGTCTAATCGCAGCGACATGGCTCGATCTGCACCTTGATGACATCGGTTTTGGTAACTGCGCGGTCCATCGCAGCGGGCAGATCGGACAAGGGGTAGACGGCAGAAATCACCTTTTGCGCCGTGATCCGACCCGATGCCATCAGGTGCAAAGCCGTTCCGAACACATTGGCAAAGCGGAACGAGCCGAAAACTGACAGTTCCCGCGCCATGATATCGTTGAAGGAAAGCGTCACGTCGGCGGGCAAGGTGCCGACCTGTACCAAAGATGCCCCCCTGCGCAACAGCCGCAATCCCTGCACCAAGGCTGGTGCCGACCCTGCCGCCTCGAACATCACGTCAAAGCCGCCGCCGGACAGGGTTGTCGCCTCCATCTCGAAATCCGCCTGCGTCGGGTCGAACGCGACATCTGCGCCCAAAGCAAGCGCTTGGGTCCGCGCGAAGGGCGCAGGGTCACTCACGACAACAAGCGCCGCGCCGAATGCGCGGGTGCCAATCGCCAGAAGCTGGCCGATGGTCCCGCCGCCAGTGATCAGCACCGACTTTCCAGCCACGCCGCCCGACCGGTTCAGGGCATGCAATGCCACCGACAAGGGCTCCACCAGGGCAGCCTCGCCCCAGCTGATCCGATCGTCCAGCACATGGCAGTTCGCTGCCGGGGCCGCAACAAATTGGGCAAAACCGCCGTCGAGATGCGGGTCGCAACTGGCGGACCCGAAAAAGCGCATGTCGGGGCACAGGTTGTAGCGGCCGGACTTGCAGATGGGGCAGGTGCCACAGGGGATTGAAGGATCGACCGCGACACGTTGGCCCAACAGTGCCGATGCAACCCCGTCGCCAAGGGCAACCACATCTCCTGCAAACTCATGCCCCAGGACAAAGGGCCGTTTTGGCACGAACCGCCCGGCACGACCGTGGGTGAAATAGTGGATGTCCGACCCGCAAATCCCGGCCCGGCGCACCCGGATCAGAACCTGGCCTTCGCTTGGCGAAGGGATCGCCAGATGCACAGGGTCCAGAACCCTCGGTCCCCGCAGCAGAAATGCGCTCATCGGCTCGTCAAGTCGTTCCATGCCAATGGTCGTGGAACCAGGCCCGTCCTGCACTGTCATGGGGCGTTTCCTTCGCTCGTCAAGTGGATCGGATTTCGTCTTCCCGCTTCGTCCGAGCCCTCGACAGGGGGCGGTCATGGCACATCGAAGATTTTTACACACTGATATATTGGAATCTTGCAGTCACGTGATGCGAGCGGCAAAACTTCAAGGCATCCGGGCTTGCCGCTTGTTCACCGGCCTCGCGGCCCCAACGAGTGCTTGCGTGAATCGAAAGAGCGATATATCGGTATCTACCAGAACACCGCCTGTGTGTTCGAAGATACAACAGAGGAGGAGAAACCATGACCTCAGGAACATATACCCTGGGCGGCCTGCTGGCCGCTGCACTTGTTGCGACCATGCCCATGGCGGGCCTGGCCGATGAAGCCAAGGTGGCGCTGGTTCCCGGCGGGCCGCACCCCTATTTCGCCGCCTGGGAACAGGCCGGCGCGGACGCGGCCAAGGACTTCGGTCTGTCTGCCGCCGATTACCGCGTGCCCCAGCAATGGGAACTGAGCCAGCAGAACGAGCTTTTGGAAAGCCTGCTGACTCAGGGCTACAATTCGTTCCTGATCTTCCCGGGCGATCCCGTCGGTACCGTATCTGTCGTGGACGAGTTGACTGGCGAGGGTGCCACGGTAATTTCGCTGGCGGGCTGCCTGAAGGCACCTTCGGCCGATGCCTTCTGCCTTGGCACCGATACCGGAAACTCAGCCTATCTGGGCACCAAGGAGCTGATCAAGGCGATGGGCGGAAAAGGTCGTATTGCCCACTTCACCGGCTTCCTCGTGGACCCCAACACCCAGTTGCGCATCGACGCGGTGCAAAGGGCCGCGGATGAGACCAACGGTGCCGTCACCGTCGTGCAGGTGATCGCAGATATCGACGCGCCGGAACCGGCCGAGGAAAAGATCAACGCCTATCTTGCGGCCGAGGCCGCCAATGTCGACGGCATCGTCACCACCGCCTGGGTTCCGGCTGTGGTCGCCTCGAACGCGCTGCGCCGGATCGGCGACAAGCGGATCAAGATGGTCGGCATCGACCATGACGAAGTGGTGTTGCAGGCCGTCAAGGATGGCTTTGTCAACGGCACCATGCTGCAGAACCCCTATGGTCAGGGCTATATCGGCAGCTTTGCCGCATCAAAGATGCGCGGCGGTTGTACGGTCAAGGCGGATGCGCCGTTCAAGTCGACCGCACTTACAGAAAAATTCATCGACTCGGGCACCGTCTTTGTCGATGCAACGACTGTGGACACCTATGTTGCGGCCATGCAGGGGATCACCAAGGACCTGATGGGGACGTTCGAGGCCACCTATCTCGACTGCCCCGCCTAACAGCCTTGCTTAGGGGCGCCTTTCGGGGCGCCCCGTTCACTTGTTCGTTGCCCGGAAGGTCCGCCCCACATGTCTCAGAACGAAGCCTTCGGCATCGCGGACATCCAGCACGAGCCTGATAATGCCACGCGATCCTGGCGGCGGCTGCTGCTGACCAACGAATTCGGCCTGATCCTGCTGATCGTGGCGTTCACCGCGATCTTTGCGATCCTTGCCCCGGCATTTCTCAGCCGTTTCAGTCTGTTCGCCATGGGCCGCACCATGGCCATCGACATCGTGATCGGTCTTTCCATGATGGTGGTCATCGTGACCGGCGGGCTGAACCTTTCGGTCGGGGCCACGGCGGTCTGTGCAGTGATGTTCGCGGGCTGGCTGATCGAGGCTATGGGCCTGCCGCTACCGGTTGCCATTCTGGGCGCGCTCGCGATGGGGGCGGGCCTTGGCTGGATCAACGGCATGGTCATCGTCAAAAGCGGCATCCACAGCTTCATCATCACCCTTGCCACCATGAGCATCTTTTTCGGCGTCATGATCTTTCTGACCCGGGCCGAGGCGTTTCGCGCCCTGCCGCCCGAGGTTGCAGCCTTTGGCAAGGCCAAGATCGGCGGCTATCTGTCGCCCCTGTTGCTGGTGACGGTCGTCGTGGCTTTGGCACTGGCCTATCTGTACCGCTACACCGCCCTTGGCCGCCGGATGCTGGCCGCCGGGGCCTCGCCCGCTGCCGCCGAATTGTCGGGCATCCGCGTCAACCGAACCTTCGTTGCCTGCCATGTGCTGTCGGGTCTGCTGGCCACGGTGGCCGGGCTGATGCTGACCGCGCGCACCGGGGCCGCGATCCCGTCGATGGCCGGGCATCTGGGGCAGGACTGGCTGTTGCCCGCGTTCCTGGCGCCGGTGCTGGGCGGCACCTTGTTAAGCGGCGGGCGGGTTGCTGTGGCAGGCACCTTTCTTGGCGGCGCTTTGGTAACTGTGCTGTCGGCGGGGCTTTTGCTGATGCAGGTGGGCGAGTTCTGGGTCAAGGCTGTGCTGGGCCTGTTGCTGCTGCTTGCGGTGTTTGCCGACAAGGGGCGGCGCGTCTGGCTGGCGAAAAGGAAGATGGCATGACCCGGTTGTTCAAACAGGACTGGTTCGGGCTGCTGGCCGTTGTCGTGGTGGCCTGCGCCGTTATCACCGTGCTGAAACCGGCTTTCCTGTCGAGCTACAACCTGCAGATCCTGCTGGCCTCCATCGCGATCAACGCGATGATCGTGTTTTCGCAGGCCATCATCATCGCCATCGGCCAGATGAACCTGTCGATCGGGGCCATCGGCGGGTTGGCCGCGATTTCATTCGCCGGCGCGATGGAGGTTTGGGGTCTGCCGGTGCCCTTGGCCGCTGCCCTGGGCCTTGCCATCGGCTTAGGCGCGGGGCTGCTGAACGGGTGGCTGGTGGCGGTGTCGGGGATATCGGCGTTCATCATCACGCTTGCCACGTTATATATCTTCAACGGCATCACGCTGGGCATCACCGAGGCGCAACCGTTCTATGGCATCGCCGAAAGCGTCAAGACCTTTGGCGATGCCATCCTGATCGGCCCGATCCCGATGATTGCCATGCCTACGGTACTGGTGATCGCGGCGATGATCTGGATGCTGACACGGATGCGGATCGGGCGGCATATCCTCGCGGTGGGTGGCAACGCCCATGCCGCAGAACTGGGCGGCGTTTCGGCGCAAAGGACAGTGATCTGGGCCCATGCCATATCCGGTGTGCTGGCGGCACTGGCGGGCATGATCGTGGTGGCGCGGTTGCAGATCGGTCAACCCACCATCGGCAACGACTGGCTCATCACCTCTTTCGCCGCCCCGGTCATCGGCGGCGCGCTGTTGCAGGGCGGGCATCTGAGCGTGATCGGCACACTTCTGGGCGTGGTCATCATCGCCATCATCACCCAAGGGCTGGTGTTGTTCGGGGTAGACCCCTTTGCCATGCAGATCGCCCTTGGCGGGCTGATCCTTTGGGCCGTCGCCATCGACCGCACCCGCAGCTGGCGGGCCGAGCGCAACCGCGTCAAGATCGCCTGAGGGGATGCCATGACCGAAGCCTTTGCCGCCTTGAACATCACCAAGACCTTTCCCGGTGTGCGCGCCCTGTCGGATGTGTCGATCCGCCTGCAGCCGGGCTCGATCCATGCCTTGCTTGGCGAGAATGGGGCGGGCAAATCGACGCTGATCAAGGTGATCACCGGGGTGCATCAGGCGGACAGCGGGCAATTGCTGGTGGCAGGCCAGCCGGTGCAACTGCGCGATATCCATGCCGCCAATGCCGCCGGCATCGCCGTGGTGCATCAGGAACGCCACCTGATCCCGCGCTTTTCCATCGGCGAGAACATCATGCTTGACCGGCTGGGCAAGGGGTCGTTGTCGACGGTCAACTATGCTGCCGTCAATGCAGAGGCTGCCAAATGGCTGGCCGCGCTGGAACTGGACCTTGACCCGCGCATCATCGTCGAACGGCTGTCGGTCGCCAAGATGCAACTGGTGGAGATTGCAAAGGCGCTGTCTTATCAGGCCCGCGTGCTGCTGCTGGATGAACCTACCGCCTCGCTGACAAGCCATGAAACCGACGCCCTGTTCACCCAACTCCGCAAGCTGCGCGATGCGGGCGTTTCCATCGTCTTTGTCAGCCACAAGCTGGAGGAAGTTCTGGAAATCTGCGACCACGTCACCGTGTTGCGCGATGGTCGCAATGCCTGCGACAGTCAGCCCTTGGCCGGCATGACCCGCCACGATCTGGTGCAACTGATGATCGGGCGGGGCGAGCAGATTGCCAATTGGCAGGCCCGCGACCGTGCCGTGGGCGAACCGGTGCTGGAATTGCAGGGGGTTGCCACCGAAGTCGGCCACAGGTCCGTGGACCTGAAGCTGCACAAGGGCGAGATTTTGGGGCTTTACGGCCTTGTTGGTGCTGGCCGCACCGAACTGGCCAAGGCGATCATCGGGCGCTACCGGGTGACGGGCGGCACGGTCCGGGTCAAGGGTGAGGCGGCGAGGATCACCTCGGTTGCCACGGCGCGCGACCGTTACCGGATCGGCTATGTCTCGGAAGATCGCAAGGGCGAGGGGCTGATCCTGATCCATTCGGTGCTGGAAAATGCCGGGATCACCCTGTGGCAGCGGTTGGCCAATGCGGTTGGCTTTCTGACCCGGGGCAAGGTCGAGAAAGAGGCCCTGCCGTCGATCCGCAAGCTGGAGGTCAAGACGCCGAACCTTGACCAGATCATCGGCAACCTGTCGGGTGGCAATCAGCAAAAGGTGTCGGTCGCCAAATGGCTGGCCGCCGGGGTGGAAATCCTGATCGTGGACGAGCCGTCCATCGGCATCGACATCAAGACCAAGGCGTATCTGCACCAGCTTTTGCGCGACCTGTCGGATCAGGGCACGGCGATCCTGCTGATCACGTCCGATATGCCCGAGATGATCACCCTGGCCGACCGTATCGCCGTGATGAACGGCTTTGCCATCACCGGCGAA
>Ga0163144_10006130_pt1 | contig 26590 bp, 22 predicted proteins | sample OliLak19BULKMAT1_FD_123175 | JGI IMG/M metagenome (GOLD analysis project Ga0163144, IMG submission 123175) | Freshwater microbial mat bacterial communities from Lake Vanda, McMurdo Dry Valleys, Antarctica - Oligotrophic Lake LV.19.BULKMAT1 | ecosystem: Environmental > Aquatic > Freshwater >...
CATGCCTCGGGCGAGCCCACGGACGTTCAGGGCTTCAACGGCGATGCCGTCGTACTGCTCAACCAACTGCCGTGCGGCTTTGTGGTGCAGGTCGCGCCGCACGTTGCTCACATACCGGTGGATACGAGCGACCCGACGCACGGCCTTCTTGCGCCGCTCGCCGCCCTTTTTTCCCTTGGCCACGCGGCGTTGCGCGTGTCGGATGCGCACCGAAGCGTCCCGCAACGGACGCACTGACGCGACGTGGTGCCCGTCACTCGTCGTCAGGAACGACTCGATCCCGAGGTCGATGCCGACGACCTGCCCCGTGCTCGGCCGCAAACACTCCGGCACCTCGTCGCAACTGAAGCAGACGAAAAAAGTGCCGCAGCGGTCGCGCTTCAAGGTCACCGTCTTGACGCGACCTTCGAGCGCACGCGACCAGCGCACCCAAAACATGCCGACGCCGGTCAAGGTGCAGCGTCGCTTGCGGCCGGTGGCATTCGTTTCGCCCAGCGACCAGCCGGCTTGCTTGAAGGTGAGCGAGTTGTACGTCGCGGCAGGCTGGAAACGCGGGTAGCCCGGCGTTTGTCCCGCTTTCACGCGACGGAAGAACGCCTGGAACGCGCGGTCGAGCCGCTGGAGGACGTCTTGCAGCACTTGGCTGCCCAGCTCTCGGTACTCGGGGCGCGCCTGCTTGATCAGCGGCAACTGCGCCGACTGCATCGCCGCCGTGACCCGGACGCCCTTCACCCACGCATCGCGCCGTTATTGCAGCGCGGCGTTGTACAAATCGCAGCAGGGCCGGAGCTGCCAGGACGCTGCCACGCGCTGCGTGGCGGTGAGTCGGGCCTTGTACATAAAGGCCCGCCTCATCGCGACTCGCTCCGATTCTGGTTTTTGATGTGTTGCTTCACTATCTCTAGCGGCGCACCGCCAACGGGTGCCGCGAAATAGGAGTTCGTCCACCGCGTCGGCAGCCGGGACCGCAACCACGGAAATTCAGCGCGCACCACACGACTCGACCGGCCTTTGAACTGCGTCACAGCGCGGTGCACGCCGTACTGCGGATCGACGTCCATTAGGACATGCATATGGTCTGGCATGAAGTCCATCTCGCGCAGGGTCAACAAGAGCCCGTCTGCCACCTCAGAGAGGAGCGCCTACAGCCGCACGTCAACGCCCCGGACCGGCACCTGCCGTCGATACGTCGGGCACCACACCACGTGGTAGGTGCAGCGCCAAGCGACGGTGTGATTGCTGCGGGGCTCGTCCATGATGGCAGGATAAAGCACACGGCTATCTATCGCAAGGACGAAACGCGCCTGATATCCCCATCGCTGAAGCAAGGGTCTTTACGGCGCTGTTCGGTAAAGTTACGTCTTGCGTATCAGATCAAATCCCTGTCCGCGCTGGTGCTGCAGCCAGTTGGCCTGCGGTCGGTAGAAGAAAAATTCGCCGAACCTCTACTGGTACCCTCCAAATTAGATCCCTCTGGTTGTTCATCTTTCCAAGTGTCACATGGTTTGCTGATCCTGAGGCATGAATATACACTCCGCGACCTAGATACATTCCTATGTGATCAACATATCCTTTTGTTCTAAAGGCAATCAGATCACCCGCTTGCATCACTGCAGGATCGAGAGGAACGTGTTTTCCAAGGCGTGCTTGCTCCGCCGCCGTTCGTGGAAGAGTCAGCCCCGCTTGCCGGAAAGAGTAATATAAAAGTCCAGAGCAGTCAAATCCACCAGGTCGTGTTCCACCCCAAGAGTATGGTTGCCGAAGCTGTCGCCACGCTTGCACCAAGACAGTATCCCGCAACCCCTTGACCCACCTGACCTTTTCTGTGAGGGTCAGTCTTTCCGGGGTGAGTGCGACTGTTGAACCCTCTTCCTTCCCCTCTGTGCGATTCTCATTTACCGTCGAACCACCTTCAGGTTTTTCAAGGTGAAAGACAATGACCTTGGCTGGCGCTTCCACTAGAGAGAACGCCGCTTTACGGGGATATGCCACGGCAAGAGCCACGAGTCCAAGGACCGCGACCAAAAGGGACACAGAGGTCTTTGCGGCGCGGGTCGAGACGGTTCGCCGGAATGAGTTCCACAGGAGCATCCTATATTCTACTAGGCTTTTCACAAATACCGCTGCTTTTTTCATTAACCATAAAAAAAGTGCCAGAGAAAAAGATAGGGTCGGGAGTCGCATCTCAACAGTAATAGGCGTCTCTCGCACAAAGACTTCATCTGTATTCCACTATATAGGATATCTGTACAAAACCTGCCCCGGCGAGGACTCTTCTCCCCGTGTTCCCGGTGACCTTGCGGCCTGAGTTCGTTTTTCTATCCTTTCGAGGATACTCAGAACACGACAGCCCTCTAAATGCGCGAGAGGACTATCGTGTTCTCTTTTGATACCAGATCGTGCTTTTACGTAAACCACCTTACATTGGAGGAGACTCTGACCCGTTGACAGGGACTCGTAGTGGGATAGGTGCTAGCATAGGAAAATATGGGAAGCTTCTTTCAAGTATATCGTCTCTTATCGCATTTCGGTCTCCGCTTTCTGTCATCCATCTTGAAATTTGCAACTCGCCCGCACTCCTTGTCTGAGACAAGAACACTTTATCGTATCGCGAAAGAGAGTCAGAAATTTAGGCGAATACCGCCTTCCCTTTAGCCGCTTGCCATTGCTAATCGCTTGTGTAGTTCTAGAACGGATATTTCCTTTTTTGTCACTTTTCAGAAGAGCGTCGCCCCCCGGTCGTTTATCCGTTCAATTTCCTGTTTCTTCCTGTGGCAACGGCAAAGCGGCGCTCCCGCAAGGAGCACCGCTTTTTTGCTGAAGGAGGGCCAGCGATATTTACAGCCTATCGCCTGATCTCGTTTCTGAGTTTTCGGTCTTAGAATCGGATTGAAAATCCGCCACGGCCGAATCCATTCAGATCTCGGTTGTTTTCCGGTGAGTAATCCACGACGAGGTCAGTGCGGACCCAGATGGCATCCGTCATACGAAAGCGCGCGCCGACCATCGAAGCGAGCGAGTACTCACCGCCGTAGACACTGTTGAGCTTAACTCCCGCGCCACGGCGGTATTCCTGATAGGAGCCGCCAAGGCCAGCCTGCATGCCCCAGTCCTTCTTTTGTCCGAACGTTGGGGCGTAGACCGCCATGGCCCCGGCGCGGTAGTGACGCGTTGCGCCGCCGCGTGCGATTGAAATGTCGTCGGTAAACAGCCCTTGCGCGTCTGCTTCGAGCCACGCGTTTCCCGTCACGCGGACTCCGACACCGACTGACCCGCCGAGGCCGACGGGGTACCTCGGGTCAAGCAGTCCCGATGCGAGCGAACCATTGACTTGAATACGTTGTTGCGCGTGCACTGCGCCGCTGGACGTGGCTGCAGCGGCAATCATTAAACCGCAAGTAAGAAAGACTCGAAGCACTGTGTCTCCTGTGAAGGGTAAAGGTTATGTTGGGCGGTCGGGCCCGAACATTCTTACAATAAGGCGGGGGTGTGGCCCAGCCGGCAAGTACGTGCTCAGTATTCCTCTCAGGTCGTTGCTAATTTTGTGCCACGGCCCGAAGTACGAGAGGTCCTGCCAACTGCCGGGTCACTCTAACGCGGTAGCGGCCCGGTGCTAATTGTAGAGTCAGCGCGCTGCATCCGGTTATATCTCTTGGCATCACATTCCCAAGCACTGTCCCGGATTCCTGCAGAACCACCAGACTCGCGCTTCCAGTACCAAGGAGCCCACATCCTGCGTTGAGGCCGTCTGTCTCAATCAGAACTCTGCCAGAGGTCGGGACAATAAGCATGACGGTGCCAGCAGTTCCGGCGGGGCTCGAAGAGAGGCGGATGGCCTGCCCGACCAGAAGAATACTTGTCAAGCTGGCACTATCAGACTGCGGCGTACGTTCGCGAGCGGAGACCGTCAAGCTCGTCTCATTCGACCCTTCTTGGGCGACAGTCACCACTTTCGCAACGCCTCCTTCATTCACACGAGCCATCCCTGTGCGGATTGTCGGCCACGGTGCCACACTGATCCCGTCCGGAGCGAGATCCTGAGCTGTAATCCAATACGCACCGGGCAAAAGGCGCGGAAGGCGCAGCGAGAGGGCTGTCTGCGGTCCCTCAACAGTGCTCGCAATCTGTTTCGTCAAGGTATCGATGGCCACGACACGAGTAATCATGCGGCGAGTCCGAATACCTGCACCTGAAATAACTCCCCATTCCGCCATGCTGCTTGAGACGCTAGACGTCGGCGCGCTCGCGGCGCGCAGGCGCTCTTTTAGTTGCGATACCGTAAGATTCGGCTCCTCGGCCCAAATCAAAGCCGCGAGTCCCGCTACGACTGGCGCCGCGAACGAGGTACCGCAGGAACTTCTCCACGTCGGTTGCTGTGTTTGAAAATTGAAACTGGCGGACCACGTTTGTGCCTCCTGCGCCGCTCCCGGGCAAGCTCCCCCAGGGGCTGCAACGGTCACCCACGAGCCCCGCGTAGCGTTGTTTGCCACTCTCCCATCAGGGCCGATCGACGTCACGCTAACTACCCCCGGGTAGGCCGACGGATAGGTGAGGACGTCGGTTCCTCCGTTACCGGACGACGACACAACAAGCACCCCTGCCGCCAGCACTCGATCAACCGCAGCTTGCTCAAGCGGCATTGGGAGAGGCCCCTCAAAGCTCAGATTGATGATGCGGGCCAGTCCTTGTGCGGCTTGGAGCGTTTTGCCGTCGAGCACAACAGGAAGGCCTGCAGCATAGAGAATGGCGCTGGCAATATCTGCGTCAGTTGACCCACCAACGACATCAAAAGCCCGCACCGCCCGAACCTTCGCCCCTGGGGCCACACCGACAACACCCGTTCCGTTCTGCGCTCCGCTGAGAACGCCAATCACATGCAGACCATGCCCGCCAGCGACTAATACTTCCTGGGCGCAGCTTCCGGCTCCATCGTAGCGATACTCGGTTGGCTGCGTTGGATCTGGATCGTAGCCTCCCCCATCTCCGGTTCGGGAGATCTGGCCCCCTCCACATCGGTTGACAAGCCCATCACTGACAAAGTCATAGCCATCCGTCGTCAGAATTGTCGCAAGGTCAGAGTGTTCGGTACGAATTCCATCATCCACGACGCCGATAATCACACCAGCGCCACGTTTCGGAGCCAAGGACCACGCCTCCTCAAGTGATATACTCCGCTGCAGCCATGCCTGATATCGTCCAAGGGTCTCCGCGCTCATGTCGCTCCATGGCTCACTTGCGGCGCGGCGTCTCGCTTGGGCAAAGTGGGGCGACACGCTCGCAGAGGGCCAAAGGTTTTTAACCGCCGTTTTGGCTGTTTCTAGAGTTTGCCAATCTGACAATTCAATGCGAACCATCCCTAGGAGCGGCTGCGCTTGAATACGGAGAGCGACACCAGACGACATTAACGGTCGCAGGATGGATTCCCACCGCATTGCCGCATCACGGACCGCTCCGACGGACGTTCCGACGGACTCTGTTGTTCGGACTACGACTTCCGTCTTTAATACCTTCGTATTGACGATTGGGGATGCCACAAAAGACGAACTCATCCAGATCGGAGTCATGCCTAGAGCACTAAGGCTGGGTACTGCGGTGTTATCGCGAGAAATATTGACGAGTAGGGTCGTCACCGAAACTACAGTGAGTGAAAACTCGACTGGGGCCAATGTTCCAGCCAATGCTTGAATTCGAAGGGAGCCAGCGCTGCCTCCAATGACCACTCGGGCTGATGCGGTACCTGTTGTATCGGTCAATCCTTGGGCTTGAATGACGCTCGCCGTCCCACTCGTGACACTCCACAGTACGGGCACTCCGGCTATGGGTGTTCCGGTGGCACCGACGACTCGGACTCGCAGTGGCCGGCTCGTGTCGCCCGCCGCCCCAATCTGTTCGGTCCCTCCCGCCTGCACCGCACTGCTTGGCTGCCCGGCAATGGCCGAGGCCTGCCATGTCACCCGAGGAACATTTTCAATAGAGGCTTCCACTGCATAGGCCGACACTCCGGGCGCCGTGCCTAGCCGAAACCTCGCCCCGGCCCGTCCAAGGCTATCTGTTACGAGGACTGTATCAAGCACCGTGCCTCTCGATCCTGAGCTCAGGGAGTACCGGACAGTGGCTCCGGATACCGGAACTCCCGAGGAGTTTTCAGCCCGCACCGAGAGCAGGATGATCAGAGTGCTTCCGACAACCTGTGTCTGCCCGTCACCCCCCGTTTTGACCAGACGAGTCGGAATATTTGAGGCTCCTCCCCCGGGCGGAGCAACAACATCTCCACCATTACACGAAGAGAGACCAATACAAAGAATTGCCGCCCGAAGAGGATTCAAAAAACGATCAAACATGAGGCACGGATGAAAGGAGTTCGACAAGGCATCGGGGATAGAATAGGGCGGCTAGGCCCTCTTTGGCCCGGCGGCTGGCGTGTCTCGGAGTTAGCACTGCACTCAAATGGAGCCACACATAACGCCCAGAACGGTTCTCCTCTCCCTTTCTCCCTCCGAGAAAGATTGCTTCGTCGATCGATTCACCTAGCCCGGGGGACTAACTTTTGTGAATATTCCAGCCTCCGTCAAGTAACCCCATTGGTGCGCTATGGTGGAAGAGTTGCTAATCTTCAGCCTCGTGACCCCTATGGAATTAACACCACACATGGTAGGAACCCGTCTCTCCGTTCCTGGGATTGATCTTCCTATGTCATGGGCGAGCCATCCAAATTTTCCTACCTGTATCGCCATCCTCCTGACGGAAGACTACGATAAATGGGCCCCGTTGCTTCACGCAGCGATTGATTCGTGGCCAAGTGAGGAGGTTGCCCCTGTCTTGTTTGCTCTCATGGAAGGTAGGCGGCAGGAGGTTGAATCAATGACACAGACGGTGCTCGCCGATCCGACCTTTGCTCGCCTTGAGCTCGTCTCTGATGCGACCGAAGCCCTTCGTGACCAGTATGCGCTGATGGCATCTGTTGGAGCTGATGCGGTGCGCCGTGAGCGAGCGCCACTGATCCGCGACAGCCTCACTGACCTCCTGAATCAGATCTACGCGGCAGGCCGGCAACTCCGAGACAAGGAGCCCAAGCGTTCTTCTCCACCCGCTTTCTGATAGGAGAGTGCCTGACGGGCAAGCAAAGAGCCCAAGCATAAGTCATCTTTCCTTTCTTCTTTCGACGCACCCCGCTGTTCTTCTTCCGGGCTTCGCGTGGCGATTCCCCGCTCTCTTGATTCTTCATGCCTCATCTCGAGAGGCAGAGATTTGCAGGTTTTTTTGCGAAAAGACAGCTGATGCCTTCCACAGAAGGGATAAGATTTCCCAATTTCCCATTCACTTCGATTAGACCATCCTTTTCGAATTCTTCCGAGCTAATACGACGGCTTCTTTGTGCACACCTAAATCCCGATCCAATAGACGAGGTCTTTCTCCCTCGTCAAAACCTCCTCTTCCCAATACCCGGACAGCTGTTTCTCTCACTAACTTATTGTTGTGCCGCATAAGCGGCGCAAAATCGCTCGGAGACAGCCCTTGGGGATAGGGCCCATTCCGCAGCCACGTAATAAAATCTTCAACAGCTGTGTCATTTTGCAGCGCGACGGCTGCGACGGCATCCAAGGTCTTGTCAATCGGAAGACGCTTCGCAATCATCAGCGCAATCAGTGCTTGACAAATCTCCGGTCGCGGTTCCCGATTCTTCATAGAAGAGATCACGCTGAGCACTCCGGGGAAATCAAGATACGCCGCCATCCCCTGAACACCCATTTCAACATGGTATCGTCCCATAAAGCGCCCAGCGATACCTTCCACCAATTCCTGCAGACCTTTTATCTTATCACCCTGTGGTATTCGAAATGATTGAGCCTGAAGTACCCATTGCCGAACTACTTCTGGTGTCGTATTCGACTCCATTGCCATAAATCGGACTAGTTTTCCATTAGCCTTGCTCCAGAGGGCTGGCGTCCACGTAAAGGAATTAAGATCAATGGCGACCAGATTTTCCGGCGTGCTTCCATTTCCCTTCTGTAATTTGCGCTCAAGATAGAACGCCCCCCACCTTGAGAGAATCGCGCGATTTCGGGATCTTTCTTGCCGTGCGATTTGGCGCTCGGAATCACCGTCCGGAGACTGTTGTTTCATATTACAACATACTACATCACGCAAGTTACGTCAGGTCTCCGGTGTCCCCCAGTAAATCGATGGCACATCTTGCCCAGACTTGACGCGCTGTGTTCGCCGGAAGAAATACCGCCGAGTGTCTTCAGCCTCCTCGCGACACCGCCTATCATGAAGGATACTCTTCCTTGTATTTTTATGGCCGCTCAACTGTCAATTCAAACGCTCGGTCGCCTCGCTGAAGCCACGTGGGCGAAGTACGCCTCCCGCCTATTCGAGCAAGCGGCCCTCCCGCTGTACACTCTTTCACCCGGGTGGTCTCGCAGTGGTCGAGGTCGCGTTGAAGACGGATGGCGGTACCGGCTGAGAGCCCGTGTGTCTGCATCTGCCTCGGAGGGCACTTCAGCGGTGTGCGACATCATGACAGGGCCCGACGAGCGTGAGATTTTTCGAGTAGAAGTCTATCTTGAGTCAAGCCGAGAAGAGGTTCTTTCCGCCATTATCATCTCACCGCGCGAGCTTGGATCTGCGATGCTCGTCTCGCCGGACAAAGAAGTTCGTGAGCTTGGGATTGTCCTTCTTGGCAGGGGAGCAAAAAACGCATCCGACAACGACACGCGGGGGAAACTTCGACTCCCATTGCCAAAAGCCATGACGCCACCCTCAAGCTAAGCTTTATAGAACGAGCACTCGACACGTTTTTTCTGCGTCGCAGCAGGGGTGTCAAAAACTTGGGACGAAGGTCCTTCCCCGGAAAGCCCGCTGGATTTCAATAGATTTGATCCGGACCCGATGCCCCAAAGAATACTTCAGCTCGTCTCAAAAGAGCGAGAAGACTTCCGAAGATAAATTGCGGAAGCCTTCTCGTGCCTGCTGTCTCCCCTATTCGGCCTATTCTTCTGGCTCTTCGTCTGCTAGGCGAGAGAGAAGTTGTTCGATGTCTTTAATCGTTGAGGTATCATCCCCCATAATGGTCTTCATATGTTTAACCCGGCCCGCGACGACTTTCGCGATTTTGGCCTCTACGGTATCAGCCCCAAACATCCAGTAGGCTTGTGCGTACTTTCCGTCCCGGTGGCAACGCCCTTCGATTTGACCCATTTGAAGGGCGGACCAGCGTAAGTCATGAATAATGCAGGCCCGCGGTACGTCGTTGTGCTGCCCTTGGTGGAGCGAGATGCCTTCTTCGACCGTGAAGACGACAACCGGTACATGTCCGTGCTGGAAACTGAGGCGATTTTTCTCACGGGCGTTTTTCTCAAGTCGTCCATCAATGGTTACGCTCTGAATTTTCTTCGCAGTAAAACGTTTGACCAGTTCGTCGGATGTCTCTGAGAATTGGACCGAGATGGCGACCTGTATACCTTCTTCAAGCAGGTCCATCGCATGGTCAAAGGTACGATCAAGTCGGATAATAGACATCCGCTGCCGCATCCGCAGTTGTGCGACTAAAGCGTTGGAGCTCTCCTTACCACCCTTCGTTGGGGTCAGCCTTAATGACTTACGGAAGGCCGTCCATTCTTGTTGGTACAGCAAGCGTTGCTGCGGATTCAGTTCTACGGGAGTGAGAATGCGGTTGATAGCTGGCCATCCAGCAATATCTTCCGGGCGGCGGCGAATACCGGCGGGGGAGAACGACTTCCGGCCTTGTACAACAGGAGCGAATAGGAGATCTGAGAGCATTCTGCAGTCGTCTTCATTCTCGGCCCACTCTATTCTTCCGTACAGGCCTCGCTTGAGCCCGATCCCCAGATCCGCGCACCACGCCAAGTAGTTATCAAGGAAATCCTCATCTGAACGACCCGGCTTGATGTCTCGGGGAGCTTGCCCAAGCTGGCTCAGTAGTGGAGCAAGGTAAATCAGTTCCGCCGGGTTTTGACCTGCAGTGGCTGAAAGCCAGAGTGCGTACTTGCGCGTTGCGCGTCCAGGAACTTGCTTGAGGAGGGCCTTGACGAGCTTCGCCCGAGCTGTACCATGGTTTTTAAGCTTGTGTGCCTCATCAAGAATGATTAGGTCGAAATCGACCACCGGGGTTGCAAACTTGGCCAATCCCTTTCGACTTTTTGCTTTCCCTGTTTCGTCGTCGAAAAGTCGCTGAAGTCTGTCATAATTCAAAATGACGATTTTCTTTCCTGCGTCGCCTGCGAGGGTGATCGAGTCGCGCCATGCTGCCATTACCGAGAGCGGACACACGATGAGGATAGTCTTGACGTCAGGGAGCTTTAGTGCAACTTCCCATGCTGCAAACGTTTTTCCAAGTCCCACATCATCGGCAAGCAAAAACCCCATGCGGCCCGATTTAAAGGACTGCATTGCCGTATCGACCGCTTTGACTTGATGAGGACGCAACGCAAACCCAGAATCACGTGGCCTTGTGGCTGGCCACGCTTTGTTAAACTCGGCTTCTCGCCACGCTTCCCAGCTATACGGTTCGGCGGCGAAAGCCTGCAGCGAGCGGGGGAGGGCGTCTCCTGGCGAGACGTGAACCCACGCTTCACGCTTTTTGTCCCACTCAGCTCCTGCTCCTTGGGCTGTTTTGCGCTCCTCGAACGGAACATCCAGCACCCATACTTTTGATCCACGAGCGACTTCACTTGAGCGTCCAGCCCGGACGCGGTAGCCTGAAAGCGAAGCTGGGAGGAGAGTGGCTACGTCTGCGCCCCTCCCTCGCACTTCTGCCCAGAATACATCTGGCGTATCGCCGACACAGTGGTATAGCTCACCTCCGTCGTCTCGAAGCGCCTGTTGAGCCTTTCGAATCAGCGCGGGGGTCTCAAGCTTCAGAAGGACTTTCTCAGTACGCATAGAGAAACACAAAAAGGGAGAGGTCTCTCAATATGCTGGATCTATCGACTTTTTGCGCGCCCGGTTCCCCTCTCTGTGAGCGGGTCTGTCAGTCGCAAGGAATAGCCCTATCGAGGTAGCCCGATGGATGCGCTCTTCGCTGCCAGAGCCTCATCTCGCCTCTCCTTCTTCGTGGAGTGAGGACGGTCATAGCACCAGAACATCAGGCACCTGTTGATACTGACGCATCGATACTCAAGAGCCAGTCTGCAATAGTGTCCAAGTCTTGGTCCGCCAAGATCTTCACGAGTCCAGTATCTCCGACCGACAAGGGTCGCGCCACTCCGGTATCAAGTGAAATCGATAATGAGCGCATTCTCGAATCACTGACAGCTCGAGTCTTAGTCTTGTTATTTTCTTCTATGACGGACATCCCAAGCAAGAGAACAAGGACGGCTGCCGCCGTACGCAGGCCTGTCTCCCACCGCCGTGATCTTTTCTCTCTCGTTCTCGTCACCAAAAAGAGGGGGATTCGTCTGCGGAGGGCTCGCTTTGGGAGAGGCGTTGCAGTCGGAGCTTGAACCCGCGCGAGCACGGAGATAGACATCCGCTCGGTATCGATCTGAATACAGTCTTGTGCTGCGATCGTACGAAACTTTGTGATGATGGCAAGACTCGCCCTGCAGGAGGGACAGTCACTGACATGCTTTACCACGGCCAAGTGCTCGTTCTTAAACATTTGACCGTGGGCCCATGCCACCAGCCTCTCTTCCATCAAGCAGGTTTCGGCAGAATCATCTTGACTATTTAACATCAAATATTTCCCATCAAGAAGTATTACGCCGGAGGAGGCGAAGGACGCGTTGCCTCGCTCGGGCGTGTTGGAGTTGGACGGCCGAGACCTTCATTCCCTTGACCACGTATCGGCCCCGTTGGAGGACGCTGACGTTCGAGACCACGAGGTCTCCCTGTTGGCCCTTGATTGTCTTCTCTACGCGGTGGTCCCATTGGCGGACGACCGCCTTCCCGGAGACCACCACGTCGGTCCCGGCTCCAACCTTGGCGGTCCCCACGATTCGCTTGGCGACGCGCTTGGCGGCGCTTCATGTCTTCTTGCTGCGCTGGTGTGAGCACTTGATTGACTCTCCCACGGATTTCTCCCGCGAGCGCTTGTCTCGCGGCGCGCCCTGCTTCGTTCTCAGCACGAATTGCCTGCATGCGTGGCTCATATTGGGTACGTATTTCTTTTAGTCGTGCCCGCTGCTCTTCGGTCAATCGCTCAGATTGTGGCCGCTGTTCTCGCCGGCTTTCCTGTCTGGATTGCGCGACCATCGCCGTTGAGCTGAGGCTCAACGATGCACAGACCGTGAGAATAAATGTTGTCGCTCGCATAAAATTTAGAGATTGAGGTGGGGGCTGCCCTGCGGGGGATCTCTCAAAACAGCGCAGGTCGCCATATGGTTAGACGTGGCCCTTATCTATATGTTAAGACTCCGTCGTCCCTCTTTTCTCTTCTTTCTGCTCGTCGGTGTGTGAATCTTGACCGTTGAGAGGAGAAGGATTCTTCGACTGCTGTATGATCTATTCTCTGCGATCTGGCGATTCGAGCGGTATCGTTGCCCTCAAGACTAATGCTCTGACCTGAACCTTGGCGAGTGGATCGGTAGCCCGTCCTTCCCATGTTCCCTCATAAGGGAGACTCTCAGGATGTTGGATCGTCTGGGGAATGGACGATGCTGCAGTATCCCAGCCGACAAGGAGACGATCAGTCTCTGGATTGACAGACGTGGCGTGATGCTCAACCCAAAGTCGAAAGCCTTGCCCATGGATGGTGTGTCGCATTGTTGCGCCCCGGAGCTCCGACGTGGCCCAGAAGTGTCCGACAGACTCTTCGACCCATTGTTCCATCGAGACGGCCCAGGAGGCGGTGAGATGATGAGCGAATGCGTCCGGCGAGGCTCGTTGCAGCAGTGCTCCACACCACTGCGGATCACGTGCGCCTTGTGTGACCGCCGACTCAAGAATATCAAATCCACGCCCGAGCAGGACCTGAAAACTAATTCCCTTCTGAGATGTTTCAACCAAGAGGTGCCAGATATTGTTCATCATCTCATTGGGAGTATACCCTCTCACGGACACCAGTAGATCCCGTTCTTTTGGTCCTTGAAGGCCCGCCAAAACTGTCTTTTCCCCCACGTCGAAGGATATACCGCTATCCCACGCGCTCCCGGATTTCTCTTGCCATGTCTTCAACGCCCCGTCTAACAGTCTTGCCATTAGCGTGCGAGACTGCCAGCGTGAAGGGAGCACGAGATCTAAACGCATACGTCCCCCTATTTGACAAAGGACGGCGGCTCGGGAGTCCCACCATTTTTGATGCGTGAGTCCTTCGGAGGGACTAAAGGGTGGGCTCTCCAAGCGATTTGACAAGGGCCACACCGCTTCACGAATCCATTGCTGTCTTTGCCCGTCTCCGGGCGTTGGAACGAGAGGAGCTGAATACCACGCCGGCATTTGTCTTCTCAATTCTGTTCCATCAGCTCGTATCCATACCATCTGGCTATCAAAGGAGCCGGTCTTTCCTCCAACCACATGGGTTGCGACCACTCCTTCCGCAGACAGCCACGGCCACGCAATAATTTGCCAGTGCCCGACAACTGCTTGCAGCTGAGATTCAAGCTGATACGTCATCGCTTGGCCTGTCCGAAAAACGTGGGGTGAGGTATCCTACTTGGCGATTGTACCAGACGCTGGTTTGCACACGCCTTGGTCCCGACAAGACTTGAGCGCCCACGCGCGGCCAGTACAGACAAACTAGTGGACTTCTTTTCTCTCTGTGATGCCTCCTTCCCGGCCTGAATTCGACGACTGGATTAGCGCTTCGTCCGTTGGAGACCATGTGTTTTGTGCTCGCTCTTTTTGGCTTCGAGAGGTTCAAGGTCACCGCGTTGGGACTGATACCGATGCGCGACGTCAGCGTGGAACCGATGCGCATGCCACACAGGAGAGACAGCGGCGGGTATTGATCCGTACAGAGTGGGTCGGTCCGACGCTTATCGGAGGTGGAGCTCTATTTTTAGCAGCGCTTATCCTTTTTTCGTTTTTGGGCTCATGAAAGAGCTTTTGGCGATAACAGAGGCGTTGCGTCTTTGGGGTATCTTTGCCGTTGTTCTCGTTATTGCGGGCATCGGCCTGACTGTTTATCAGTGGCGCCAACGACGTGCGGCTGGCTGGGGTCAATCTCTCCGGGTGCGTGACCAAGATGCTGATCGATCCCAGCGTGGCGGTGGGACGGTCCTGTACGATCCTACCCGCCGTATTTTTGGCAAACCCGATTATATTAGCGAGGAGCGTCGTGGGGGTCGATTGCAGTTGGTGGCGATTGAGGCGAAACCAACACGTCGGTCAAAGACCCTGCGGGAGGGGGACGAGATGCAGGCGCTGATATACTTGCTTCTCCTCCGAGCTACGTGGCCGCAACAAGCTGCGGACGTTGCTCGTGTGACTTATGCGCCTGGATTTGGCCCTTTTGAGGTCAAGGCGACTCCTGAGGCGCTCTCTCGCCTAGATCAACATCTTACCCAGATGCGACTCAGTAAAACATCACGCGCCGTGGCCCGGAGCCACAATCAAGCGGCCCGCTGTAATGCTTGTAGTATGGCGTCGTCGTGCGGTTTGCAACGATTAACTTTCCCGAACAAAAAAGGCTGAATTCAAGACCCGACTAGACCTCACGCACTTTTCTTTCTCCCGTGCCGATTTGTCCTCTTCGTCTACTGAGCGAGAAGAGGCCCCCGCCCGGACACTGTGGGTTGCCCAGTTTCTCACGAAAAAACAGTAGGCGCTGGAATCAATCATTTCACGGCCCTCGCTGTGATTTTTTGATGCTTTTTCGGCGGGCCGGGAATAAACCCGGGAATAAACATGGTTCTTCCTGAGGCAATATTCCAAAGAGACTACCCCATCTCGCCGCCCGCAGCGCTAGGGACCCGCATCACATGGCTGTTTCGCGAGTATCGTACAGATCACTCCAGCTGCGTTTCACTTTTCTGCCCGTCATGGCTTCCGCTGCTCCTCGCCTTTCCCGCCAGCGTCCCGCGCCTCTTCTGGCGACAGGCTCGCCCACGACTCCCGCGCCCATCCACACTCAGACTGTTCCGGCTGCCAGGTCTCCGCTAACCCCTCCGTTGAAGTGGGCCGGGGGGAAGCGCTGGCTCGCCCCCGGTTTGAGAGAACTGTGGGCTCTTGCACAGCAGTCCCACCCAACGCGAGAGGGAGAGCTCATCGAGCCCTTCGGTGGAAGTCTATCAGTCGCGCTGCAGTTGCAGCCTACGCACGCCGTATTGAGCGATCTGAACAGCGTCTTGATGGGGTTATACCGCGAAGTACAATCAACTCCTATCGCATGGGATTTAACGTCAGTCCTTGTTCCACACGCCCCGACAGGGAAGCTTGGTCGTGTCTGGCCTGATAGTGCCCTCCGGCGAGGTCTCGATGTGCTTCCGCTTAGTCGTGGTGTCGTCGGACAAGCGCTGTATTCTGCAGTACGTCACGAGTTTAATCGAATGCTCCAGCTTTGGCGCACGCTTTGTGACCCAACAACGCCACGCCATCCCCAAGGCTTCAGCCCGCAGGATATTGCCCCCTCTATTGAGCTTTCTCTTCCACAGATGGTTTCGTGGGAAAAGCGGCCCGGTCAAGACGAGTCTGTACGCCTTCTCTGGGATACTCGGATTTCAACCGACCCGACCATTCAAGCTTTTCGTCGTCGTCTCGTCCAGCTTTTTTATTACCTATTGAGAACCTGTTTTAACGGACTGTGTCGGTTTGGCCCAACTGGCTTTAACGTGCCATACTGCAAGAAGGATAGTCCTATGCTTGTGCTGGACACCGGGGCGGCTGGATCATATAGTACGTATCACGAGCAGTTCGCTCACTGGCGATTTCAGACAGGAGACTACCGCAACGTCTTCGCGCAACGGGATTCGACGCGCGCGACGTTTTTATATGCGGACCCTCCGTATGACACACCATTTACAAAGTATGCGGCTGATGATTTTCTCCCGCTACACCAAGTGCAACTGATGCAGTGGCTCAAAAATGAGGCACTCGCCAATCCGACGACTACTATTGTGGTGTCGAACGAGAGCACTCCTTTTATTACAGAACTGTACGCGGGTCAGAATACGGCTTCACTCACCGCGCTGCAAACGGCGAAAGGGATTCCTACGAGTGAACAGATGTCGCTGAGCCTGTGCGAGGAGCTCTTCGCCAAGGGATATCCACGTGACCGTATGACGCTCCTCGGTCTTCGAGCCCCGCGTCGAGTGGCGGCTAATGGGGGCCGCGAACGAGCTTTTGAGGTACTCCTCGTTCTCGGGCTCTCCCAAGCGGATGTTCGCACGAAATTTCGCGCGCTTCCTGCGGATCTCCAGTATGCTCCACAGTGGTGGAACGGCACTGGTTGGTCTGCAATCTAAGCCCGCGAGCTTCAGAGAGGCATTCTTTCGTTTCGCCCGTTAGTACATATGGCCAATGCAGGAGATGGACTTTTTGACACGAAGTCGGTTTGTTTTGTCGTTTTGAGATTCGACCTTTGTTTGAACACCATAAACTTTCAGGTGTTTCCTCTTTCGAGTGTGTCGTCTCTCTTATCCGTCTCTTCTCGAAAGACGAGCTGCTCTTGGTTTACTTGTTAATGTTTTGCTTTTGGCATTTGCCGCATAGCCCACACTCGAATATCCTTGGATGGAGAGACCAAGAGCAGACGCCACTGTGCCTTGGTGAGCCGTTCAATAGCGGAGACTGGCATGTGTTTGGCGGCCCACGCTGGGACGTATCTCTGGTTTGAGCTTAGACACCAGACCCAATCTGCCGTGCTGAGGAGGGAGGTGACTCGGCTTGCGTCAATATCAAGCAAGGTCATAATCGCATCGCTGCATCCCATACGCTGGGCGACGGAGACCTTTGTGAATCGACCAACCATCGCACGGAGCGATGCCATCCATCGTCGAGGAAAAGTGATTCCTATTCGCGCGACTTGCACCGGATCACTCGGGCGAAGCCGCCCCCTCTCGAGCTGAAAGGCCGCACTCACGGAGCTAGTCCCCCCAACAATTGCTGTCCAAAGCTCAACCTGCACCGTGTTCTCTGTAAGTAAGGAACTCCATCGCACCGCGAGGTGCTTGAGCCAAATGTCCTTCGTCGGTGGTGAAAGCTGAAGCCAATGCTTGAAGTAATTGAGCGCCCACAGACGGCGATTTAGCGGACCCGGGTGCGCTACAACGTCGAGAATTGTCTGCATACTCCACGAGTCTGCCTTGTCCTCGTAAAGACCGGAGAGCTGCGGCAGCAACCAAGATGCGGCTTCAGCATCCCAACGCTCTTCTTGCATGCAATGCTTCCAGCGTAAGCCGAGCGGGGTCTCTTGGCCGTCTGCCAAAGCAACTCCTTCCATGCCCCCAAAGGTTTCACGTAGTAGCCAGTATAGCTCGCGGCGCCTAAAATGAATGATGGGTTGCCCATTAGGGCGTCGTTCTCCGTTCTGCACTGCGAAAGACTGAGTAACCGCTGCGACGAGGAGAATCCACGCAGAGGGATCGTGTTGTGTAATCTTTGCGATTTCGGCCAACTCAGCACGAAGGAGAGAAGAGGGGCGTGCGTAAAAATCGAGGATGCGACGTACTAAGGGGGCACACATCGTCACTCCGACTTCAGCACTCACCCAGCGTGTCCAGCGCGAAAGCATAGGAGACCACCAAGAGGAGACTCCTTGCGCGAGCGTTAATTCGACCGCGCGGTGCATCAAAGCTATTCGAGCTTCCATCCCTCCCCCAGCTGTCTCACCAAAGAGGTCCGACACCTCCTTGGGAACTCCAAGGTCTTCCGGGTGATAGGCGAGAACGACCGTTTGCACTTGTCGCTCAGACCACGTGTGAATGCGTCGAACATCTTGGATCGCTTCCAGAAGACGTGCCTCAACCAACACCGGCTGGAGTGGCACCGCGCACGGTGCCATTCCCGAGGAGAGCCAAAAAAGGCGAGGGGTTGATTGTAATATGGCCATGAGTATACTCTACGGGGGCACACCCGGTATGATGATAGACTTCACTCTTTTCAGGATACGCCTGCCATGGAACTGTCGCTCTTTGCCAAATACCGGCGTCGGATTCGCGACGCCAAATCTTTTGCCGATCTGGTCGTGATTGATGCGGAGCTTCGACAAATTTCTGATGTCACATCATTAACGCGTCGTCAGTGGCTTCTTGAAGAGCTTGAACTGCGAGCCGGCCCGACCGTATACACGACGCTTTTGCGGCTGGAGAAGGCGAGCGCATCCGAGGAACCGATCTCAACGGGTGTTCCGGGTGTTGAGAACGAAGATGCGGTGGAGGAAGAAGACCACTTTGTTAGAAACATGCGGCGCATTGACATTGAAGATGACGCGGCGGTCGATGCGTTTATTGAGGAGATCGTCGAGAAGCAGTCTCCGGCCCCTTGGACGGAGGAGAACGACAGTAGCACCGCTGAACTGATCGGGAGAACGGGCTTTTTGGAAATGATCACAAAGGTTGAGTCCGAAGAGGGTGGACGCTGGCCGTCGCACCTTGATACGAAGACGCAAACCGTGCTCACCGAAATTGCGAATACGACCAACCAAGCGGAGGTGGTGGTGACGGTACAAATGAAAGCAGCGCCACTTGGCGATACCATCCCGGAGTCTGACCACACAGTCATTCAGGACTACGCGAACGAACGATTGTCCGTGTTGCGTGGGGTTGAGAATAACTCCCAGCAGATTCAACTGCGTCGCCGTGCACGGGCCATGGGGATGACGCCGGCGGAGCTCGTCGAGATGCAGCGGGTTGATGTCAAGACGACCATGCCTTATTTGATGCGTTCAACGATGGAAGTGCTACATGAAGAACGTGAGTCACTGGACGCACTCAACGGAGAGTCAGAACAGCCGGACTTAGGCATCCCAGGTCTTGAGACAGAGCGCGAGGATGACGAGGTGATTCCTGCTCGCATGCGACGCGAGATGGAAGTGCGCCGTCGGATTCAAGATCAAATTCAGCGCCGTGCCCAAGATAAGCGAGCCATCGATGATTTGTTATCTGGTGGGATGGAGCCACCAGCTTCTGGCCCGCGCCCTACGGGCCTCTGATGTTTCGAAGGCTACACGCCGCGCTGCGACCTTTCACTGTTAGCGCGGCGTGGCTTTTGACGGCCATTACTCCGGCGCTTGTGTGTGACGTGTGGTTTGGGCATCCTGGTCTTGGCTGGGTGTCCTCGTTCGCACTCGCCGGGTCGCTCATCTGGCTGGGGTGGTGGCGTACGTGGGGGCCTCAGGCTGTGCTCACCACGTGGGCTACTCAACAGATCCAAGGACGCACGCACGATCCATACGAACAATCTTTTTTACGACTTCTTGAGCGCATCGCGCAGGAACAGAAACTTCAGCACATTCCCACGCCGTGGATTATTGAAGTCGACGACCGAAACCTGATACTGCTAACACCACAGCATCTGATCGTCACCCGTGGATGGCTCAATACCCACTTGCCAACTATTACAATATCTCCTGTGTTGACGAGCCTCGTATTGCTTGCACAATCACCCCACGCTGTATGGGCTGACTGGATGGCCGTTTCTCCTGAGATTGCGATGGTCGGCCTTGAATCGCTGAGCGACCATTGGGCCCCACGCTTGCGGCCTCGGACCGCGGCGGAACGTGTTGCCCGAATCAGAGGAGTCAGTAACCCTAGGCGCCGCCTGCCGAGAATCCTACTTCTTCTTTTGTTTTTCTTCCCGGTCGCGCTTGTCCTCCTCGCGATAGAGCGCGTGGTCGTTCATCCGTTTCTTCGCCATCGTCGATACTTGTCGATGCGACACCAAGCTGTGTCACTCAACTTTGTGAAGGCACTGGATGCAGATCTTCGGCTTTTAGCCTCTGACACCGGTCCAACGCCGCTGCGATCTGTTTCTCTCAGCCCTCTTTGGGTTATCGATCCGGTGAGCCCGTCAGTTTAGGGGTAGTCTTTCGTCTTCGATGACACGAGTTCGCCTACTCCTGCACTGCACCTGATGCAAGACAGCGTTCTAGACGAAGCACTTCACATGTTTTCTCTGAAATGAACAAAGTGTTCATTGAGCGCGTGTCTACTTTTTATCTTGGTTTGAGTAGCACGGGCTAGAAAACATTCACCACTGCGAGGGAAGAACGTGATACCCCACGGGGCGCAGTCTTGACCAAAACTGGATGTCGCGCAAGCCTCTGTCCTTAGCCATGGGGAGCACGTCAAATTCACGTCCTTCGAGCTTTTTGAGTAAACTCCGCACAAATGGTATAGCGTTATTCAAAGAACCGGCTGTGTGATTGTGTGGTGACTTGCCTACCTATTGCTATGCTTTGATACATAGCATCAAACCACTCGAAGGTCAGAGAATCGGTCCCGTCTCGTAAGACGATCTAAAACCTCAACGTAGAATAAGTAAGTTCGCGGGAAAGATCCGTCGCCGCGAAGAGGCTGTCTGTTTTGACCTTTTTTTTACAATCACCGTCGCTTTTTCTAGGCGATACCCGGGATAGAAGACTCGTGCCCGCCCTCGCATGGTAAAGAGCGTTCCGCGCGCCGCTCGACAGAAACAGATGAGTACAGAGAGAAAAAAACCTCCTCCGGAGAAGGGAAATACCCGGAATGGAACGCCCACAGGGGCCGAGCGTATTCCTTCCTGTGTCAAGGTCTCTTTGCCACTTTCTGGTTCGTCCTCTTCTCTTTCTCGCACTCGCTTATGCATTCGGTTGCCCTGTTCGTTGAGTCCCAGACGCGCTTTACCCGCATTGAACAAGCGATCCAGCAGCGCTACAGCGTTCGCCGTTGCCTCGACTGGGCTCAGGTTCGCCTTTCGTTGACTCGTGCGCAAGTCTCTACGGTCATCTTTGAACCGACACCGGGACAGCGGATGGACTTCGACATGCTGCGAGATATTCGTGCTCTTGCTCCTCGGGTTGGTCTTGTCTTATGGGCGCACCACGACACTCCTCGCACCGAGCTGTTTGACGTGGGCCGTCTTGGTATTGATGCGCTCATTGTTCCCGGGGAGAACGATACACCGCAAGGTGTGCACCGCGTTCTGGAACGACTGCAAGCTCGCTCTGCAGCCGCCTTGCTCCAGCCGTATATCGGCGATATGCCGCGCACGGTGCGCGATGTGACGCTTGTGAGCGTCATCCGCGCCCACGAAGATTTGTCACCGCAGCGGTTGGCTGGTGCGGTCGGTCTTGGGCGCCGCGCACTGGCCAATCACCTCGCGGAGTCGAATATGCCGAGTCCGCATCAGTTATTGACGTGGGGTCGCCTCGTCGTGGCGGCGAGTCTTTTGGAGGCACCGCATCGCACCGCAGATTCGGTGGCTAATGATCTAGGCTTTGCGTCGCCATCAGGATTTCGCAATCTCTGCAAGCGCTATTTGGGCGCTACGCCTGCTGACATTCGCACGAATGGCGGGGCGGAATGGGTCGTCAGTCGCCTGTTCGCTGAGGATCGCCCGGACCGCTTAACGCCGGGAATGGACGACGAAGGAGATGATCTGTCGGCTGTCGAGTCGGCCGAGGCACTCACGGCCTAAGGCTCTAAGCGCACCGCAAAAGAGCACGACGACGCCGGACCCGAAAAGAGGTCCGGCGTTTGTTGTTTTGTTCTTGCGTTTTCGATTTTCCCTTCGCGGCTGCGTCCCTTTCACACGCGCTCAATTTTCTCACAAATATTCACGCGTCCTCACGGGAAAGAAAGATCCGATGCGCCGTTTTTGCGGCGCCCGCGTGGCGTGAGAGTAGTGTGATGGCAGAATCCTGCAGTAATTATTTACTCCGACGTCTGCCTTTTCCGTTGTCATGCCACACCCGAGAGAGCGATCTATAAAGACATTGGCCCAGACACAACGCGCGTCGATTCTTCAAGAATCATTTGCGGGGATTTCTCGGCTCACCATCAACCAGATTCAGGCGCTCGCGACAAATCCCTCTGTCACCGGTCCGCTGGAAGAGGCCTTTGTACGCAGCCTCTTGACGATGCAGGCCGAGTTGCAGCGACCAGAGTCGTGGTTTCCTATAGAAGTGAGGTGTGCACTTCAGGTGTCTCTGCGAGGGAGTGAGCGGATCGGCATGATCTGGTCGATGAAGCCTGTCTGGCGTCGGGAGTTGATTCAGTTACGTGGCTGCCCAGTATGGTGTGCGGAAGAGGTCATTCGAGACGCTCTATTGAGTCCTAATCCGTCAAAAGGTGACCGTCCGCATTTCATCAGCCAAGAGTACATGCAATGGCAAGGCATGATTGAGTCCGCGCTCACCGTGTCAGGTGTTTCACCGGAGCTAGTTCAACAAACGTGGCACCAGCCGCTCTGGAAGACTTGGGCTCCGAAGGCAATCATGTTATCGAAGTCGGTTCCGAATGAACCGAAGAGGACGTGGCTTCGTCGTATCGACCAAAAGACAGCCACTGGGCCGACGGCGAGCGAGGCGACTGAGTTCTGCCGTCATCTCTTTGATCCGAGACGCCATGCAGCAGTTCATTCACATCTCGATTCCGGTACTCGACTGCGCCTTCTCCGTGTGGGATTTTCTTTTTTCGTTATATCCCGTTTTAGCAGTGACTCAACATCCTGTCTTCAGAATTTGAAGAGCCTTACCCCGCTTGAACAGCGACTGGTTGTGCGTCAATTTCTTCGGTCAAATACGAAAACCGAAGGCCGACTGCAACCCATTCCTCCTCTTGCGAAGTCTTCCTCTTTGACGACGGCGGAAGACGCGGGGGACTGCCTCGCGACACTGCTCGATCAAGGTCGTCCGGCGCGAGGAGAAGTTGCGAATCTTGTCGCCTACATGTCTACGAATTTTCCAGTTGAGTGCTTGGCCCGCTTGAAAGACCATTTTCTCTCGGTATCAGATTCTTCGAGCATGGCGGAGCTGAATCATATCATTCAGTTGCTCATACGCAGCCCCGATCGAGAAGTCCGCATCGCCGCAATCAACCTAATTGGAGTCTGTCGCCCTGACCCTGTATCGCTCGGTCTCTCGGGTCACGATAAACTCTTTTCCACCGTCACGTCGCCACCCCCGTCGCGTCCCGCTCTTTCCCGAAAAATGTAGCCCCGGTGGATCGCCGTGTAGTCCGCTTGGCGCTGCGATTGCTGCGGGAGAAGGGTGACCCGCACGCACCAAAATCTCCCTTTACCCGGGCGATTCCCCGTCTTGCTACCTTTTCGACCGTGCTCGGCATGTCGATATCAGACAGTCGCGAACGTGAGCCACCTTTTTCTTTCGCGGTATTGTATTATAGAGCAAGCACGTATTTCTTTTTGACTGTTCGCTTTTCCTTCTTTCTGCGCACATGATATGGCTATTGAAATTGAACGTCGTTTTCTTGTACGAGTCAGCGCGGCCCTACTAGCTGCCAATCTCACCGCACGATATACGCAGGCCTATCTTGCGCGTGGTAAAGTTGCAGTACGCGTTCGCCAGACCCCGAAGGGCTACTTTTTGACGGCGAAAGGAAAGGGCACGCTCAGCCGAACGGAAGTTGAGACCGTGATCGATACGGCGAGCGGGGAAGGATTTATGGCGATGTCTCCTTGGGGTCCTATCGTCAAAGACCGAACCAACGTCCCGTCTGGCGGACTCGTGTGGGAGATTGATGTGTTTGGTGGGGATCTTACGGGGCTTTTGATTGCCGAAGTCGAGCTCCCAACGGAGGACACACCAACTCCACCTCTTCCCACGGGCCTTACGCTGATTGCCGACATTACTGAAGAGGGCGCACAGTACGGCAACGCGGCACTGGCTGCGCTCTCCCCAGTTGACTCAGCGGCTCTTGTGGCATTAGTGCGGGCTCGCGGCGTGATGATCGAGCCGGTAGAAAAAACTCTCCAAGAGCCGTTTTCTACTCAGCCGAAAGCATTCCGCCGCTAGGCATGCTGATGCAGCGGGAAGTAGAGATATTAGCACCTCACCACGTATCCGCTATGCGTTTACGCCATCCCTACTGCCGCGTAACGGCTGGTGGTCTTTTAATCTGTCTGTGTTGCGATTCACCTTTTTGATCCAGCAAGAATCAGATCGTAGTGACTGGTTTTCGCAGTCCAGCAGGAATCGGTCGAGGTTGCCAGTCCCAATCGCGTGACAGGAGCGGATGGACGCTATTGCCGAGGCGATCTGCCTGTTTGCGGGAGACTTCGAGACGAACGAAGTTACGCCAGCAATTGACAGGAGATGGCATGGACGCGTGCACGTGATAGGCGCTCGTCCAGAGCAGGGTGTGCTCCGGCCAAGTTTGAATAGACTCCGCGTGTACCTGTTCGCCGATAAACGAGAAGACGTTATCTCGCCCGACATCGATATCCCGCACGTCGAACGGCTGGAGGGCAAATCCCGTTGGCACGGTGTCGTAGAGAAGAATCTGGTGACAGACGCGTTTCGGCTGATCTCTATACCGAGGTCCTTGGAGCCCGTCAAGATGCCATCCTCCACGACGCTGCGTGGATCCGGTTGTGACCCAGCGGGTATCAACTGTGAGATAGAGATAGGCTTCTTCCTCCGCAGTTGGGTCTGCCTTGGCAAGCGCTGGGAGAACCTTGGCGACGAGAGGCAGGAGGGAGGCAAACTCTGTAGGCCATGAGACCTGCTCCCGTGGACGGCGCACACACAGGTCTAGGATAGAGCCCGGTAGGTCTTTCGTCCAGGCAGGTGATACCTCCCCTATTGGGACGGGAGGCTGGGCTGCGAGGTGTCCAAGATGTGAAAAGTTCCAAAGGTCGCCGACACCGGGCGGGGACTGGGGAACGACCGCCTCCTCCCCGCGGGATGGCCAGTCGAGCTTGAGAAAGTCTCCGCGCAAGGAGAGGGCGGCCCGAGGGGCTGTGGTTTCCACAAGAAGAAGGGAGGGAGGTGAGCGGGGGAACGGAAGTACGACGGCGTATGTCTATGAGGTCTACAGCTTACGGATTCGATTGCTGATATGTGAGCGAGGGTCTTCTCTCTTGGGTTCGCACAGGTCTGCTTCGTTCTGTGTGCCCCGCGAGTTCCTGCTTACGCCTAGGTAGATACGGGTGCTCCGTTGGGTTCTGTTTGCGCCTGTGTGGGCCGTCGGGCCGTCGCGGTGACTTCTATACAATACGCGGCGCGACCCGTGGCCGGTGGTCCGTGTCTCGCTGGATGCTGAAGAGCGAGAAGAGGGTTTTGCTCACACAAGCATCTGTATTGAATTGACCCCAAGAAGCCTGCGGCGAAATCGAAGCTTTCTTCGGACCCTCTGTCTGTTGAATGAGATTCCGACGTATTGAACACCGCCGCGCGGGCTTATTAACGCTACGCGTGGTTTTCTACGTAGATCAATCGTCTTCTTGCGCAGGCAATCATACTTATGGCAAAACCAGCAAATGCGTCTCGCCCCCCGTAGTCTGTCGGATACCCGATACGGCCGAGTGCGGCGGGTTCCCATCTTTGGAGATTTTGATGTCGCTCATTCCTACAGTTCTCGTTCGAAGTGCCTTGCTGGATGAGGAAGAATGGCAGGCGCTGAACGCGGCGGCTGTCCGACATGGCGTTCGAGTGACAGAAACGGTCGTTGGGGCCACGAACGCGCTCGTCTTAAGTCGTCTCGCCACGGCCCCGCATTACCGGGAAGTATCTCGCGATCTTGCGCTCCAAGGCTCCCGATTGATTCATAGTCCCGCCCAGTATGAGTGGATCGCCACCATGGGGTATCTGGATCCACTGGCCGGGATGACACCCCCTGCGTGGTTTAGTCTTCAAGAGATCCCACGCGACAGCGGCCCGTGGGTGGTCAAGGGGGCCTCGACCTCCCGCAAGCTGCGCTGGAACGAAGAGATGTATGCACCAACGTGGGATGACATGCTGCGAATCCGAACGCTACTGGAGCGCGACAGCTATATCGGAGAGCAGCAGATTGCGGTGCGTCCGTTCGTACCGCTGCGGGTTCTCGAGACCGGTTTGTTTGGGCTGCCATTCTCCAATGAACATCGGTGTGTGTTCTGGGGCGGGGAGCTGCTCGGACACGGCTTTTATTGGACCGACATGACGGAGGTCACGGGAACACTGGCTCCTGAGGGCCTAGCGTTGGCTCGGCAGGCAGCGAAGCTGATGCTACCGACCGTGCGCGTTCCCGTGATTGACGTGGCGGAGCAGGCGGATGGCCGTTGGATGGTGGTCGAAGTCAATGACTTACACCAGTCTGGACTCAGCGGGCTGGATTTGCCGGCAGTCTATGACCAGATTTGCGGAGCCCTTGCGCGAGACGCTGCTGAAGCCGATGAGGGAAAGACCACCGAGGATACCACCTTCGTCGTTCGCCCGAAGACTGGCTCACGAGGGGTCGCTCCGCTCATGGGTGGTCCGTCTCATGTCGGTACCGGCAATGTTGTTGTTGGCAATATTGCTCCCGAGAGCGTTGGTTCAGATGGCGATGGCGGACCAATGACCGGAAACCATATCGATGTTCCCCCAATCCGAGGGAGGCAACACGTCGAGGCGGAGCAATCTGTCTCGGCAGAGCTTAAGCGATTCGGGGTAGAGCGCTGCTGTTAGCCCGAGGACCATTCTTGGGAGTGCCCAATAGAGGGAGTACCTGATAGAGGGATGCCCAATAGAGGGATGCCCAATAGAGGGATGCCCAATAGAGGGATGCCC
>Ga0163144_10006131_pt1 | contig 26585 bp, 25 predicted proteins | sample OliLak19BULKMAT1_FD_123175 | JGI IMG/M metagenome (GOLD analysis project Ga0163144, IMG submission 123175) | Freshwater microbial mat bacterial communities from Lake Vanda, McMurdo Dry Valleys, Antarctica - Oligotrophic Lake LV.19.BULKMAT1 | ecosystem: Environmental > Aquatic > Freshwater >...
GGTAATCAAACCGCAGACGAATTTAGTTATCCGAATGTGCAGAAATTGGCAAAAATGCCACTCAAAGATGCGTCTGTTGTCAATGCCACACGCTGGAAATTGTACCAAACGTTACAAAGTTTTTGTTTACCAATTGAGATTGGCACAGGTGGTCGCACAAAGTATAATCGTGCGAGACAAAATTACCCCAAAACCCACTGGCTAGATGCCGTCTGTGTGGGTGAAAGTGGTCAAGTAGTGTTTGTCAGTCCCAATCACCAACCGTTAGTCATAAAAGCCGTTGGCAGGGGTAATCGGCAAATGACCAAACCTGATAAATATGGGTTTCCGCGTGCCACACGCCAACGCAAAAAAGTGTATTTTGGATTTCAGACGGGGGATATGGCTAAAGCGACTGTCACATCAGGCAAAAAAGAGGGTATTTATGTCGGCAAGGTGGTTGTTCGTGCGATTGGTAGTTTTAATATCACAATCAAGACAGGCACTATACAGGGCATCCATCACCGTTTTTTCAAAACGACTCACAAATCGGACGGCTACAGTTACATGAAAGGAGAGCGGGCGCTCCTCCCCATGCCTAAAGGCAGGGATATCAGCGCCTGAAATTTCCATGACAGGCACAACAGCAACCGCCCATATTGATAAACTCATCACCCATGCACGAGAATTGCGCCTGCGCGATGTTTCTGGTGCTATTGCGTTGAGCGAAGAAGCCTATCAACTTTCGACAGAGGGTGAATTTGCTTCTGCGCCATATATCAAAGGGCAAGCAGGAAGCCTGATTAACCTTGCTTTGTGCAATGCCCATTTGTCAAATATCCCCGAAGCACTCACGCAGACGCTCAATGCCCGTGCCTTATTTCGGGTGATTGCCGATGTTCAGGGCGAAATTTTGGCGTTGATTTTGCTAGGCGGGATGAATCAGGATTTGGGCAATTATCCCTATGCCCAAGAAGTGGCGCTAGAAGCTCTCAGCCTTGCAGAACGTACCAGCGATAAACGCTCACAAATTAGCGCCGCCAATATCATTGGGCTGGTTTATTTGCAGACGGGCAATGCCAATGAAGCCCTCAAATATTTTTATAAATGTTTAGATCTCAGTGCCGAATTGGGTGTTAAACGCTCGCGTGGGGCAGTATATATCAATATTTGCCAAGCCTATATCACCCAAAAACAGTATTCTCGGGCGATGCTTTATGCGCTTAAAGCCTTGCAACATTATCGTGAAATTAATTATCAGCAAGGCGAGGCAGAAGTCCTCACCGAAATTGGCAAAATTTATGAGGGACTCGGCAACGATATCCGCGCTCTATTGGTTTATGTGGAGTGTTTGGTAGAAGCACAACGCTCTGGCAATCAACGCGCAGAGAGTAGCGCCCTCGCCAGTTTGGGGCGGATTCATCTGCGCCAAAATGAATTGCCACAAGCCCTACGCTTATTAAACGATGCACTCCAATTGGCAGAGGCGGTCAGCGCCCCGCAATTATTGGGTGAAGTGCATCAGACTCTTGCCAATGCCTATGAAAAAGATGGCAATTTTGTGCAAGCCGTACATCATCTGAAGGAATATCATCGGGTGCATACCGACATTTTCAACGAAAATGCCGATACACGCCTCAAAAATTTGCAAGTCCTTCATCAAGTGGAGACTGCCCGCCAACAAGCCGAAATTCATCAACTGAAAAATATCCAACTCCAAGAAGAAATCAATGAAAGGCAAAAGGCACAAGAGGCGCTCACCGCCGCCAATGCCCAATTGCAACAAGAAATCAAACAGCGTGAACAACTGATTGATGATTTAGATGCCTATACCCATACTGTCGCGCATGACCTTAAAAACCCGTTGTCGTTGATTAATGGCTATACATCCCTCATCCTGATGTATTATGCCACAGCCATGCCCGATGAAGCGGTGGAGTGGATGCGTGCCATTGAGCATACAGGTGACAAAATGAACACCGTCATTACCGAGTTATTGCTCCTCGCACGGATTCATCAACAATCGGTGGATGTGTTGCCATTAGCAATGGGCGAGATTATCGCAGAAGTGTATAGCCAACTGATTCCCAAAATTAATGAATTTGACGCAAAAATTGCTTTGCCAGAGCAATATCCGCTTGTTTTGGGTCATGCCCCATGGATTGAACAAGTGTGGATTAATTATATGAGCAACGCGATTAAATATGGTGGCAGACCTCCTAAAATCGAAATTGGGGTCACGCCATTGCCAGAAGTGGGCATGGTCAAATTTTGGGTGCGGGATAATGGTGATGGTTTAAGCCAAGAGTCACAAACCCAGTTATTTTCGCCATTTAAACGATTCTCTGAGCAAAAAGCTGAGGGGCATGGGGTTGGCTTGTCTATTGTGAAACGGATTGTAGAAAAACTCGGTGGTGAGGTCGGTGTGGTGAGCAGCGGCATAGCAGGTGAAGGCAGTGTATTCAGTTTTACCCTGCCAGCCGCGTTAGAAGAGATTGTGGTGGGGTCTGAGGGATAATTGACCAATTTTTGTGAAGAAATTTAACAATTATGTGTGACGATGATAAAAAATAAGTGGTCATCCCTATTTTAGAGGAATTTTATGTTTTCATCATTACGCACACGCCTATTAGCATCGTATTTATTGCTGTTGACTATCACCCTTGCGGTGATTGTTGGGGCGCTCCTGCTCACCACCAGCGCCCGCCCTGCGCCGACCAATCAGATATATGAACGGCTGTCTTCAATTGCGCGTGGACTAAATTTTTCTAGCCTGCTTGGGCGCGGACAGAACCCTAATTCTGGCAATTTGCAACAAACCCTCAATGATTTTGCGACCACCACTGGCTTACGTGTGATAGCCATCAATATGACCAGCCAAGTGGTGTTATACGATACCAATGCCTATTTTGCCATTGGCACACCGATTCGCATTGAAATGGATAACACACAAGACGATAATCCCAGATATATCGCTATGGCAGACCCTATCTATGGGTCATTTTCGCAAGAGGGCGTCCAATGGGTGTTTGCAGGGGCAACCCGCCCATTTAGCAACCAGCAATTTGGGTTTATTGTGGCAGATGTGCGCCCCACCCAAACCCTACAAGACACATTGGTCAATTTTGGGGATGATTTGTTTTTGCCGTTGGTACAAGCCGCCCTCATTGGTCTGGGAATTGCGCTCATCTCTTCGGCGGTCATCAGCCAGACTATCGCCCGTCCACTGCAAGCCCTCAGCCGTGCCGCCACCGATATTGCCCAAGGCGATTTGCATACGCCTGTCATCATTACAGGTCCCACAGAGGTACAAGCCCTTGCGGTGGCATTTAATGATATGAATACCCAAGTGAGCCAAGCACAACAATCGCAACGCGACTTTTTGGCAAATGTGTCGCATGACCTCAAAACCCCGCTCACATCCATTCAAGGGTATGCCCAAGCGATTTTGGATGGTGCGGCGCGTGACCCAAAACGTGCCGCTACGATTATTTATGAAGAAGCAGAGCGTCTTAATCGGCTGGTGACACAATTAACCGATTTAGCGCGTGTGGAAGCGGGACGTTTTTCGTTGCATTTTACCCCGATTGATTTGGGGCAAATGGTGACCAGTGTGACACATAGTTTGGCGGTGATGGCAGAGAAGAAAAATATTGTGTTGGATGTAGATGCCCCATCTATGCCCGCCGTTGCCGCCGATGGCGATAGATTGGTGCAGGTGTTGAATAATCTTATCGGTAATGCCATCAAATATACCCAAGAAGGGGGGCATGTGTGGGTCAAAGCCCGTGCGCTAGAAGGTGGGGTTGAGGTGAGCATTGCAGATAACGGTCAGGGTATTGCAGAAAAAGATTTGTCCCGCATTTTTGAGCGATTTTATCAGGTAGACAAAGCCCGTGGACCCTCACGGGGGACGGGCTTGGGCTTGGCAATTGTCAAAGAGATTATTCAGGCGCATGGTGGCAAAATAGAGGTGCAGAGTGTAGAAGGGCGTGGCTCACGATTTTCGTTATGGATGCCATCGCCAACCGCGCCAACGGTTTTGCGCCAACGCTTATTATAGACAGGTACGAATGTATGTGCTATTCTATAAACATAGGTCATCTGTTCATAGATTCATGAGGAAAATAGTCCATGCCCATACTTTCATATCCCCAATTGGGTGGCGTTCATCCAGAGACCGCCACCATCACCAACATATTGGCATCCCAAGACATCAAAAATCCGTATACAAATACCCCACTTTCAGAGGCGATGGTGATGGGAATCGGTGGCGGGTTGGGGATTGGCTACCTGTTATTCGAGTTCACTAGTGTGCAACCGCCGATCGTGAGTGTGGTGATTGGTTTTAGCAATCGGTGGAATTACACAATGGATTATATGAATAATCTATTTGCCCGCTTGGGCATGACTATCAGCTATTCAGAAGCGACCAGCCCTAAAAAAGCATGGAAAAATCTCCATGACCAATTCGATGCGGGTCAACCTGCTTTTGCATGGATAGATTTGGCATTTATGCCTTATGCCCATAAACCTGTTGATAAACAAGGGCAGTTATCGCATTGGGTGACGATTTTTGGGTATGAAGATGATTTTTATTGGGTGGATGATAAGGCACTACGCCCGTTCAAAGTGGCTAAAGCCGATTTAGAAGCCTCTCGTGGGCGTATTTCGTCATATAAAAACCGTCTGCTCAAAATAGACTCTTTTCCGACTGCCATAGACCTTCCTCTAGCAATTTTGGCGGGGATTGCCGACCATATCGAACATCTCAGCAAAGATTCAGAGACATTTTCGCTCCCCGTCCTAAAAAAATGGGCAAAGACGATAACACATCCCAAAGACAAAAAATCGTGGCGGGTGGTGTATGGCAGAAATGGGCGTGCGGGGTTATATGATACCCTATGGGGGATGTATGAGTATATTATGCAAACCAAAGGCGGATTGCGTAGCCTGTATGCCGACTTTTTGGCAGAAGCGGGACCGATTATCGGAAAAAATTTCACCCCAGCTATTGCCCAATATCGCAAATTAGCCGACCACTGGCTCGATTTTGCAGATATTCTCTTGCCAGATACCTTTGAAGATTTTAGCCTGACCAAAGACCTCATCCAAGAAAAAAATGCCCACTTTTTAGAAATGGGTGGCGATGCCGATATTGTGCCTTATGTCGCGCAACTCACTGCGCTAGATGCCCAACATAATGCTCATTTTCCGCTATTGGATGATGAAGTGGATGCGCTTTTTGAGGCGATGCGTGCTAAACTACTGGTGATATACGAGGCAGAGACAACTGCATTGGATACCCTCAAAGAAATTATGTCGTAAGCTAGACGGCGGATATGCCATTGTGATAAGGGGATAATTGATGTCAGCATTAGCACCAAAAATTTGCCCACAATGTGAAGCACAAGACACATTTGCGATTTATCAGGATAAGATGTCGTGTCGGCGGTGTGGATATGTCATCAAGCGCGATGAAGGGGGTCGTCAACCATCCTCTCCTGTCACCGATAAACCATCGCTCAAACACGCCCTATCTGCCATGTTTGGCGATAAAATGCTTTCTGGGGATGATGTTGAGTCTACATCCGAAATTTTCCCTACAGAGACCTTGCCCCCGCGCAAAATCCAAGCTCGTTATGGCATTAGCTATGCGGGACAATTGCCACCCTATGCGCGGGCGGCGTTTAATAGCGGACAATCTTTTATTGAGCGCAATTTATACCCAGAGGCAAAAGACGCATTTTTGCGTGCTGTGAATATTCAGCCCGATTTTTTTGAGTGTTATTATTGGCTGGCGCTCCTATCTAACAATCCCACCGAAAAACGCGATTATCTCACCAAAGTGATTGCCTACATGCCCAATCATGGTGAGGCACGGCGTGAACTGATGTTGCTCGATGGTACACTCACACAGGCGCAGGCAGATGCGCTGGTAAATCCCTATTTAGAGCCAGAAAAACGCCATGCGGGTGGCGCTGTGAATGTGACGACCAAAAACATCCGCTGTCCAAATTGTGGGTCAGAACGTATGACGGTGGATGATGTGACAGGGTTGCCCTATTGCGATTCGTGCGGGTATATCGAAGATAAACCGCGCCCTGCCACAGGTGGGGCAGGTGGTGGCTCATTATTTGCGGCGTTATTGCATCGGCGGGTGCAATCGGTGGTGTGGCAGGTTGGGGAACGGCTGTTATTGTGCAATAGCTGTGGCGCAGACCGCACAATTCCCAGCGAAAAATTGAGCGACTATTGCCCCTATTGCGGGTCTAAGCATGTGGTCATACACGATGCGTTGGGTAGTTTTAGCCAACCAGATAGGCTCATTCCGTTTACGGTCACACGGGCGCAGGCGGGGGAACGCATCAAATCGCAACTGAATTCACGGCTGGCAAAAATGCGCCGTTGGGTAGATAACAACACCGTTGAACGTGCCACGCTAGAAGGTCATTTTTTGCCCTATTGGGTGTTTGATACCACCATACAAGTGCGCCGTAGTGTGATTTATACCGAAGTAGAGCAAGACGATAGAGGTCATTATAGTAGTCGGCGTAGCCAACACTATGAGACCGAAGAATTTACAGAATTAATGGATGGTGTTTTGGTATGTGCGGTAAAATCACCGACCAAATCGCTCACTGACCGTTTGGGACATTATATTGTGAATAAGGCGGTGGATTATACACCTGACCTCATCACCAAAACACCCACCCAGATTTATAGCATTGATTTTGACCATGCGTCATTGGATGCCCGTGCAATCGTCAGTCGTACCATGCGCGAAAAATATGATGTGCTGTTATCGGGCAATGGGCGTGTGCAAAGTGTGAGTGCCTCTGCCACCGATATGAGTTTTCAGCTTGTTCTGATGCCTGTTTGGATTGCCACACTATATGAAGAAGATGGTGATGTGCGTTCTGCTTTGGTGAATGGTCAAACAGGGGTGGTGATCTTTGGCAAATCGCAAAAACCGCCACGCTAGGGGTTATTTGTGGCGATAAGTGATTGCCATTTTTCTAAATGAACCGATTTTATGCCACCAGAAGCAAATTCTGTTTGAAGAATTGCTGTGTAATTATCCAAAAAAGTTGTAACATCGGGGAGCAAACGCAAATAATATTTGAGTGTGGGTATGACTCCATTCACAATTATCTCACACCCATGCTCAGATAATATTTTTAAGCAAAATGATTGAATTTCTTCAGGTTGCTCCGTGTTGGGCGATTTTGTTGTGAGAAGATAATAACGTTCAATTGTTAGATTTCTTATTTTTTCAAAAGCAATTTGCACCATCCCTAAATCAATGGATTTCCCATGTTTAATTTCGAGTGCCTCAAAAAAATTACCTTCCTTATCTATGATTTCAATATCACCAATACTTCTCGATTTTGTGTCGGCAGTGGTTTGGCTTTTGAGTGGCAGAAGTTGTTTATCTTTATAACGCGGTAATGCCATGAGTATTTGATAGGTAGAATAGAGCGCCAAAACGGGTAATCGTGATGCGCCACTTGTCTTATATTGGTGGTTAAGATGGGTTTCCAATAGGGCTAGGACGGATTGTACCGTTATGCGAGACGTTTGTAAGGATATAATTTCAAAATGACTTTCTTGAAGGGTTTTTAATCCAAATAACAATGCTATAAGATAATCTTGTGGATTGGCAGAATTTTCTTGTATATCATTGATAATCTCTAAAAAGGCTGTTTTAACTGATATATTCCTAATTTTCCCACCAAAATCTTTTGTAAATGGATAGGGTTGCTCAATAGAACGGGTTAGCCAACCCGATTCTGCCATAGCAAATCGCGGGAAGTAATCTCGTAAAAAAGGTGTAATATGCTTGGTATCATAACCGCGCCCAGAGTATCCATCACTAAATTCTTTCTTATGTAAACGAATATCCTGTGATGGTGTTTCTATTTTTTTGACTAAGGATGTGATTAGAACTGTAAGTATCCCTTTATGAGATTCTGCATTGGCTAAAATGGTTTCTACACATGCCATTTGCCAATTTTCTAATGAGGGTTGATTTTTGGATGTGTGATAAAGTGATTTGAGAATCTCATAGCCATTAGTCATTATATACCTTCAAAATTGAGTGGAAGATTCACAACCAAATTATTGATTCGTTCTTCTGCATCTGCACAGTAGGTTGGATTGAGTTCAAAGCCGATATAATCACGTCTAAGCCGTTTGCAGGCTACCCCTGTAGATCCCGACCCCATGAATGGGTCTAATACCACATCACCCGCTTCGGTGAGAAGATGCAAAAATTCTTCGACAATGCTGGTGGGGTAAATGGCGGGGTGTGAATTGCCTTTTAACGATTCCACCGCGGTCTCAATAACATCTCGTTTGAGGGGTTCACCATAAAGCCGAATAATCGTGAATCCATTTTTGTCTAGTTGGATTTGTCGCCCACCTGCTTGTCCACCAAATGGCTCGGAATGAATACCTTTTATTTTCATCCGAAAACTTTCGATTTTGCCTTGTTGGACTTCTTGAATTACTTCATAGAGTGCCTGTTGTGCGTGTGATTTTTGTTCTGTGGACAGATTAGATGTGGCGATGAGTTCAAAATATTTTTTGCCCACATCTTTATGACCATTTTTGACAGGCTTGGGTGCAGATTTTTGTGCCATAAATGCCGTGTGGTTGTAAAAATAATCATCCGATTTGACAAAATGGAAAAATGGCTCTGTGCTATTCACCAATCGCCGTTTGAATTGGCGCGGGGTGGGGTTACGCTTGATCCATGTTATGCTATTTACCAATCGGGCTTGGGGATAGGCTTCTGCAATCGCAATGGCAAACCGATATGGCACAAGTAACAGATTGCTGTTTTCGTATTTATCACCCAAATTGAAGATAATACTGCCTGTGGGTTTAATCACACGCAAACATTCCCCAAAAAGTGTGACCAATTTTTGGATGTATGCCTCTAGCGAGGCTTCATTGCCAATGCCACCGCCGTAATCCCGTTGTTGGAAATAGGGTGGTGAAGTAATCACCAACTGGATACTCGCATCTGGCAATTTTTTGATGAGGTCGAAGCAATCGCCGCATAAAATTTGATTGAGTGGAAGCATTATCATCTCTTATTCATCCCAACAACGCCGATACATCTATCTCTGCGCCTTTTAGGACGGGTGAGGTAAATTTTCCGCCCAAAACATAGCCACCCTGACGGCTTAGGGCATCGTCTTTGCGGATATACACTTCTATCAATTGTTCTTGGGGGTCTACTATCCAATATTTACCCACACCATGCGCCTCATAAATATCAAATTTTGCGATACGGTCTTGGCGATGGGTGCTAGGGGATAAAATTTCTACCACCAAATCGGGCGCACCGACTAACCGCTTATTGGTGATGGCACATTGTGTATTCTCTGGTGATACCCATAAAATAGCGGGCTGTACCAAATCATCGCCTAATAAGAGGTCTAATGGGGCGGTATATAAGCCCTTTTTAGTTGTTATGGGTAATAAGTAAGCAAGCATAGACATTAGAATTTCTTGGTGGCGCGGTGTTGGTGCTGGCATATTCCCCTCTTGCCCATCGTAGACGTATAAAATCCCGCCGATTAATTCCATGTGGATATTGGTTTCTGGCAGTTGGAGATATTCCTCAATGGTCATTTTTGTGCCATGACGAAAAATCTCTTGAATCGAATTGGGTATAGTCTCACTCATCAAAAAATCCTCATAACAATTTTGGCTGTTTGCTGGATGTATCGGTCATAAGACGTGGGGTTTGCGCCTTTTTTGTCCGTGCCTCATCCAAAATTTCTTGGGCACTCTGTTTGCTCCCCTCACCCGTTGCGCCGAGCATCTCTGCGAGTTCACGCACGCGGGCGGCATCATCATCTAATGCCAACACTTCGGTGGCGGTGCGGTCTTTGACCACTTTTTTACGGACATGAAAATGCTTATCGGCATACCCCGCCAATTGGGGCAGGTGGGTGACGACCAACACCTGATGTCCATTGGTGAGTTCCCACAATTTTTCACCAACGACACTGCCCACACGCCCACCAATGCCTTGGTCTACTTCATCAAAAATGAGGGTATGGGTATGGTCTGCTTGGGTGAGTACCCGTTTGAGCGATAGCATAATCCGCGCCGCCTCACCGCCAGAGGCAACTTTTGCCAGTGGGCGCAATGGCTCACCAGGGTTGGCACTCATCATAAATTCTACATGGTCTATGCCGGTATAATCGAATTTATAGCGTTTATCTCCCACAAAGCACCCATCTGGCGATTCGGTGTGTTCTAGGCGCACCTCAAACTGGGTGCGTTCCATGCGTAGGTCTTTGAGTTCTGTCACAACCCGTTTGCTGAGTTGCTCACCGATACTTTTACGTACCTTGCTAATATCGGCGCTGATAGCCCCAATCTGCATGAGCATTTCCGTCTCTTTGGCGCGTAATTCTGTGAGGCGCTCCTCGCTATTTTCAATTGCATCGAGGTCTTTACGGGCTTTTTCGCCATAAGCGAGGATGGCAGAAATCGAAGCGCCATATTTACGGCGTAAACTGGCAATGAGTTCTAACCGTTCTTCAATCTCATTCAGGCGTTCTGGGTCATATTCGATATTTTCGGCATAATCGGTAATTTCTCCCGCGAGGTCTTGTGCCAACTCACTCAGATTTTCCGCTTGGGTGGCTAATTCGCTGAGGGCGGGGTCTAATGCCGCTAATTTTTCGATTAATACCGAAATACGCGCCAGCGCATCCACCGCCGAAATTTGCATCCGTGCATCGTCTGTGCCATTGAGCAATACGCCCGCCTCTGCCGATAATTTGGCGAGCTGTTCGCTATTGGCAAAGCGATTGCGCTCTTTTTTGAGGTCTTCATCCTCAGTGGGCAAAAGTTCCGCCGCATCTATTTCTTCGACCGCATGGCGCAACATCTCGGCACGGCGTTGGACAGCGGCTTCATCTTCTAGCAAGCCATGAATTTCGCGCCGAGTTTCGGTGAGGTGGGTGGTAACAGTACGGAGTGCCTCGCGCATTTCCATTAAATCGGCGTAGCGGTCAAGCAAATCTAGATGATGGGGTGGATTAAACAGCGTGAGATGCTCACTTTGCCCATGAATATCCACCAATAAATCGCCCAGAGAACGCAAAACCTCTTGGCTGATGGCGATGCCATTCACCCGTGCGGTAGAACGCCCATTAGAGCGTAATTCGCGCACCAATGTGACAAATTGCGGGTCTGCTTCATCGGATAATTCTTCACGCTTGAGTAATTCCACCAAATTGAGCTTGGAGGGCATTTCTAGCGAAAATACCCCCTCTATGGTGGCTTTGTCTGCGCCTGCCCGCACCATAGAAACATCCGCTTTGCCACCGAGAATGAGTTCTACGGCATCTACGATGATGGATTTACCCGCGCCTGTTTCTCCAGTAATGACATTTAGCCCTTTATCAAATTCGAGTTCAAGGGTTTCGATAATTGCGAAATTGCGGATGCGTAATTCTTCTAACATGGCTATGATTTCATCCGTGCATAAACAGCCGCGGCTGTGACTCCGACAAAGACGAGCAACCCCAATGAAAATGTGTTGGATAGGATAAAATTTCCCAATGGCATATATAACTCGGCGGGTATCATCAGGCGTTCTGCCATTTCATCTATATTGACATTGGCTTCTTCTGCCATACGGATAATTGCGCCAAAACGGTCATTGTAGGCGAAATAACTATGTATCGCCCCGCCCAAAAATCCACCAATCACAACGCCTGCGATGCAAACTTCGCCTGTATAGCGCCCACGTCTGCGGGCTGTGACACGTAAACTGGCTTCTGATACAATGCCTGCCCATATAATGCCAAGAAAAAATGACAAAATGAATACATTGCCCAATCCGACAATCACACCACCAATGGCGGTGATACCCACGCCTATGGCAAATGTCATAATTAAGTCGGTGTTATTGGCGCTAAAAAATTTATCTTCCACTTGGCGCACACATTCCCGACACCGATATCCCACAGGGGTATTCACGGCACATTGAGCGCACATATAGCGGTCACATTTGTTACACCGCAATTCTGTTTCGCGGTCTGTATGCACAGCACAATAATGAATATCATCCGGTGTAATGTCTGTCATGACTTTTTTTACCCCTCTAAATCTTTCTCTTGTTCAGAGCGTCCAATACGTGGTTCTAAACGGTCTAATAACGCCCGATAAAAATAATTGCGTCCTCGCAAACGGACAAACTGCGAGGCATTTTCGCTCACTTGCACATGAATCTTATCATCCGATTCCAAATGGCACAAAATTTGTCCATCCAGCGAGATGAGCATATTATGGTCGTTGATAGCGGTTGGATGCACTTCCACCCGCGCCCCATCTGCCAGCACAATCGGGCGTTCCATGCTGAGATGTGGTGCAGACGGCATAATGAGGATATTTTTGAGTTCTGGTGGCAATATGGGACCGCCCAATGCCAACGCATAAGCCGTTGACCCTGTGGCGGTAGCAATCACCAACGCATCGGCATGATAGGTGGTGAGCCAATCGTTATCTACATACGTTTTGAGGCGAATCATGCGCCCCACTGTACTCCCGCTAATGACCACATCGTTGAGGGCATCACTTTCTGCGATGAGTTGGTCATCCCGAAAAACTTGAGCGCGAATCATGGCGCGGGTTTCTATCCAATAATCCCCTTTCAACACGGTTTCGAGATGATTTTGCCACTGGGTATAATCGGTTATCTCGGTCAAAAAACCGAGTTGCCCCATATTAATCCCCAAAATAGGGACACCATGCTCCGCACAAACCCGTGCAGAACGCAACATCGCCCCATCACCACCGATGGCGATGACCAAATCGGCGCGCGGAATATCGTTTATCACATCTTCTGGTTTCCAAGACGTATAGCCCCACGTTTCGATTCCCCGCCCCAAAATGGCGGTTTGCAGTTGCTCCGCAATGGGGTAGGTTTGGGGGCGGAGGGGATGAGCTAATACGCCAATACAGCGTAATGGAGTTGCCATGTGCATACCTTTTTTCTCTACTCACACTTGATTTAGTTTAACACGCATCATGCACCGTGACACATTTATAGGATAGCACGATTGTTCGTAAAAGGAAAGTGAAAAGATATTAAAAGTTTTATCTGAGTATCATTTCCCAAAGGTCTTTTGCTTGCAAATATGCTTTATCAACTTTATCTAAACTATCACGTATTTTTTTACAGTGAGCGGGCGCTATTTCTGTTGTCATAAAATCTTTCCAACATTGGGGGTAATATTGTCGCATTATGAACAGAAAAAAAGAAATTGGCTGGAGGATATGTTCTGTTGCTATCCGAACCTCATTTTGATAACCAAAGTGAAGATGTGATAAAGGATGAACACCCTGTTTATATCCATTCAAATCATAGTCATATCTAACTGGAATGAAGGTATCTTTTACGGGCGAATCAGATAATGCTAATTCATAGTCCGACCTAAAAGTATCGCCTGCATCATCAATAGATAATTCATTTTCGCCGAGAAAATCTTCATATGAAGAGATATTTAGAGGGCAGTCAATAAATCTATATGATATTGAGATTGACTGCTCTTTTGCTTTTTTTATTTCCTGAAATTCAAAAGTAATTAATGAATAATCTATAAGACAAAAATTAAATATTCTTTCTTGATAACTTTTCTTCCAATTGTCATAGTATGAAAGTCGTTTGAATAGAGATGCTTTACTTTGAGAAAAATTAGGAAATTTTTCTCTCTCTTTGAGAAGATTATAATCTCTCAATAATCTTTCGATGTCATTTAGTTGTGGCTCTAAAAGGGAGTGTCTCATAAAGAAATTTACTCACGGCTCTTTGGTATAGCTCTTTGTGCCATATGTCGCTTAATTTCTTCCACACCAAATTTTTCTATAACTCTATCAATATCTTTAGCTTTTTCTTGTTTTTCTATTGCTGAACTTTCTAAATCACGTTTCATAATCTTTAGTTCTTCTTCACTTGGATAGTTAAACACTAAGTTAGGAAAATGATGTAAAGCTAAGTCAATTTCTTTTTTGCATAATTCTGCAAGTTCACCAATCCCAGTTAGGCGAATCCATCCTTTTGCGCGAGTCATGGCTGTAAATATTAAATTTCTCTCACGAACTCCAGGACTGATAAATAGTGCATCTATTCCTATGACATATACCATATATGCTTCATTTCCTTTTGCTTTGTGAACTGAGGAAAGTGTTACATATCCATCATTTTGGAAATTTTTTAAGCCTATGCCATCTTCGAGTATGTTATTTGTTTTAATATCCATCTCTTGTAACATTTCTGATATTGCTATTAGATAATTTTTAGCATTTCTATCATCAGCAACTACTACAGAAATATCTTCTGGTAGTAAACCTTCGTCAATATCTTTTTTGATGTTTTCAGAAACCCATGTTATTTCATCTATAAACTCATTAAATACCTCTGTTTTCACTATATCATTTGGTTTTTGCAAACTTGAGACTGTATTCAATGAATTTTCAACTGGGCGTTCAATAATTGTCTCAGATCCTTCTTTAAATTTGTTGTTTTGTAGGGTTGAATATTTTATTACAGAATATCCTAAGTCCTCCCAGTGATCTTTATTTTCTAACATCTGTACCATTTTTTGACCGTAAATCCCAAAGCCAAGTGCATGAGCACAAACAAGAATTTCTCTTGGATTTCTATAACATTTATACAGAACCGTATCTTCAAAGGGTATACCCGGTGCAAATTCTTTAGGATCAGGTACTTTTGTTTGAAATATTGTTTGTAGTTCATCATAAGCAAATGTTATTGAGTTATTATGAGCTAATCGAGTACATAATTCCAGAAATGAAGCGGGAAAGTCTTGAGCCTCATCAACGAAAACGTAATCATAAATAGGTTGTATATTTCGTTCTTTTAAAAGTTGTTTGCAAACATACTCAAATGGTTGAGATGATTTTTTTCTTGCTTCAGTAAATGTTAATGGTTGATACCTAAACCGTACACAGGTGTTATAATAAACGCCATCTAAAGTAGCCCCACCCCAAGCATGTGAAATATGAATATAATTCCAATCTGGATCTTTATCATCAAATTGTCGATAGAATCTTGTAATAATTCGTTGAATATGCTGATACAAACTCTTTGTCCAGAATGTGAATAATATATGAGATGTTGGTTGCCTTAGATGTAATATGGCGACTTTTAATGCTAAAATAATTGTCTTTCCCGAACCAGCTAACCCTCTTATGCGCTCAATTCCTGTTGAGGTTGACATATAAAGTATTTTTTGTTTTTCATCAAAACTTGCTATTTCACGCTCAAGCGATTGAACTATATTACCTTTTGCTTTTGGATCACTATTTGTGATTTCTCGTATTTTAGGACGAATAAGACCTTTTGAACCTTCAATTGTTGAAGTTAACTCAACAAAAACATTTTCGTTAAGAGGTTCTTCAACCTCTATTTCTTTGATAAAAGATCTCAGTTGGGTTTCGTTAACAAATATATTTGTTTCACCAATTGTGCTATCTGAACTATTTTCCATAAGCGGGGCAAATATTACTGTTTCTACATCAAAGAGTAATGCCATTTTGGATTTTTTTAGATTCGGATTTTTAATTAACTTCGCTAATATCTGACCAGTAATATTATTGATATCCCTCTCAATAGTAATCAACTCTTTATGGTCTTTAACCTCATTGCTTGTCCCAACAATAATAACACCATGATATTTTGAAACTACCATTATTTGAACAATAACAGTATTATCATCATAATCTTTATAAAGTGGAAAATTATAATAAACATTCGCTTCACTAAGATTAAGTTCTCCTTGATTACTCTCTAAAAATGATATTAACTGTAAAACAGCGAAGTCATTTTCATATTGTCTTTTTGATGTGTTAATTTGCATTGAACTACCCTTTTGTTAAGCGATGAAAAAATTATATCATATAAAGCCGAAAACTACTGATTTAACTGTGCCAAAATTGCATCTTGTGCCTCATATTGCGGGTCAAATTGGGTAGGAAGTGGGTCTAATGGGTTGGCAATATCCCATGCGATGGTACGGGCGACACCCTCATCAAACGGCACATCGTACACAAAATCTAATTCACGCTCAATACGCTCCGATGAAACCTGCAACGACTGTGCTACATTGCTAAAGCGCATGGATTCTGGCAATTGGTCGCTAGGCAATATGATAAAGCGTCCATCCCAATTGAGGATATTTTTCACCTTATGCGCCATGCTTAGGCTATCAAAAATGCCATCTGCCACATTATATACCCGTCCACTGGCGCGGTCATCTATACAAGCGAGTGCCATCGCTTTGGCGACATTTTCTACATAGCCATAAGTAGAACGCCACTGAGCATAGGTTTCATCCATGACAATCGTTTTTCTGCCCGATTGCATCTGGTTGACAAAATTATACAACCGATGTTGCTTATCGCGCTCCCCAATCACCATTGGCAGACGTAATACTGTGCCGGTGATGTCTGGCGAATTGAGGACGAGTTGCTCACAGGGGATTTTGTCATAATTATAATAAACATGCTCTGGCTGATTTTTAAAATTTTTCCGATAGGGATATAAACTGCTCCGCAATGGCGAATCTTCTGTGATGATATCCGTCTCGATGGGCGAGTCTTCATTACCGAGTAGCCGACCAAAATCCCGATACACATCCATGCTACTGGTCATGACCACGCGCTTGACCATCCCCCGAAAGGTGTTTAGCAGTTGCTCGGTTTGGGTGGTATTGGTTATCACGTTATGCAACACTATATCGGGCGCAAATTGGGCAAAGTCGGCATGATAATCGGATAGCTGGTTCATATCGCCCAAAATGCGGGTGACACCATCGGGCAGGGGGGTATCGCTTTGTCCACGATGAAAAACACCGACAATATGCCCCATTTGATGGAGGGTGTTAACTAATGCCAATCCAATGAAGTGTGTACCACCAATGACTAAAATTCGCATGTATTTTTCCTTTTGTGGTTTATCGGATTACCCATTTGAAACTATTTGAATAACTATAAACCAGATTAGGGGTTGGCGCAAATGAGATGAATCAAAAAAGAGATGGCACAATGGCACATCTCTTTTTTGATAGGTTGTTATGGGATAGAAAATTATCCGTTGAGGGTGGTAGGTTCTACACGCACACCCGGACTCATGGTGGATGTCACCACGACACGGCGTACATAAATACCCTTCATGTTACTTGGTTGTTGTGCAAGCACCGCAGAAGCCACTGCTTGGGCATTTTCGATGAGTTTTTGCACATCAAAGCTGGCTTTTCCGAGTGGAATGTGCAGATTGCCTGTTTTGTCGTTGCGGAATTCCACACGACCTGCCTTGAGTTCATCAATGGCACGGGCTAAATCTTCTGGTTGAACCACGCTTCCCGCTTTGGGGTTTGGCATAAGCCCACGAGGACCAAGCACACGCGCGACCGCACCGACCTTCTTCATCATCGAAGGCACAGCGAGAACCGCATCAAATTCTAAAAAGCCCTCTTTTTGGATTTTTTGAATCATTTCATCATCACCAACGAGGTCTGCTCCACCAGCTTCAGCGAGGCGGGCATCTTCAGCTTCGGCAAAGACCAAGACACGCACTTTTTTACCCAAACCATGTGGGAGTAAAACGGTGCTACGGACTTGTTGGTCACTATGGCGGGGGTCAATCCCTAAGCGGAAGTGAATTTCGAGTGTTTCGTCAAATTTGGCGGTTGCCATCACTTTGACGAGTGTGACCGCTTCTGCCAATGGGTAGTTTTGGTCACGAGAGAATTTCTTCTCTGCTTCTTGATAACGTTTTCCAGATGACATACGTATCTCCTGTGGTCATCGGGCGTAATGAGCGCCCTCCCACGACTAAAAAGAACTAATCCTTAACAGTGATTCCCATTTGGCGGGCAGTACCCTCAATTTGGAGCATGGCGGCATCAATGTCGAGGGCGTTCATATCCTCGCGTTTGATGTCGGCAATTTCGCGCACTTGTTTGCGGGTAATTGAGCCAATGATTTGGGTATTGGGGGTCGCAGACCCTTTGTCGACACCTGCCGCCTTCTTAATGAGGAAAGAGGTGGGTGGGCTTTTCAAGATGAACTTGAACGAGCCATCAGTAAAAACAGTGATTTCTGCAGGGATAATTTCCCCAATGCGGTTGCTGGTGCGGGCGTTGTATTCTTTCACAAATGCCATAATATTGATGTTGTGTTGTGCCAACGCCGGACCGACGGGGGGGGCGGGATTGGCTTTGCCAGCATTGAGCTGGAGGGTGACAATCGCTTTAACTTTCTTTGCCATCTAAATCCTCTTCTGGCTATAATTGCATTAATGACTGCGGTGGGTAAATTTACCCTAAAACTGCAAGAATCGCTATAGCCAATCGCACGATTTTTGCTTATACCTTCTCAACTTCTAAGAAATCTAGCTCCACAGGGGTTTCTCTGCCAAAGAAATTGACCATGACGCGGACTTTTGACTTGTCTACATCAATATCAGAGACCTCTCCAATGAAGTCATTAAACGGACCGTCCACAATACGGACGCGCTGTCCAACCTTAAAATTGACCTTAATTTTGGGCGCTTCGTCGGACATACGCGACATAATTTGGTCAACTTCTTCTTTGCGGAGTGGGGTAGGGTCGTTGCCCATGCCCACAAATCCGGTGACACCCGGTGTATTGCGTACCACATACCACGAATCTTCATCCATTTTCATTTGGACGAGGATATACCCCGGAAAAATCCGCCGTTTGATGGTGCGCCGTTTGCCATCTTTGATTTCGATTTCTTCCTCTTCGGGGACAATCACATCAAAGATACTACCAGTCATGCCCATTGTATCAATACGTTGCTCAATGGCATAGCGAACTTTTTCTTCGTATCCAGAGTAGCAATGCACCACATACCAATATTTTTGTGCCTCAAGGTCGCCCAGAGGGGCATCATCTAAAATTGGCGGGGCATCATCATCCATTGAAATATCAACGGGTTCTGGGTCATGATTTTTTTTCGATTTTTCTTTCTTTTCTGGCATGGGTGTTGAGCCTTTATTCAATCTCTAATAGGGTGATGTATCGCGGTTTTTGAACAGACGACCTGCCGCAAAATAAAGCACACCGACACCAATGAAAAAGCCTAAGAACACGATATTATTACTAAAGCCCTGTATGAACAATTCGTTAAAGAAAAACGACATTGTACCTAGTACCACTGCCGCAAATAAGGTGACAATCAACACAATGCGGGCAAGGCGGATGAGTTCCTCGCGGGTGGGCCACACCACTTTTTCGAGTTCTTCTTTAACACCACGTAGGTAGTTACGAATCCCTCTAAAGAAGCGCACAACAAAATTGCCCCGTTCTTCGGTGGCTTCTTGGCGACTGCGCTTGCCAGGGGTAGCACGACCTTTACGCTCGGTATGACTACTACCACTTTCATCATCATCATCATCGAGTTCTTCTTCAAATTCCTCGACTTCTTCTAACATTTCTTCTTCTGTAACATTACCGCGTTTGCGTGCCTCTTGTGCCATGAGAACGATGTCTCCTTCAATCACTTATTTTCATTATCAATAAACAGATATATGCCTATTGTACACTGTATAAGATAACTAAAACACCGCCAAATTGACGGTGTTTTAGGGTTTTTGCAGGGGTGGCAAGACTTGAACTCGCAACCAATAGATTTGGACTCTACTACTCTGCCAATTGAGCTACACCCCTATATCCTACAAGCATACCACAAATGGCAACGGAGCGCCATAACCTATTTTGTTTCTTTATATACCACATGACGGCGCACGAATGGGTCGTATTTCTTCAACTCCAAGCGGGCGGGGTCATTACGGCGGTTTTTGTAGGTGATATAGATATGACCGCTTTCAGAACTACGCATTTTAATAACGAGGCGATTGCCTTTTTTTGCCATGTGACCACTTACTCCTCAAAAAAACCATGTGATTTGGTAATGACAAAAGCCTATGATGGGGATTGAACCCATGACCTCTTTCTTACCAAGAAAGCGCTCTACCACTGAGCTACATAGGCAACTTGTTTGGAACTGTGGGCCAGGTAGGACTCGAACCTACGAAGCGTTACCGCAAATAATTTACAGTCATTCCCCTTTGCCGCTCGGGACACTGACCCATATAGGTTGTTAACATTTGTAACTTGGGACATTTAGCCCCCAATGAGACTCGAACTCATAACCACATTATTACAAGTAATGTACTCTGCCAATTGAGCTATGGAGGCATTTTAACAAGTTACAAAGTGTGATTCATTATGCGGAAATTATAGCATTATGTCGCCACAATTTTCAAGCCTCATATTTGCTTCCAAAATGGTGTTGGTTAGCGAGGGGAATTATAACTAGCTTCTTTTGCTTATGTCAATGCTCTATAATTGCCTCTTTTGATATAGACGAGTCCAAAAAGATCATGCTACTAACCATAAGCACAGAAGACCATGAACCTGCAACCGATTTAAGCTATTTGCTCCACAAGAATCCCGCCCGTTTTCAGACTTTTGAGTTAAGTTTTGGGCAGGCGCATGTCTTTTATCCAAAAGCCACCGATACAGAGTGTACCGCCGCCCTGCTGTTGGATATTAACCCTGTGGCGTTAGTACGGCGTGGGTCAGATAATCACTTTGCCCTGCGCCAATATGTCAATGACCGCCCATACGCCACCACATCGCTGATGAGTGTGGCGATTGCCAAAGTGTATGGCTCTGCGCTCAAAGGAAAAAGCACCGACCGCCCCGATATGGTCAATTATCCCCTGTCACTCACGATTCAATTGACCGCCTTGCCGTGTCCGCATGGCGAAGGCTTATTATACGATTTATTCATGCCATTGGGGTATGAACTGACTGTTGAACCATACCCATTAGATGAACAATTTCCGTCTTGGGGCGATGGGCATTATGTCACGCTCACTATGGCAAATACCGCGCCTCTCAAAGATATTCTGGCGCATTTATATGTCCTCATCCCTGTTTTGGACGATGAAAAACATTATTATGTGAGTCATGATGAAATTGAAAAATTATTGCGCTATGGCGAATCATGAATGTGTATTTGGGCTTTTGGCACTAGAAAGTGAGCCGATAGACCCGCGCTTGTGATAAGGATGTCCAAAATTGCTGTCAATGCTAACGCATTTATTTATATTCGCTATAATTCATGCAAAGCATAGATAAAGGTGAATCATGATGGTTCAGCTATATATTGAAATCACAGAAAATCAGCTTAATCACTTACAAAAATTAGCACATGAATATGGGTATGATTCAGTAAAAGCCTATATGATGAGGGTGGTAGAAGAATTAGAACCTGAGCCGACCAGAGATGAAATCTTAGACGATATTTGTGAATCTCTGCTGGCAATTAAATGTGGTGAGCCGATGATGACAATTGAAGAAATGTGGGCAGAAGTAGAAAAAGATGATGATGAATAAACAATTTTTTGTGTATGGGATACTCGTGATGCTCTTCGTGGGATGCACAGGGCGCGGACAAACCCCTGCCGATTTGCCCACGCGGATTCCGTCTGTGGATGCGCTTGCCACTGCCGATATGCAAACACGCAATGCGCCCCCTGTGCCATTTAACAACGGGGTGACCTTTCCGATGATAGACGACAACCTGCCACTGCTCCCCAACTGGCGCTATGATGCCACATTGCGGTTTGTGGGAGTGTTCTCTAACACCTCGCGCTCTGTGGAATTTGAGGCGGGGCTACAGGTGTTTTTTAACCAATTGGGCAACCAACGGCGCACCGTTATATCGGGTGTTGGGGAATTATTTGGTGAGTCTGATGGCGCGGTGCTAGAAGGGGTGCGGTTGGGTCAACGGACATTTATCGTGCGCCAAAATACCTGCCAGACCGATACCCAAGACCCGCTTGCGCCAGTGGTTGCCGATTTGCGGGCGGGTGAATTGCTCGGTGGGGTCACGTTTGCCACACCAGGGGCATCCAAAGGGGTGTTGAATGGCGAAGAAGTATGGCGATTCGACATCACCGCCGACCAGCTCATATTGCCACAGGTGCAATTTGGCGAATTGGGTCGCATTATCGCTATGACAGGCGAATTGTGGGTCGCCCCCAATCGCAATGCGGTAATTCGGTATTATATCAATTTAGATGTGGAAAATGTGGTTATCACCCTATTCGACTCGACATTGCCCCTCACGGGTCAGTTATTTTTGCGCTATGACCTGAATGGCATTGGCGAAAATCCAAATATCACCACACCCACAGGGTGCTAGGGGATTTTTTGATTTTGGGAATGATTGTGCTAGGGCAGACAGAGAGGCTAGTCGCCAAAAATCTGCCCCTTATGAGGTTATATCATAAATTTCTTCAGTTGTTGGCTAAATGATGCGGTGTCTATCGGCTTAGAGAAATACCCCACAAAGCCACTTTTGAGGGCTTCTTCGCGGGTTCTGGATGAATGATATGCCGTCATCGCCACACAGGGCAAATCTGCTGTATCGGGGTTATTACGAATAGTCGTGAGCAGTTGCCACCCGTCTATATCGGGCATAGACAGGTCTATAATCGCCACCCGATAGGCGCTGTGTTGTTCAGAGAGAAATTTTAGGGCTTCGGTGGCATTGCTCGCCACATCCACAGGCATAGCAAGGCTCTGCATGACCACATGCGAGACCACCATTTGACCATCTGGGTCATCTTCTACGATTAAAATACGACTGGCTTCTAACATGGTGTCTGTCCTTCTGTATGGGATGACGAAATTGTCATCCCTAATAGTGTGTGCTTATAACTCGACATTGGGAAATTGACCCTCAAATTGAGGAATATCAATCAGTAGCCTGACCAATTGTGCCATAAAGGTGTTTGGTGTGAGGGGTTTTATCAGATAATTCTGAAAACCCGCCGCAATCGCTTTTTCTCTGTCTCCGCGCATGGCATGGGCAGTTAGGGCGATGACGGGGATATTTTTGAGCGCCACATCTTCTTGAACTTTGGCGATAAATGTCCAGCCATCCATTTGTGGCATCGAAATATCGGATATGATGAAGCGCGGGCGAATCGTTTTTAAGACGGCTAATCCATCTTCACCATTGATAGCCGTATGCACAGTTGCCCCATAAAAACTGAGGATATAGCGTGCCACTTCTAGGCTATCGTCCTCATCATCAATCACCATAATTTCCCAACCAGTCAGCAAGTCATGTGGAATATGCGTCATAATGTTAGCACCCCCGTTATCGCTTGTGTTTCGATGGATTTAATTGGCAGGGTGACTGTGAAGGTGCTTCCTTCACCCAATTCGCTTTCGAGGCGCACCGTTCCACCCATCAACCGCACTAATTTTTGCACGATGGCGAGTCCTAGCCCTGTGCCACCATAACGGCGGGTAGATGAGCCGTCCACTTGCCGAAATTCATCAAAAATATAATCATGGGCATGGGATGGAACACCAATCCCTGTGTCGCTAACGATGATTTGCCAGTTATCGCCCTCGCGTTTGAGGTCGAGCATCACCCGTCCCTGCTCGGTAAATTTGAAGGCGTTGCTCAGGAGATTTTGCCCGATTTTGCTGAGGGCATCGTCATCACCCAATAGGCGAGCTGGTAGGGCAGGGTCTACATTGATAATAAACAGCAGGTCTTTTTGTTCTGCCAATACCCCTAATTGTCTGCGCCATTTGTCTGCCAAATCACTCGGTGAAAAGGGCACATCCACCAAATCCATCCGCCCCGATTCGATGCGTGAAATATCTAAAAAGTCGTTTACTAAATCTATCAGGCGCTTGCTATTGGTCGAAATACGCTCCACCATGCCCTTTGCCTTCATATCCAAATCAACGCCCATGCCCCCCAACATAATTCCCGTAAAACCCTCAATGGCGTTGAGCGGGGTGCGGAGTTCATGGCTCATGGTAGACAAAAATTCAGACTTGAGTCGGTTATTCTCTTGGGCAAGTTCTTTGCCTATAATCGCCTCATCGCGTGCGGTGAGCAATTCTTCTGTGTTTTTATGGAGTGTTGTGGTCATGATATTAAACGCATTGGTCAACACACCGATTTCGTCCATGCGCCGAATAGGGACTTGCACATTCAAATTGCCTGCGGTGACTTGTGTGGCGGCGACTTGTAATTTTTCGATGCGCGAAAAAACGAGCCGTTGCAAGAAATTGATGGTGAATAAAATGGCGGTGATGAATAGCAAAATGAGACCGCCACCTAAGAAGATGAGCGCGTTACCACTGGTCGCATAGGCTTCTTCTTGCTCTACCTCTGTAAACACATACCAATTTGTTCCCGCAATTTGTAGGCTAGAGCCAATGACCTCTTGCCCCAAAAAGTTGAAATAGGCGCTAAAATTGACCCCAGACTGGTTTAATGCGTCCGCTAATTCTTGTCGCCCGCCAATGCTGGTGTTGCGCTCAACAATACTAAAATCGCTATGCGCCAAAATTTGACCGTCACTATCTGCCAAATACGCATTACCTGTCGTACCAAAACGAATCCCCCGCACGACTTCATTGAGAATTTCCATATTGAGCCGAATGGCAATTGCCCCATTTGCCCGATTCAATGGACGGGAAATGATGATATAGGGGGTATTTTGGGACGAAAATTGCAGATTCCCCAAATAACGATTACCAGCTTTGGCGCTCAGAAACCAATTAGATTGTTGGATGGTAAATAAATTACTCAGTACAGGGGCATCGGTAGATGAAATAGCGAGAATATTGGCATCGGAATCGAGGACAATCACTTCTTGGATGGTGGGATATTTGCTGGCGATATTATTCACGATGGATGCAAATTGTTCGCTATCATCCAACTCATTGATGATATCCAAAAATAATGCCGATTGCTCCAGATTATCGCTCACCAAGCGGGCGGCGGTTTGGGCAAAATCGCTCTGACGGCTTTGCCAAAGGGTTTGTTCGGCGTTGAAGATGAACAAATATACGCCTAAACTGATAACAAGCAATATAACCAAAAACCCAATGGCTTGTACTAATGTCACCACACGGCGCAGACTAATGGTTGTCTTTGGTAGGGCAGAAGTTACTTGGGTCATGGATTTGTTCCTTCCACAAAACTTTGCCAAATTTCAGTATAGCGAGTTTCGACTGCCACAGGGAGCGCCAACAATAACGAGGCTTTTTGTAATACATCGTTTGGCGGAAATATGAGCGAGTCGTTTCGCAATTCGTCCGATACCAATTCTGCCACACCTTCATTGGGGCTGGAATAATAATTATATTCTAGGATAGTCGCGGCATTTTCTGGTTGCAACAAAAAGTTCACAAAAACATGGGCAGTATAGCTATTGGGGCTGTTTTTGGGGATGATAAAATTATCGCCCCACAGCAATGTGCCTTCTTCTGGCAAAATATAGTCAAAGGTAAATCCTTCGGCTTGGGCGGCAAAAATATCGCCCACATACCCCATCGCCACAGCACCATCGCCCGTGGTGAGCCATGTCACCATATCGGCACTTGCACCCACAAAGGCTACTACCGATGGGCGTAATGCCATCAACTGGCTACGGGCTTGTGCCAATTGACCAACATCTTCTGTATTTGGGGAATACCCGAGTGCCTTGAGTGCGATACCGACTGTCGTGCGTTTCCCGTTCCATATTACCAATTTGCCAATAAATTCTTCATTCCACAAATCTTCCCACCGGGTGATGGGGGTGGTCACTTTTTCTGGATTTACCACAATACCAAATGTCCCCCAATTATAGGGGATAGAATACTGATTTTGCGGGTCATAGGCAAGGTCGCGGAAATTTGGTGAAATATTGCGGAAATCGGTTAATAGCGTATAATCGAGGGGCATTAGACGGTCTTCTGCGATGGCAACTGCTACATATTCGTTGTTGAGGACGACAACATCATAAATTTCGCTATTTCGCAAATTGGCAATGGCTTCATCTTGTGACTCATAGGTAATCAGTTCGATTTGTATCCCTGTTTCTTCGGTAAATTTATCAAAAATTGCTTGTGGCATATCGTCTTGCCAATTATGCAAGCGGATAGAAGTGGCAAGTGTGTTTGGGGCTGCCGCTTCTGGCTCTGGCGTGTTGGGGGTGCAGGCAATGAGGAGGCAGACCCCCATAGTTAAGATAAAAAACAGAAAAATATGGCGTTTGGGGAAAGGTATCATTAGATTATCTCACTTTTTCATATTAAATGTGCAAGCATGGGAAGATATGCAACATATGAGTTTGGTAAGATTTTAGCAGATATTTGGTATAGATTGCCACATATCTTTTGGGCAGTTTTATAAATGCCCCACGAGGTGCTAATCATCGGCTTCTAAGGCATTGGCAAGGCGCTCATGTAAATCTGGGACATCTAACAGGAGTTTTAATAAATTTTGGATGAATGTTCTTGGTGTGAGGGGTTTGGTGATGTAATTATGAAAACCCGCGGCGATGGCACGCTCACGGTCTTTGAACCCTAATGGAGAACCGAAAACAAATTCATAGGATTATGTCAATAACGCATCATTAAACGTGTTTTCACCCCACCCCCAACCCCCTCCCCAAAAAATTGGAGCGGGGGCTAAAACCTGCCCTAAA
>Ga0163144_10006132_pt1 | contig 26582 bp, 19 predicted proteins | sample OliLak19BULKMAT1_FD_123175 | JGI IMG/M metagenome (GOLD analysis project Ga0163144, IMG submission 123175) | Freshwater microbial mat bacterial communities from Lake Vanda, McMurdo Dry Valleys, Antarctica - Oligotrophic Lake LV.19.BULKMAT1 | ecosystem: Environmental > Aquatic > Freshwater >...
AATCTGCGAAGTCCTCTGATGATGAGCGTATACTTGGGGCTGAACCTGGGATCGCACTTTGATATCGATCGCCGCCAGGGGATGATCCTGGGCGCGGGACTCTCCGAATGGAAAACCAACCATGAGCCGATACCGGTTTGAGTTGGCGACTGCGGCGGACGACGCGGCCCTTCGCGCAGTGATGGCCGCGACGCCGATGGAGGGCAAGATCGCTGTTACGTTCCGCCGCGAGCCAAGCTGGTTCGGCGCGGCCGTCGTGGATGGCACATTTCACCAGACGCTGGCATGTCGCGAACTGGACAGCGGGCAAATTGTAGGACTGGCATGCCGGTCCATTCGCGATGTATTCGTCAATGGAAAGCCGGCGGAGATCGGGTATTTGAGCGGCCTGCGGTTTTTACCCGCGCACCGGAACCTCGGCCTCGTCGCGCGAGGGTTCGCCGCGATGAAGGAATTGCATGGAGACGCACGAACGCCGTATTATCTGACAACGATCGCGGAAGGGAATGAAACCGCGCTCAAGGTGTTGACGTCAGGTCGGGCGCGGCTGCCCGCGTATCACCCCGCTGGCGCATATCATACCGTCGCCATTGCCCTGTCGCGCCGGGAGAAAAGACGTGAGACGGTTGGAGTTCGGCCGGCAAACCAAAGGGATCTTCCCGCCGTGCTTAATTTTCTCAACGCCGAGGGGCCGCGCCGGCAGTTTTTTCCGCGCTTGACGGAGCAGGACTTTCTCTCGGCGGATGGAATCTTGCGCGATCTATTCCTCGACAACCTCTTGCTGGCGGAAAGGGCAGGGCGGTTGGTGGGGACGTTGGCGGGGTGGGATCAGCATGGCTTTCGCCAAAGCGTCGTGCAGGGCTACCGCGGATGGCTACGGGCGGCACGGCCCATTTACAATGCCTGGCAATGGCTGTGTAATCGGCACGGTTTGCCCGCGCCGGGTCTCGCCTTTCGCTACCGCATGGGCGCGTTGCCCGTCGTGGCCAACAACGACGAGGAAGTTTTCGCGGCTTTGCTCAAGGCACTGCGCGACCGGTCGGCGGGCGGGCCTTGGTCCTACCTCCTGGTCGGGCTACATGAGCGCGATCCTTTGCTGCCCGTGGTCTGCCGACTTCAGACTACGTCGTACGTCACGCGCCTGTTCCTCGTATGCTGGAAGGATGGAGAAACCGCGCGGGCCGAAATCGACTCGCGTGTTCCTTATCTTGAGGCCGGCAGTCTTTAATTCATTCGAGGGAGACCGGGATGAGGCTGGCGGGCAAGCTTGTGAATGTGTCGGACGTGACCGCGGCGCGGCGCGACGAGATGTTCACGCTCATGGATGAACATTACGCCAACGTCCGCCGCGAGCTTTTCGAGTCGGACCTAGCCTCGAAACAGTGGGTCATCTGCATCTTCGACCCGGTCTCGGATCGGCTGTGCGGTTTCTCCACGCAAACGCTGCTCGACGCGGAAGTCGAGGGCCGACCCGTCAAGGCACTATTTTCCGGCGACACGATCATTCACCGCGAGCGCTGGGGCGACCATGCCCTCTCGCATGTTTGGGGTCGGCTCGCGCTGTCGATCATCGATGCGCAACCCGGTGAAGAACTCTATTGGTTTCTGATTTCCAAGGGTTACAAAACCTATCGGTTTCTGCCCGTTTTTTTTCATAAATTTTTCCCTCGGCACGACATGCCGACGCCGCCGCGCATGAAGGCCGTGATGGATGCCCTCGCGCTATCCCGCTGGCCGACGGAATATGACGCGCCGACAGGAATCATTCGCGCGACGCCGTCGCAGTATCGCCTGTGCGAGGGCTTGGCCGACGTAACCCCGGAGCGCTTGACCGATCCGCACGTTCGCTTCTTCCAGGCCAAGAATTCCGGTCACATTCGCGGCGACGAGCTATGTTGCTTAGCGCCGTTGACGCGCGAGAATTTCACTCCGGCGGCATATCGCGTAATCGGCCCGGAATCCGCTGCGCGGGGAGCGTCATGAGCGCGGCGCCGTGGCTCTTGAACACGGCATGGATGCTCAAGTGCGGCATCGAGTGGGCAGCGTTCGCTCACGCCTGCCGCGACGTGGCCGCCGCGCAGGAGCGGATTTTGGCGCGAATGTTGCGCGCGAACCGTGACACGCAATTCGGGCGGCTCCACGACTTTGGTGGTCTTGCGGATGTCCGGACTTTTCAGCGGCGCGTTCCTCTCTCGACTTACGACGACTATGCGGACCATATGCGCCGCATCGGCGACGGCGAAGCAAATGTACTGACGCGCGATCCGGTTCGATTGCTGGAACCGACGAGCGGCACGACCGGCGGCGAAAAGCTCATTCCCTACACGGCGGGACTGCGCCGTCAATTTCAGCGTGGTGTGGCGGCATGGATCGCGAACCTGTTTCGCGGTCGGCCGGCCGTGCGCGGCGGCAGGGCCTATTGGTCGATCTCGCCCATGCTCGGTCCGCCGCGACACACGCCGGGTGGACTGCCCATCGGCTTTGAGGACGACGCCGCCTACTTGGGCTGGATGGAGCGCTTCGCGCTACGGCGGCTTTTGGTCGCCCCTGCCCAGGTCGCCCGCATACGGGACATGGAGAGCTTTCGCTACTGCACGTTGCTGTCGCTCTTGGCGGCGGAGGATCTGACGCTCATTTCCGTGTGGAGTCCCACCTTTCTGACAAGTTTGTTGGCGCCGCTCGGGGAATGGGGCGAGCGACTGTGTCATGATCTCGGACGCGGCAACATCAACCCGCCGACGCCGTTGCCCCGAGAACTGCATTCGGCTTTGGAACATTGGCTGCGACCCAATCCCGCCCGCGCCGAGCGTCTCGCACGCATTCTCCGCTCGGACGCGCCCTGGTCCGAGCGCCTCCGACAAGTTTGGCCTCGGCTGGCGTTGATCAGTTGCTGGACGGACGCCGCCTCTACTTTGTTCGTGCCCGAGGTGCGTGCGTTATTTCCGGATGTCGAGATTCAACCCAAGGGACTGTTGGCCACGGAAGGCTTTGTTTCCTTTCCACTTGTCGATCGGCCCGGCGCTGCGCTCGCGCTGCGTTGCCATTTTTTCGAGTTCGAGGAACAAGACGGAAGTCGTTGTCGGTTGGCGCATGAGTTGGATCGAGGGGGACGATATCGTGTCGTCCTCACGACGGCGGGCGGGCTCTACCGCTACCAGATGCGTGACGAGGTGGAGATCGTCGGCTTCCATCGGCAATGTCCCTTGCTGCGCTTCGTCGGCAAATGCGACGCGACGAGCGATCTGGTGGGTGAGAAGCTGCAGGAAGCGCACGTTCGAGTTGTCGTGGATCGCGCCCTCGCCCGGCATGTGCTCAATCCACGTTTCGCGTTACTCGTTCCCGTGTTGGAGCCATCGGGCCGTTATCGACTTTATTTGCAAGGGCCCGGCATCGACGCCGACGCCGTGGATTTGGATTCCCTGCGGGCAGGATTGGAAGACGGGCTCAACGAAAACCCTTACTATCGTCATGCCGTCGCGGCCGGGCAACTCGCGCCTTTGGATGTCATCGCCCTCGATCCGGAAGGCGAATCCGCTTGGCTTCGCTACGAGAAGCGCTGCATCGATGAGGGGCAAAAACCAGGCAACATCAAGCCGGTCGCGCTGGATCGCCGCCTGGGTTGGCCCGCGATTCTCGACCCGCTTCAAGGTACATCGCCCGCCAATCGTAGATGAACCGCTTGGTCGCGCAATATTGCTTCGCCTGGAAGGTTCGCGGCGCTAATCTTCACGCGTCACGCCGGCCAATTTCAGCACGAAGTCGGAGCCAAAAACCATAGCGGGAGTCTGAAATCCGGCACGGACGTTGCCTGCCAGAACTTCCGCGACGACGGCCAGCGCGGTGTGAACGGTAAAGGTGTAACCGTCGGGGCCGCGCAGGCGCGACACGACTTTGTTGCCGGCCGCATCGCAGGCCTCGCCCCAAAGCAAGGATTTGCCACGCGCGCGTTCCTCGCCGGACGGCCCCGGCGCTCCGGCATGGACGCGGCGACGAAAATACGCTTGCAGAGACTTTGAGCGCAGTAGCCAACCGAAGCCACGGCTCAAGAGCGCCGCCAGACGCAGGCCTCCCGGCACGGCCATATAGACTTCGATGTCGGGGATGCCCGTGCTGTGCCAAGCCGTCGCGACGTCGCCCCAGGGGATGGTCATGGCGGTGACGGTTCCGGCGCCGAAGTCGATCGCGCGCGTCTTCCACGCCGTCGGGACGGGAGTAAGCTCGCCGCCGCGCCGAACCAGACCGTCGCCGCCCAAGTTCTCGATCAACGTATTGGCCGTTCCGCGCGATGGGCTATGCATGGCCTGAAAACCAAGCGCAAGACGGCACGCCGTGGGAAGCCGGCGCTTCAAGTGCGAGGCGAGACAATCGGAGGGAACGACATCGAAGCCAACGCCGGGCATCAGCATGACGCCCGCCATTTGTGCCTCTTTATCTCGCGCGGCGAGCGACTCAAAGACGGCGACCTCGCCCGTGATGTCAAGGTAATGAACGCCGCTACGGAGGCAGGCGTCGGCCATTCGCGACGCGGTATGCGAGAACGGGCCGGCGCAGTGAAGGACGACACTCACTCCTTCGAGCGACGATGCGGGCAACGTTTCATCGTCCAGCGCGAATATCCGTTGCTCTAATTTCAATTCGGCGGCCAGGGCGCCGATGGCGGCGCGATTCCTGCCGGCCACGATGGGCCGCAATCCGCGTGCGACGGCTTCGCGGGCGATCAATTCGCCAGTGTAGCCGTTCGCGCCGTAAATGAGGAAGTTCGCCATGGTGGTCGCTTCGTGCCGTTAGGATAACGGCACCACAAATTAGTTCGTGCCGTTAGGATAACGGCACCAATAATTGGTTCGTGCCGCTATTGTATCGATCCCAAGAAATCGTTGTCCTTCGCCGGTAAAGTAATTGCATCGGGCCTGGAAAAGGAGGAAAATTCGACGGAGTGAACAATAATTGACTTCTATTCTCTCCACGAGGTGATTTCATGCTGTGTCGTTCCCTTGCAGTGCTCTTGGTGGGCGTCTTGATTCCGAATCCGAGCGTCCCCGCCGGCGACGCGAAAGGCCCAAAAGAGTTTTCGCCGCTTTTCAACGGCAAGAATCTCGATGGCTGGAGAGCGAAGAAGGACAAAGCGCCGCTCGAAGGCAAAACCGAAGCGTACAAGGGTCGTTTTAAGGTGGTGGAAGGCGTCTTAGTCATCGACCCCGCGGTGAAAGGCGACTCCTACATCGAAACCACGCGGGAATTCGCCAAGGACGTCCACATCAAGCTCAATTTCAACCCGGGCCCCAAATGCAACAACGACTTCTTTCTGCGCGGCACCAAATTCGACATCACCTTGAAAGGCAAGGGTGTGAAGGAAGGAGAATGGAACACGCTGGAAATCATCGTCATGGGCGATAAGGTCGAGCACAAGATCAACGGCGAGACGGCACGCACTTCCGCCGCCAAGACGAAATCCAGCACCTTCATGATCCGCGCGGAGTTTGGGGCGATCCAGGTCAAGAACGTGCAAGTCAAAGAATAGTCCCGCGATTTTCCTTGGCGAGAATCAACGTCACACTCTCGCCAAGGCAGTCTCGTTTTCAGCGAAGGACGGTTGCCATGATCGATTGCTCGTCCGGGCCGGTGGAAGAACCTCCCAAAAAAGTCCGAACCTTTCTGACCAATCCCGAGAATTTTCGCGACGTGAGCCGGGGCAATCCTCGGCCGCATTCGCTCAAGGGCGACGACCTCGTCAACGCCCGACTCACACCCGAGTCGTGGCGGCTGGAAATCGTCAGCGATGGTTCCACGCAAGTGGAACGGCCTCGACGCCTGGAAGACAAGACGGCCATCGATTTACCTGCGTTGGAAGCGCTGGGCAAGCGTTCGGGCGTTCGCTTCCTGAAGGCGATGCAGTGCAACAATATCGACCAACCGCTTGGCCAAGGCTTGTGGGAAGGCGTGCCGCTGCGCGAGGTGCTCAAGCTCGCCGGCCGGCTGAACAACATTCGCCGCGTCTACTATTGGGGATTTCACAACAACGACCCCAAGCAGGTATTTCAGTCCTCGCTCAGTTATAACCATGTGATGGAAACGCCGCCCTGGGATTTGTCCGTCTTCGTGGCGTATCGCTTGAATGGCCGGCCCATCTCACTGGTGCGGGGCGGACCTGTGCGGATGATCGTACCCTGGGCGCATGGGTTCAAGTCGATCAAGTGGCTGCAACGAATCGTGCTCACCAACGATTATCGCGCCAACGACACCTACGCAGCGGGCAACAACGACATCGAGTCATATCTAAAGACCGCCGCTTATCTCGACCCCGGCCCCGCGACCTACCGCGCGGGCGATGCCATTACGTTGACCGGCTCGGCCATGGTTGGCTGGTCGGGCCTGCGCCGTGTCGAATGTTGGCTTCGTAGCGACGCGGGCAAACACGGCGCGCTCGCGGACGACGACCCCGCTTGGCAAAAAGCGGTCTGGCGGCTCTGCCAAGTCGAACCACCCCCGGAAAACTGGGGCGGCAATCTGCCCGACAAAGTCCTGCCCGGCGACATCTGGGGCTTCAAACCAAAGACGGGCAAGCCGCGCGAATGGCCCCTGCGCTTCAGCGTCGCCCTGTGGTCGGTCGCCCTGCGCGATCTCCGACCCGGCGCCTACGAGTTCCGTGTGCGCACCATTGACCCCAACGGCTTCGCCCAACCCGAACCGCGTCCCTACCCCAAATCGGGTCGCAACGCCATCCCCGTCCGCCAATTCGTCGTCGAAGGATAGCACGCCTCGTAGGACAGGCTTCCAGCCTGTCCGCTCAACCGATCAGTTCGAGCGAATGCGCCTCCGCCCAGGTGGGAGGCTCCAGTTTGTCGATCAGACGAAGGATCACTTTCTCGGGGACCGGTTTGGATCGCTTGGCGTTCCGTTGGAGAATCAAGGGTAGCGGGGGTTCCACATAGACTATTTCGACGCGCGCGCCGTAGTCGACGAACAGATCGATCCAGCGTTTGCGCGTCTGACGCATGGTGTTTGTCGCGTTGAAGGAGAAATCGCGCCGGGCACGTAGATGATCCCGGCATTTCTCGCGCGCCGCCTGGATCACCTCGCCTTGGTTGTCCGTCGCCTCCACATCAAGGTCGGCGCGAAGGTCGTCCAGCGAAACAACTGAGAGTCCGGGCCGATGGACGGCGAGCCAGGTGTCCTTACCGGCGCCGGGTAATCCGGCGAGAAGCATCACCGTGCAGCGATAGTCTTGATGCGGAACGTAGTGCAAACTGGAAAGTGCATCGCGAAAAAACAGGAATCGCGCCTGATCGTTCGCGAATGCGTAGGGTTGATTGAAGCAGTGATTCTCCTGAGCAACCATCTTCCATAGTTCGAGGTTTTCTTGCGGCCGAATCGTCTCGCGCGTTTGACGCCCACGGGTGTCGGCCAATGCGAAAAGATAGAGCAGGCGATGGTTCACCTGCCAAGAGAGCGCAATGACGTCTCGAGCCGGATCGGCTTTCTCAAGGAGGAAAGGTGGACGCCCATGATATCGCACCAGTGCCGCGATCTCTTCACGAATCGCCAAGGGGCAACCGAGTGCGCGCAGCGCCAGCCGCGCGATGGCCATTCCCACCAAGGCATGTTTGGGCGAGCGCGTGCGGCCTGATTCGGCGTCCAACCGCGTTGTCGCCGGTTTGCCCGCGTCGTGAAATAGCGCGGTGAAAAGGAGTTTTTGTCGGTTGCCGTCCTCCATCGACGGCCATTCCGGCAGTCGTTCCAACTCGGCCGCGACCATTCGAGTATGTGTCCAGACATCGCCTTCGGCATGCCACTGGGCGTCTTGCCCACAAGCCGCCATGTCTCGCGCCCAGGGTTGATCCTCCGCCCAGGAAAGGATTTGTTCGCAAGACGATCGCTTGACCTCGTCCCAGGTATTCATGACCATATCTCCGCATCTTCCGCGAGTACATTGGGCGTCATGCGCTGGTGCTGCCAATGCTCGCTTTGCCTGACGCGCTCGACGAATTCGGCGCGAACTAGCTTTGCCCTCCCCGTCACGCGGCCGTCGGCCTCCGTTCGGAGATAGAGACCTTCCATCAAGTTGTCGGTTCGGCCTGTCGTGGGATTCTCGAAATCACTGTTGAATTGGGAAGGCCCAATAAGTAAGGAGAGTTCGTCCGCGTTCCGTTTGCCCTGGTGAAGAACAGGCACCGTGAGGATTCCAGTCGCCGCGAGCATTTTTTGACGCGACGCCAAGTCGAGAAAAACCCCACGTTCTTTGTCAAAGATGTCGAACTCGAAGAAGTAGTGCGGCAGATTGCGGTAATGAATCGAATGGCGCGCGTAAAGCCATTCGCCGAAAAGGATAAAGCGGTCTTGCAACATCCGTTCGAGGATCGGTCGTTTGCCCATGGTCCACTGCTTGAACAGGTCGTATTGCGCATGCATGCCGGAAGTGATTTCGTGGCCGCGGCACTGGAGCACCATACGGTTCGTCGTCGTGAAGTGGATGCCGACGTTAGTTCCGTCGAGCTTTTCCTCGACGATCAATGAGCCATTCGAGATAAACGCGGCCGATTCGACCGGACCCAGATGCTTATCGTCATCGGTCCCCCGCGAACCAAACAGATGCGGTGTACGAGGATACTTGACGAAGTCATCGCGCGAGGCGCCCATGATCGCACCATTCTCCACCGGTTTGGCTTAGGTTCCCAAAGAATCCATCTCCCGTCCGCCGCTTGCGAATGCTGACACGGCAGCGTGGGTAAAGGTTCGGCGCCAGTCGTCCTATCCGGCATACCAACCGTTAGAATCGTTACAATCCTCCCATCTTATCATAATCCTTATTCATCTTGCCACATTTCACCATTGTAAAACTTTGCCGTCCTTACCGCCTTTGACTAACGTGAGAGGTTTAACGTTATGCCCCATGGTTTTTCCAACATTTCATTCACAGAGCGCTTGCATTTCCATCCAGTCGAATTAAGGTGAAGATGATAGCTTTAGCGTTCGCAGCATACGAAAGGAATTTGGGGACTGGAAGGATTCCATTTGGCCTCCCCGTGCGGCGAACGATTGTTCCCCTCAAGTTTTGCCTCGAGGAGTTTGGCCATGCGATCCTTCCTTGTCGGTCTCGTCGCCCTGGGCGGGCTGCTCGCCGACGTAGCGCCGGCCTCAGCCGCGTGGGATAATGTCTTTCAACCCACCCTGTTTGGCCGATTGCGACGCAACAACCAATCGAGCGGTTATTACACGCCGCCGGTCGTCGTCTCGTCTTCCCCCGTCGTGGCGTATGCGTCTCCGGTGGTCGCGTATTCCGCACCCGTTGTCGCGCAATCCTCGCCCTGCGCGACCGGGTGCCCCACGCCTTGCAGCACGAGCTCCACGCAACGGTGTTATTATCAGCCCGTGACGACGATGGAGACCAAGACCTATTACGAACCGGTCACCACTTACACGACCAGCTATTATTACGAGCAGGTCACCAGTTATCGTTACAGCAGCTACTACGATCCCTGCACTTGCAGCTATCAACAAGTCGCGACGCCGGTTTGCAACATGGAGCTCCGCGCCAAGTCCTGCCCGGTGCAAAGCTGGGTCGCTCGCTGTGCGCAAGTGCCCAAGACCACCATGGTCAAGTCGTGCTACCTGGAACCGAAGACGACATGCTGCACCACGACGACCGGACCGCTGATCCCCGTGCCGGCCGGGGTGGATCCCGCCACGGCCGCCCCGCCGACGATCACGCCCACGCCGCCGATGCCGACGCCTCCGCCCGTGACCACGCCGCCGCCGTCGATCGGCGAAAGCCGATCCTCGCCGCCGACGTCGCCGCCCAGCGTCTACGACCGCTATTATCCCACCACCCCCGGCACGTCGTTTCGCCCCAGCTTGGGCGCGCCGATCCCGGCTTCCTCGCCGACGCCGCCCGCGCCGCCCGTGAAGTTGGAACGCATTGCCCTGGGCGGTTCCTCCGTCGAAGGCCAAGTCGTCCGCAGCGACAACTCGCCGAAGGCCGGCGCGAAGGTGCTTTTCGTCAACACTGCCAACGGCAGCCGCGAAGTCATCACCGCGAACGTGGCCGGCCGATTCCAGACGAATCTGCCCTCGGGAAGCTGGCTCGTCTACCTGCACGGCGCGGACGACACCCCGCTCTTCTACACGCGCGTCAATGTCGGCGGAGCGTCGGCCACGCCCGTCAAACTCGTGAGTCGTTGATTGCGAGGGGCTCGTTTCTCCCCCCCGTATCGCGCGCTCATCCCACCGAGGGAAAGCGCGTGGTGACGAAACAGCTTAACCTCCCTTCCGCGGCAGTTCATGAACAAGGAAAGCCGGACACATGTGTCCGGCTTTCCTTGTTTTTGATCGCAGTCGGTTTTTTCTCGACGGCCGCCAAATCTTTCTTTGCGATTCGCCTTCGCTTTCCTGATAATCAACGGGGTTGGCCCAGATTTAGACTTTGAGGTAAATCATGCGCACTGCCCTCGCTTTGCTGTTCCTTTTGGTTCTCGGTTTCACGCTCCAGGCGGGTGAGCCTCAGACGGTCAAAGTCTGGCCGGGCAAAGCGCCGGGAGAAACCAAAGAATACCCTCCGGAGAAGGACCTTTCCAAACCGGGCGAAGGGTTGGTCGCCGGCAAGGCAATCATCCGGCTGGCCAATGTCTCGACGCCGACGCTCGCCGTTTTTCGCCCCGCGAAGGAAATGGATACCGGCGCCGCCGTCATCGTCTGTCCCGGCGGCGGGCACAACATCTTGGCATACGATCTGGAAGGAACCGAGGTTGCCGAGTGGTTAAACAAGATTGGCGTGACGGCGCTGGTGCTCAAGTACCGCGTCCCGGCGCGCGATCCGAAGAACCGTGGCGCCGCCGCAGTACAGGACGCGCAACGGGCGGTCAGCGTCGTACGCGCCAAGGCCTCCGAGTTTGGCATCGATCCCAAACGCATCGGTATCCTCGGCTTCTCGGCCGGCGGTGAAACCGCGGCCCTCACATCGCTCTACGAGCAGCGCCGGTATGATCCCGTCGACGCGATCGACAAGATCTCGTGCCGGCCCGATTTCGCGGTGTTGATTTACCCGGCCTATCTGGTCGGTAAAGGGCAGGCAAATCTGCGCGAAGATGTGAAGGTCACCAAGAACGCGCCGCCGATGTTTTTCGCTCATGCCTTCAACGACGGCGTGACGCCGCTGAGCAGCCTGATCCTGGCGACGGAACTCAAAAAGGCAGGCGTGTCGGCCGAGTTGCATCTGTACGCCACCGGCGGCCACGGCTTCGGGCTGCGCCCGCAGGCGGCCATGCCCTGCACACAATGGCCCAGCGCCTGCGCCACCTGGATGCGGACTATGGGAATCACGCAATCCCCGAGCAAGAAAGGCATGAAATGATCTCAAAGCATACGCAGACGGCCGCGTTTCTTCTGGTGCTTTTCGCCGGCGTCAGCCATGCCGGCGTCGGCGATCCGCAGATTCGCAGCGATCATCCTTGGTATCCGGGCGAGTTGGCGTGCTCCACCTTCGAGCGTTTGGCCGCCACGCAGTCGGACGTGTATCAGCGCGTCGTCGGGGTCAAGCCCGTTACCGACGAGCAGAAGGCGCTTGCCGCCTGGCTGTGGCGCAACACGCACTATTTCCACGGCGAGGAGGGGACCGAGGATCTGTGGGGCCAGGGCTTCACCAAGGGGCAGGATCTGCGCACGCGCGAGTATTGGACCGGCCTGTTCGCGCACGGCTTCGGTCTGTGCGGCACCACCCATTCGCAATGGTGCGCCGAAATGCAGGCGCTCTTGGGCCATAACCGCGGCCGGGGCGTCGGCGTCGCCGGGCACAACTCCTTCGAGGTTTTTCTCACCGGCGGACCGTACGGGGATGGCAAATGGGCCTTGCTCGATCACGATGTCTCTACCGTCATCTTCAATAAGGACAGTTCCGCGCTCCTGTCGTTGGCGGAAGTCCAGAGGGATTGGAAACGCCTCACCAGCCGGTCGTTCGATCCCAAGCGTCAACAGGGCTGGCTCGTGTGCGGCTTGCATCCCGATGATGGAAGTTGCTATCAGTCCTACAACGTCGCGGAGTACTTCGCCGGGTACAGTGGACCGCCGCCGATGGTCCACCTGCGCCGCGGCGAAAAATTGCGCCGTTACTTGCGGCCGGGTCTTGCCGACGGCAAAACCTTCGTGTTCTGGGGACGCAACTACAACACCGCCGGCATTCCGGGCCCGGAACGCGCGCACACCTGGGTCAATCAGCCCGAGCGAATGTACCAATCGAAATCCGGCGCCGGCTACAAACCGGGCCAGGCACGCTTTGGCAACGCCGAGTACGACTATCGCCCCGATTTCGAGTCGCTCGATTATCGCGAAGGCGTCGTCGCCGAGGACGACACGCAAGTCACCTACGAGTTTTATACTCCCTACATCATCGGCGCGACGCCGCCGAACGCCAAACCCTGGGGCATCTATGACCCCGGCTGCAAGTATGGTCTGGTGCTGCACGGCAAGGCCAAGTGCCTTGTCTCGATATCCACCGATCAAGGAAAAACCTGGCACGACGCCGGCCCCTTCACAGATGGGCTCGACTTGACGGACCACGCGAAGGGCCATCGGCAATACTGGTTGCGGCTGCACACCAGCGCGAAGGCGCTGCGCGGCGTCGGCCTACGCATCGTCACCACCTGCCAGGCCAACGCCGCCATCATGCCGCGGTTGGGGGACAACGGCACGACGCTCCAATTCCTCGCGTCTGGAAATGCCGTGGTTTCCGCCGGCCCGAACCTGCCGCAGGCACAAGCGCACGTCGTCGACGGGAAATTCGGCTCGCCGCGCGTCACTCTGGAATTGACGCCGCCGCGCGGGGAGCAAGCGATGGCGATTTACGCCGCCGCGCATGTGCAATCCAGCAGCCCGCCGCGTCCCGATATCAAGTATTACATTGATTTCTCCACCGACGCCGGCACAACCTGGCAACCAATCGTCAAGGATTGGATAATCTCGCGCCGCGGCAACGAACCGAAAGATTTCTGGTCGCAAAGCTTTTGCTACGGCTCAATCGCTCTCGACAAACTCACTGCCCCAACGGTGCGCGTCCGCTTTCACAACACCGGCGGCAAGAATTACGCACGCGGCGAAGCCCATCTCGTCTATCGCCCGAAGCACCTCGATTCCACCAAGGTGACCTTCGCCTGGACGGACGACAAAGGCACGCGGCAAGACTCGCATACCTTCAAAGCGGCAGGGAAGGAATCACCCTGGCAAATCGTAACGAGCCGTAACGTGCAGACTCGGTGGGTCGAGTTCGAGCCGGTACCCGTGCGGTAGCGTTTACTTTCATTCCGCCCCTTCAAGCCAGTATGTCCCGCATCACCCGGCCATGCACGTCGGTCAAGCGCATATCCCGGCCGCCGAAGCGGAAGGTCAAGCGTTCGTGGTCGACGCCGAGTTGATGAAGGATCGTCGCGTGGATGTCGTGGATGTCCACGCGTCCGTCGACGGCGGACATGCCCATTTCGTCCGTGGCGCCGTAGGCCATGCCGCCCTTGATGCCGCCGCCCGCCATCCAGATCGTGTACCCGGAGACGTGATGGTCCCGGCCATCGTTGCCGGAGCTATGCGGCGTGCGCCCCATTTCGCCGGCCCAGATAACAAGCGTCTCGTCCAACAGACCGCGGGCTCTCAGATCGGTAATGAGCGCCGCCACCGGCTGATCGGTGATGCGGGCGTTCTCTTGATGGCGGACGCGCAACTCGCTGTGTTGATCCCAGGGCGAGTTGTTGGCATGCGTGAGTGGACAGGTGACCTCGACGAAGCGCACCCCCGCCTCGACGAGGCGGCGAGCGCGGAGACATTGCAACGCGTAGAGCCGTTCATTGCTATTCGTGCGGTCGACGCCGTACAAGCGCAGCGTTGCCGGGGTTTCGCCCTGGACGTCGCACAACCCAGGCAGGAGCGTTTGCATCCGGGCAGCGGTTTCGCAATTGCGGATGGCGGCGTCGATGACGTCCGATCCGCCTTGCGTCCGGCCCGTCTCGCTGTCTTGCTCGTGGAGAAAATCGAGCATCGCGCGCTGGATTGGCGCCGGTTGCGCGGGAGCGATGTTGTCCACCGGCGTGCCGCGGGCGCGGATCAGCATCGCCTGCGTGTTGGCCGGCAAATAGGAACTGGCGAAGTTCTGGAACCCGCCGTTGGGGATCCAGTCGTTGTTGAGGAGCAGATAACCGGGCAGTTGCTCGTTTTCCGTGCCCAAGCCATAGGTGACCCACGAGCCGATGCTGGGGGCGGCGCCGATGGAACGGCCGGTGTGCAACAAGAGCGACTGCGCTCCGTGCAACGGACTCTCGCCTACAAGGGAACGGATGACGCACAGGGAATCCGCTACCCGGGCCAGGTGCGGAAACAAATCGCTTACCGGCAGCCCCGACTGTCCATGCCGGCGAAACTCCCATGGACTCTTGAGCCAGCGCCGTCCCGCGCTGACCGCTTGCGACAGCACGTCCGCGCGCCAGACCGCCGGTTGACCGTGGCGCCGATCCAGTTCCGGCTTGGGATCAAAGGAGTCAACATGCGACACGCCGCCGTCCATGAAAAGGAAAATCACCCGCTTCGCCTTGGGAGCGAAATGCGTTCTGTCAGCGGTTGCGCCTGCTTTGCCCTGTTGCGTCAGCCCGAGAAAAGCCAGCCAGCCGAATCCCAAGTGGGAACGCCGCAACAGGTCGCGCCGCGACCACAAACTTCGCCCAGTTGGAATCGATGGCAGGGAGTTACCGAACATAGATGAACTCCTTCATATTAAATAGAGCATGGGCAAAATCCTGCCACTCGGCCTGAGCACGAAGCACTTCCTCCGCCGTCACGCCCCGCAATTCCGCGAGACGCGCCAGCAGCCTCATTAGTCGATCGCTCTCCTCCGCGGTCGGCGGTCGAGCCACTGCTTGAGCGAACATCGCGCCGGCGCGATCTTTCACCGTCGATTTTCCATCGCGCAACGCCTGCTCGCTCCAATGCTTCGCCAGGGCGACGACGAACGGATCGTTGAGCAGCGCCAGGGCCTGATCCGGCACGTTCGTTAGGTCGCGCTTACCGACCGTGAGCATCGGTATCGGCTGATTGAAGATGGCCAGGAATCGCGGCGGCTCCATTAGCGTCATCTTCAGATAAATGCTGCGCCGTCCGTTACCGTCGAGCGGCCCCTTCAGCAGGCGTTTCGCCTTGTCCTCCGCGGTGCGATACGGGTCGATTGGTGGGCCAAACATCTGGGGATCCAGGCGCCCCGATGTCGCGAGAAGCACGTCGCGAATCGCTTCCGCTTCCAGGCGACGCATCGGATGGTAATGCCAAAGTCGATTCTCCGGATCTTCCCGCAACCCTTGCGCACCCGGCGTGCTGCTCTGTCTCCAGACCGCGGAGGTCGTCAACAGTCGAACGAGCTTTTTGGTCGACCAACCTTCCTGCATGAAGCGCCAGGCAAGGTAATCCAGCAATTCGCGCTGCACCGGCGGCTCGCCGAGATGCCCAAAGTCGTCCGGCGTCCGCACCAGACCCTCGCCGAAAAGATGCAGCCAAACGCGATTGACGTACACGCGCGCGGTCAGCGGATTCTCGGGCGATGCGATGGACTTGGCCAATTCCAGTCGCCCGCTCGCCTTCGGATTCGTTCGCGCTTCCGCCCCGCCGAGAAAGCGAATCGTGCCGCGCGGCGTCTCGGCGCCCAGTTCCGTGTAAGAGCCGCGGATGCCGATGCGTTCATCGCGCCCCTCCTCCCAGTCCGCAACCGAACCGATGGTGCGATCCAGTTGCAGCATCTTCTCCGCTTGGCGATACTGCGCGACGAGGTCCGCAAGCACCGAGCCCACGGGCGCATCATTGGGCAACCAACCGAGTCGGACGGCTTCGTCCAGCAAGAGTGCGTCTTCCGCGACACATGCATCGCGCCCCCAACGCGCGACCGCCGCTAACAAGACCTCGGCGATCCGTGCCGCCGGTTCGCCGGACGTCTTCATCAAGGGTTCGAAGCGTGCCAACTCATCCAGCGCCGCCTTTCCGGGGGCATGGCTGTAGATTTTGGTAACGCCGAACCAGGAACGCGCGACATCGAGGTCGCTTTCGTTGACGCCGCCGTATCCGGTTCGCGGCGGATAATAGTTGTTGAGGGCCTTGGTCGCGAATTCCAGGTAGACCCGCCGCTTCATTTTGTCGAGGCTGCCTTCCAGCGTGGCAAACGCCCCCGCCTTGGTTGTGAGCCAGCCCCAGCGCGGTTGCTGCGGAAACGTCATCCGCTCGGAGTGAAACGCCTGGTCGATGATGAACGTCTTGGAAGCATGACTGCCCGCCGCGACCCCCACCGAAAAATCGACGGGATCCTCAAACAGCGGACTTTGCAACGCCCCCGCCAGGCGCGACGACCAGGCGTGCGACCAACGGCCCGCCGGCAATAGCTGCGCCAATGCCTGCGGCCCCACCTCCGCAACTACGAATTCCCCCTCTCGCACCCGTCCGTGCCGCATGCCGAATCCATCCCAGCGCCAGCCGGCCGCTCCGTCCTCGCGCGAGAAATCCGCGAGCAAGGTCAGGTTTACCTTGTTCGCGGCCAGGCGTCGCTCGCGTTCCTTGGCGAATTCCGCTTCCGTTACCGGCATGGAATGCAGTCGCTGCCAAAACCCCTGCAAGGATTCCGGCATCCCGCCTTTGGCGCCATCGGTCTTGGTCGCCTTGATTTTCTTGATGATCGTTTCGCGGGAGTCGGCCCAGCGCTTCGCAATCTCGGCACGCAGGGCGTTCTTGATGCGCCCCATTTCGGCCAATGTCTTCACGTTGGGATCTGTCGCATCGATGCTTCGCGCCCCCCAGCGCGTGCTCATAAAAACGCCGGCGAGCGCGTAGTAGTCGCGTTGCGCCACTGCGTCGAGCTTGTGATCGTGACACTGCGCGCAGGCGACCGTGGTCCCCAGGAATCCTTTGGAAACCGTGTCGATGATATTGGCCATCGCCTCCTGCGTGACGCCCTCAACCTGCGAACTATCGCCATGCCGACGCTCGCCCAACCGCATCGCCATTGGGCCAATGGCGGCTTCGTTCACCCCCGTCGCCGGGTCGATGCGCGGCTCGATCAAGTCTCCGGCGATTTGTTCGAGCACGAGCCGATCGAACGGAATATCGGCATTGAACGCGCGGATCAAGTAGTCGCGATAGCGCCAAGCGTTCTTCGCGGGCACATCCCATTCGTAACCATGCGTGTCCGAATAATGCACCACGTCCATCCAATGCCGTGCCCAGCGCTCGCCAAAATGCGGCGAGTCCAGCAATGTGTCGACATAGCGCTCATACGCCTCCGGCGATTTATCCGCGACAAACCGCTCGACGTCCTTTTCCTTGGGCGGCAATCCGAGCAGCGCGAAACTCAACCTTCGCGCCAACGTCCCCCGCTCCGCTTCGGGCGCCGGCGTCAGGCGCTTTGCCTCAAGCCGATGCAAGATGAAATGATCGACGTGCGTGCGCGGCCATTTAGTGTCGCGCACTTTGGGCAGCGCCGGCTTTTGGATCGGCTGCAGACTCCACCAACGCATTCGCTCCTGATACACATCCTCCCAGTTCTTGCTCACGACCGCCGCCGGTTTCTTGACGCGAGGATCGAAGGCGCCACGCTCGATCCACTTGGCGAAGTCCGCGATGACCGAGTCGGGTAGACGCTTATCGGGCGGCATCTTGACGCCGTCGTGCTTTAGTGCGCGCAGGAGCAAACTCTCGGTCGACTTGCCCGGAACGATCGCGGGGCCCGTGTCGCCGCCCTGTCGCAATCCCTCCCGATGATCCAGCACCAATCCCCCGCGTGCTTTCGCGCTGGAATGGCATTTCAAACAGTGCGTTTCCAAGACGGGACGGATCTTCGCCTCAAAGAACAACATGTCCGCATGGTTGCCGGGCGATGACGTATCTTGCGCCGCGATCCGATTCGCCAGCGCGCTTGCTAGGAAAAACCCAACCCCAACGATGATGCGACGAGTTCCCAAGACCAACCTCCGCGAATGAAACTTTGGACGGCGAAAGTCAACTTTATTGCCAGCGCCCCGCCAGAGGTGCGGCGGGAGAGGCGATCGATTGGAAGCGAGCCAGACGAGCGGCATCCCCGTTCTGCACGGAAAGCAAAGGCATCAGGCCCGCGTCCAGGATGTGTCCAGCCGCCCGATTGTGGGGCAATACTTCGGCGCAGGGCTTTTGTAGGGTTTCGCCTTCTTCCTGATAAAAGTGCGTGGGCAAGCCCGCGATTTCCAGGTTCTGGCCCGGCCGTAAGTTCCAGCCCGATTGCGTGAATGACTCTCCCAGAAGCACGGCGGCTGGCAGCGCGGGATTTCCCCATAGATAGCTGTCGTGAGGCGAACCCGCGGGCATTTCCTCGAAGTCGAACTGTTCGGTGGTTCGAGAGTCTTTGCCATAAGGTAGGCGCAGGAGAAAGCGGGGCAAGATCAGGCCCAAATATGCCGCCTCTGGCAGCCGTCGCAATTCCTCCCACGCTTCATGAGCCGCGGAATCCATCTTCCATTCGCGCGGTTCCGTGCGGCTGGATAGCGAAGGACAACCCAGCATGTGACTCTGAGCCTCCGCCAGGAAGGGAGCGCCGCCGGCGCGCGTGATCCGGGTCAGGTTGGCGAGCATGCTCAGATCTTGCGCGTTTGGGCCGAATGAGTACAGTCCGGCAACCACGGCCCAAGGTCGCCCCTCTCCGTCGCCCACTGTGCGCTCAACCATTTGTTGGTAGGTGCCGGTACTGCTCAGGTCGTCTACGTTCAAGAGATCCGCAGCCAACTCCTCCCGAGTCACGTCCAGCAACCACACCTGCAATTGGGCGTCGGTTTCCAACCGACGCACCAGCAAATACAGCCCGCGCCAAGCCGCTTCCAGGGCCTGGAAGTCGGCATGGTGCAGAATGGTTCGCATTTGGGCGCTGATGGCCTCGTCCAGCATCGCTTCAAATTCGGGCAGGCGCGGATCAGTCCGAGCCACGCGGTGCGGCCCGACGATGTTTTGCAGGAAGCGGTCCCAGTCCGAGCGCGCGGCCTTTAACGATCCGGATCGGAATTCGCTTTCGCCGAGGATTTGTTCGACCAGATTTTCCGAAGACACCGGGGCGGCGCTGGGAGGTTCAGATTTGGGAATATCGGCCGCCGCCCAACCTTTGATCTCCGCGGCGGCGTCCGCGAAACGAGCGGGATCTTGCAATCGTCGGCGCAGGACGCTGAAAGACTCGAAAACGCTCAAGCCGGCAAACAATCGGTCGGGCTCGAAATCCTCCAACTCGCGAAACGAGATGGCGACTCGCTCCGTGGGATTTGGACCCAACGGCATCGTGACCGAAGGTGCGCGCGCGGCCAGCACTTCTTCAAAATTGTCCCGATCCACGCGCAGCGGCTTGCGTTGCGCCAGCGGCAGACGACCGGCCGCATTCCCCTGGCCGCGAAAATCTCCCATTACCAAGATGCGAAAGGGCGTTTCGGGTGGGACGCTCTCCGCATCGCCGCCTCCGGCGCCGGCCGTCAGATTGATATTGCCGACGCGAAGCGACCACGACTTGGCCATCACCACACCTCCTTGCCGGATCTCGAGTTTCCGTGATGGAAACTCGACTCGACGGTGTGCCCACCGTAACCCTTGCGCAAGCAGTTGTAAATGAAATTCAAGCCGCAATGGTGGTCGCGTGCCGTGCGTGACCGCCGAATCGTTTCAACCGAAGTGAATAATCGACGTCAGTCGTTTGAACCCTGTTTTCGCAATTCCTTCGCGATCATTCTGCCGCGCACTCCGGGCATGCCGGGAAATCCGAAGGTCGCGATGGCGTGAGCGGCGATGCCGATGCCCCAACCGAGCAACGGCCATTGAAACCAAAGATGGCCGCTTGACGTGCTCAGGTTGATAAAAATCAGCACGGCATTCACGACCAGAAACGCGGTCAAGTGGATGTAGAAACCAATTCGGGCATTTACGGCTTTCCTCGCTCGCCCGACGTCATTTAGCTTGTTCATTTCGCATTCCTTTGGTCAACCAAGGTGTAATCTCCCCTCTTCTATCGACAGCGCGACGCGGACGGCATGACTCCGCGCCGGCCAAATGAAACCGGGACACGCCCATCTGAACTGCTTGTGCCGACGATGCGGGAAACACATCCTCTCTGCCGCTTCTTACTTTTTCATTCGCCGCGCTTCCTCGGCGGCGCGGCGGTGCTTTTCCGCATCCGCGCGGGCGCGTTCGGTCGCTAATTCTTGTTGTCTCAATTGTCGGCGAACTTGGTCCAATGCCGTCTTGCCTTCCCGGCGAACCTGCTCGACGATTTGTTGATTTTGACGACGAACCTGCTCGAGAAGTTGCTGACCTTCGCGGCGCGCTTGGTCGACATTCCGACGTGCCGCCTCCTCTCGATTCTTCACATCCTGCGTCTTACGCTTCTGGGCATCTAGATCGGTAGTCAGCTTCTTGTTGATCGACTCAAGTTCCTTGACGCGAACTTTGCCCGAATCCTTGCGTGCTTGGTCCGCGTCAAGAATCGCCGCCGTTTCACCGGCTTTGGCAGCCGCGAGATCCTGACTTAACTTGTCCAAACGTGCCTCGCGGTCGTCGTTGGCCTTTTTCGTTTTATCCAATTCAAATTGAACGAGGTCCGCGCGATCCTTGGCCTCGATGGTTCGTTTTGTTTGGACGGCTAGGTCCTTGCTCAGCTTGTCGCTGAATGTCTGTGACTCTTTTAGCCGTTTTAGAGCCTTGCTCGTTTCGTCCGGAACTGCAGGGGACTTGGATTTGGCCGGCGGCAACGAAGCCGGCAACGGTCGAGAAGGGACCGGCTTGGTTTGCTCGGGCTTCTTCGGAGTCAAGGAAACGCGCTTGCCTTTCTCCTCATCGGGCACGGAAACAAACGGACTCTCCGCGTGCAACCAGAAGCCGGCGATCCCGCCCGCCAAGAACAAAATGCTTGCGGCGCCGATCATAAAAACCGGACCGCGGCGCGGCGCCATCGGCGTCAGAGTCTTCGCCCCTTCAGCGGGTACGTCGGCCGAGACCGACAGGATCGCTTCACAAACGGGACAAGCCCCCGCCTGCGACTCTTCACTTGTCACGGGCAGACGGCATTGCGGACAGTAGGTCACCACCATTTGTCGAATCTCCATCTGAATCTGTAACCTTCGGCTTTGGAAAGAAACCGCGGCAACCCATCCGAATTCCCCACATTGTTGGAACTCGTCTGATCTTACCATCGTCCATGTCGTTTGCAAGTGCTCGCGAAGAGACCGAAGACGTTGCGAAAGAGCAAACGTCGCGGGTGTGCTCGATTAAGCCGATGGCGCACTGGATTGGTTATAATCCTCTTTGGCGTTTGAGCGAGTGCGTATTTCCTGAGGTAACGATATGCGAATCGGATTGGTTACCGCGATTCTGTTGTTGAATTCGTATGCGGCGGCGGGCGAATCGCCCCAGACGCTGGCCACCCCGATCATGCTCGATGACCTCGATGCGTCGTCGTTCGCGGAATGGGTCGATGGCTCAGAAAAGCCGATCCGTCCCGTCACGGCCGGCGACAAGAGCCGTTTGCCGCAATGGCTGTTGTCCACGGACAAGTCGATGCCGGGCCATTCGGGACTCCGTTTTGGAGATTCGCGCCGTCCCGGTCCGCGCCATTTGCGCATCGCTTTCAAGCAGGCCGTGCCCGTCGGTTCCCTGCTGATCCGGGGCGGCGGACAACTCAGCGTCCTGCGGCAGGACGTCCCTTTTCCGGGCGATCTCGCCAATGATGCCCACTGGATCCCCGCACAACGCTTGGCGAATCGCACGGTCTCCCGGCAAGAAGTCGGCGACCTCGATTTCGGCATCTGGACGCTGCCCCAGGACACCAAGGCGCGCGCCCTTCGGCTCACGCATCACGCGGAACTGGCGGACAAGAGTTACGCCGGCTTCGTGGGCGGAGTGTATGTTCTTGCCGACCGCCTGACCAATGTCGCGCCCCAGGCAAACGCGCTCGCATCTTCCAACGACAGAAACACCCCTAAGCTGGTCAACGAGAAAAACGATCCCGGTGAACCCTGGTGCAATATCCCGCTTCGGGACGGCGATTCCCCTCGCATCGTTTCCGCCACCCATCCGGAATGGGTGATGCTCGTATGGCCGGCCCCGGTGAAGTTGCGCGGCCTCGGCGCCTTCTATGCCGGCTTCGCGGCGGCGGACGCGCAGATTTATGCCGGCCCGTCAGACGTGCATCCGCGTGAAGCTTCGGGCGGCGCGTGGAAGACCGTGAAGGCATATCGCGACCTCACGAATCGGTACCCCAGCTTGCTGCCCATCGACTGGCTGGATTTCGGAAGCGAGGTCACGACGCGGGCCGTGCGTCTGCGCATTACCGCTTCATTTCCCGAAGGTGGGCATCCCCATGTGCAAAATCACGCGCGCCACGGCAAACGCGTTTGGCTCGGTGATCTCATCGCGCTCACCGCGCTAAATAAGGTCGATCTCGCAGCCGCGCTCCTTCCCGCCTCCGCCGAACAGGAGCGGCCGCCCATTCCCATTCGCTTCACGATGCCCGACGACGGTTACGCCACGCTGGTCATCGAGGATCAGGCCGGCAAACGCGTGCGCAATCTTCTCGCGGACACCTTCTTCGCCAAGGGGGAGCATACGGTTGGCTGGGACGGCTCCGACGATTTGGGTCGGGATGTGGAAGCTGCCAAGCACGGGCTCTATTCCATTCCCACGCAACTCGTCGCGCAGGCACGCTACAAGGCGCGCGGGCTCTGGCGGCGACCCGTGCATATCAAGTACGAAATGGGCATCTACACCGCGGGCGATCCTCCCTGGGAGACCACCGACAAGAGCGGCGGCTGGCTCGCCAATCATTCGCCTCCTAGCTCCGTCCTGTATGTGCCGGACGTGCCGGGCAAGGGACCGACGATGCTGATTGGCAGCTATGTGTCCGAGGGATGCGCCGGCCTGGCGTGGGTCGATCTGGAGGGTCGACGCTGGAAGGGGCAGAACTGGGTGGGTGGCAACTGGACCGGCGCTCCTTATTTGGCGCGCGACGCGGGGCCCAAGCGTCATCCCGATCACTACGCCTATGTCGCCTCCGCCGGGTCCACCGGCAAGCTCGACAAGAAAATGCCGCAAGGGGAGATCCGCATCACCGCCTTGACGGCCGACAAAGATACGCCGGTGCTCGTCTATCCCTTCACGCCGCGCTTTCCGCAGCCGGACGCCGTTCACTGGGAAACGCAAATCGGCGGGCTCGCGGCGCACGACGGCATCCTGGCCGTCAGTCTCACCGCGCTCGACCGCATTCTGCTCGTCGACGCCCGCTCCGGCAAGGTCTTGGGCGAGCATGCGGCGCCTTCACCGCGAGGCCTCGCCTTCGATGACGCGAGGCGACTTTTGGCGTTGTCGGACCCGAACTTGCTTCGCTTTTCCGCCGCTGGCAAGCGCCCCGAAATCCACGTTCAGAAGTTGAGTCACCCGCACGGCATCACGCTGGATGCCAAGGGGAACATCGCCATCAGCGAGCATGGCGCGAGTCATCAAGTGAAGGTGTTTTCGCCCAAGGGCATGCTGCTCAACACGATCGGCAAAGCTGGCGCACCGCGCGCGGGCCTCTATGATCCCCTCCACATGAATCATCCGCGGGGACTCTCCTTCGACTCCAAGGGCAATCTCTGGGTCGCCGAGGAAGATGCCCAACCCAAACGTGTCAGCATCTGGAATGCGGATCTCTCCCTTGTCCGCGCGCTTTATGGTCCCGCGGAATATGCCGGCGGCGGCGTCATCGATCCGGTCGACGCGAACAAACTGTACTACCACGGCATGGAGTTCAAGCTCGATCGCGCCGGCGGAACCTGCGAATTGACGCGTGTGTTCTATCGAACCGATGCGGCGTCGTTAAAGCGGGCGTTTCGCAGCGGCACGCCGGAGTCGGCGGTCACTGTCGAAGGTCGCCGCTACTTTCACAACGCTTTCAACAGCAGTCCAACCGGCGGGCATGGCACGGCTTTCATTTTCGCCGACCGCGACGGCAGCGTCGTTCCCGTCGCCCCGGACTCGGCCAAACCGGTGCCGTTCTCCTCGCCGAGCCGAACCATCACCTTCGATCGCGTGGACGACGTCAGCGCCCAAGTCCAACTCGCCTCCTCGGCCGACGGCAATTACGAGGCGGCGATCCCGCTCGCCGTGCTCGGCATCCAGCCAAAACCCGGCCTGATCCTCCGCGGCGACATGGGCATTCTGCGCGGCAGCGGCGGCGTCACCGTCCAGCGCGTCTACTGGAGCAACAAAGCCACCGCCATCGTCGCCGACGTCCCCAGCGAAGCCGAACTCCGCCCGCAACTCTGGGGTCGCGTCGAATTCGTGCCGGGGCGGGAGTGATAAACCAGTAGCTTGGCGGCGTTGAGTGTGCAGAGAGATTTTTCACGCTAATCGGCACTGATCGGCGCTAATGGGGTTTCGGTGGGAACGGGAAGGCTGGAGTGAGTGCCCGCTTCTCAAGGCGAATTCGATTAGCGTGGATCAGCGCTGATTAGCGTTGAAAGATCTGGATTTGAGCGGGAACTCGTGTTCGTTTGTGTCTACCGCTTGGCCGCGTTGGGAGGTTGCCATGAAGTTGAAAGTGTTGATCTATGAAGCGGAAGAGGGCGGTTATTGGGCCAAGGCGCCGGCGATCCCAGGCTGTGTCAGCCAGGGCGAAACCCTCGCGGAAGTGAAAGCGAATATTCTGGACGCGCTCGAAGGGTGTCTTTTGACGCGAGAGGAAATGGCTCTCCAGGAAGCCCAAGCATTCGAGAAAATGGAAGTATGAATACAAGCCGGATTGACTGAGAATGATCTCTAACGATGAAACCCCCTTGGGAGAATATCGATGTTCCGCGCCGTACTTGTGTTGTTCTTGGCGACTTTTGTTCCGCTGCCTTCGTTTGGAAGCGAACCGACCAAAGCCAAGACCGTTCGCTTGCTGACCGTGGGCAACAGCTTCTCGCAGAACGCGACCCGTTACCTCGACGGGTTGGTGAAGGCGGCCGGGGATACGCTGATCCATTGGCCGTTGTCGATCGGCGGGGCGAGCATGGAAGTGCATTGGGTGAAGGCTCAGCACCACGAAATCGACGCGAAAGATCCACGCGGCCTTTATGGCAAGAAAAGTCTGAGTCAGGAGCTCTCGAGCGATGCCTGGGATTATGTGACCATCCAGCAAGCCAGCATCAAGAGCCACAATATCGCGACCTATCGGCCATTTGCCAAGCAACTCCACGACTACATCAAGAAAGCGGCGCCGAAGGCGGAAATCCTGGTCCATCAAACCTGGGCCTACCGCGTCGACGATCCACGCTTCGCTCGGCCTTCCACTACCCCGGGTGAGCCGACCACGCACAAGGAAATGTACGACGGCTTGACCAATGCGTACCGAACCATCGCGAAGGACTTGAAGGCGCGGGTCATCCCCGTGGGCGATGCGTTTTACCTTGCCGACAACGACGCGAAATGGGGTTACAAGACGGACAAGAAATTCATTTTCAAGGAAGCCATGCCGCCCGCGTTGCCGGATCAGACGCATTCGCTGCACACCGGTTGGCGTTGGGTCATGGGCAAGGACAAGAGCAAGACGCTAAAGATCGACGGCCACCATGCCAGCGCCGCGGGCCAGTATTTGGCCGCCTGCGTTTTCTACGAGGTTCTCTTTGGGAAAAGCGCAGTGGGCAACACGTTTTTTCCACCGGAGATCGACCGGGATTATGCCCTGTTTCTCCAGAAAACGGCCCATGAAGTCGTCGCCAAGAAATGACGCTGTTGTTTTCGGTGGTACATGGCGCCAATGAACCAAATGGGGACTACTCGTGAAAGCACTGGGTTTCGCAATTCTGGTAACGCTTGCCCTAGCGATAATTCCCTCGACCTGCTCGGCCGCCCCCGTTGTGCTTGGGCTTTCCAACAAGCATCCGCTATCGGAGCCGCAGGTCGGCGAACTCTTGCTTGGCGAGTTGCGCTGCCTCGCGTGTCACAGCCGAAAAGGCGTTCCCCAGGCACTTGAAAAAACCGCTCCCGATATTACCGACGTCGGCGCTCGTATTGCGCCGGACTTTCTGCGGCGCTTTATCGCCTCGCCATCAGCGTCCCATTCGGGTTCCGCGATGCCGGACCTGTTGGCTGCCGAAACCGAGGCCGAGCGGAACAAGATCGCCGAGGCCATCACCCATTTCCTCGTCTCGCAGTCGCCGCGGAATTTCCGACGCGAAGCAACGGATGAGAAAAAGTCCCTCGACGGAAAACGCCTGTACCACTCGGTTGGCTGCATCGCTTGCCATTCGCCACGCGATGAAAAAGGAAAGGAAGTGACGCACGAAGCAGTGATTGAACTTGGTCATGTTCCCGCGAAATACAGCCTGCCATCGTTGGAAGAGTTTCTTTTTCAGCCTACCCGCGTTCGTCCATCAGGCCGCATGCCCGACATGAAATTGACGCCGGACGAGGCCAAGGCGGTCGCCGGCTATTTGCTCGGCAAAGCTGATACGACATCCGCATTGCTTGAGCCGCGAGAGGAGCTTGTAACACTCGGCAAGAAGTACTTTCAACAATACAACTGCGCGGCGTGCCATAAGATTGGCGCCATTCCCGCCGCGGCA
>Ga0163144_10006134_pt1 | contig 26577 bp, 32 predicted proteins | sample OliLak19BULKMAT1_FD_123175 | JGI IMG/M metagenome (GOLD analysis project Ga0163144, IMG submission 123175) | Freshwater microbial mat bacterial communities from Lake Vanda, McMurdo Dry Valleys, Antarctica - Oligotrophic Lake LV.19.BULKMAT1 | ecosystem: Environmental > Aquatic > Freshwater >...
AATCGTGTTGCGGAGGTCGGAATTGCACCGACAATCTTCAGGTTATGAGCCTGACGAGCTACTGTTACTCTACCCCGCTATAGGTCACATAGTATCACAAAGCTTGCTATAGATGCAAGTATTGTTATATATGATAGAACTCTTCAAACACTGCCTTATAAAGGTTTATAACCTGCCTAGCATCATACTGGTTTATCTTGTAGTTGGAACCGTCATGAGCAATCCTATTTCGCACCCCATGGGCTTCTCCTGCTTGAGATAAGGTCTTAAAATCTCCCCTACTTACCCTGCTTAGTTTTTCCCCTATTCCCTCACCTCTATATCCAAGCTTGTTCAGAAGCTCTTCGAGCATGATATCTGCCTCAATAATGGCTTGCCTCCAATCATTTTCATTTTGAGATTCTACATGAGATAGAACCTTGTCCCACCTCTTTCCAAGACCTTTATCATCTTTTGAAACATCGCCCAAAGCTACAAGTGGAGGATTGTATATTTCTTCTTCTTTATTTCTTATTCTTTTCAATCCTTCAACGGCATATATAATACCTATAAAAAATAGTAGAGAAAGCGGTATAGAAATAGCAATAAAATACCCAACTAGAGTTTTTGTTCCTCCAAAAATAGCCGGATAGTTGTCAGAAAAAAAACCAACTATATTATGAAAATAATATGTTATATTTATCGTTGGTGGAGATATTTTGACTACATGTTCTTCCATTTTTATTTTTTATTTTTAAAAATCATTCTCCTAAAAAATCTTTTCCTGCTTCAAAAAGAGTTTTTTCATCTCCATGACGAGCCGTCATCTGTATGCCTAATGGAAGTTTTTTTCCCCCTATTTCTGAATATCCAGAAGGAATCGATATGGCTGGCATTCCTGTAAGATTTGCTGTAACGGTAAATATATCTTCGAGATACATAGATACAGGATCTGCTGTCTTTTCTCCGATCTTAAAAGCTGGGGCTGGAGTAGTCAGTGTCACTATTATATCAACTTTTTCGAAAGCATGTGTGAAATCTTCTGTGATAACTCTCCTCAGTGCATTTGCACGGTTATAGTAAGCATCATAATATCCAGATGAAAGCACATATGTTCCCAGAAGAATCCTTCTGCGCACTTCTTTTCCAAAACCCGCACCTCGTGTTTCAAAATAGTCGTCAATGCCATCTCTGCCATCTACATGTAAACCGTATTTTACACCATCAAAACGAGACATGTTGGAAGAGACTTCGGCAGACATGATGACATAGTAGACTGGAAGTGAGTAAGAAATGTTTGGGAGTTCTATATCCTGTATTTCATAACCAAGATTTTTGAGTTTTTCCAGAGATTCTTTAAAATTTTTAAGGACGTCTTTGTCAATCCCATCACCACTTAGAAAGTGCCATGGGACTCCTAATATCGGTTTTTTCTTGCCTATCCTCGTCGACTCATATGTTGATGGCGATATTGTCGTGCCGTCTTTAGCGTCGTTCCCTTTTATTATATCGAACACTGTTTCTACATCAGCCACAGTTTTTCCAAATGGTCCTATCTGATCCAGAGATGACCCCATGGCCATGAGTCCATATCTAGAAACTGCTCCATATGTCGGCTTGAGTCCGACAATCCCACAAAAGCTCGCTGGTTGACGTATAGATCCACCCGTGTCTGATCCTAGAGAAACTAGAGCACCATCCATAGCTACGCTAACAGCCGATCCACCAGATGAGCCACCTGCCACTCTGGAGGGATCATGAGGATTTTTTGTTACACCAAAAGCCGAGTTTTCTGTAGAACCTCCCATGGCAAACTCATCCATATTTGTCCTACCGAGGAAAACCACTCCTTCTTTTTTGAGCTTTTCTATAACTGTTGCAGAGTAGACAGCATGATAGTTTTCGAGTATTTTTGAAGCAGAGCTAGCGATTCTTCCTTTTATCAAAATATTGTCTTTGACAGCAACAGGAATTCCAGTGAGGAGTGTGGCACTGCCATTTTTAAATCTCTGATCGGCTTCTTTGGCCTGTTCCAAAACATCAGAGTAAATTTCTAGATAGGCATGGACATCTTTGTCTTTTTTTTCTATATTGTCTATATAGGCTTGAGCAAGGTCAACAGCAGAAAAATCTCCGTCCTTCATAGCTTTGTGAGCTTTTTCTATAGTCAGTGTTTTTAAATCTATCATTTAAATATTTATAATATAATCTCTCTTAATTCCCTCTAATTCTGGGCAATTATTTTCTTTACAGCAATGAAATCCCCTTCTCTATCTGGAGCTTCATTTAAAATCCTTTCTCGATCTTCTTTTGAAGTATCAGAAACTATATCTTCTCTAAAAATATTGTGCACTGGACCGGCTATAGGTGTGTAGTCTATATCGACAGTGGCTTCTTTGATCTGGTCAATGTATGAAAGTATAGAATCAATTTCTTTTGATAGACTTTGCTTTTCCGAATCATCTATCTTTATACGCGCAAGTTCTGCTAGTTTTTCTACTTCTTTTATAGTTATCATAGGCAAAGTTTAGCAAAAATAATCCTATTTCACCAGCTTTAAAAATTCTTCTTCGGAAATCACCTTAACCCCGAGTTTACGAGCCTTGTCGAGCTTTGAGCCAGCACTCTCTCCAGCCACAACATAGTCAGTATTTTTTGAAACAGAACTAGATACTTCACCTCCAGCTTTTCTGACCATCTCTTGTCCGGCTTCACGCTCAAGTGTCGGCAAAGATCCCGTAAAAACAAAAGTCTTATCTTTCAATAGTAGATTGCCAACTTTTTTTACCTTTTGTATTTCTACATGTTTCAAAAGATTTCTCACTAGATTTTTATTTTCAGTATTTTTAAACCAGTCCACTATAGCTTGTGCCACGATAGGACCAACTCCATATATATCTTCGATCTCCTGATATTTTGCATCCATTATTTCTTCTATAGAACCAAAATGCTCCGCCACATCATAAGCCGTCTCTTCACCCACTTGAGGTATAGACAGTGAAGCGAGAAAACGAGGCAATGTAACCTTTCTAGCTTTTTCTATAGAAGCCAAGAGATTCTCAACAGATTTTTCTGCAAAACGAGGAAGGGCTAGGAGGTCTCCTTTTTTTAAGGTAAAAATATCGTCAAAAGTCGACGCCAGATTTTGCAAAAGAAGAACATCTACAACTTTTGGTCCCAAACCATCGACATCTAGACATTTTTTTGAAACAAAATGATAAAATCTTCTTTTGTGTTGATCAAATGAATCCTTTGAAACACATCTCCAAGCTGACTGACCATGGATTCTCTCTATCTTTCCATCTCCACCACAAGCAGGAACAGACTTTGGAAAAACAAAAGGTTTGGAATCCTTTGACCGGAGTTCTGGAACAACAGAGACAATATCTGGTATAACATCCCCAGCTTTTTGCAATATTACCGTATCACCGATACGCACATCTAACCTTTTGATCTCATCTTCGTTATGAAGCGTGGCTCTAGAGACTGTAGATCCAGCTACAGAGACTGGGCGCAGGTGAGCCACAGGAGTGACTACTCCAGTGCGTCCTACTTGGAAAACTATATCCTCAAGGATTGTCGTCACCTGTTCTGCGGGGAATTTGAAAGCGATCCCCCATCTAGGAGCTTTGCCTGTATAACCTATGATCTCCTGATACTCTCTTTCATCTACTTTTACAACTATTCCATCTGCTAGATAGTCTTCTTTACCTATCTTTTTTTGCCACTCTTGCCAGTAGTGAAGAGTTTCTTTTATATCTTTGCAATGTTTAAAATGGGAATTGACACTGAAGCCCAACTTTTTGAGAAAGATCAATTCATCATACTGCCTTCTTGGCATCTTTTCGTATTGAGCAATATCGTAGATAAATGTTTGAAGTTTTCTACTAGCGGTGATTTTTGGATCGAGTTGACGGATAGATCCAGCAGCTACATTTCTAGCATTTGCAAATACTTCTTCTCCTTTTCTTTTTCTTTCTTTATTTAAAATCTCTAGCTGAGTTTTTGCCATCCATATTTCTCCTTCCACAATGATATCGATAGGCATGTTTATAGTAAGTGGTACAGAAGCGATAGTCTTTACATTGTTGGTTACATCTTCACCTACCTCTCCATCTCCCCTAGTAGATGCACGGAAAAGTATTCCAGATCTGTATTCTAGAATGATTTTCAATCCATCTATCTTGTGTTCGACTGTATACGTAGGGGAAATGTCTTTACCTGTATCCTGTTTCAAAAATCTTTTTACTCTAGCATCAAAATCCATCATTTCATCTCCAGAAAAAGCATCGTTAAAAGACCATTGTTTAATAGTGTGAACAACTTTTGAAAATTCTTTGAGTGGCTCACCACCTATTCTCTCTGTGGGATTGTCGGCTGATGCTAGAGTTGAATACTCTTTTATAAGCTCTTTTAGCTCTTTTGAAAGTGAGTCGTAGGCTTCATCGCTTATCTCTGGCTTGTCATAGGTATGATATAGGTGACGATGATGCTCTATAGCCTCCTTTAACTTTTTGTGTCTTTTTATGGTGTCTTTTGGAATCATTCTATAAGGATATCACAATTCTAAAAAGAGATTTAGTAGGATAGTTGCAATCCTCTTTCTACCTTCTTTACGCTTACAGCATCGCATTTATTTCCATCCCAGCCGAGATTGTATCCCCTAGAATCTATGGTGGTAAGAGGAAGACCATCAGTATCGTATTCTTTTTTGACTGTAACCTTAGCACATGCTTGGCTACTATTACCAAATTTTACCGAGAATTCAAAGATGTATGGGTCATAAGGATTTGGATCATTTATTATAGCCAAAGAATTAGATGCAGTACCACAATCTATAATATCTTTTTTTGAACTAGTAGAAAAGTTATTTTCTACCTGATCTCTATACGCCGCGCATTCTATACCACTATCTGCTGCATAAAAAGCTAGTGATGAATCTCTAGCAGCACTTGATAATAGAAATTCTTTTTTGGAAATGGTAAGAACAGATATTCCTATAGACAAGACAATAGATGATACTATGACTGCAAATAGTAGCGTATATCCCTTATTATTTTTTTTAATAGTTTTTATCATCGTATTACATTAAATAATTGACTCTCATATTTTACCTCTTGAGATATCGTACCATTTTTCCAAGAGACTATGACTGTGGCTGTGTATTCATTTCCTACTGTATTTCCTACTGTATTTCCTCCATTAGCATTCACCTTTGTTAGAAAAAAATATCTAGAAAATTTGGTTTTGGTGTTACCACTATTAGCCATAGTATAACCATTGGTGGTACTTAGATATAGGTTACAGTTACTTGAACATGGTACAATTCCAGCGGCGGTTGGATTTGTATCATTTGGAACACCAGTTATAGTATCGACACTGCAATTCTTATCCTCACATGTATCAAGTTTATTTAGCCAATCTTCTGGCCTATTTATCAGATTATTATCTCTAACATTCTTTATATATTCCATAGCGTCTTGAGCTAGATATGATGCAGTTACCTGATCATGCGCATATAGTGCTGCCAGAAGTCCTTTATGAGCAATGGTCAGTGGTCCGACGATAGAGATCATGAGAATAGCTATAGCTACTAGAGTTTCTATGATTGTAAAACCCTTATCGCCCTGCATTTTTATTTTTAAAGTATTTTTTTTCATGTTTTAATCGCTTATTCTTTGAGAGATAGTAGTTTGGATATCAAATCTCGTTTTATTTTTCTCTTTTGTTCCCACAAAACCCTTCATACGTAGAAGGACTTTGGACTGAATACTACTTCCCACTTGGACATTTATAGAAGCAGATTCTACTTTTACATCTGGAGACATGATGGGGTGGAAGTCTAGGAGTGTGTTAAGATTATCATCACATTTTAACTGTTCGGCTTTATCAATTGTATTATTATAATATCTGTAAGCATGAATAAGGTTGCATTTGAGCCCACTTCCTGGATCTGTATAAACATTGGATGAATAGAATGTAATAACCCATGGTTCAGTACCATTAGTTTCACAGAAAGCTCCTAGGGACTTCTGCTCATTTGATCCCGGTAATAAAACGTAAAAGTCTTGCGCTAAAAATTCATAACTTGGTTTATGACAGACATATCTCGTCCCCGTTCGTATATCTCTAGATATATCATCAAAAGCAAAGTTTATATTGTTTATTGCAGATTTTAGAGATTGAGCTTTTTTGTTGGCATCTATAACCTTGAGAAGTGCACCAACAGCTATGAGAGCAACAACAGCAAATATCGCCAGAGAGATGATGATCTCTATGAGAGTAAATCCTTTTTCTTTTTGTTTAAAAAGTTTTTTCATATCAATCTTTTATAGTTATTTGACCTATGTCGGTAACGGTAACTTTTTTAATTTCACCGTTAGATGATTTTATAGATATTTCAGCATATTTATAAGATGGATTAATGTTGCTTTTTTTAATAATGGCCTTCGGACTAGGTCTTACGAAAGTTATATTTACTAAACCGTCATTGTGATTATCATTGCATGAAATCGAATCATTTTTTATACATATACTTTTAATAATGGTATTCTTTTTCAAAGTATATGTTGATATAACAGTGTCTCCAGCTGTATAAACACCATCTTTGACCACATCAGCAAAAAATATAATTTTTTTATTTGCTTCATTATCACTTGATGTATCAAAATAAATCCCATACGGAGAATTGAAATCATTTACACGACCCGGAACTCCCTTAACATTTATCCCATAAGACTGCGCTGTTCGTATGGCTAGGGCTACATCGTAGGCTTGGTTTGTTAGAAATATTCCCTGATTAAAACTTCCATATTTTGCTAAAAGCAAAGATGTCATGAGAACAAAAATCCCTATAGAGACCATGAGCTCCACTAGAGTAAAACCTTTTGTTGTAAAAGTTTTTTTAATCATTGAAAAAATGGATTAAAATCTATAACTCTGATCCCGGTAAAAAGAACTATATACATTCCAAGGATAAGATATGGACCAAAAGGAACTTCGTATCTAGATTTTATTTTCTTAAAGACTATCATCATCCACAAAACACTGACTATCGCCCCGATCCAGAATGCCAGAACTATAGCCGATATTCCTGCAAAAAGTCCCAGTGTCCAACCTATACCTAGGACAAGTTTGGCATCGCCCAACCCCATCCATGTCCCCTTTGAAACTAGCCAGAGTAGAGCAAAAGGTATGGCTAGGATAATTCCAGAAAAGATCTCTATGGTCGCTGGAATCTGAAAAGATAAGTCTGGAGCTACAAACATATGAGCAAAGGACGCTATTGCAAAGGTATAGACTAGAGTATCTGGGATAATCTTGTGCTTTATGTCATAGATAGTTATAACGACCAATAGTGATGTGATGAACAGATAGTAGACTGTCAGAAAACTAGCTTCGACAGTAACTGGTGGAAAAAAGTAGAAAATAAGTACAAACAAAAGTCCGGATAGAAGCTCGATGGTGGGATATTGCCAAGATATTTTGCTTTTGCACTTTGTGCATGTTCCTCCTTGAAATATAAAGCTAAAGAGTGGGATGAGTTCCATCCAGGATAGAGTCTTGCTACAAGAAAAACATTTTGATCGACCTTTGAGAGTCATACCAGTGTTATAGCGCAGAGCGACGACGTTCAAAAAGCTTCCTATGAGGGTTCCGAGTATAAATGAAAAAAGAAGAAAATATACTGTCATCTGTTATTTTTTTATCTTGGGACTACGCAGTATTCAAAGTTAGGATTAATAGTAGGACATGAGGTAAAGCCAGTGACTGTTGAACCATTTTTATAATAAGTTCCTCCAGGAGGTGTCCCTGTATATGAATCCTGCAATACTGAATTATTTGCTTCCAATTTTGTTTTAAGAACATAGTCAGAAGGATCTGCTGACGCTGTTGGATTTACCCAGTATCCATCCGAATAGTTCGCATAGCTCGCATCTGCTAGAGGTAATGGCATATTTGGTATCTGAGCTATAAAAGTTCCAAATGTAATACCACTACAACCTGCAGTTGTCTCACCTGTTGCCAACGTTTTCGGATACGCCCCACATCTATCAAAGTAGAGTTCTAGAGCCAGCTGTAGTTGTGCTAGATCTGAAACCCGCTTTGCATCTCGAGCTTTGGCTTTTGGTTGAGAGAGATTGCTTATGACTATTCCTGTAAGTATCGATATGATTGCGATGACTACTAAAAGCTCTATAAGAGTGAATCCTTTTTTAGATATTTTCATAGGCCTATTATAGCAGATAATGGAAGAATAGATTATCCACAAAGCTTTAAGTTAGGCGACTTTTATAAACTTTTCTGTAATGATTTTCATGTATTCCTTGTACATAATAATGAATCTCTTCATATCAGCTATCATTTCCGACTTTTGCTTTTTATCATAATCATGTGTTAGCTCATTTCTAGTTTTAATTGAATCTGCAATTTTATCGGCTAGAGATTGATCTATTATCCCCAATGGTACTAATTCAAAAAATGAAGATCTGTACGACTCTGATACTTTATTTCCTAAGCTATAGCTCAATGAAGCATTTACATCTACAATTTCATCAACCATAAGCAGGTACCATCGCTCCATTGTGGCAAGTTTCTCTTCATTTGCAAGCAAGATATCATCAGATAGATTGGCATAATAAATAACTTTATCTAAATATTCTCCTGCAAGCTTTATTTTATTTATTATTGATCTATCTATCATGATTATGTTTTTTAGAGACTACGAGCCCATTCTACGAACTTCTTATCGCTTAATCTACGTAACCATGATGTTTCCATCCATATTTTTATGGCATAGAGCTTCCATCTGAAAAAATCTCCTTGTTTTTTTTCATATAATAATTTTCCGTCTTTGACGACTACGTACATCAGTGTGGGATTTACTGAAGCTAAATTTATGACTTCTGTATCTTCTCTTTTAAAGATATTATCTAATTCAATAGAAATCTGTGTTTTATCTATTTTTACACGACTTATAACTGCTATATCGATATCACTTTTTGCATGGGTATTCCCTCTTGCTCGTGAGCCAAAAAGTACCACAAAATCGAGATTGTGTTTTATGGCAAGAGATGCTATTTGGGATGTGTAGATTTCAAAATTCATACCGCAACTATACCATAGAATTCAAAAAACATACCTACCAACACACCATATATCACTATAGACATAGTATAGGTATCTATTGTCTAACCACAAACTTTATCAAAACTTTACTCTTTCTTAATTAAAACTTTATCTCGGTTTGGTATGGTGGAAGGATTATTTATAAAAAGTTTTAAAAATGAAAATACAAAAGATTGGTGATGGAGAATTTGGGCCTATTTACGAAGGAATAAGTGGAAATGATGCAGTAAAATTTCTTATTATGAAAAAAGGAGGGGAAGTAAGAGGTGCTCTGTATCATATACAAATAGGGAGTATCGATTTAATTTGGGGAAAAAGTGGAGAAAAGGGATATGGAATAGCGAAAATTCTAGAAAAACATCCAGAAGCGATCGAATGTCTTTCAGAAAGTATTTGTGGAGGTAAAATTGTAGATGAACTTCCTCAAAGAATTATTATGATAAATGAAAAAAATAACCAAAGATCGATAGTAGATTTACAATTTAGTAATAGACAAAAAATCTGGGTCGTCACTTCATATATTCCTATATAATGGCTTCAGCCCATCCTAGTTATAGAATGGGCTGGCAACTTCTTTTCGAACTTATGCCAGATTACTCTGAAGCAAGAACGTACTTTCAGCTTATCTTAATTTAAAACACTAGTCAAATTTCTACCAACACTCCGCCACCGCAGTATCAAACTGACCACCAGCACCCACAGTCGCATCCGCACTAGGATTCCCAGATTTGCCAAGGTTGTCTACACACCAGATATCCGCAAGAGCTACAGTATCCACAAGGGTACCAGGAAGTCTTCCATAGACGGCGTAGTTGTTACCAGAAACCAAACCGTACATAAAAGTATCTGCAGACTTCAAAGCAAGAGCAGTGAGAATATCCTTAACTACAGGATCTGCAGTTGCTATATCTATAGTCTCTGGACTAGCAGTAATATCAAAAAGACCTATGTATGTATTTCCATTAGAAAAAAACAACTCTGCCGCTTTTTTAAAACTATCCATTTCTGCTTGAAAAGATGCGACCTTAGCTTTCTGTCTGGAAACGCTTAGATTGGGAATTATAATTGCTGTTAATATACCAATAATTGCTATGACCACTAATAATTCAATCAATGTAAAACCTTTTTTAAATTTTTTCATAATAAACACATTATAACATAAATAAAAAATATAATACCAAAAAAAAGTAAAAACCATCTTTTTAAAGATGGTTTTTACTAACTTATTATCAGAAAAAGTTATTAAGGGCAAACTGTAGCTCCAGCCAGTAGTGGAGTTATACCAGTCTTTGATGCTCCAGTACTATCAACACAAGTGTATTTTGTAATATCACTTACGAGCTGTGCTTGAGCAGCCCACGCACCAATAATACTACCAGCCGTATGGACAGTCGTACTTTTATCGATACCAGTCAAAATAGATTGAACACCTGCATCAGAAGCTGAAGCCCATGTATTACCTCCAGTAAACAAAGCAGCATAACTACCTCCATTAGCATAAACTTCTGCTTGTGAGCGCAAAGATGCGAGCTGTGCTTGAATTGCTGCATCCTTACCCTTATTTCTCGCTGTACTCAAACTTGCTAGCACTATAGATGATAATATACCGATAATTGCAATAACGACTAGAAGCTCGATCAATGTAAAACCTTTTTGTGAATATTTCTTCATACTAAAATTTAAATTACTATTAAATAAAACCATTAATAACCTTTGTATGCCTATAAGTATACCAGACCCTCTGTAAAGCGCCACAAGGGGTAAGTGTGGATAACCGCTGACTACTGTCAGCGAGCCATGGTCGCATGACCATAACCGCTGACTACTGTCAGCGAGCCATGGTCGCATGACCATAACCGCTGACTACTGTCAGCGAGCAATAGTCGCATGACTATAAGTAAAAAATCATTATCTCAAAAAATCAAGATACGTATCCTGATTTATAAGCTTATACGTAGAATTTGAATATGTCTCTAGAAACAATTTAGGTTCTTTTGCCTTCTCATTTCCCCACTTAAACTCATAGGCATAGAGTTTTCCATCTTTTTCTTCAATATAATCAATCTCTTTTTGATCATAAGTTCTCCAAAAATACTTATTTGAATAGTTATTCTTATAGCCAGTCACCTTCATCCTTTCTGAAATACAGAAGTTTTCCCATAAAAAGCCCACATCTTCTCGTCCTTCCAAGATACGGAAATTACCGACAAGTGAATTGCGTATACCGAGATCCCAAAAGTAAATTTTGCGAGTTTTTACAACTTCACTACGAAGATTACGACGAAAAGCTCCTAGACGAAAAACGATGAATGATTCCTCAAGTAAGAAAAGATATTTCTGAATAACCGTTTGATCTACAGAAAGAGATTTTGCTAATTCTTGAAAAGAAACCTCATTGCCAATCTGATAGGCTAAAAGTTGTAAAAGCTGAGTAAGAATTTCTGGCTTACGAAGCTCTTGAAACATAAAAATATCCTTGAATAGATAACTTCCTGTCAATTCTTTGAGTTTTTGTTGTGCATCCAACTCTCCAGAAAGAGCGATTGCCGGATAACCACCATAACGAAGCATGCGATTCATCAAGGCCTTTTTTTCAACAACATTCTTCTTCTCTATCATTTCCTCAAAAGAGAATGGCATGAGATGAAATTCGTATTTTCTTCCAGTAAGTGGTTCATTTATCGAATTTGAAAGATCAAAACTCGATGATCCAGTAGCGATAATCTGAGTTTCAGGTATAGTATCAACAATTATTTTCAATACAATACCTATATCTTTTATCTTTTGAGCCTCATCCAAAATTAACAACTTTACTCCTTGTAAAAGACTTTTTAAATTATTACTCCTTTCATAACTAAAGAGTTCTCTAGTCTCTATCAAATCACAATCATAGAAAACTGATTTATCTGGATATTCCTTAAAAATTTCTTTCACTAAAGTTGTTTTTCCCGACTGACGAGGACCATAGATAATAATAGCCGGTTTTTTAATCTCGCTTTCAAAAAGTTTCTTTTTTATTTCTATTTTTATTTTACGTTCTATAATCATACGTTTATGCCTAATTACATGAATATAGTCATTGTATTTTAAATATCCTATTCTGTCAATAAAAATATGGTTACATTGGAATAGATTTCTTTGATTTTCATGCTAAACCACAGGTTTAACCTGTTATTTAGCATTGAAGTCAATACCTACTGCGCACTGGCAATATTGTAGATAGGCACTAGAACCGAAGCTAGGAGAATAGCCACCCCAAGACCGAGCATCACGATCATGATGGGCTCGATGAGGTCAACAAGAGCATCCACGGCAGTAGTAACCTCACGAGCATAAAAGTTGGCAAGAGTTTTTAAAATACTACCAAGCTCTCCAGTTTCCTCTCCCACTTTCATCATTTGGATCATGATACCAGGAATCTCCCCATTGCCCGAAAGAGCTTCAGAAACTGCTTTACCAGCTTTTACACTTTCTACAGCATCAGCAATAATCTTTTTGTAAATACTATTGTCAATAACAGAAGAAGTCAGTTCCAATGCACGGATCATAGGAATTCCAGAAACAAGCATAGTATTCATATTGTCTGCAAGACGAGAAAGATAAAGTTTTCTAAACAAACTACTGATGTAAGGAATAGAAAGCTTTACCCTATCAAAAGCCGCACCTCCAGATGGAGTTCTTATGTATCTTACTAGAAAAAATCCTCCAACTATCACCAGTCCCAACACAACCAAACCATAGGAGACAAAAAAGTTGCTTATACCCAGAATAATCTTTGTATAAAAAGGAATATCTTGACCCGAATCAACAAGAATTCCGCTAATTTTTGGAATAACCATTGTAAACATGAGGATCATAACAGTGATAAATGTCAGCACCACAAAAGAGGGGTAAATGAGAGCCCCTTTAGCCTTTGAAACAAGCTCATAAGTACGATCGAGATAGTCTGCAAGGTAGTTGAATGTCTCATTTAACTTTCCTGATTCTTCACCTGCCTTGACCATACTGACATAAAACTCTGAGAAAAGTTTTGGATGTTTTGAAAGAGCCCCTGAGATAGAACTTCCGGCTTGGAGATCATCTGAAATATTTATAAGTTTTTTACCCAATATTTTATTTGTAGATTCAGCAGAAAGAAGACGAAATATACGCAAAGCCGAGACTTGAGCCTGAAAAAGTGTGGCTAGCTGACGAGAAAGAATGACCACATCTTTATTGGAAACACGATCAAAAAATGCCAAGTTCATGGATAGAACTGACTTGTTTTCACCTTCTTCACGAATTTCAGTTATGACTAGCCCTCTTCTTTGCAGTGAAGCAATGGCAATATCAACATTGACTGCATCGATCGATCCATTTTTTGCTGTCCCTGTTGCACTTTCTAAAGCTTGGTAATTGAATAGCATAGTATTTTATATCATTCTTTCTAGATTTTTTGGATTGAGCGAATTGAGATAGGCACTCTCTACAGTGATTTCTCCGGCTCTGACAAGTTCTGCGATGGAACGATTCATATCAACCATGCCGTCTTTTGAACTTGTTTCTATAACGGTATTTATCTCATGAATTCTCTTTTCACGGATGAGATTTGAAATGGCAGTGTTGTTGATAAGTAGCTCATAAGCTGGGATAAGTCCTCCAGAAATCCTAGAGATCAAACGCTGAGAAAATATACCAGTAAGACTTCCTGCTAGCTGAACACGTATCTGGTCCTGTTGTCCTGGAGGAAAGGAGTCTATGATACGGTTGATGGTTTGAGCGGCGTTGTTTGTGTGTAAAGTAGAAAAGATAAGGTGTCCAGTTTCTGCAGCTGTAACTGCAGTAGAGATAGTATTTGTGTCTCTCATTTCTCCTACTAGACAGACATCTATATCTTCACGAAACATGGCTACTAGAGCACCATTGAAATCTGGAGTATCTGTTCCCACTTCCCTTTGGTCGATCACGGATTTTTTTGATTCATAGAGATACTCGACTGGATCTTCGATGGTTAGTATATGTTCTGTTCTAGTCTGATTTATTATTTCTATAAGAGAAGCTAGAGTTGTGGTTTTTCCTTGACCTATAGGACCAACGCATAGAAAGAATCCTTGTTGTTTTCTAGCAAATGACTCTAGAACTGGAGGGAGATTGAGCTCTGCAAGGGTTTTGATAACCTTTGGTATGAGACGAAGAGCAATGGAGAGTTCTCCTTGTCTATAGAAAGCGTTTCCACGAAAACGAAAATTTGTAGAACTGTATGAAAAATCTGTAGTTCTCTTTGTTTCCATTTCAAGCTTACCTTTTTCACTTAAAAATTCTTGGAGAAATCCTTTGAGATCAGTATTTGTAAGTATCGGTCTTTTTACAATAGGTATGAGGGATCCAGATACCCTGATCATAGGATGTCTATTTTCAGCAAGATGAAGATCGGATGCATCTTCATGTACAACGGTATTTATAAGTTCTTCAATATCTTTTTTATATTCTGCCATATATTAAATTTCTTGTGATTTATCTTTTGTACTACTAGCTATTCTATTTACCTCTGATAAAACTTCCGAAGGAATGGTTGTTGCTTTTATGATATAACCATCGACATTGAGCTTCTTTGCTTTAGCAATATCATCTGGTAATCCCTGATTTGTAAGCATAATTATAACACTATTTTTTACTAAATTTTCATTTCTCAATACTGAAATGAATTCTATACCATCCATTCCTGGCATAACCATGTCTACCAAGAGGATATCTGGATTTAAACCATCACGAATGACTTTTAACGCTTCTTCTGTACCTTGAACAACATGTACTTCAAAACCGTTATTTGAAAATTTTAAAGCATACATGTCGAGCAAAAACTTGTCATCATCAACAAACAGTATAGATTTTTGTTTTGTAGGATCAGTGTTATTCATGAGTTTATTATACTAGAGCTTGCTCACTTCCTCAAAGGGAATTATCTTTTGAAAAGCTTTGATCATAGCATCTTCTTTCATAGTAATCATACCTTTTTGTCGTAGAACTCTAGAAATTTCCAATTCATTTGGACTTTTTAAAATTATTGATTCTATTTCTTTGTCCATTTTAAAAGCTTCAAAAACTGCAGTTCTTCCACGAGTACCCTTTGGACAATCTGGAGTAGGAGAGATCTGGTAAACAGTATCTGAAAATGGAATATCTTTCTTGTATTGATCTGGAAGATCTTCAAACTGCTTATCTATGATGATTTTTATACTACCTTCTACTGGTACAGATTTGCCTCCTTTGGGACATAGAACTCCTACAAGTCTCTGAGCAACAGCCAAAATGAGGGTGGGGGCGATAAGATATGGATCTACTCCCATGTCTATAAGTCTGGGTATTACACCAGCTGCATTGTTGGTATGGAGTGTGGAAAATACAAGGTGGCCTGTAAGCGCAGCTTGCACAGCAAGCTGCGCGGTCTCCTTATCTCGGATCTCACCAACCATGATAATATCTGGATCCTGACGCAAAGTAGTTCTGAGTCCAGAAGCAAAAGTATAACCAATCTCTGGATGAACCTGAGATTGACTAACACCTTCCATGTTGTACTCTATAGGATCTTCTAGAGAAAGCACATTTGCTCCCTCTTTATCTACTTCATTTAACATAGAATAGAGACTGGTAGACTTTCCAGATCCTGTAGGACCTGTGATGAGAATAAGTCCATAGGGTCTCTGGATTGCCTCTTTTATCATGTTAAGGTTTTTTTCAGTCAATCCCATTTTGTCCAATCTCAAAAGACCCTTTTCTTGATCCAAAATACGCATCACGATCTTTTCACCATAGTAAGCCGGAAATGTAGAAACACGAAAATCTATCTTTCTACCATCTATACGTGCAGAAAAACGACCGTCTTGAGGTTTTCTCTTTTCATCAAGTTTCATATTTGAAAGTACTTTTATGCGAGCTACTACAGCACTATGCACTTGGGGTGGAAGTATGAGACTTGTACTGAGGAGTCCATCCACACGGAAACGCACACGAACCTTGTCATGTAGATGTTCGATATGCACATCGGATGCATTCCCCTCTGTAGCGTATCGAACTATAGTTGCTACGATCTTTACCACAGGAGCATCCTCTATGATAAAAGCTTCAGAATTTGGATCACTTTTGACCTTTTTAGGATCAACTGTTGACTCATCATCGACAGATAGAACGGTTTCAAGCTCCGAAAGAGCTTTTGAGACTTCACCAGTAATCCCTTTGTAAGATTCTATAACCTTTTTGTAATCATCGAGACTGATGATAAATATTTTGTAAGGAATATCATTTTTTGAAGCAATAAAGTTTAGGGCATCTCGCGCTTCTATATTGTCAGGGTCAACTATTCCCACTTCTAGCATTCCGTCTTTGAAACCTATAGGTACAAACTTGTAGTGAGTGGCCGATTCTTCTGGAATATACTCTAGAGCTTCAAATGGCACAGTAGTTTCATTTAGATTTCTTACGGGAATATTTAAAAACTCACCACGGACAGCCAAAATGTCATCTATCTTTACTCCATGTTCAATAAGTACCTGATCTATAGGAATACCTTTTGACATTTTTGTCTTTATTTCTTTTATATCATCTTTTGATATAAGATCTTTTTGTAGAAGGATGTCTATAATACCCATATATTAAAATTTATTATCTCACTGGTGTCGGCTCCGATACAAAAGTCCCCGGAATAGGAACAAAGGGATTCTTTCTTCCTACTGGTTGTTCAGGGACATTTACCGCACGATCAAACAAAGAACGAAAAACTGTGGATTTGAAAAATTCAGGATCTATATTAATAGAATTTACTTGGTTTAGAAGAGAAAGTATCCTATCAGCGGAGGCTACTTGTTGTGCTACTTGTGGATCAGAAATACCTTCCGAAGTCAGTCCCGAAGATGAGTCTTGTGGTTCACCTGTAAAATAGAAATATCCACCGATAGCCATGATTATGACTATTATGATTGTGATTATTGTGTTTTTTGATGATTTTGTCTGCATGTTATTGTTTGAGCCAATATGTTTTAATTTCTACATTAAAATCGTAATTCCCAGTCCCTGTACCAGTACCACTGGTTGTGACTGAAAGTCTTGAGATATCCATAAGTCGAAGACTAGCTTCGAGATCCTTCATGAAATCAATGAAGTTCTGATATGTTGTAGTTACAGAAAAAGAAAGGGTTACAGTTCCATAATCTGTTGGAAAACTGATCATTCCATCTTCAGATGCTATATTTGCTGATACTTTTACCAAAGAATCAGATGGAGAACTAGTCTTGATCCCTTTTAGGGTCAGACCACGAGCTTTGGCTATATTGTCTTTGACATCTATGATCAGACGAACATTGTCTACATTGTCTGGTAGAAGTTTATTGAGCTTTATAGTATCCTCTGCTGAGATATTTATATCCTGCTTTATTACCTCTTCTTTCTTTTTGAAAAGAAGGGTTGAATTGTCTATAGCTTTTTGATATTCACCATTGACTTGGGCTATAGTTTTCAACTCCTCTATTTTGTCTTTGGTAAAAGTAAAATATATACCTATGGCGAGAACTATGAGAATGATTCCTGAGATGTTTTTGTTCATAGATTATGGGTTAGTTCCTTGATTATCTGGACTAGTGGTAGCAGGAGTATCTAAAATAAGACCTTCGGATCTTAGGTCCGATTCTAGAACCTTTTCATAAGAAATATCCTTTGGATCTATACTAGTTGTAAAAGAAAATCCAACATTGCCAACAGCATCTACAGATAGATCGGAGAGAATTGGATTCCTTAAAACTTTGTTTGTTCCATATTTTTGAGATCTACCAAAAACGTCAGACTGCCAAGCGATGCTCGAGAAGCTATTTGCAATACCTTTCATGGAAATCTTTGCAAGTGAGGAATCTCCCGAATTGGATTTTGGATCTGGACCAGTATAGTCTAGACTAGAGAAACGAACACCATCTATAGTGAGTCCTCCAACAATATCAAATATTTCAGAAACGGATAGGTGGTTTTTCAAAAGTTGTTTTGCAAAATTTATCTTTAGGTCTTTCCTTTTTAACCTTTCTATCTCATCTATACCGAAGCGACTTTCGTTGTCTCTGAGATCTGCTTGGTATTTCTTTTGTGTATCCAAAAGGATACCTTTCCAAACAAATGTAAATCCAGCACCGAGAATAGAAGCCACAAAGAGAACAACTGCAAGCGACATAAACACACTTACCCCAACATGTACCCGAGTTTTTTGCTCAGTTAGAAGAGGTTTTTTGGGAATAAATGATGTTTGAAATTTTGTCTCCATTTTATATGCTAAAATTCTCTACTATTATAATACAGAAAACACTATTCTGCATTCGACCTCTGTGTATATCTACAACCAGTTACCGACCTTTATCTTTATTTACCATGAATTACGAAACTCGTTGAAACATAACTTTTCGCAGGGGTTTCGAGGCTGTCGAGCCGAGAATTTCAGGATTTTTTAAGCTTCAAAAAATCCGTACCGAAGAAAAGTTGTGTTGATAAAGAGTTTCATAATTCAAAGTTATTTATTGTATTTCTGAGAGTTTACGTAGTGCTGTTCCTATAGCAACAGAAAATTCTGGTCCGGCTTGTGCTAGTTGTGTTTCAAAAAATGCTGGCGTTTCCAATTTTTCAAAAGGATCAGCATAGACGACCTCAGTCTGAAAACTAATCTTTGCCAGATCAGTAAAACCTTTCAAAAGAACACCTCCTCCTGTCAAAATAACTTTTGAGATATTTTTTGCATACTTTCTCTGATAACTCAAAAGTACTGCATTGGCTTCATAAAACATGAAATCTAGATTTACAGTAATAATCTCTGTTAGTTCTTTATATTCTGGACCACCCTTTAGACCATAGACCCTTTTCATATTTTCCGCTTCATTTACACTTATACTCAAGGATTTTGATATAGCTAGAGTGATATCTTGTGCTCCCTTATTTATGATATGAGAAGAACGTAGAACACCTCTCTCTACTATATATAGTTTTGTAACACGAGCACCCATATCTATAACCATTACTGCTTGTATACCATGTTCAACAACAGCACGGATAGAACTAAAGAGTTCTATTTCATAAAAAGAAGGATTTATGTTTGCACCAGCCATGATAGCTTGATAGTTACTTATATATTCATTGTGAATTGCGACAACAAGTACATCTTGGGTTTGTTGCTTTACATCTTTTTTTAAATCATCATCTGTACTAAAAGCATCTTCTCTGGGTATAAGAGACCAGTCGAGCATGACTTCGTTCATAGGAACGGGTATGTATTTTCTAGCTTCTATAGAGACAACATCTTGGAGTTGTTTTTCAGCAACAAGGGGTATAGTGATAAAGGAGATGAGACTAGATGAAAGTGGCAAAGCTGTTCCAGCATCAAGTGTTGTTGTTTTTGCTTCACGAAGAATGTCTTTTAGGGCTTCAATGATCTTTTCATTTGAAAGACTTGTCGATCTTCCCACTTCTATACCAGCATATGGCCCTAGAGCAAGCTCTCCGTAGGTTTCGAGAACCGCCTTACCTCTTTTATTTTTTATCTGAACAATTTTTATAGCGGAAGAACCGATGTCTATCCCTAGAACACTCTGATTCTTTTTTGAAAATATGGAAAATAGACTACCTAAACTCATAAGTTTATTATAGCATGATAAAATAACTAGATGCTAAAGCCTTTAGAGTATCTGATAGACTTTATATTTCCCCCAAGTGATGCAGAGCTTGTCATCAGAGCTCTTTTACCTACAGATCTCATAAGCAAAACCACAAGATCTCCCAATCCACCATTTTCCTTTATAAAATCCCTTTTTGCGTACAAAGATCCTATTGTCTCCGAATTGATATGGCAGATCAAGTACAAAAAGAATAGACACGCTATATCTTGTGCTGGATATGCACTATATGAAAATTTTAAAAAACAAAGTGAAAATAAAGAAAAAAATATTATTTTGATCCCAATTCCCATTTCCAAAAAGCGCAGAAGGGAGAGAGGATACAATCAATGCGAACTTTTGGTCGATGAGATAATGAAACTCGATATTGAAAAAAGATTTGTAAAAAGTTTTGATCTACTATTTCGGACAAAGCATATAGAGAGACAAACTCTCAAAGGAAGAATAGAGAGATTAGAGAACACCAAAGACATTTTTAAGGTTATAAAATCAGAAAACTTTTTAAATAAGGGTCAGGTAAAAATAGTTATCATAGACGATGTGGTAACCACAGGAAGCACACTCGTAGAAGCACGCAATACCCTACTCAATGCAGGTTTTGTGAATGTCGAATGTCTAACTATCGCACACTAGATTTTAAAAAAACGACCAGCATTTATGATTTTGGTTTATCGAGTTTTTCCAAACGTAAAACTTTGGAAAACATGTAGACTACTCCAACCAAAATAAAAAAAGTAATGAGTGCACTAATAAATTTCCCATAATTTACTGATGCAGAAAATATCTGCAGTGACATGGCCGAAAGATCACCGAGACTTCCTGTTGCTAGACCAACTAGAGGATTTACAATATCCGTAACAAATGAACCTATGAGATCAGAAACGGCTTTACCCACGATAAAACCCACAGCAAAACCGACTACGCCTCTAGTTCTGATAAATTCTATGAAGTCTTTCATGTTATTTATTGATGGGATTTATGTTCGTGGTGGTCGTCATGGCTATCTTTGTGATGGTTGTGTTCATGTTTCTTTTCTTCCTTCTTTGACCATTTTTTTAAAATGAAGATTATATAAATAAGCTCTAGAATGCCTACAGTGTTCAATATAAGCATAGCTATAAACCATCCTTTTTCATTCCTTTTTGAAGCATGCCAGAGAGAATAACCTTTTAATGCAATCGATATAATTGCCAAAACTGCAATAAAAGTCATCCCCACAATCCCTATTCCCATAAACCACAATGGTCCCATTCCCCAATGACTGTTTGAATAAAATTCTTGCATCATAATGAATTTATTATAGCATAAATAGGGGGTTTGGTGTTCAATCCTGCTGTACTCCTCCACAGTCATGATCTTGTCTGCAGGCACAGCCTCAAGGTGCCTAAATATCTTCTGGTACTGAAGGTTGTTCTTGTGGAAATTTTTCCATGGCAGAAAAATCTAATCAACTGACAATCCAAACTCCTTACCATACGATGAGAGTGCGCCGATTAACGTCCATCTCCTATTTTTATCGTTATCTAATGACTCGTCATTTTCCATAAATTCCTTCATCAGTGAATCTGCCAATAGAGTCCTAAATTTTTCGTCTTCACTAGCCAATTTTTTAGCAAATCCAATCAATTGTTTATATTCCGCTGGACTTGTCTCCCTCCCATAAGTCTGTCCCCACCATTTCTCATATTCTTTTAATACACTAGGGGGTTTCTTTTGTTTCTTTTTCAGGAGAATTATTTTTATCTAAAATGTCGACCATTTCTTTTTTATCAGCTATTCCTGCCCTAGAAAATACAAATGCATCATGAGCTGGGTCATTTGAAAAATTTTCCTCAATAAGTGCCGCTGCGGCCATTTTATCCTCCGCTTGTTCTTTAGTAATAGTTCCGGACTTCTCCATATTAAGAAGTTTGGCTTCTAATGCTTCGATAAATCTATCTTTGTAAGAAATCTCTTTAGTGATTCAAAATTCATAAAAATGACATGTTAAAATTAATAATTATTTATTTTATAATACTAGCATACTTCCTCATGATCTCATCCTCGACCAATGTTCTATCTCTGCCATGACTAAGATACGAGAGTTGCTTGATCGATTCCACAATTTCCTTGTTACCTTGTGGTGGAGGCAATGTCTCGATATTAAAGGGTTTTACTGGCCTACCATTAGCTAACATCTTCAGATAGGCATTTCGATTATCTATCGACATAATATCTTTGGCGGTAAATACAGGAGCAAACTGTTTCTCCAGATATTCTGCATCCTCTGCTCCAACACGAAATGCGGCAATAGAGCCAACGTTACCGAAAACTGAATCACGGATACCTTCTTCAAGTTGGGCGATGAACTGGTGAGCTACTGCAAGTGATAGTTTATACTTTCGAGCCTCAGAAAGAATGGTTGAAATGGAATCAGTGGTAATGTTTTGGAACTCATCGATATAGAGGTAGAACGGCGGTAGATTTTGACCAAGAGAGTCCACTCTGGAAAGAGCCGCCATGAGAATCTTGCCGACAAGGATGAGACCGATGAGGTTTGCGTTGATATCACCGAGACGACCCTTTGAGAGATTGACGAGCAGGATTTTTTTCTTGTCCATAATCTCACGGAAATTGATACTCGAATTCTCTTGAGCAATAATCGGACGCATGATGTCATTTGAGAGGAAGACATCAAATTTGCTTGTGATATAAGGTACTATATTGGCAAGTGATGCTTCGCCTCCCGCTTTATCTGCAACTTCTCTCCAGAATTGGATGACAATCGGATTCTTACAGTGCGATAGTTTGAGTTCTCGATACGCCTTATTTGAAAGGACTCGTGATACGTCAAGAAGTGTATTACCTGATTCAGGATCTTCCATGACAAGAAGTACGGCATTCCGGAAATATTGTTCAAACATCGGGCCACCGGCGGTCTTCATGTCGAATAATTTATTGAATATCGAAAGAAGCTCGTTGACCACAAATGTCTTCTGTTCAGGGAAACGTCGATCATATTCAAGCATGTTGAGTGCCATTGGCCTTTCAGTGTATGAAGGATCAAAATAGATGACATCCTCGTAGCGATGCTTTGGAATGAGAGCCAGAATATCCTGCACGTCGGAGCCGTGTGGATCGATCATACAGACACCTTCACCGTTAGCGATATCCTGTGCGATCATGTTTTTCAAGAGTGTCGTTTTTCCGGTTCCTGTCTGACCAATGACGTAGAAGTGACGCAGGCGGTCTTCGGGAGTCATGAATACTTTTGTCTCGACGCCACGATCTCGATTGATGCCGAGGATAACGCCTTCCTTTGCAAGCTCAAGCGGAGCCGGTGCGCTTCCAGCTTTAGCTACCTTGAGATGCGGAGATGATTTCAATACAGTCGCTGGAAAATGAATGAGTGAAGTAAGCTCTTTCAGGTTTACAAGAATACGACGCTTGTCGTCAGCCAGACGGAATGAGAAATCATACAGAAGTCCCTTGAGATCGCCTTTCTTTGCTCGATCAAAGACAATTTTGTTGCCGTGGGTATTCTCAAACTGATTGAACGATGATTCGATGTCACCAAGTATTTGATTTGCCATTGGCTCGTTCTCTGCTGACGCAATAATACGGATATTGACTGCAACAGTCGGCGAACTCATCTTGAGTTTGATCTGCTCAACACTGATCTCATCGACATTCTGCGCATCCTCTTTCTTTTTTGCATCGGCTTTTTCTTTATCTTCCTTTGATTGGGCGAGGTTGCTGATGCCTTTGAAGAATCCCTCAATATGCTTGCCAATACCCTCATCATTTTTTGAGATGGCCTCCGATATCTTTTCACCCTTCATTATATCCTCAAGCGTTTTCTTGTATCGCTTCGTATGACTTTCGCCTTGTGGTTTTATGACAATCTGAATGGCCGCACCTTCTCCATGCGTCTTTATCTTCGAGAAACTGTTCAAGATGCTGTTGAGCGGATCATGATCAAACTGATCGTAGGTCTTGAGTGGCCAGATGGAATTCTTTGCAAATCGTGCAGAGGATGCCACTGTCGTACCTTTCTCATTGAAGATATTGAAGTCATCTTTTTTCTCGACAATTTTGGCATTATGAAAAATAGCGAGCATCTGCTTTTCAAAGAGGCTTTTCTTGGCATCATGTATGGCAACATTAAATGAGAAATCGTCGTTGTGATTTGCAACTGCAAGCTCGATGGTGAAGTATCCGGTACCTAAAGGATCATCTACGGAGAGCATACCTGAATAAAATTGCTCCATTGAGGATACGATTTCTTTGAGAGCGACTTGTTTTTCTTCATCTGTCTTTTCTGGCAAGGTGACTTCAAAGAGAGTCATATGAAGTGCTTTGAATTCGGGAGCTTTCTTATTCATGCCTTGAAGTGGAAAACCTGCCTTGAGATACTGGACGAGGAAGCGCTCAAAGTCATCCTGCACGTGCGGATCATTCATCCGTTCGACAATACCAAGAGCATTTTTGATACCATGCGTCTGCATGATACCGAGGAGTTCGGCTATCTTCTCGTCGTGTTCCTCTGGGGTAAGCTCAAGGACAATAGCTTCAGCCTGCTTTTCTGGCATGACATAATCCTTGTGAAGAATCTGGTGATGAGGAGTACCTTTGTATTCTTCAATTATTTCCCTTGTTATTGCTTCGGGATGTGCCTCTGACATTGCCGGTCTTTCCCGCTTCATGGCCGCCATTTCTTGCTCTTTGAGTGCTAATTTTTCTCGCAGGAAAGCGACTTCTTGTTCTGGTGTTTTGAGATGAGTTGATTTGAGGGATGGGGTAAAGATTTCCATGGCTATAATTATACGATATATTCGGATATTTTTGAAATCGATGAATAACCCCACCCATCTTTGCTCTTTTCTATATATTCGTGACTACCTGAGAAAAGATGTCTAAACACCTTTTCTCCGACGCCGTCGCGCTCCGGTCTTGCGAAGCTCCACCCAGTAGGTGATTGTGATCAATCAAGTATTCGCTTCTCACCCCTCCCTCCCGTGCGCACACAAATCCCCGCCGTTTTGTGAAGAAATATTATAAAACGGCGGGGGTTGCTTCCTACTGAGCCTTACAACTAAAATTAGCTCTATCAATTTGATATTTCGTATCATCTCCACGAGCTCCGGATGAATCTACGCAATTGGAGAGCATCTTGTTGGTTTTGTGGATCTACAATCTGATTAAATCCAAATGTGCCGAGCATTTCGTCATATTCAGCTTGCAAAGCTTTGTCATTTTTTAGTGACCCGCCTCCTAAACTAAATGAAATCTCATATATAAAACCATCTTTTTCTGTGTATAAGTAACTCCTATTTTCAGTTTCAGCACTGTCAAAATATCCAATTATGCAACTCATCTTTTTTACTACGAGATCGTTAATTAAGATAATTGTGTTATCAACCGAACATGAACCCGTAATACTATTTTTAATAGTCGCAATTCTTGAATCAATAGATCCTTTTTCATGGTAGTCTATTTCAATTTCCCACGATTGAATTGTTCCAATTCCCCACGGACTTTCTGCTCCATATTTTTACGAGACACATTACCAGAATCACCCAATATTTCTTTATCATTCAATACAAGAAAGGCATCCAACTTATGAATCCAATCCTTCATGTGCATCATGCGCTTCTCTACGCTTTGTAATTCGGCAAAAGACAAGAATTGCTCTACGAGTAAATTCAATCGTTTCAATTCCAGTTCTTCCAAATAATTTTTTGCGATTTCTGCCTGATCGCGTGTTATAACCTCGCCTTTCCAACTCGTAAGACCCATGTTCGCTTTTTCGTTATCAACTCGATTGACGACAATTTCCGTAGCTGTTAAACCAGTAATGGCGTAATGAAATTTATTTTGCACAGTGGCAAAAAATTGCTTAGCATAATCTAGTCTAGGATTGTAGTCAGCACTGGTTGCAAAGACATCCCTGACTTTTTGATAGAAGTTCTTTTCTGAAGTTCGAATTTTTCTTATCCGTTCCTCAAACTCCTCAAAATATCCTTTGGCAACTTTACCTTCTGCTAATCGCTCATCATCCATAACGAAACCCTTTATGATGTACTCCTTCAACTTTTGAGTCGCCCATATACGGAATTGAGTGCCACTAATAGAGTTTATACGATAACCTACAGAAATAATCATATCCAGATTATAGTGTTCGAGATTCCTAGAAATGGCTCTATTCCCCTCTTTTTGAACTGTTAGGAATTTCCTAACAGTTGCTTCCTCTGTTAATTCTCCAGTCGAATATATATTTTTTTGGTGTTCACTTATTGTCGGCACAGCAACATCAACAAGTATGGGAATAGACAGCGTTACGGAATCACGATGAACGAGCAACCGCAGTTTGAAAGCAATTTGTTTGCGGACAACAGGGCAAGAGCATATTCAAAACTGGCAGGATGGCTGCGAGTTGGAAAGCTTGTGGGTCATCATGTATTCGATGATCTTCTCTACATGGTGTACACCGATGGGAACGGCAAGAGAAAGATGATTGATCGGGAAACTCTTACGGAAGAAGGCATTGATTCGTCCATTCCTGATGCGCTTGCACTCACTATTGCCAAAGACAAGAGAATTATTCAGAGGCCAGCACAGCAAGAGAACTTTGAGGAGAATGATTTGCCACAGTATGCGGATATTGGAATCTAATTAAAATCTCCCAGTGAACACTTTCTCAAGAGTATCGCTCTGTAAGAATGTTTTACCCTCTCCCATTGATACAATCTTACCCTTATCAAGCACATAAGCTCGATCAGTAATCTCTAAAAGAGATTTTAGATTATGTTCTACT
>Ga0163144_10006135_pt1 | contig 26577 bp, 23 predicted proteins | sample OliLak19BULKMAT1_FD_123175 | JGI IMG/M metagenome (GOLD analysis project Ga0163144, IMG submission 123175) | Freshwater microbial mat bacterial communities from Lake Vanda, McMurdo Dry Valleys, Antarctica - Oligotrophic Lake LV.19.BULKMAT1 | ecosystem: Environmental > Aquatic > Freshwater >...
AGAACGACAGTTCCAGCAAAGGCGAGGACAGCGCGGTCGAGGTTCATGGTCGTGCTCCGATGGGGATCGATGGGGTTTCAGGCGAGGTTGAAGAGTTGCCGGATCCAGGCCTCGAGCGCAGGACCGGTCTGGGCGCCGGGCTGGTTGGCGATCTGGCGGCCGCCCTTCCATCCGATCAGGGTCGGCACGCCCCGGATCTGGAGACTGGCAGCGGCGTCGCGGTTCTGATCGGAGTCGAGTTTGAAAAACCGAACGTCGGCGTTCAGGCGGGACGCTGCGGCCTGAAAATGCGGGGCCATTGTCCGGCAAGGACCGCACCAGGGCGCCCACACATCCAGAAGAAAGGCGCCCGTATCCTTTGACTGCAAGGCCGCCAGCTGAGTGGACGTGATGTCCGCCGGCTCCGGCGTCGCCAGATTGTGGGCGCACCGGCCGCACTTCGCAGACGCCAGCGTCTTGCCTGCCGGCACGCGGTTCACGGCGCCGCAGGCAAGGCAAAAGATGTTCCTGTCTTGCCCGGACATGGTGCCTGCGCCCTTCTCAATCTGCCTTGATCTTGTGGGTCTTGATGAGGCCGAGAACTGCATTCTCGTAGAAGGTCTCCGACTTTCCCGCCTTCACCTTTCCGATGAAGTACTTTTCGAACCCGACCTTCGCAGTGTGCACCCATCCGCCTGATCCGGACCAGTTGACATTGCGCGGCGGAATCTGGGGCTGGGCGACGAAGGCAACTCCCTTGTCGCCGAAGTCTGCCAGGCAGATCGCATTCCACGTGGCCTCGTGCGATGGCGCCTGCCCCCTGACGATCTGACCAAGATTTTCGGCAGTTGCCGTCACCATCGATTCGATCATGAAGCCGGTTTTGGGAACACCAACGGGCACGGGCGTTTTCCCGATAGGCGGGATCGCGATACAAACGCCGACGGCGAAAATCTCGGGGAACATCGGGTTTCGCTGGTGTTTGTCTGTCAGAATGAAGCCCCGCGGATTTGTCAGGCCATCGATGCCCCGCACGGCGTCCACGCCCCGGAATGCCGGGAGCATCATGGAGAATTTCATCGGCAGTTCGTGAAGCTGCTTGACGTTGCCGTCGTCGCCAAGCTCCTCGACGGTCATCTTGCCGGGCTCGGCCTTGATCACGCGCGCATTGGTGATCCACTTGATGTGGCGCTCGCGCAGTTCGCTTTCGAGCAGGCTTTTCGTATCGCCGACACCGTCAAGGCCAAGGTGACCGATATACGGCTCTGATGTTATGTAAGTCATCGGCACGCGGTCGCGAATCTTCCGGCGGCGCAGTTCGGTCTCGATGATCATCAGCGTCTCGTAGGCAGGCCCGAAGCAAGAAGCACCCTGCACCGCGCCGACAATCACAGGGCCGGGATCTTCGCAAAAAGCTTCGAAGGCTGTGTTTGCTTTAACCGCATGGTCGATGTGGCAGACCGATTGCGTAAATCCGTTCGGACCCAGTCCTTCGATCTCGTCGAACGCCAGTTCGGGGCCGGTCGCAATGACGAGATAGTCATAAGCGACTTCCCGTCCCCCACCGAGGCGGACCATCTTCCGGGTAGGCTCGACGCGTTCCGCCTTTCCGACAAGCAGTTCGATGTGCCGCTTCTTCATGGGTTTTACGAGATCGACCAGGATGTCGTCCCGCTGGCGCCAACCAACCAGAACCCATGGATTGGATGGCACGAACTGATAAAACGCGGTCTCGTTGATAACAGTGACGTCGTCTTCCGGTCTGACGGCCTTCCGGATTTCGTAGGCAGCGATCACACCGCCCAAGCCCGCTCCGAGAACAACAATCTTAGCCATATCAGGGTCTCCCGATCCAAGCTGTCAGCCAAACATATTTTATCATTTTATAATATACGTATAGATACGCATTGCTGTCGGGACCGAACTGTTTCGAATGCGGGAACGTGCGGGCAATGCTCGAATTGAACGGGAGTGGGTGATGAGACATCGACAAAAGCCGCTGCAGGGCCGGAGGGATGGGGCACCGCCATTCCGGAAAGCCATTGGCATCTGGCTTTCGGCCGCCAGTCTGTTTCTTGTTCTTCCCGCCGGCGTACACGCCCAGCCGATCACGGTGGAAGAATCCGTGGTCATCGACTACCGCCCGGTGATCGCGCGAATTGAGGCCGGCGATACCGCGACCGCAAGATCGCGGCTGCAAGGGGTGGTGACCCGGCTCAATGTAGTGGAAGGCCAGATCGTCAAGGCCGGCGATCTAGTTGCCGTGGTCACCGACAGCACCCTGCCTCCGCAGCTATCGGCCCTCGGCTCGAACATCGAGGGGTTGAAATCGCAGGTCAAACAGGCAGAGAGCGATATTGCCCGCAATGAGGGGCTGCTCGCGCAAGGTTTCTATCCGCGCGCGCGTCTGGATGAAGAAAAGACAGCGTTCGACGTGCTGAAACGCAGCCTTGCCTCAGCTGAGGCCGAGCGGCGTGCGCTATCAGCCCGTGAAGCGGAAGGGCGCATTCTTGCGCCGGCCGAGGCGCATGTGACAGACGTCAATGTGGTTCGCGGGTCGGTTGTCTCGCCGGGCGATGTCCTGGCGAGCTTCGCCACTGTAAACGGCGTTGTCCGCCTCGCGCTTCCCGAGCGCCATGCGGCGACCCTCACCGAAGGAGAATTGATCTCCCTGAGGCTACCTTCTCGTTCCGACGACATCCGGACAGCAACCATCATCAAGATTTATCCGGAGCTGAAGCAAGGCTCGGTCATCGCAGACGCCAAGGTCGAGGGCGGCCTCACGGCCCTGTTCGGCGAGCGTGTCGACGTGCTCGCGCCTGTAGGTGAACGCCGCGCGATCCGGATTCCCAAGGACTACGTCTCAACCCGTTTCGGCGTCGATTTCGTCCGTGTACAGGTTGGCGAACGGTTCATTGACGCGCCAGTCGCGCTGGCGGCTCCGCTGGTGGACGCCGCAGGACAGTTCGAGATCCTGTCTGGCCTCAAGCCGGGTGACCGGATCGAGAAACCGGAACAACGTTCATGAAGGCCGATCTCTCCGGCGGGATCACGCGCGCAACCATCCGCTCACCCCTGACGCCTCTCTTCCTGCTCGCGGCGCTCGCCGTCGGATTGATTGCGCTCTTGTCGATCCCGCGCGAGGAAGAACCACAGATTTCCGTGCCGATGGTCGACATGATGGTGTCGGCCCCGGGGCTGAAAGCGGCCGACGCGGTCGAGCAAGTGACGAAACCGCTCGAAAGCATCCTGATGGCGATCCCGGATGTCGAGCATGTCTACTCCCAGACGCGCGATGACAGCGCACTGGTCACGGCACGGTTCGCGGTGGGTACGGACGCCGACAATGCCATCCTTCGGGTGCACGAGAAGATCCGCGCCAACCTCGACAGTATTCCTTACGACGTTCCGATGCCGCTCGTCGTGGGGCGCGGAATCAACGACGTGCCGATCGTCACGCTGACGCTTTCTCCGGAAGCCTCCACCGGCAATGTCTGGAATGATACGGCCCTGCGGATGCTCGCAGACGAGTTGCGCAACGAACTTACCAAGGTGAAGGACGTGGGCCTCACGGATGTGATTGGCGGGCGCCCTCTCGAACTGCGGGTGGAGCCGGATGTGCAGGCACTTGCGGCGCAAGGTGTATCTTTGCAGACGCTCGTGCAGAGCGTGACCGCGGCCGCAGCCGCGCTGCCATCAGGACGGGCGCATCAGGACGGCCAGTCGCTGATCGTGCAGGCGGGCGACCGCGTGAATGCCGTGCATGAGCTGGAACGTTTGCAGATTCGCGGCGCCGGCGGCCGTTTGGTTTACCTCAGCGATGTCGCCAACGTCCGCGTGACCGGCGCCGAAACCGATTCCCGCGTCTGGACTCTGCAGCTGGATGAGGCCGGCGGTTTCAGCGCGAGTCCCGCCGTTACCATTACAGTCGCCAAACGCCCCGGCGCGAATGCCGTGGTGGTAGCGAGTGCGGTGCTTGAGCGTCTTGAGGCACTGAAAGGCCCGCTGATCCCGGAGGGCGTGGACGTGGAAGTGACGCGTGACTATGGCGCGACGGCAAACCACAAAGCCAATGAGCTCTTGTTCCACCTTGGTCTTGCGACCGTCTCGATCGTGGTCCTGATCGCCTTCAGCATTGGCTGGCGTGAGGCGCTGGTGACGCTGATTGTGATCCCCACGACCATCCTGCTCACGCTCTTTGCCTCGATGATGATGGGCTACACGATCAACCGCGTCAGTCTGTTCGCCCTGATCTTCGCGATCGGCATCCTGGTCGATGATGCCATCGTCATTATCGAGAACATTGCCCGCCATTGGGCGATGCAGGACGGACGAAGCCGCGCCGGAGCCGCCATCGATGCTGTCTCTGAAGTCGGCAACCCGACTGTCATTGCCACGCTGACCGTGATCGCGGCACTCCTGCCGATGATGTTCGTGTCCGGAATGATGGGCCCTTACATGGCGCCCATTCCGGCCAATGCCTCGGCCGCGATGGTGTTCTCCTTCTTCGTCGCCGTCGGCATTGCACCCTGGCTGATGATGAAGATTGCCGGCCGCGCACCGGCGACTGCAGGCGGGCATGCTCACGGCAGTGAAACACGGCTCAGCGGCTTCTACCGGCGGGTCGCTGCGCCGGTTGTGGCGTCCAAGAAAAACGCCTGGATATTCCTCATCGCCGTGGGCGTTGCAACGCTGCTGTCTCTCCTGTTCTTCGTCACACGCGCCGTGCCGGTGAAACTCCTGCCCTTCGACAACAAGTCCGAAGTTCAGGTGATCGTCGACCTTCCCGAAGGCGCGGCGCTGGAAGACACCGAGCGCGCCTTGCTGGCGCTCGCAGATGCCATCGCACCTGTCGAGGAAGTGAAAACGATCCAGGCCTATGCCGGCACGGCGGCGCCGTTCAATTTCAACGGCCTGGTGCGCCATTATTTCCTCCGCGCGAGTCCCGAGCTGGGCGACTTGCAGGTGAACCTGACCGAAAAGGAAGAGCGCAGCCGCGCGAGCCATGAGATCGCACTGGACCTGCGCGCCCGCATTTCTGATATTCCGCTGCCGGAGGGTACGCGAGTAAAAGTGGTCGAAGTGCCACCTGGTCCGCCAGTCATCTCTACACTGATGGCCGAGATCTATGGTCCCACTCCCGAGGCTCGCCGCAAGACTGCGGCTGTCATCGAGAAGTTCTTTATCGAAACCGATTTCATCGTCGATGTCGATAATTCAATCGGAGAATCGGCTCCGCGGCTGACCTTCGGGATCGATGAGCCGAGCGCTGCCGATGCCGGCGTCATGCAGGCGGACATTCTCGATACAATCCGGCTGGTCTACCACGGTGAAACCGTGGGTGTCTCGCCGCGCGGTGAAGGCCGCGATCCGCTCAATATCCGGGTCTATCTTCCGCGTTCGGAGCGTAGCTGGTCGCAGCAGATGGCGGCGACGCCCGTGCCGCGCCGGCTGGCCGGAACTGATGCCGCGCCCGCTGAACTCGGCGAACTGGTGGACCTGCACGAAGACGCCGGATCGCTCAACATCTTCCGCCGGGATGGACATTTCGCCGACATGGTTCTCGGCGAGCTGGCGGGGCGATTTGAGGCGCCGATCTACGGCATGTTCGAGATTGAAGCCCGCATCAAGGCCTATGACTGGGCGGCAGAAGGCCTCGAGATGCCGCTGGTCAGCCTCTATGGTCAGCCGGCGGATGAAACCCGTACCAGCCTGCTTTGGGACGGCGAATGGGAGGTGACCTATGTCACCTTCCGTGACATGGGACTGGCCTTCGGCGTCGCCCTGATCGGCATCTACATGCTCGTGGTCGCCCAGTTCGGTACCTTCCGTGTACCGTTGATTATCCTGACTCCGGTTCCGTTGACGCTGATCGGTATCATGATCGGACACTGGATTTTCGGCGCGGCGTTCACAGCCACATCCATGATCGGCTTCATCGCGCTCGCGGGCATCATTGTGCGCAACTCCATCCTGCTGGTCGATTTCATCCGGCACCGGACAGATGCCCACACACCGCTGCGGGACGTCCTGCTGGACGCCGGCGCGATCCGCTTCAAGCCGATCGTTCTCACCGCACTCGCCGCCATGATCGGCGCAGCGGTCATCCTGACTGACCCGATCTTTCAAGGCCTCGCCATCTCGCTCCTGTTTGGCCTGGCCTCATCGACAGCATTGACCGTTCTGGTGATCCCGGCGATTTACGTCGCGCTGCGCGGGCCGGATTGGTTGCCCGCTGCACCGGCACCAACTGGCGCCCCAGCCGAAAAAGGAGACGGCCTTCCCGATGCCATCGAAGCTTGAGAAAAGTGGCGCGCTTGAGATTGTATCCAGCCGCGCCGCTGAAGCGGCCCACACGCTGAAAGCGATGGCCAGCGAAACGCGGTTGATGATCCTCTGCGCGCTCAGCGCCGGCGAGTTGCCTGTCAACAAGCTGGCCGAGCTTACCGGGCAATCCCAGTCGACGGTCTCTCAGCATCTTTCCAAACTGCGGGCAGCCGGCCTTGTCGAAAGCCGCCGTGACGGCCAGACCATCCACTACCGGTCCCGGGCGGGCATCGCCCGCGACCTGATCGACACGCTCTGCCAGCATTATGCAAGAGATGGCAGCTGACCCGGGGGTGATCGCACGGCCTCCGGCCGACTGTGCAAAATCGCGCCGGGAGCCGGGTGGTATTGGTGTGCCCAACAGGGATCGAACCTGTGACCTACTGATTAAAAGTCAGTTGCTCTACCGGCTGAGCTATGGGCACGACCGAACGGTCGGAATCAACCGAACGGCCATTTAGGCTGCGCAAAGAGGGCGGTCAACCGCTACCTGCATGGCATCGCTTGATGGCCCCGGCTTTTTGTCGTTCCCTCTGACCATGAAGATTTTTTTCGGGGTCACGGTTGCGTTTTTTGCCCTGGCTGGGTGCGCAAGTACGCGGGATTCAGGTTCTGAGGGCTCACTTGCCGGCAACATGGGCGCGGCAGCGGGGAGCACTGTGTCGCAGACCGGCGGCGGCCTTTCGGACGCCGCCCTGTCGCCGTTGGACGACCTGAACCTGCGGCGTCGTGAAATCCCGCCCCTTCTGGCTGCCCTCGACAGCCCGTACATCGCGGCCGTTGACCTCACGTGCGAGCAGGTCGCGGAGGAAGTTCTCAAGCTTGACGGGGTGCTTGGACCCGATTGGGACCAACTTCAGCCAGACGAGCGGCTGAGGACGGAAGTTCTGGCGGATGAAGCGGCCAATGCCGCGCTGGGCGCGGTCGAGTCCGGTATGACCGGCTGGATCCCCTTTCGCGGGCTCCTCCGTAAGGCGACCGGCGCCGAAAGCCATAAAAAGAGGTACAATCAGGCCTTCAAGATCGGGGCTCAAAGGCGCGCCTATCTCAAAGGCTTCGGTCTCGCGAAGGGTTGCGATGGGCCGGCGCGACCTGATTTCCTGACACTCGGTGCCAGCGAGATTGAAACTGCCCCCCCCAGCGATCCAGGCACGTCCGATTAGGCTACCGGCTTCGGCGCAGACCGGGTGGAGGCCCAGGCGCCGGTCAATCGCGTGCGGAGGGCTTCGAAGCGGCCTTCGGCAATCGCCGCCCGCATCTCTGCCATCAGCGCCTGGAAGAAAGCCGTATTGTGCCAGGAGAGCACCATCGGGCCGAGATACTCTCCGGCCTTGAAGAGGTGATGCAGGTAAGCGCGCGAGAAGTCGCGGCTGGCCGGGCAGTCAACGGCCTCGTCGAGCGGCGAGAGGTCTTCGGCGAACTTCGCGTTGGTGATGTTGACGGGCCCATCCCATGTCCAGGCTTGCCCGTGGCGGCCGGAGCGCGTGGGCAGGACGCAATCGAACATGTCGATGCCGCGTGCAACGCTTTCCACGAGATCAATCGGCTTGCCGACGCCCATCACGTAGCGCGGCAGGTGGGCCGGCAGGTGCGGCACGGTAGAGTCGATCGTATCGCACATCTGCTGATGACCCTCGCCGACCGCCAGGCCCCCGAGGGCGATACCGCCGAAGCCCTGCGCGACGACGCCTTTGGCGGAGCGTTCGCGCAGCGCCGCAAAGTTCGAGCCCTGCACGATGCCGAAAAGGGTTTGCGCGCCCCGCTGGCCGAAGGCGTCCAGGCTGCGCTCGCCCCAGCGCAGGGAGAGCTCAAGGCTGCGCTCGGCTTCCTGTGCAGTGCAGGGAAAGTTGGTGCATTCGTCGAGCTGCATCGAGATGTCGGCGCCAAGCAGATCGGCCTGGATCTCGATAGAGCGGGCGGGCGTCAGCCGGTGGGTGGAGCCGTCGATATGGCTCTGGAACGTGACGCCGTCTGCGTCCATCTTGCGCAACTGTGCCAGCGACCAGACCTGAAAGCCGCCCGAGTCAGTCAGCATCGGGCCGGACCATTTGGCGAAGGCGTGCAGGCCGCCGAGCTTTTTCACGCGTTCGGCGCCGGGGCGCAGCATCAGGTGATAAGTATTACCCAGGATGATGTCGGCGCCGGTCGACGCAACCTGGTCCATGTACAGCGCCTTGACCGTCCCGGCAGTGCCGACCGGCATGAAAGCAGGCGTGCGGATGTCGCCGCGCGGCGTGACAAGGCGCCCGGTACGAGCCGCGCCTTCGGCCGCGCTGATTTCAAACGGAAAGGTTGCCATGGGGGCGGCCTATAGGCCGCGGGCCAACGGAAGCCAAGCGCGGCATTCAGGCCGCCATTGCGCCCCATGCGGCCATCAGCATTGCGAAGGCTCGCATGTCACCCGTCGTCGTCGGCGCCATCTTGTTCATCGCGTAGGCATATGTGGCGCGCGCATCCATGTCGCTGACAACGAGCGAGCCGCCATAGCCGCCCCAGTAGATGCTGTTCGGGTTCGGGAAAGGGACCATGCCGCCGGCGAGGCCGAAGCCCATGCCGTAGCGCACGGGAATGCCGAGGATCAGATCCGTCCCTTCAATCTGGAGTTCGAGCGCCTTGCGGACACCGGCCTCGGAGAGAATCTGCTTGCCGTTAGCAAAGCCGCCATTCGCCATCAGGGACTGGACAGCGGCGACCGAGCGCGCATTGCCGGTGCCGCCCGCTGCGGGAATCTCCGCGCTGCGCCAGGAGCGGGTACGCGTATCGAGCGGGTTGATCGGCGGGTTGTTCGACATGTTGGCGACCAGTTCGTCAGCCGTTCCGTTGCCGAGCGTGCCGCCGGCCGGCGGCGGCGTGAGGTCAGCGACGCGGTAATCCTCCGTGGACGGAAGGCCGATATGGAAATCGGCGCCCAGCGGCTCGGCGATCTGCTTGCGGAAGACAGTGCCGACGGTCTCACCCGCAACGCGGCGGATCACTTCGCCGACGAGATAGCCCTGCGTCATGGCATGATAGCCGGGCGCCGTGCCGGGCTTCCAGTAAGGGGCCTGCGCGGCGAGGAGGCTCGTCGCCTTCTCCCAGTCGTAGAGATCCTCGCGCACCAGCGGCACTTTCCAGCCGGAGAGGCCGGCGGAGTGGCTCATCAGGTGAGCGACTGTGACGTCGGCTTTGCCGTTGGCAGCGAACTCGGGCCAGTATTTTGAGACCGGCGCGGCAAAGTCGAGCGCGCCCTTGTCGGCGAGGTAGAGCGCGGTCAGCGCTGTCATCGTCTTGGTCGTCGAATAGACGTTGACGATCGTGTCCTTTTCCCAGGGCTTTGTCTGAGCCTCGTCGGCGAAGCCTGCCCAGATATCAACGACGGGCTTTCCGTCCAGCGTCATGCAGAAGCTGGCACCGTTTTCCTGCACGCCATCGAAGTTGGCCTCGAACGCGGCCTTCACAGGCGCGAACCGGTCCTCTGCGAATCCCTGGGCTTTGATGCTGCTCATTTCAGTCCTCCCGCCCCGCCAGCGTCCGGTTTTCCGGGATCGTTCCGGCGAGGTCGGCAAGGCTTTACGCAGCGGCCAGAGGACTGGCAATACCTTCCGCAGCGGCGGACGGCGTCACACAGCGTTCAATATTTATGGGTCAGAACGTGATTTCGAGGCCGGCGAGTTCAGGCAACTGCAGCACGATCACGAGATCGCGCAGCTCCTGCCGGGCTGCCTTGTGGCTCATCGTGAAGGCAACGTTGGAGGAGGTCTCGGTCAGGTCGAGCAAGGTGAGGCCCGCCGGGAAGAGTTCGCGGTAGATGACGCGCTCGGAGAGGCCGGGTGCCAAGCGGAAGCCGATCCGCTTGGAGAGATTTTCCAGCGCGCCGCCGACACGTTCCTTGTTGCGCGCCGCCAGCGGCGACATGCGGTTGCGCATCACCACCCAGTCGATCGGGCGGCGCGAGGTCTGCGCCTTCTTTTTGCGGCAGGTCCAGACCATTTCGGAATAGAAACTCGGACGCAGCACTTCGAGGGTCTGCGGGTTCACGTCGCCCAACAGGTCGAAATCCACGAAGCTGTCATTCAGCGGCGTGATCAGCGTGTCGGCATACATGTGTGCAAGGCGCGACAGGAAGGTGTCGCCGCCAGGGGCATCGATGATGATGAAATCGCACTCGCACTTGAGGCGGGCGAGCGAGGTGAGGAAGCGTTGGCTCTCCTCTGCCTCGGCCTTGTCGAGATCGCGCTCCTGGCTGGCTTCGACGCGGACGATTTCCGGCATCGAGAGCTTCGCACCGGTGTTCTGCATCCAGCGCGTGCGGTTTTCGAGATAGCGGGTCAGCGAGCGCTGCCGGACATCGAGATCGATCACGCCGACCTTCTTGCCGATGCAGAGCAGCGCCACGCTCATGTGGATGGACACGGTGGACTTGCCCGCCCCGCCCTTCTCATTGCCGATCACGATGACGCGGGCTTCGCGAACCTGCTGCGGGATGTCAGTCAAGCCGTCGCGGCTCAAAGAAGACATCCCATCGGCGGGCATGAAACCTACTCCACAATCTGCGCGGTCTGGGACCGGCTAAACCTAATGAATCACGCGACGCGTGAGAGTGATTCAATAGACGTGGAGGGTTTCTGAAGTGTTAGGGAGCTTTCGATGAACAGGTCATCTTCATCGAATGCGACAACATTCGTGAGGAGCGGGACCGGCTGGGCGATCTCGTCGAACAGCGCGGGATCGAAAGCCACCGATGACGCTGCGAGCGGCGAATAGCTCTCTTCGGCATGCAGCGGCATCTTAGTCAGGTTCGACAGGACGGCCCGCAGGCTCGCCAGCGCGCCCGACACCCGGCCGTATTCCTGATCCAGCATGTAGGCTTCGGCAGAAACCGCCGCCTGCGGACGATCGAACATCCAGTTGTCGTTCGCATCGTCAGGTTCCGCGCCGCTGCGCAAGGCTTCCGGCTCGCGAATATCGATGCGGCCCTTGCGCAGGCCCAGTGAGACGGCCCCGTACATGGCCAGCGAACGAACGGTGTTAACGATGCGGTTTGTCATGACTTGGAAATTCCCGGTTATGGGTTAACAACTCGTTTACATCGACCTGATGCGGGACAGGATCAAAGTGAATTCTAGGACAGAAAAGACTGTGGCCGTCGTGCGCTCGCGTGTGGCCTTGCAGCAACAGGTGTGTGCCTGGAAAGCCGCAGGGGAATCGGTCGGCTTTGTGCCCACCATGGGGGCCCTCCATGCGGGCCATCTCTCGCTCGTTGAAAAAGCGAAAGAAAACGCGGGCCGCACGATCGCGAGCATTTTCGTTAACCCGGCCCAGTTTGCCCCGGGTGAGGATTTCGAGACATACCCGAGGCGCGAAGAGAGGGACCTTGCATTGCTTTCGGGCGCCGGATGCGACCTCGTTTATTTGCCGACTGTTGCAGAAATGTATCCCGATGGTTCGGTCACGGACGTTCGGGTGAACAGGATGTCGGACCTGCTCGACGGAATCTACCGGCCGCACTTCTTCTATGGCGTCGCCACCGTGGTGGCCCGGCTATTCCTGCATGCCCAGCCGGACGTCGCGGTGTTCGGCGAGAAGGACTACCAGCAGCTGCAGGTGATCCGCCGGATGGTGCGCGATCTTGGCTTCCCGATTCGGATCATCGGCGGCGAAACAAAGCGAGACGGCGACGGGCTGGCCCAGTCGTCCCGTAACCTTTACCTTTCGGCCGATGAGCGCCGCGCGGCAGGCGCGATGTTTGCGGCCCTGCACCGCGCGTCGGTTCGGCTGTCGCAGGGCGCCCTGCCCTCAGATGTGCGGGCCGAGGCAGAGGCCCACCTGATGCGGTCAGGCTTTCGCAGCGTGGATTATATCGAGCTGGTCGACACGGACACGCTGGCGGCCTTGCCCGATGATTCGCCGATGTCCCCGGGCACGGCGCGCCTTCTCGGCGCAGCCTGGCTCGGCCGCACGCGCTTGATCGACAATCTCAGCGTGACGCGGTGAAAGCCTTCAAGGCGTCGAGGCAGCGGGCGTTGTCGTCAGCGCTGCCGATGGTGATGCGCAGCTTGGTGGGCAGACCGTAACCCGCGATGGCGCGCACCAGGATCGACTGATCCTTCAGATACTGGTGTGCGGCGGCGGCACGGTCCGCGGCGCCGAAATCGCAAACCACGAAGTTCGCGTGAGAGACCGGCGTCGGCAGGCCTATCGCATTCAGCGCATCGGTCATCGCCGCGCGCCAGAGCGTGTTGTGGTCGCGTGACATCTTGAGGAAGGCCTCGTCGCCGACGCTGGCAATGCCAGCCTCGACGGCAAGCGTATTGACGTTGAAAGGCCCCCGGATGCGCTGGTAGGTGTCGGCGATGGCTTTCGGCATGTAGGCCCAGCCAAGGCGCAGCGCGGCAAGGCCGTAGATTTTCGAGAAGGTCCGCATCATCACGGTCGTGTCGCGCCGGTCGACAAGATCGCGCAGGGCGGCCTCGTACCCGGGCCCGAGATACTCAGAGTACGCACCATCGACGACGAACAACACATGCGGTGGCAGGGCATCCTGCAGGATTTTCAGCGCTTCGAGCGATAGCATCGTGCCCGTGGGGTTGTTTGGGTTCGCGAGAAACAGGATCCGTGTTTTTGGTGACACGGCGCCCAGAATGGAATTGACGCCCGCCGTCATCTCCGTCTCGGGCGCCTTGATCGCGGCGGCGCCGTGGGCGCGGGCGGAGACCTCGTACATCGAGAAGGCGTGCTCGGTGAACAGCACTTCGTCGCCGGGGCCGGCATAGCACTGGGTCAGCAAGTGGATGATCTCGTCCGAGCCGGCCGACGTCACCACGCGGGACGCATCTGCAATCCCCTTGGCCTGGGCTATGGCTTCGCGCAGAGCGGTGTAGTCGGGGTCCGGATAAACCTGCAGACCCTCGCCCGCCGCCGCGCGGATGGCTTCGACCGCCAGCGGGCTTGGCCCGAACGGGTTCTCGTTCGAGGCAAGCATCGCCACCGGACCTGCCGCGCCATGCAGCTTGCCGCCGGGCACATAGGACTTGGTGTTGGTAATGTGGTCGAGGGGCTTGATCGTGTTCATCGTGGGGGCGCTTACACCAATCACGGCGCAGCGGGAATGGTGCGGTTTGCCACGATCACGGCTTCGGCGGCGCCGTGGATTCGCGCGCGACCAGGCGGTGCGTCAGAACGTTGGAGACAGGCGCCTCTGATTCCGCTTTGCCGAGCAACATGCCGGCCGCCTGCGCCGCCATTTCGCGGATCGGCTGATAGATTGTGGTCAGAGACGGCACCACCACCGACGCAAGCGGCGTATCGTCAAAGCCGGCCACCGAGAGGTCCTGCGGAATACGAAGCCCCCTCCGGTAGGCGACGGCCAAGACGGCGGCGGCCATGTCGTCATTGCTGGCGAAAATGGCCGTGGGCGGGTTGTGTGCGGCGAGCAGTGTTTCTGCCGCCCGCAGGCCGGAGTCGAAATGGAAGCTGCCTTGCGCCATGAGCACCGCTTCCGGCTCCAGACCATTGCGCACCAAGGCCGCGCGGTATCCCGCCTCGCGGAGCCGCGCCTGCGGGTGATCGTCCGGGCCCGCAATGAAGCCGATGCGGCTGTGTCCGAGAGAGATCAGATAGTCCGTCATTTCCGCAGCGGCCGCTTCATCATCCATGCTGACATGGCCCGTCTCCCCCGCCGCATCCACGGGCGCGAGGCGCACGAAAGGTATGCCCGCCTCGGAAAGGCGACAGAGAAAGGCGGCGTCCTCTGTCAACGGCGGCACAAGAATGACGCCGGCGAGGTTCGGCTCGCCTCGCAGCGAGACCAGACCATCCGGCCCCGCGCCCACTTCCTCGAAAATGGCGTTGAACCCCTCGGCGTTGCATCGCTGAAGCACGCCAATCTGGATTTCGCTCGTGTAGTTGCGGGAGGGATTGGAGTAGTAGACGGCGATCAGCCGGCTCTGGGCCGCCCGGAGATTGCGGGCATAGGGGTTTGCCCGGTAGCCAAGCGTCTTGACGGCCATGAGCACCAGCTGGCGCGTCGGCTCGCGCACGTTCGGTTCGCCGTTGAGGACGCGGCTGACGGTCTTGAAGGAGACACCCGCTTCACGCGCCACATCGACGATGGTTGCGGGGCGGCGGTCATGCGTATCGATGGTCATTCCCCTGGGTAAGCGTCTGTCATCACCCGAGCGATGACACCTGTGTGACATACCTTATGGTGTCGGTTCAGGGGGGCAAGCCTCCCGCGCGCGGCAGGATCAGATGTCGCGCCGTTTCTGGGGGTGCAGCTCGCGCACTTTCTCCTGGTAGTCGCGGGGGTGAATGAACTCATCCGCGAACCAGATGGCTTCAGGCGATTCAAACAGTTGCCGGATCCAGTCGATCAATGCCTTGCCTTGCGGCAGGCGGCGGACACGCTCCGTATAATTGATCCAGAACCGGATGGGCGCGAGTTCCGGCAAATCCAGCGGCACAAGGCGCGGGTCAAGCACGGACATGAATGACGGCAGGATGCCGATACCGCCGCCCTTGGCGCAGGATTCGGCAATCGCCGTGCCGGAATTCGTGATGAAGGCGAAATCCACCATCCTTCGCAATTCGGACATGCGCGGCGCCCACCGCTCGACCTGGTTCACATAGGATGTGTGCAGGATGCAGCGGTGCTTGTGATACTCATGGATGTTCTCGGGCGTGCCGAACGCGTCCAGGTATTCGGCGGACGCGAAGCCGACATAGTGCTGCACACCCAGCCGGTGTGCGATTACATCGTGCGGCCGCGACTCCGAAAAACTGATGGCGATGTCAGCTTCCTCGGCATGCAGATCCGGCTCTGTTTCGCCGACAATCATCCGCACCTGCACCTTGGGATTGGCCCTTTGGAACTGAGAAAGACGCGGCGCAATCCAGTAGGGCCCAAGGCCATCGCCAGTTCTCAGCGTCACGGATCCGGTAATCACCGCGCCGGTTGAAGCGGTTTCCCGGCGCAGCAATTCTGCTGCATCCGCCATGCTGTTCACGTGGCGAAGAACCTGCTTGCCCACGTCGGTGAGTTCAACGCCGCGCGTGGAGCGCAGAAACACCTGCGAACCAAGATTCTTCTCCAGATCGTCAATTTTCCGGCTGATCGTCGGCGGCGATTCACCCAGCCGTGCCGCTGCCGCGCTCATGCTCGACAACTCGGCGACAACGCGAAAAACGCGCAGCGTGTCCCAATCCAGGCGATCAATTGACATGCAAACTCACTCGGTTGCGGCACTCTGGCCGCGTTCTCGAACTACGTCTGGTTTGATCCCGCGTGCGAATTGCGTCAACCCAAAAATGTAGATGACGCAGTGTCATCTACATTTGGTTGATACTTTTAGACCTTTGGAGCGCTATTCAGCGGCCAGTTTGTTCGAAAGCAGGCCGTCGAAGTAGGCGATCGTCTTGGTCAGGCCCTCGCGCAGTTGTACCTTCGGCTCCCAACCGAGGATCTCTTGCGCCTTCTCGATATTGGGCTTGCGCTGTTTCGGATCGTCCTGCGGCAGCGGCATGAACACGAGTTGCGACTTCGACCCGGTCAGGTCGATGACCTGCTCGGCCAGCTGGCGGATCGTGAACTCGCCGGGGTTACCGATGTTGATCGGGCCGGTGATGTGGTCAGGCGAGTCCATGAGGCCCATCAGGCCGCGCACCAGATCGTCGACATAGCAGAAGCTGCGCGTCTGCTGGCCGTCGCCGTACAGGGTTATGTCGTCACCTTTTAGTGCCTGAACAATAAAGTTTGAGACGACCCGGCCATCATTTGGGTGCATCCGGGGGCCATAAGTATTGAAAATACGCGCCACTTTGATGCGCAGCTGATGCTGGCGGTGATAGTCGAAGAACAGCGTTTCGGCGCAGCGCTTACCCTCGTCATAGCAGGAACGCGGGCCGATCGGGTTGACGTTGCCCCAGTATTCTTCGGGCTGCGGGTGAACCGCCGGGTCGCCGTAGACTTCCGACGTCGAGGCCTGGAGGATCTTCGCCTTCACTCGCTTGGCGAGGCCGAGCATATTGATGGCGCCGTGCACACTGGTCTTGGTCGTCTGGACGGGATCGAACTGGTAGTGGATAGGGCTTGCCGGGCACGCCATGTTGTAGATCTCGTCGACCTCGACATAGAGCGGGAAGCACACATCATGGCGCATCAGCTCGAAGCGCGGATGGTTCAGCAAGTGCGCGACGTTGGTGCGCGTGCCGGTGAAGAAGTTGTCCGCGCAGAGCACATTGGCGCCGCTCTCGAGCAGACGCTCGCACAGGAATGAACCGATGAAGCCGGCCCCGCCGGTTATCAGGATGCGACGCTCGAGGTGCATGAGTAATGTCCTTAACTATACGGGCCGCCTTAGGGCGCCCTGCCGCGCGAAATTCTGCAAGTTCCGTGCAAGTGTGCGCCAGACTTCGCCTTACAGCGTGTGAACCACAACTTCACAGGGAGTAAAACAGGCGCCGCTGCAGGACGGGGCCCCCTTCCTGGCGCCAAGCTGGCAGCGACGTTCCGTTCGGTGCAGCCTGAAGTGAACCGATACGGCACGGCACATCACCTCAAGACTGGCCGTGGATTTTAACCAATAAACGCCGGCTCAAGGTCGCATTCCAGGGGAATATGGCCTTTGCCCTGCCCCAGGCAGAAACGAGGCCCGGCCAGTTTTCGAGCGGCGTGCCCGAAATTCCCCGCAGGCCAAACCCGTGTCCCCCCGTCTCAAACAGGTGCATCGCCACCGCGCAGCCCTTCGCCCTGAGCGCTGAATGGAGGAGGAGCGCATTCTCCACCGGCACAGCTGCATCGTCCCCGGCGTGCATCAGGAACACGGGCGGCATGTCGGCCCTTGCCCTGTGCTCCAGTGACCAGGCCGCGACCGCCTCGTCAGGAGGGTCATCGCCCAGCAGGTTCCGCCGCGAGCCTTCATGGGCGAAGGGACGCGTCATGGTTACCACGGGATAGATCAGCGCCGCAGCATCCGGCCGGGCGGACAGGGCGTCTGCGAAATCCACGGGCGTGTAAACCGCTGTGTCGAATCCGGTCGCCAACATGCCCGCGACGTGGCCGCCTGCAGAGAAGCCCATGACCATCACGCGGGACGGATCAATGCCATCGCGCGCCGCGCGCGAGCGAATCACCCGGAGGGCGCGCTGCGCATCCTGCAGGGGTGCCGCGGCGCCGGCCGCCCAACCCTGATGCGGCAAACGGTGGCGCAGGACGTAGACGGTAGCGCCGCCCGCACTGAAATGGCGGGCGCCTTCAAAGCCTTCCTTGTCGATGACCACCCATTTGTACCCGCCGCCCGGAATGATCAGGATGGCCGAACCATAGGGGGCCTTCGGCCGGAACAGCGAGAGACTCGGCGAAGTGACGTCATGCGCCGCGCGGTCGACCAGGCCGAACGGATTGCCGCGGTAGACGACATGCTCCGTCAGCCCCGAAGGCACACCGCCCGGAACCCCTGCAGGCCAGAGCGGGATGACGGCGTCCGGAATGATCTCTCTATCCGTGGACGGAGGACCGGCTGGCGCCGCCCCTGAGGCGCAGGCGCTTGCTGCCAGACCCGCGAGGGAAAGGAGCACCGATCTTCGAGGCAACTCCATCGCCCCACTCCGCTATTTGAAAGCCGCTGGCAGGGAGAGCGAAAGCGCTGGAACAAAGGTGACCAGCATCAGAGATACGACGAGCGCCAGATAGAACGGCCATATCGTCTTCACAGCTTCCTCGACTGGCAGGTTGCTTAATGCCGCGCCAACGAAAAGCACCGAGCCGACCGGCGGCGTGACGAGCCCGATATCGAGGTTCAGCATCATGATGATGCCGAAGTGCACGGCGTCGACGCCAACTTCCATGACGACCGGCAGAAGGATAGGTGTCGTGATGACGATCAGCGGCGACATGTCCATGAACGTGCCGAGCACCAGACTCAAAAGCCAGGCAGTGGAAACTCACTCAAAAGCACTACTGCCGAACCGCAGAAATCCGAACGAGGGCAAATACTGAATGATCTACATTCTCCGGCAATTCATCGCCGGAAAAAGTCAACTTTGCTGGCAAAAATGCGCCTAAAGTGTTGAAGCAAGTCTATTCAGTAAACCATACTGATGGAGCGTGCAGGAACACAGCTGATGTGAAGCCTTACGCCGAATGAACAGCCTCGCGGAACGGCACTATCAGCTCAAGGCACGGTCATTCGGTAGCCAAGTTGCTCAACTCAGCCCGTACCACTTTCGCAGTGCTTCTGCATCTTTGCGGAACTCGGCACGTGTCTCAGCGTTATTGAAGTTATGCAAAGGCGTTCAAAGCGCCAGCTTAAGTGTGACGCACAAGCAGGAGAACAATGGTCATGACACAGAGCCCGATCAAATCTTCCAAAGGCAATTCAGGCGAACTGCATCAGACTGTTTCGGACCGCGCCTCCGCACTCACCACCAACCACGGCCTACCCATCTCCGACAACCAGAACAGCCTCAAGGCGGGCCTTTTAGGGCCGTCGCTGCTTGAAGATTTTATCCTGCGAGAGAAAATATTTCACTTCGACCATGAGCGCATCCCGGAACGCATCGTGCATGCGCGAGGTAGCGCCGCACACGGCTATTTCGAATGCACAGAAGCCATTCCCAACCTTTCAAGCGCCAGTCTTTTTTCGCAGAAAGGCAAGAAGACGCCCGTGTTCACGCGCTTTTCGACAGTTGCAGGCGGCGCCGGCTCCGTCGACACACCCCGCGATGTGCGGGGCTTCGCCGTAAAGTTTTATACTGAAGAAGGTAACTGGGATCTGGTCGGCAACAATATCCCGGTCTTCTTCATCCAGGACGCCATCAAGTTCCCCGATCTTATTCACGCGGTGAAAATGGAAGCCGACCGTGGCTTTCCGCAAGCGGCGAGTGCTCACGATACATTCTGGGACTTCATCTCTCTGATGCCGGAAACCCTGCACACCATGATATGGGCTATGTCGGACCGCGCCATTCCACGGTCGTACCGGATGATGGAAGGATTTGGCGTCCACACTTTCCGGCTCGTGAACGCCCAAGGCGAATCCACATTCGTGAAGTTCCACTGGAAACCTCGCCTTGGCCTGCAGTCGTTCGTATGGGACGAGTCGGCCAAAATACAGGGCGCAGACAACGACTTCCATCGCCGCGATCTGTGGGAAGCTATTCAGGATGGCAATTATCCCGAATGGGATTTCGGCATTCAGGTCATCTCGAATGAGCTGGCGGAAGAGCTTCCCTATAACGTTCTCGACGCCACCAAGATCGTACCGGAAGAGCTTGCCCCTGTACGTATTATTGGCCGCATGGTTCTCGACCGTAATCCCGACAACCACTTTGCAGAAAATGATCAGGTCGCGTTTTTGCCCTCAAACATTGTTCCAGGCGTTGACTTCACGAATGACCCGCTTCTGCAAGGACGCCTTTTCTCCTATCTGGACACCCAGAAATCCCGTCTCGGAACGACCAATTTTCATCAGATCCCGATCAATGCGCCGAAATGCCCGTTTGCCAACATGCAGCGCGATGGGCTCATGCAAACCATGGTGCCGACCGGCCGCGCCAATTACGAACCCAATTCACTTGACCTCGCCGGTGAAGATGCGGGTCCGAGACCGATGGTGAAAGGATTTCAAACCTACGCGGACAATACAGAGCTCGGCAATCTGCCCTCCGAAAAGCTGCGTATGCGCGATGAGAGCTTTGGCGACCATTACAGCCAGCCCCGTATGTTCTGGCGTTCGCAAACAGACAATGAGAAGGCGCACATCGCCTCAGCCCTCGTTTTCGAATTGTCGAAAGTCAGCCTCGACCATGTCCGCGTGCGTGCGCTCACGCAGCTGCGCAACATCGAAAACGAACTGGCTCAACGTGTCGCCGATGGACTCGGCGTCAGACTTCCCGCGGCGGCAACGGCCTTCCGCGAACCTTTCGACCTTGGCGTTTCAGACGCGCTCTCGATCCAGAAGAATTGGCGCAACAGCCTGACGGGGCGCAAGATAGCGATCCTGTTTGCCGAAGGCTCCGACAAGACGTCCCTGGATGAACTCTCAAAGCAGAGATTGAAGCCGAAGGCGGCTCGGTCTTCCTTGTGGCGCCGAAAGTCGGCCCCCTCAAGGTAAAGGGAGGAACGCTGAAAGCCGATGGACAGCTCGCAGGCTCGCCTTCCGTTCTCTTCGATGCTGTGGCAATGGTCCTGATGCCGGATCAGGTGAAGCTGCTGATGCAAGACTCCGCCGCACGCGGGTGGGTGACTGAAGCCCACGCGCATCTGAAGGCGATCGGCTATTGCCCCGGTTCGAAGGCCCTGCTTGATGATTGCATGATTGGCACAGACGAAGGCGTGGTGCCGAACAACAAGTTCGTCAAAGCCGCGATGCGCCGTTATTGGGACCGCGAACCCCAATTGCGTAATCTTGCTTAGTTGCACTTTCAAAACCCAGAGAGACGCGAGCGTAAAAACGCTCGTTCGGCTTCAAGGCCACACGAAAGCATTTATCTGGTGCTTGGCCAAATGAGTTCCAGAAGGTTCAAATTCGCTTAATTGTCCGTACTCGGATAATATCTATCAGGCAGCCCACGTTGATTGGCTCTCCTGGCAGCCGCCTAGTTCGCCGAAGACCAAAAATTCAGTCAGACACCGCGCCGTGATTTGAAATGCTCAATTAATGGGCGCGACGTCGGATCTGGCCAGAAAACAGCATGTGGTCGGGGAACACTTTACGCGACCGCCCGTTTTCAGATTTGAACCCTTTGTGAAGAGCGCGCCATGTCAGCATCATTTCCCGGTCGCCCCAGTCTTGCGTTGATTGAAAACAGCCCTGGTCTGGCGCCGAGTTCTGGACGCCTTCCGTCTGTTTTGGCGCGTCCGGTTTCGAAGATCGCCGTTGTGGGAGGGTTCGCACCGAGGCGTTGCGGAATTGCGACGTTCACCACCGACATCGCACAGGCACTCAAGCACTTTCAGCCACACCTTGAGCTACAGGTGATCGCAATTGATGATCCGGCGCAATCTCTGGAATACGGAGATGTCTCGGCTGTAATCCTTTCGGACGACCCTTTGTCATATCAGGCAGCAGCCGAGTATCTGAATGAAAGCGGAGCGGAAGCCGTCTGGATCCAGCACGAGTTTGGTATCTTCGGCGGAGATGACGGGGATATGGTCTGCGATTTCGTGGACCGCATCGCCGCGCCTCTGATTTTCACCTTCCATACAGTCCTTGCAGAACCGAGCGCCTCTCAGCGTCGAATCATGAAGCATCTGATTTCGAGGGCATCTAGGATTATGGTGATGTCACGCCATTCCCGCGAGAATCTGCTACGTGAATATGGGGCGCGCCAATCCGTCGTGGATGTAATTGAACATGGCGCGCCGGATCGCCCGTTCGGGCGTCAGGCGGAATTCAAGCGCCGCCTTGGGCTGAGCGGCAAGACCGTTCTCATGACTTTCGGCCTGCTCGGGCAGGGTAAAGGTCTCGAACTTGCCATTCAGGCTTTGCCAGGAATTGTCGCTGAGAACCCTGATGTCGTTTATCGCATCGTTGGGGCGACCCATCCGAATCTCGTTGCTCACGAAGGCGAAGCGTACCGCGAAGGATTGATGAACCTCGCTCAGCAACTCGGCGTTGACGGGCATGTTATTTGGGACAACCGCTTTTTGGATTTGCCGGAACTGCTCGACCAGCTCGAATCTTGCGACATCTACCTGACCCCCTACCCTAACCTTCAACAATCAACTTCAGGCACACTGAGCTATGCGGTCGCCCTGGGTAAGGCAGTTGTGTCTACCCCCTACGTGCACGCCGAAGAACTGCTGGAAGGTGGCGCAGGTATTCTGATTGAGCCAGGGTCTTCCGAAGCCGTCACCCAAGCCGTCAATGGATTGCTCAGGGAAAACGCAAACTTGCTTAAAATGCAGAAGAACGCTTACGCGCGCGGGCGCAAGACAGTCTGGCCTCGATTTGCCGAAGCAGCAGCCGGCATGATCTCCCGGACCATCGAACGTGCTCCGTCTAGGGCGCGTTCTCTTCGCGCGCCTGATCTGGCTGCAATGGTCGCGATGAGCGATGATACCGGAATGCTACAACATGGCGCTGGCATTATCCCGGACCGGTCCCATGGCTATTGCGTGGACGACAATGCGCGCGCGCTGATGGTCGCCAGCTATGCCTCGCGGCATGATCCCGCTATTGCCCGGCAGAGACGCATTTACGCCGCTTTCGTTCAGGATTCGTGGAATGACGACACAAAGCGTTTCCGCAATTTCATGTCCTACTCGCGGCAATGGCTGGAAACGGAAGGATCCGAAGATTCCAACGGCCGCGCACTCTGGAGCCTGGGCCGGGTAGCGCGGGTATGCAGCGACAGGGACGTCGTGGCATGGGCGATCGGTCTTTATGACCGTACTGTCGGCCACTTGGATCAACTGCGAAGCCCAAGAGCACAAACTTTCGCCATGCTGGGCGCCGTCGAAATGCTGGCGCGGCGCCCCGGCCACCAGCCTTCACTCGATATCGTAGAATCTGGCGCAGCAGCGCTCGAGGAACTTCTCGCTCACTCCACACGGTCATGGCGTTGGTTCGAGCCCGTTCTGGCATATGACAATCCCCGCCTATGTCAGGCGCTCATCGACGCGGGCGATTTGCTTGGCAACCCGCGACAGGTAAAAATGGGCCTGGACTCTCTATCCTGGCTCTTTGCCCGGCAATTGTCCGCCAACGGTCATTTCAGGCCTATCGGTTCGGAAAGCTTCGGCCGCGCGTATCAACATGTGCCATTTGATCAACAGCCCGTTGAAGCCTGGGCTTCAATCGATGCGGCAGCGACCGCATACCGGGTCACCGGAAATCCGGCGTGGATCGAATACGCTCATGTTGCCTGGTCGTGGTTTCTCGGCGAAAATGACCGCGGATCCATCATCGGCGACCTGGATACAGGCCGGTGCTGGGACGGTCTGACACCTCGCGGCGTCAATAAGAACAGCGGGGCAGAATCGATCCTTGCATTTCAGCTGGCCTACTATTCCATGGTTGCGTTCCCTTCTGCGTCACACCGGAGAAAAGATTGAAATCCAACCCGGTCCTGTATCCCGAGCCCATCAGGATGTTTGCAACCCGCCTAAATGCCGATCCGTCGCGCGTGGTCCTTCGTCCGTTCCATCTTGGCTGGCAGGCGCAGAACGCCCCGGGCGGGAGAGCGCAAAAGCTGGTTGACGATATTGTCGCGATGTCTGCCAATCAGACTCGAACCGAATATGCAAAAGTGCTCCGTGATTTCAAATCAAGGCACTGGCAGACCGAAAAGATGTTCATGGAAAGGTTCGCTGAGGTTCAAAGGTCCCTCAGCTTATCGGCGAGCGGATATTCTGAAACCCGGAAAAAGCTGATCGGCGCGTATTTTTGCCACGAGTATACCTATTCAGCCGCTGCCATCATGAATCCTTCTATTGTTCCGCACCCGGATCAGTCCGGAGTCGGTGAGGGTCATTGCCGTTTTGTGATGAGCCTTCGCACTGTGGGTGAAGGCCATATCAGTTCGATCGCATTTCGCGAGGGCATTGCAAACCCGAATGGCAGCTTTTCACTCTGGCCTCAGGGCCCCTTCGCAACATCCGCTGAGATTGATGACGCAACGCTGACCGACCACGACTGCGGTGTGAGCGTGCATCGTCAAAGTGACAGCACGCTTTCTGACACGGTTATCTTTCCGATCACGGAGCAACAGCGAAACGGCTTGGAAGACTTGCGCCTTGTAAGACTGGATCACGGCGGTGAGGATCTTGAGTGGGTTGGCACCTATACGGCCTATTCCGGTTCATCGATCCGCTCGGAATTGCTTCGCACAAGAGACTTCTGCTCATTCAGTCTGGAGCCCATTCGCGGTTCGGCTGGACGAAACAAGGGCATGGCCCTTTTTCCCGAACGCGTGAATGGCCTTTACACAATGATCGGCCGCCAGGACGGGAAAAACCTGTTCCTGTTGCAATCCGACAATCTCTCTGAATGGGACCGAGAAGGCACCCTCTTGATGGAGCCTCGGTTTCCTTGGGAATTCATCCAGATCGGAAATTGCGGAAGCCCCATCCGCACTCGTGACGGGTGGTTGGTGCTGACACACGGGGTCGGCGCCATGCGCAAGTACGCCCTCGGCTGCGCCCTCCTCGACATCAACGACCCTTCAATTGTCCTGGGCCGTTCGCGCGAACCAATCCTGACGGCAGAGAATGCAGATCGCGCCGGCTATGTTCCGAATGTCGTGTACACATGCGGAGCGCTGAAAACCGGTGATCACCTGCTCATACCTTATGGCATTTCTGACAGCGCAATCGGATTTGCAACGGCAAGCATTGACGGCTTGCTTCGCATGATGGTCTAGCCCGGCTTTTTCAGTATCAGCCATCTGTAGACACCGAACAGGTTTACGAATGTCAGGATAGCATTCTGGATCAGAATAGGGGGCTCCCCCTGAAGGTAACCTACCGCAATCCAGATCACGGAAGAGAAAGTAAACAAGACGAACGCATATCCCGTCGTCCGGCGGGAAAAGTTGGCCGAGATCATTACTGCTGCAACAATTCCTGTTGCCATGGCGCTATATCCCAGAACGTCTTCCATGAAATCCTTTTGCGCTCGCTAGCGCCAGTTTGCGTTTGCATCCTGTGCAACGCGCGCAGCGAGTGCGCGTTCCAAAAAAGAACAGGCCCGCCCACGCGGCATTGCGGGATGGCGGATGAACTTTCATCCTGCACGTGTGGCTCCGCATGTTTGGCCGCTCGGCGTGCACCGGAAGATACACTCCGTGATCGGACGTTTTTGCCTTGGTCGTAAGTTATGTCACTCGCCAAGCGCCCGAACCAAGTCTTTCCTTCTTCAGCCCGGTTCGGGCTCTGGGATCTTCGTGTGCCTTTGTACATGCCCGATGGACACATTCGGGGCATCGATGCGCTGGAAGTCTTGCCGGCAGACAAACTTGGTCCGTTTGATGATGGCTCATGCGACTAGTGCGGATCAGGCGGCGTGCGAAAATGTGACTTTACACGCCCCGGAGGAAACTCAACGCGGGGTCCTGAAGTTAATTTAGTTCGTCCCTGCGCCAGCGAATACCCTCCAGACAAAGACGCCGCCCATTGCGGCCACCGCTGTCAGCAGACTTCCCCAAATAATATCGACCACGGTCAGCCCCAGTGGCCAATTGCGAAGGGTTGCAAGGTTTGTGAGATCATAGGTCGCGTAGCACAGAAAGCCGAGCAGAGCGCCGTACATCCCGGCTTGCCAGATATTGTCGGCGCGCAGCGCCGGCATTACCGCGAAAAAGACCACACCCGACACATAAATCAGATAGAAGGCTGTCGCCGCCGGAAAATTGACTGTGTCACTGCGCAAATCCCCCAGCTGCGCCCGGTAAAAGCCCTGCGCGACCAGGCGCAACCAGATCAGGTCTATGATGGCGAACGGAATTGCCGTTCCCAACCAGGCGGCCAGGGCGGATTTGATCACTCTGAATCCTTTCCGTAGTCCGGAATGAGTCCTGCGGCACGCGGCTTAGAGCGCCGAAAGATCGATGGGCGTATCATGCCCGCGTTCAACGCGCGTACTCTGCTGAAGTTCCTGTGGGCAGCAGTCTCAAACTAGGGTCTGCCGGTACGCCATTGCCAGAGGAACGAGATTTGCCCGTAGGTCCTCGCCTTGCCGACCTCATTCGGGGGAGCAAGCTTGATGCAGCTACAATTCGGAGGCGAGCGGCAAAAACAATCGGCTGGCGTCGAGTACAAAATATGTTCCTCTGACAATGCCCGCACTGTGCCTCTGCAATATTTTAAGAAGCGCGCGTGACCTGCATTGAGTGCCCGCCACGCTTGTAACGCTAGTGGGGCCTCCCGCCGCCCGCCGAAAGGACACTCTCGTGATCAAGCGCACCGCCGTCTCCGCCGCCTTCATGGCCGCCCTCGTCGCCTGCCAGCCCGCCATTTCCGAAGCCCCCAAAGCAAAGGCGCCCCCATCCGTGACTTCCCCCAAGAAATCGGCCCTTCCCGAAGGCGTCCTCATCCTCAAACGCGCCACCATCACGGACCCCGGCGTGATTGCAAAGGGCGCCGCGATGACCGTGCTCGTCCCCGATGGGTGGCAGTCGCGCGGCACTGTCGAGACCAAGCCAAACATGTGCTCCGAAATCTTCGGCGTGAACTGGACCGCGACCTCCCCGGACGGAAAATCCAGCCTCTTCATCTTCCCCACCGAAGGCTGGGCCGCCTCCAATACCGGCATCGCCTCCGACTGTATGGCCGCCTCGTTCCAGTCCACCGGC
>Ga0163144_10006137_pt1 | contig 26572 bp, 23 predicted proteins | sample OliLak19BULKMAT1_FD_123175 | JGI IMG/M metagenome (GOLD analysis project Ga0163144, IMG submission 123175) | Freshwater microbial mat bacterial communities from Lake Vanda, McMurdo Dry Valleys, Antarctica - Oligotrophic Lake LV.19.BULKMAT1 | ecosystem: Environmental > Aquatic > Freshwater >...
CACCGAGTGCATTAAAGATTGCGCCTCGAATCTTCTCGCTCATTGGGTGAGTTTTGTGGCCACGTGGTGCTACAAAGTTTCTGCCCTTTAGTTCCCCGGCTATTATCCGCATTTTTTAGGCCTCGCCGTAAGTCGGTGTTAGCTTCGAGTCGCGTAGCGCCGAGTACCAGGCTAGGGTCACGGTTTTTATTAGGATTGGTGCAAGGTCGTCACGGGTTTGGCGAGCCAGTTTGGCCGTCCAGCCGGTTTTGTAATAATTCTCATACATATTGAGCATAGCCACTTCCCGAGCTGCTCTTTTGAAATACTCGACAATCCCTATTTCGTGCAAATTCTTGACGTCGTAGGCTGTCGGCGAACAAAGATGAAAGCGCATCGGTGCCATTATGGCGCTAACCCCGAATTCATAAAACCCGTGCGATATCAGAAGACCTTTCGGTCCCCACATCTTCCAATTATTGCTAATCATTCTAAGTTTTGTTTTTCCCGGCATAATAGCTTTCTTGAGAATCGAGGTTCGAGATTCTTTGGACTTGCCTTCACGTAACTTTTTTAACTCCTGCTCATACGGGAAGTGATGCGCCGGAGTTAGGCCGTCGACAAGGGCATGCGACAACCAGGCTGCCTCGAACGATACTTTATGCATATCTCGCTTACCGAGAGCTGTAACTAAGTTTTTGTAATGGTCGGTGATTAGTTCGATGAGTTGTGAGTCGTCGGGGTCAAAAGGGTCATAATAATGCCAAGGCTCATCAACAGCAGGCGACTTAGCCTTGATACCATCCGGGCCGTTCTTGCCTTCGAAGTGTAAAATGTGTTTTGTCCCAGGGAAGAGACTTTGATTTTGAACCAGATCATTCAAAAACCGACGCGATACTCTGTCGACGCGCTGATGGACGCCAAGTAAGGCGCCCGAACGATTAGTTAAAAGCCAGCCCGAGTACATTTAAATATTCTCCGTTTCAAATACAAACAATCCATAATGACTGCTCGCTGATGCCTTAAGTTTTGCTGAATGTACAAATTAATTGAGCTTCTGTAACGACCGAAAATGCGCTACGCGCCGGTTAAGCTGAGGGTATTTTAGCAAATTTTCGCCTCTACTCATAAACATCTCGGCATATTTCTTGGCTTCGGCGACTTGAGCACGGTCGTTTAGACTAGCGATTCGAAGATCTAGCTCACCACTTTGGCGAGAGCCATAGATTGCGCCCGGACCACGAAGCTCCAGATCAAGCTCCGCTAAACGAAAACCGTCGTTGGTGCTCTCAACGGCCCGCAACCGCTTGGTCATGCCAATGTCCTGGCTGGGCACAAGGTAGCAATAACTTTGATGTTCGGCACGACCGACTCGACCGCGCAACTGGTGAATCTGAGCCAGCCCAAAGCGCTCGGCGCCCTCAATAACCATGACAGTGGCGTTAGGTACATTGACCCCAACTTCGATGACAGTAGTAGCGACAAGCAAATCTAACTTTCCTTCTGAAAAATTCTTCATAACCTCTTCTTTGTCGACAGCCTTCATAGAGCCATGAACAATCCCAATTCGCCGCTTTTTTAAAAGCTTGGTTTGAAGCTCCGTTAGTAGCGTTTCAGCGGCCTTAACTTGGAGCACCTCAGACTCGCTAATTAGCGGACAAACCACGAACACCTGTCGACCTCTGGATATTTCAATGTCAACATCTTGATATAACGCTGATCGGGCCGAAAACGGAATAATCTTAGTTTCTGTCATTTTTCGGCCAGGTGGTTTGTCTTTGATGATACTAAGATCTAGCTCGCCGTAGAGCGTTAACGCTAGTGAGCGAGGGATGGGCGTGGCCGTCATGCACAGCACGTGCGGGAAGAGTCCGGCTTTAGAACGTAGCCTTTGCCGCTGATCGACACCAAAGCGGTGCTGTTCGTCGATAATCACGAGTGCGACGTTGTCGGTCGCCACGGCATCCTGGATTAATGCATGCGTGCCGACCACCAAACGGCATGAGCCATCAGCAATCCGTTTATGCAGTGTCTTCTTTTGGGTTGGTTTGAGGCTTCCGACCAACAAACCAATCTGGTCTTTCCATTTTGTGTGGGCAAAAAGCTGGACTAAAGTTTCGGCCTGTTGCCGTGCCAAGATCTCTGTCGGCGCCATATACATCACCTGGTGGCCACTATTCATGACCATCACGGCGGCCATAGCAGCGACGACAGTCTTGCCGCTACCCACATCACCCTCTATTAATCTGTTAGTAGGTAAATCGCTAGACATATCTTTATAGACTTGCCAGATGGTCTTTCGTTGGTCGTCGGTCAGCTTAAAATCGAGATGCTTTGTGAATTCCACTGCTGTGGCTTCGTCGAAAATAATATTTGAAGCTTTTTCAGTTGCTAACTCGGCTTTGCTTAGTTGGCTGCCAAGTTGCAGCTCGAATAGCTCCTCAAAACTTAATCTCTTTTTGGCAGCTTCTAGCTCTTCGGGGGAATCCGGAGCGTGCAACGTGCTAATCGCTTGCCCGTGAGGCAAAAGTTTTGCTTCCTTAACTAGCCAGCTAGGCAGAACCTCGGGAATTAGTTTGGTTGCTGTCTGTGCAGCCGCCACAGCTTTTCGAATTAGCGCCGACTTTACAAGTTTCGTCTCGGGATAAACCGCCAAGATCCGACCACCAGCGCTGAGATCTGTCGCCAGTTGGATCGATGGGTTGACTAAACTAAGGCTTTGTCCGCTTTGATCAAAGGTCCCGGAAATGTAGTACTCAACATCGGCTTTAAGGCCAGCGGCGCGGTACGGCTGGTTGAACCAGGTCAGGTGTAGACTACCTGTTTTGTCTGTTGCGGTGGCCTCGGTGATATGCAAGCCTCTTCTGGAATAGCGCCCCACTACACTCTCAATCTTTGCTCTAACCGTAATATTGCCCGGCCGCACGTCTTTGATGTTTAGGACTGTTGAATAATCTTCGTACTTCCGGGGCCAATAGTTAAACAGGTCCTCAAGATTAAAAATCTTTAAACTAGCCAACTTTTTAGCTGATTCCGGGCCGATTCCCTTGAGAAAAGCAACATTATCTGACAATTTCATTACTATAATGATAACGCTCTTGCCGGGCTTTTCCTTGGTATAATAAGTGGGTACATATGAAGGAACGGATAAAAAATATATTTAATAAGGCTCAAAAAAGCGCTCGTGCGAAGCTTTCTAAAGGCTTCCACCGAGGTAAACAAACGTTTGTTAAGCGTTTTCCGCAAACTGAAGGCCTCGGCAAACGAACGATTAGGGTTAATCAAAACTTGACTGCAAAAATTCGAAACAAAAAGGATATTCAGGCACGAAAGCAAGCTGAATATCTTTCGACATTGCCTAAATCACGCACCGGACGGTTCTTTTATCGCCTACACCCTCGCAATCTTGCGCATTATTGGTTTAGTAGACGCGGACTACTTATGGCGCTCAAGATTTCTGGTACTACGATTCTAGTAACCTCAATATTTATGGCTGGAGTTTTTGCCTATTTTCGAAAAGATTTGCCACAAAATATTACCGACCTTCGAGCTTGTTCGCTCGGCCAAACTATTAAATTTTATGATCGGACAAAGAAAGTTTTGCTATGGTCAGGTGCCGGTGATGTTGATTGTCGACCAGTAGCACTAGACCAAGTATCCCCGTATCTGCAAAAAGCCGTTGTCGCCGCTGAAGACAAAAACTTTTATACTCATCATGGTTTTGACCCGGTAGGGTTATTCAATGCCGCAATTTCTAATGCCTCAACGGGCGGTGGCGGACGTGGAGGTTCGACAATTACTCAACAGTATGTGAAGTTGGCACTTCTGACTTCAGAGAGGTCGGTGACACGGAAGATAAAGGAGCTGATCCTATCTGTTGAGCTTGACGCCAGCTACAAAAAGGAAGAGATTTTGCAGGCCTACTTAAACGAGATTGGCTTTGCTTATCAATATAATGGCGCCGAAGCAGCCTCTAAAGGTTTATTCGACAAATCTGCTAAAGACCTAACTCTCGACGAAGCCGCGATTATGGCGGCCGGCATTCCGTCACCTGATCTTTATTGGGTGCAGGACCAAGAAGCACTAGCCAAACGCAAAAATTATGTTCTCGATCAAATGGTCGGCACCGGCGCCATCACCAAAGACGAAGCCAGAGCCGCTAAAGCCATCGACACACTAGCCAAGGTTGTCAGAAATAAGAGTCAATACAAAGACATTATCGCTCCACACTTTGTTCTAGAAGTTTACAAACAACTCAAAGAAACCTACGGTAAGGATGTTACTAAGCTCGGCCTGACTGTTACCACCACGCTCGACACCGAACTACAAAAAATCGCCGAAGAAGCTGTGACTAATGGCTTTGACTGCAAGAGTGGAACATACGGTATTAATTGTCTTGGTGTATTTAACAATGCGGCTTTCGTAGCCGAAGATGTTACGAATGGCCAGGTGGTCGCGGAAGTTGGTAGCCGCGATTTCAACATTCCTGGTTACGGACAGCTTAACATTGCTACTACGCCAAGAAGCCCTGGTTCGACCTTCAAACCCTACGATTACGCCTCGCTAATGGCGTCTAGTGAAAATTGGGGACCCGGAAGCATCCTATACGACCTACGCACTAATTTCGGTGGAAACTATCGACCTCAAAACTTTGATCTTAGAGAACCGGGTGGCATGACAATGCGTTACGCCCTAGGTAACTCGCGAAACATACCGGCGATCAAAGCTATGTACATAGCAGGAATTGAAGCAACCCATGAGGTTGCTATAAGCCTAGGGGTTAAGAGTGGTGTTACCGGGTGTCAAGGAGCGCCGAAGTGTGAGGGAATATTGTCGACGGCTATTGGTGATGGTGGCCAAGTTCGGCTTGATGAACATGTTCATGGTTATGCTTCGCTCTCGCGTTTAGGAAAAAACCTTCCTCAAACTTACATCTTGAAGATCGAGAATAAACAGGGGAAAGTCCTACAGCAGTGGCAACAAGAAGACGGCGTGCAGGGTCTTGATGAACAAATTGCTTATCTTATAAATGACATGTTGTCTGACCGTAACGCCAGTTACTTTCGAAGTTCAAAAGGTTACAGAGAGCGCGTAACAAACGGGTTTGAGGCTATGAATATCCCAGCTGGTATTAAAACAGGAACCACCAACTTCGCCGACAATGGATGGATGCTTGGATATACCGGAAAATATTCGGCTGGTGTTTGGATTGGAAACTCCGAAAACAAATCTTCGAACCGGATTAGCTACGAGAATGCTACCGGTCCAATTTGGGGCGAGTTTATGCGCCGCGCCCATGAATTGCTACCAGAAAAACCAGGAGCCTGGACTAGACCGTCTGGAATAAAGGCTGTTTCTATGGATGCGGCGCTATACGCTGCTTTAAAAGCTAAGTGTACTGGAGCCCAGGTTGGAAACGTCTGCGGCTATGGCCAGAGTGATATATTCCCTTCTTGGTACACTCCAAAAGGCACAGGAACTATCCAGAAAGCCGTCATAGACACAATTAGCGGCAAACTATCCACTGAATGCACACCAGAACTAGCAAAGAAAGAAATTACTGGCGGCAATATTCAGCCCGAGATAAGCCCGAGTGATGCGAATTATAAGAATTGGCTCGAGCCAATTGTGATTAGGTTTAGCGGCGTTGGCGGCGTTGCTATACCTATTGATAAGGATGATAAGCACCTTTGTAGCGATGCTAAACCTTCAGCAACAATCAGTGTTTCAAAGCTCGGGACTGGCTATTACCGCTTTTCATCTAACGTTACTCAAGGTCTCGCTCAATTAAAATCACTAAGCTTTAAGATCGACGGGCAAACAGCTAGCGGTGGTTCCTTTAGTGTTACAAGTCCAGGAGCGGTAACTATGGATTACTATTCTGAAATTACCGGTTCGCACGCCGTAAGCGCGCAGGCTGTCGACGATCTGTTATATGAGGCTACAAGCTCCCCAGCTACGCAGATCTTCGATGCAGTCCCGACTATCACAGTTAGTAAAACTGGTTCTGGACTTACCTTAAGCTTGTCTTGGACTGCTATTACTTGGGCCGACAATTACGACTACACCATTACTAATAATTCTGGCACCGTTGTTGACACCGGCTCTACGTTTGGTACTTCTAGAAATGTCTCTGCCCTTCCCGATAGTACCTATTCAGTGGTTGTGAGAGCTTTCAAAAACGGAGACATGGTAAAAAGCAGCGCTTCAACACCGTTCACTAAACCATAAGTGTACAGATTCCATCTGTTAAGGGTTAAACCCCTGAAGTTAGATATAAAAATCCTAGTCTTTGGATAAGAAGGTGTTGAGAGCTGAGCGTAGGTCGGCCACTTGATGTAGAAGTTTGGTAGCTTGTTTTGATTTTGGACCAACTGCAAGTTTGAAGCCCATCTTTTGAGCTTCGCCAAGGCGCTTATCAATTGCCGACACGTGGCGGACCTCGCCACTTAGGCCCACTTCCCCGAATACTACAGCATCGGTTTTGAGCTTCATCCCCTTAGCCGCTGAGCCAATCGCCATACAGATAGCCAAGTCAGCTGCCGGGTCGTTTAAACGGATGCCGCCGACAATGTTGATGTAGATGTCTTTGTCGGAGAGTTGCAATTTAGTACGACGCTCTAGAACTGCAATTAAAAGATTCAAGCGATTCAAATCAAAGCCTGAGGCCGCACGTTTGGGGTACCCGTAAGATGTTTTATTGACGAGTGCCTGCACTTCAACCAGTAGCGGGCGAGTACCCTCGAGTGTCGATAGAACTATCGATCCGTCCCTTACTTGTCGCTCAGCCAGCAACGCCGCAGACGGGTTTTCGACTGTTTGCAGTCCGTTTTCTTGCATTTCGAAAATCCCAGCCTCGTTTGTAGATCCAAAGCGGTTTTTGATAGCCCGCAGTACCTTGAAACCACCATAGCGGTCGCCTTCTAGTTGCAAAACGACGTCAACCATGTGCTCTAGTAGTTTCGGTCCGGCGATTGAACCTTCCTTAGTGACGTGCCCGATAATAAGCAGCGCAGTGTTTGTCGCTTTAGCAGCAGCCGTTAACAGCTGGGTGCTGTTAGTTATTTGGCTAACCGTTCCGGCGGCCGAACTAATTTCTGTACAGGACAGCGTTTGGATAGAGTCGATAATTACAAGGTCGGCGCCTCGATTAGCGATGGTCGCAGCGATGTCGTTAGCGACTGTAGCCGTCGCCACTGTTAATTTGTCTGATGATACTCCCAAACGACGAGCTCTAAGGGCGATCTGCTCGGCTGACTCTTCACCGCTAATATATAACACGTTAGCTTTGGAGCTGATCGTGTTGGCTAGCTGCAAAACGAGCGTACTTTTACCGATTCCAGGCTGTCCCGCTAACAAAATAACACTGCCTGGCACAATGCCACCGCCTAAGACGTTGTCGACTTCGGCAATGCCGGTATCGAGCCGAGCTTGAGGCTTAGCAGCCTGAAGAGATGCCAGGCTAGCGGTTACAAGACTTTTACCACTTTCTTTGATTGAACTACTAGTGATGGCTATTTGCTCTTGAAGAGTGTTCCACTCACCGCACTGGCCGCATTTGCCAGCCCAAGTTGTATGACTAGCGCCACAGTTGCTACAAACATATTGAACTTTAGGTTTTCGTGCCATTTATAGATCCGTAGCTTTGCTATCTAGACTCTTGATCAGTTGATTCTGTTGGTGAGCCAGATCGTTTCTCTCAACTACTTTTTGATTATATTCAGCTGTCAACTTCCGGGCTTTAGCAAGACTGGCGTTATAGGCATTGATGCCGCGGTTGAACTCGCCCACTTCAGAATTATATTGAGCGATTTGATTGCTAGCTTTGTAGCCATTAAGTCTTGTCTCCCATGTCTGGAGCTCGCTCGCCTGTGTTTCTAGGCTTGCTTCTAGAGCATCAATTTCTGATTTCCGAAGCAATAGATCGGCATCAATCTGCTCAACTTTTGTCTGCAAGCCCGTAAACACTGCCTCGTAATTTTCTGAATACTCAACGACTCTCTCGCGGTTTAAAAAATACTGAGAATAATAAACCTCTAGCTCGTTAGACAAAACTCGTAGCTCTGTACCGACTATGGAATGCATTTCGTTAGCTAAATTCTCGGGTTCTCTAGTCCGGTAAGATTCTATTAGTTTGCTAATACGGTTGCTAACCCCTGCTTTAACTACCGCATCTACTAGCTTATCGACACGCTGCTTTTCCTTTGCACTCAAGCGAGCATAGGCGGCATGGAGCATCTCGTGAGCCGAAGTTACCTCTTCGACGCCGGCAAGTTGTATATCTTTTACGTCATACAGAAATATCCCGATACCGTCATAACATCCAAGCACTATGGTTTGCTCTTCGACCGTACACTTGGAATTAAAACCTTCTTTGTTTAGAAGCTGGGGGTCATACCTATAAAACAGTTTTTGGCCTAAGGGAGACATCGCAGTACGCTCTGATAAGCTAGCGATCTCGCCGGTCGGCGTGTAATTCCTTAGGATTAGCCAGTCAGTTATATCTTGCTTCTTTGCTACAGCCAAACTAGAACCGACGATAGTCAGTAGACTCACTGAAATTAAAAGATATTTGCGGAATTTCCCCATATTCGAATATTATACGCGAATTATTCGGCAAGTTTTCGGTAGATTAGTTCGTTCTTTTCAACATCGATAGCAATGACCGAACCGGCGACGTACGTTTCGTCCAACATTCCTTCGGCAATCTTGTCTTCTATAGTATCTTGGATTAGCCGACGCAGGGGACGAACTCCATTTTTCGAATCGAATCCTTTATCTAGTAGCCAATTGCGTACTTTTGCAGTGGTGTTCAGGCCAAGCTTTTGTTTGCGCATTCTCTCTCTTAAACCAGAAAGTTGGATGTCTACAATCTTCTTAATGTCGTCTCGGCTCAATGAATGAAAAACAACGATCTTATCAATTCTGTTCAAAAGCTCAGGACGCATAAAACGGCGCAGCTCTTCGTTTATGGTTTCGGTATTTTTTTCGTGTAGTTCTGCCAGCGATCCCGAATCTTTAGTACCATGACTACTAAAGCCAAGTGTAACTTCCCTTTGTAGCTTATCGGCACCTAGGTTACTGGTCATTATGATTATCGTGTTACTAAAGTCGATTTTTCGACCTTTTGCATCTGTCAATACCCCATCCTCAAGAATTTGTAGCAAAGTATGGAAAACATCAGGATGCGCTTTCTCAATTTCGTCGAACAGCACCAAACTGTATGGCTGTCTACGAATCCGCTCGGTTAGTTCACCGCTGTCTTCGTAGCCAATATAGCCAGCTGGTGCGCCGACTAGCCGTGCAACAGTGTGGCGCTCGCTGAACTCGCTCATGTCGATTTTAATTAACGCCTTGTCACTGCCGAAGAACTCTCTGGCTAGGACTCGGGCAAGTTCTGTCTTACCCACTCCGGTCGGTCCTAAGAAAACGAATGAGCCAATTGGCCTTTTTTCTGTACTTAGCCCAACTCGATTACGACGAACGGCACGCGCTACAGCCGACACCGCCTCGCTTTGACCAATTACATACTGAGACAGATGTTTCTCAAGTTCTAAAAGCTGTTTTGCTTCGTTTTTCATTATTTTAGAGACCGGAATCCCGGTTTGCATGGCTATTACTCTCGCCAAATCGTCACTAGTCAACTCTAGCTCTCGTTTTGGAAGTTTGCCACGGATAGCTTCTAGTTTCTTTTGCAACTGGCTAATCCTTTGCTTATTCTTGGCGGCCCTTTCGTAATCTTCAGAATCAACAGCATCTTCCATGTGCAAGGTTACGAGCTTAATGTCCTTCATTAGTGCTCTCTCCTCTGGGTTAGACTTACTTCTCTCGGTTCGGACCATGGCTGAAGCCTCGTCGATTAGATCAATCGCCTTGTCGGGCATAAAACGATCAGCAACATAACGATCTGCTAAGTAGACGGCATCAGCCAAAACCTCGTCACCAAGCTTTACTCCGTGGTGTTTCTCGTAATGTTTCCTCAGACCCTTAACTATTGCCAAGGTTTCACGCTGTGTGGTCTCTGGGACTTTTACTGGCTGCAAACGACGCTCAAGGGCGGCGTCTTTTTCAATATGCTTTGTGTATTCTGCAGTTGTCGTAGCACCAATAAGCTGTATCTTGCCTCTTGCTAGCGCCGGCTTAAGCATATTACCGGCATCGATCGCCCCTTCAGCGGCTCCGGCACCAACAATTAGATGAAGTTCGTCAATAAACAATATGGTTTTTTTGTCTTGGCTCACCTCAGAGATTACTTTTTTAAGTCGATCTTCGAACTCTCCCCTATATTTTGTTCCGGCAATCATCCCGGCTAGGTCTAAAGTAATAAGTCTTTTATCAAGGAGGCTGTCAGGAACTTGTTCACTGGCGATTCGCTGCGCTAAACCTTCGACTACCGCAGTTTTCCCGACACCTGGCTCACCGATCAACACCGGATTGTTCTTGGTACGTCGATTCAAAATAGTTATTACCCTGGTGATTTGTTCTTCGCGGCCAACAACAGGATCGAGATCACCTTTTCTAGCTAGGTCAGTGAGATCTGTTCCATAATATTCCAGCGCCGAGCCTCCAGACTTATTGCGTTTCGTGCGGATAGTCGCGCCCTCGGAACGAGAATTAACATCGTTGGCCTGCTGGTGCAGGAACTGTTCTAACTCCAGCGTTAACTTATCAACATCAACACTCATACTGCGGAGAAGTTCGGTTGCACGAGAGTTTTTTTGGTTTATAAGGCTAAATAAAATATGCTCGGTGCCACAGATATCCTGCGAGAAGTCCTGTGCTATGTCCCAGCTCATTTTTAAAGTAAGCTTTGCTGTTTCGCTAAGTCCTTTTGCACCAAGAGAAATATTCATAACCTTAGGAGTAAGGTCTAAAGCAACCTTTGCTTTCTCAATGTTTACGCCACGGGCATTTAATAACTTAGCTCCAACACTTGCAGGTTGGGCAAGCAAGCCCATCAACAGATGTTCTGTGCCTACATAAGCAGAACCAGCTTGGCGCGAAATACTATCTGCCTGCTTCAGGCTACCTAGAGCATTATCTGTTAGGTGATTAAGATAGTCTTGGAATTCGTTTGAATCAGGCATATAAAAAGTATCCCAAATTAGCAGTCGAAGGTCAAGAGTGCTAAATCATCTAGTCTGCATAATTTGGCACGACAGCGCGTGTAGCGGCTTCATAAGATATTTTGACTACTTTTCTACCTACTAACTCAGCCTTAGCACCGTCGACTAAGTCGCTATCTACGATTTCAGCGGTCGTACATTCATCAAAAAACTGCTCAAGCGTCATACCTAACTCATCGGCAACATTTACATAGGCATCCCGAGGTAGTTGGCCGGTAGTTATGTACTCATCCTGTAGCCTTTTAACAAACCATAGTTGTGGCGGAATGACTGCCGCCTCTTCGTGGGGCATTAAAGTCTCTGCGCCAAATTTCTCTGCAACCCCACCGTGCTCATATAGAATCGCATCTGACATAAGAAATCTCCTATTATTTAGAGGCTTCGCCGTGTTCGGCGATGGCGTCAAGTAGTCCGCCTTCTAGATCTTCTTTGCGTTTCGGCCTGCTCTTTGGGACTTCCTGGACTTGAGCTACGTCGGCTTCTGGAACAATATCAATTTCGTAGCCCGTTAGCTTGCTAGCCAAACGGACATTCTGGCCGGCTTTGCCGATAGCAATACTAAGTTGTTCAACCGGAACGGTAACAACTGCTTTTTTGGTGGTTTCGTCAACCTGAACGCGTGTCGGCTTTGTTGGGCTTAGGGCGTTTGAAATAAACTCTGTTATCTCAGCTGCCCAAACAACTATATCGATCTTTTCTTGCTCTCCGATTTCGCCGGTAACAGCCTGAACACGTGTTCCATGGCCACCGACAAAAGTGCCGACTGGGTCAACGCCTGGGGCATTTGCAGCCACAGCGATTTTTGTTCGGACGCCAGGTTCGCGGGCAATCTCTTTAATTTCGACAGCACCGCTCTCCATCTCTGGAACTTCGTTCTGGAAGAGGAACTTAATAAGCTCTGGGCAACCACGACTAACAATTAGCTGGGGGCCCCTAAAGCCACGCTCGATTTCTTTCAAAAATACTTTAATTCGTTGGCTTGGATAGTAACGCTCGCCTTGAATTTGCTCACTCATTGGCATAATGCCTTGGGCTTTGCCAAGGTCAAGACGCACAAGTCGACCTTCAACCCGAGTAACGATACCGTTAATGATAGTTCCGACTTTGTCTTCGAACTCTGCGCTAACTATTTCTCGCTCGGCTTCGCGGAGGCGTTGCAAAATAACCTGTTTAGCAGTTTGAGCAGCTACACGGCCAAAGCTCTCAACCTTTTCTTCGGTCTCGATTAGATCACCAAGAACAGCGTCCTTTTTAGTTTTTTTGGCGTCTTCGAGAGATACTTCAAGCGCTTCATTACCTGGAGTCTCAACGACTTCACGGCTCGTAAAGACATGTACCTCGCCGTTATTCATATTCATAGTGGCACGAACTTCTTGCTCACGATCACCGTGGTCTCGGCGCCAAGCGGCTGCAAGAGCCTGTTCGATGACTTCTCGGATCGTCTCCTCCGACAAGTTTTTTTCTTCGGCTATGGTTCGCATCGTGAGTGCTAGTTGTTTTAGATCAAAATCCATAATTTGTCATTTCCTTTTTTAGTAATTTTAGATGAAAAAGTCCGACCTGTTTGGCCGGCTTCGATACGCTTATTATACATTAAGAGGATAAAGTTTTCAACTTTAATGACTAGTTAGTGCCCGCCAAGGCTCGACCTTAGTAAATTGATCTTGTGTTGAGATATTGTTCTTCTAGGGGTTAGTCGATGTAGCGGAGTTCGATGGAATCTTCGGAGGCACACACGGCAGCGAGTTGGTAGTCGCCTTCCCAGTGGTTAATAAGCACCCAGGCTTCGGCGGCTCGAGCCATTCGGTTTAGTTTTGTAGGCGTAATAGCTTCAAAACCGTCACCCCACTCGCTAGTCGCCCGATATTTTACTTCGACAAAATAGATAGTGTTTTTGTGCCTGGCAACAATATCGATCTCGCACCAGCGGTTTCGCCAGTTTAGGTCTAAAATCTTCCACTTCTCAATTTTCTTTAGATAATCCGCGACCCTAGATTCTGCCTCACGTCCAGAACCTGTGGTACTCACTTTTACTCCTTAGGAGCGTCGTCGTGAGCAGCTAGTGCCGCTTCGACTTTGGCGTCGACCTTGGCTTCTTCTTTGGCTTTTTTAGCATCTTCGGCTTCGTGAACTACAGCAGCTTCTTCTTTAAGATGCTCAATCTCGGCTTCGACTTTAGCGTCATCTATTTTATTAACTGTCTCTTTGTCGAAATCAACACTGGCGAGGCGAGCGCTCTTACCGCTACGAACACGCATGTAGCTTAGGTATTTACGGCGGACACTGCTGCGGCGAACAACTTCGATCTTTAGGACACTCGGTGAGTGCAACATAAAGCTTTTCTCGACACCAACACCACTAGCAATTTTGCGAACAGTAATGCTACTAGTTAGGCTATCCTTGCGGTCAGTTCGAATAACAAAGCCTTCGAAGATCTGAATACGCTTTTTGCCACCTTCAACAATTTCTTGGTGCACTTTAACGGTGTCGCCGCTTTGAACGTCGACGACTTGCTTCTTCTTGTACTTGGATTCTATTTTTTGGATTAAACTTTGCATGACTTTCGCTGATTTTACACTATTAACCTCTTAAATACAATATCTGATACTGACTTTGATAATTTTTGTCCCCGGCCGAACGAATCGGCCGGGGACATTAAAACAAGATGTAAAAGATTAATCGCAGAGCGGTTCGCCACCTTTGCCACCGCAGACTAGGCAGTCTGGATAGGGCACAGGGACTTCTGTTGACTGATCGTAATCGTCCAGATCGTACTCGCCGGGATTCTCTTCGGGATCGAATTGACAACTAAGACACAGAGTTCCCGGTATTGCTACGAACTCACCGAAGTCTTCGTCTTTTTGTCCGTGCATTAGTAACCTCCTAGTTACTAGAGATCTGGTTAGTGGAGTTTCACCGGTTACTTTCGAAATTGAGAGAGGGACAAAGGAGCTAATGTCCAATCAGCGGCTGATGCATGTACCAACGATGCTTCCAGTTTTATCTGGTTGCAAAGCAGCAACAGCCAATAAGTCGCGTTAACCTTAAGCACTGTCCATATGGGCGCGCCTTCTCTCTCAAACCTTTTACTTCTGTTAAACTGCGAACGGAGACGATAAGTCTCAACGTTTATAGCAATACTATATCACCATAACCCTTAGAGCACAATGGGCGGTTCTTCAATTCGATGCTTCACGAAATCGGTTTGAGCTATGAGTTGCATCATGCGCCACCGGCGGGCTCTTGGTTTTATAGTAATAATATGCTGGAGGCATGCCTTTACTATCAGATCTGTATGCTCGGCCCAATCTTGAGCACCAGTCAAAACACCGTCATTCTCATTTATAACCCTTTTGACTTCTTCGGAATTGACCATGATGTCGAGTAAACTCACTCGCCCCTTAATGCCATCGACTTCATCAAATGTTCGGACGTCTACCCTAGCGCTTGAAGCAAAGTTCCTTCTAACTTGGGTGGCCTGAATATAAGGTCGACCCCTACTAAGGTCTATGTCTTCATATTCATCGGTCGATACGTCACCCCGATAAGTAGAAAGACTCACGGCGTTGCAGTCGACTAAATGCGCGGCAGCAGCAAAACCCAGGACATTCACGAATAACGCCCTTCGGTCGGCACCCGTAGGCAAATGAAAGTACTCGGCAGTGACCACCACCCCACCGTACGATACAGGCTCGACATCCGTCGTAGCAAAACTCTCCCATTGTCTGTTCAAATTATAGTGCTCAGGACTATTAGCCATGATTTGAGTTTAAGTATCGCATGTTTGTACCGCCAAAACAAAAATACTTAGCCAATAACTCTGAAGATTTCTTCGATAGTGGTTTTGCCGGAGATGGCTTTTAAGAGTCCATCTTGGAGCATTGTTATCATACCTTCACTATGGGCAACCTTTTCTATCTCGGATGTACTGATTTCTCGAGCTGGTCGCATCAGTAATTGTTGCATCGCTGGTGTCATGGTTAATAGTTCTCGAATCGCAAACTGGTCATTGAAACCAAACGGATTTTGAGGCGACGAGCCTGGACGAAACAACTGAATCTTATTAACATCGGGCCTCTGCAGACCTCCTGGGAAGCTATCAATTATTTTGGCAAGCAAACTCCTTAGTTGCTCATCTGGTTGATATGGCTGCTTAGTCGCGTCGTCCAACTGTCGCACAAGCCTCTGAGCTTGCACTAGACGGATGGCGCTGATATAGAGGGGGTTCTCACCAATGGCATCAATTAGACGCGTCATCGCTGCAGCCGCAGAACCAGCGTGATAGGTACTGAGCACCAAATGTCCGGTCAGTGCGGCTTGCAAGGCAGTTTTAGCAGTGTCGTTATCACGAATTTCGCCAACCATAATCACGTCTGGGTCAAGACGCATAACGGATCTAAACTTGTCGGCAAAACTAACGCCCTCGCGCGACTTAACAGGAATTTGGGTGATGCCTTCGATCTGGAACTCTACTGGGTCTTCAAGGGTAATAATTTTGCGTTCTGGGTTATTCAGCTCATTTAGAATGCTATAAAGAGTTGTTGTCTTCCCCGAACCAGTAGGGCCAACTATCAACACCAGACCATTTGGATGGTGGATAATGTCGTTTATTTCGTTGGCTTGCCAATCATCTAAGCCTAGCCGATCAAGACGCAAGCGATCTTGTTGAAAATTAAATAGTCTGAGCACAGCATCAACTCCGTTAACGGCCGGAACTGTCTCGACACGGAGGTTAACTACAACATCTTCGCCTGTTGCAAGTTTATAAGACTGGTTGATATGCCCAGTCTGGTCGTCCGAGGCGCTGGTACTAATATCGGCAGCACTAGCCAACACCGACATTAGCTGACGGTATTTGTCGTGGTCTAGTGTCGCAACAGGGTGTAAAACGCCATGTACCCTAAACCGAACTCTGGCAGACTTATTTGTAGTTTCAAGGTGGATATCACTAGCTCCAAGCTTAAAGGCCTGCTGAACAAGATAGGCTAACATGTCGTCCGCCCTAACCTGCGCTAGTGTACTTGAAATGTCTGCAACCGATTGTGACTCCGCTGATGTCAGCGAAATGTCTTTATATTCAACAGACGCCGGTGGGTCAAAGAGTTTCATATAATCACGGTAGCCGCTGTCGCTGATAAGCACAAAAGATACTCGCTGGTCTCCAAACCTTTGGGCAGTCTGAGACATTGTAGTCTGTGTGGTAGTAGTCGTTATACCAAAGGTGACGGTGCCTTCAGTAGCTTGAATTGGCACAATTCGCTGCGCATACATTTCTGGCACACTCATATATTGTTTATGTAGTACCGTATCTTCGTAGCTAGATGTATCTATATAAGACATGCCGAGCAACGCCGCACGTTTTGCGGTATTTTGTTCGTCGATCGCACGCCCATCCAGTGCCATAATTAACATAAGTATATCAACAAATACTGTACTATCAGAAGTAAATGGAAGTTGTTCTAATCGCCCATGATATCCGTAGCAGTCACAACATCGGCTCGTTAGCTAGAAGCGCCGACGGTTTTGGCGTTAAGACTATATATTGCACCGGCTTCACACCCTACATAAATAACGATGCAGATGAACGGCTCCCACATATCCAAAGAAAAATAGCATTAGACATTCATAAGACGGCTCTGGGGGCTGAAGATACTGTAGATATAAGACACCGGGGAAACCTAGAAGCTCTAATAGAAGAATTAAGGAGGCTGGGTTTTACAATAATCGGCCTCGAACAATCAAAAACTTCTAAGCCACTAAAGACTTTTGGCGGCTCTAAGACATTAGCGCTGATTCTTGGGTCAGAAACTACAGGTCTTACTGCAGATATAATCGAACTTTGCGATCAAATTCTAGAAATCCCGATGCTTGGGGATAAGGAGTCTTTGAATGTTAGTGTTGCCGGTGCCATAGCTATGTATGAGCTTCGTCGTGCTGAGTTATACTAGAAAGAGCTAATGGATTCTTTTTCACAGACAAAAATTCATAACCACCACCGATTAGGGCATAGCCTCATAGCTAGTGGCATATTTTTGTTTCTTATATTTTCTTTGTTGTTTTCGGCAATTTCCACAAGTTCGGCCGTTGCCTTCGGGACTTCAACAATTTTCGACTTAACAAATCGAGCTCGTCAAAGCGGCGGCTTGTCAGAGCTAAGGCTTGACGAGAACCTAACCGCTGCTGCCCAGGAAAAGGCCGACGCAATGGTCGCGAACGATTACTTTGAGCATACCGCGCCAGACGGCACTACGGGTTGGGACTATATCGATAAGACCGGCTATGTCTACACATTTGCCGGAGAGAACTTAGCTGCCAGCAACGAAAACGATGTAAGTGTAGTGGACGGTTGGCTTAACTCACCGGGCCATCGGGCTAATCTTTTAAATTCTGAGTTTAGCGATGTAGGGCTAGGGATTGCCTACAAAGATAGCTACGGCGACTACAGAAACGTCTTCTATATTGTCGCACTGTATGCCCAACCTGCAGCCCCAAAGAGCACTCCACTTAGCAAAACTAATAGTACCAACATTGAGGGCCTGGAGCAGTTAGGGAAAGACAAATTCACGTTGGGTGGTGGGCTTGGTTATGTTTTTATAGGAGTTAGTGGAGCACTAACACTATCCGGCGTTAGTATTGAAGTAGGTAGAATTAAAAACCACCTTCATAAGCATCGCGCCTAATCTCAAACTTACTGCGATATCACGTTGCCCGAGCCAACCAATTCGGCAATCTCTCTAATCGTCTCTTCGTCGACAGTCACGCGGAACGGCAAACGAACAGCCTGTCTATCAAGCTGTGGCCCCATGACCAGCACTACTTCAGTCTGGCCATTTTTTGTTTCAAGCAGCTTTTTTAGAGATATAAGTGTCTTCGGCTCGTTCGTATCTGCGATTCGAACAAACAGTTTAGTTACTTTTGGAATAATCTCTTGATTATCGTTTTGAGTCGGCTTCTTTCTCTTATTGTAAGTCGAGACTTCCAGCTCGACAGTTACGCCTTTAGGTTCATATGTTAAAGCTTCATCTCTGTCTATTATCCGAGCTGACTCCACCAAAATTTTAGGTTCGCTTAAAGTCGCTCCGTTTTTGTCCGTACCGCTAACCCGGCCTTTAGCAAGAATCACGTTATCGCGTTGCCACAAACCTTCGGGACTCTCTTTAAAAACCGACGGGAAAACCACTAGTTCGGTTTCGCCGCTCATGTCTTCTAATTTTACAAATGCCATTACCTGACCATTTTTAGTGACGATTTGCCGGATAGCCGATATCGTTCCGCCAACTTCGGCAACTTTGCCGTCATACTCAGGCTTAATCGAACCAATGGCAACAGATTTTTCTTTTAGGATTAACTCATAGTCCTTTAGTGGGTGCTCTGACAAATACAACCCCAGTAATTCACGCTCCCAAAGCAAAAACTCGTGTTTGTTGACCCCTTCAGCTGGTTCGGTCAAAACAAGTTTTGGCATTGTGCTCATGCCGCTCGTTTCGGTTTCACCAAACAAATCGGCTTGAGCGCTGGCGATATCTTTCTGCCGACGGTTAGCGACTAGCAAGATCGACTCTAAAGAGTTAAGCAAAGCGCTACGGCTGCCAAAACAATCCATAGCACCGGCTTTGATCAAACTCTCCCAGTTCTTTTTATTTACTGAGCGGACGCTAACACGTTCTGCGAAATTATTAAGGTCAGAAAACGGCTGGTCGCCTCTTGCTACCAGAATTTCTTCAACAGCACCACGCCCGACGTTTTTAATAGCATCCAGGCCGAACCTTATGCTGGTTTTGTTTTTGCCGACGATCACACCAAACTCGTGAAAAGACTGGTTAACATCCGGCGGCAAAACTTCTAGACCGATGTGTTTACATTCTGTAATATCGATTGTTAGTCGATCGGTATCATCATAATCATCTGTCATTAGCGCCGCCATTAGTGCTGCTGGATAGTGAGCTTTTAGGTAGGCTGTCTGATAAGAAATAGTGGCATAGCAGGCAGCATGTGATTTGTTAAAACAATAAGCCGCAAAATCCTCGAGTTGACGCCAAAATATTCCCATTAGTTCTGGGTCGGCCCCAACAGTCTGGACCCCGCCCTTAATGAAATCGGCCTTCATCTTAGCCATCATTTCCGGATTCTTCTTACCGATGGCTTTTCGCAATGTGTCGGCCTGGCCGCCTGTAAAGCCACACATGTCTTTACTAATTTGCATCACCTGCTCTTGATAAACAATAATGCCATAAGTATTTTTTAATGACGGCTCCATTGCCTGATGCGTATATTCAATCTGTTTGTCGCCATTCTTGCGAGCAATAAAATCGTCAATCCACTGCATCGGTCCTGGGCGGTATAGAGCTACCATGGCGATAATATCGTCAAAAACAGTTGGCTTGAGTTCCTTGAGGTAGCGTTTCATGCCAGCCGACTCGAGCTGAAAGACTCCAGTAGTTTCGCCTTTTGCTAGGAGCTCAAAGGTCTTTTTGTCGTCTAGTGGGATCTTTGTGATATCAATGTCTTCGCCATAAACCTTCTTCACAATTCTTAAAGCGTTTTTAATTATTGTGAGGTTCGATAGCCCCAGGAAGTCCATCTTAAGTAGCCCGATGTCTTCAATTGGATTCATCGAATACTGAGTGGCGACGACGCCTTTTTGGGCCATTTCTAACGGCGCATAATTAACAATGTCTTCCGGTGCCACTACCACACCAGCAGCGTGCACGCCGTGCGAGCGGATTGTGCCTTCTAGTAGTGTTGCTAAATCAATTACTTGCTTAGCTACCAAATCAGTTTCATAAATTTCTTTTAGTTCTGCATTATCTTGAATCGATTTAGCCAACGGGATATGCCGACCTTGAACCGGTGGAGGGATTAGCTTTGCTAACCTATCGGCATCAGCATAGGGGACTTGTAGTACTCGTGCGACGTCACGCACAGCGTTGCGAGCAAACATCTTTCCAAAGGTTACGATATTAGCGACACGCTCCGAACCATATTTTTCACTAACATATTGAATAACCTCGTCGCGTCGGTCGTGTTGGATGTCGATATCGATGTCGGGCATCGATATACGGTCTGGGTTTAAGAACCTCTCGAATAGCAAGTCGTATTTTAAAGGATCAAGATCGGTAATATGCAAAGCATAAGAAACTATTGATCCGGCAGCACTACCGCGACCAGGCCCAAAAACTATCTTATGATCTTTTCCCCATTTAATAAAATCCCAAATAATTAGGAAGTAGTCGTTGAAGTTCATGTTGTTCATGACGCCCAGTTCGAACTCCGCTCGCTCGACAATTTCTTTACTAAGAAGTTTTTTGGCTTGAGAAATACTTAACACGTCAAGTATTTTTTTATCAGGATTATATCTTTCAACTAACCCACTGTATGCCAGTTTCTCAAGATATGTTTTGGCTGTTTCACCTTTCGGTACTTCGAACTTTGGGATTAGTATTCCGCCGAGCTCAAGCTTCACCTCACAGCGATCGGCAATCTTTTTGGTGTTGCTGATGCCTTTAGGTAATACTTTTTGCCAACGATCATAAATATCTTTAGGGTCGCTAACAAACAACTTTGTGTCTTTTAACGTAAATCGTCCAGGGTCACTTAAGAACGCTCCGGTTTGCACACAGAGCAGTATCTCGTGAGCCTCTTGATCCTCCTTGCGACAGTAATGGGCGTCGCTAGTTATAACCAATTCAATATCAAGCTTTTCGGCTAGATCAATCAGCTTACTGTTAACTGCTTTCTGCTCATCCCAGTCGTGATCTTGGATCTCAAAATAATAGCGATCACCAAATTGCTGTTTGTACCAACTAGCTATTTCTTCAGCCTTTTTTGGGTCATCGTTGCGCAAATGTTCGCCGACTTCACCGCCAATACAGCCACTGAGCACAATTAGACCATCGCCGTACGTTTCTAATAAGTCATGGTCGATTCGCGGCTTATGATAAAAACCCTGAAGATTAGCGATAGTCGACAATTTCATCAGGTTCTTGTAGCCAATGTTATTCATCGCCAGAAGTGTCAAATGATAACGAGAACGATCTTTTTGGGGGTCTTTGTCGGTATGCTTACGATTAGCAACGTAGGTTTCAATACCAATAATCGGCTTTAGGTCACGCTCCAGGCAGCCCTTATAAAACTCGATAGAGCCCGACATCGTACCGTGGTCGGTTAGAGCTATCGAGCTCATTCCAAGCTCTTTTACCCTATCAAGCAGGTCTGGTATTTTCTGAAGTCCATCTAGCACACTGTAATGAGAGTGAGTATGCAGATGAACAAAGTCTCTTGGGTCCAACTTCAATTTGCCTGCAGTTTTCACTGCTGTCTTTGCTCTCGCCATATCTACAACCAATTATAACAATTCTGGTGCCCGAAAGGCGTTGTGTTTAGTACGGGCTTTTTAGCTTTTTTTGTCGAAAAACTTTTTTAGATGAGTCCGAGCGGCAATGGCTTCGTCAAGAGCTTTTTTGAGCTCCGGGTCGTCGCTTGTGCCATCATGGATCGAACTTAAGACAACTTTTACCTTGGATTGAGATTTCTTGGCACGGTCGATAGCCTTTTCGAAATCCTTCTTAGCCTGTTTGCCGGTGGATTTAATGGCAGATGAAGCCGAGGCAATGAGTTGCTTTAGTTCTGTGTGAGCGGCTTTTAAATCTCGTTCTGCTTGCCGAACAGCGATCTTAGTAGAGGTTTTCAGATCGTCGCGTGTTTCTTTGCCACTTTTTGGTGCCGCTAAAATACCGACTACAAAACCAATGGTTCCCGCAACAAGCGTACCAATCGCCCACTTACGACCATTCTGATTATGTCCCATAACTATTTATCCTTACTTGACTTATCGCCAGCTTTGTTTTTAAAGAAATGAAAGGCGTTGGAAACAATTTTTAAGGCAGCTCCAGACATAGAGTTATTCTTAAAGAACTCGCTGGCGGTCTCTACGTTTTCAACGACATTAACTGCTTTTTCAGCAACTTTCTTAAGCTGCTTGAGGATCATTATAAAAAGTATCAAAGATACTACTGCTAGCACCAGACATAGCGCTAGAACGCTAGATAGTACAATTACTAGAATTTCGAATGCATCCATATGCTCTTATTATAACACTAATCAGCTAGTTGTTTTCTGATCAGCTCGGCCACAACGCTGGGGTTGGCCTGACCGCTACTCAGCCTCATAACTTGTCCGACCAAGAAACCTATAGCTTTGACTTCGCCACGCTTTACGTCATCCGCTGCTTTAGAGTTGTTACTAATCACCTGTTCGATAATCCCAACCAGTTCCGACTCGTCGGAGACCTGCAGTAGGTTGCTAGATTTGGCTATATCTTCTGGGTCGGTGCCTTTCATAATCATCTCGACTATTACAGTTTTAGCAGCACTAGAACTTAAGCTACCGTCGTCAATCATAGAAGCTAGTTTCACTAACCTATTAATCGAGTCGGCAACTTTTACCCAAGATAACTCTTCGGCGGCGACTAATCGTTGCAACTCACCTGTCAGCCAGTTGCCGATGGTGCGAGCGGTTTTTTGGTCGTGCCCGGCGACGATAAGTCGCATAATTTCGGCGGCTTCTGGGGCATCGAGAAGTGTCTCGATCTGTGACTGCGCCAGACCAGCCTTGGCGAACTCCTCGCGTAGTCCACTCGGCAAGCTCGGCATTTCATTTCTTATCGACTCAATAGTTTCCGGTGCAATCTCAACTGGTGGAATATCCGGTTCTGGGAAATAGCGATAGTCATGAGCGTCTTCTTTGCTACGCTGAGAAAAAGTCTTCTGCTTTGCGTCGTCCCAACCACGAGTTTCTTGAACAACTTTCTCGCCTTTTTCAAGTAGCTCGGTTTGACGCTTTATCTCATATTCGACAGCTTTTTCTACCGAACGGAAAGAGTTTAGATTCTTTGTTTCGCTGCGTGTACCGAGACGGCTTGGGTCTTCGCAGATACTGACGTTAACATCAAAACGCATATTGCCATAAAACAAATCAGCGTCGCTAACTCCGGCATATCGCATTAGTAGGTAGAGTTCGCGGGCGTAAGCTTTAGCATGTGCGGCGCTGTGGATGTCTGGGAAAGACACAATCTCGAGCAACGGGGTACCGGCACGGTTCAGATCAACCAAGCTATAATCTGCGCCTTCTGGGTGTGTCGACTTCCCGGCGTCTTCTTCGAGATGCGCCCGCTCGACGCGGACCGAAACAATTTCGCCGCTTGCCAGCACGGCATCGACTCGGCCATTTAAGACTATCGGTTCGTCGAACTGGGTAATTTGGTATCCCTTCGGCAAGTCCGGATAAAAGTAATGCTTGCGGTCGAACTTGCTATAGGTAGCAACTTCGGCGTTTAGAGCAATCCCGGCACGGATACAGAGCTCCACAGCTTTAGAATTCAGAACTGGCAGCGTCCCCGGTAAGCCAAAACAAAGCGGACCAATTAAGGTGTTGGGCGCTGCATCCCGAGCATCGTTATCGACGCCGTCGAATAGCTTGGTCTTAGTCTTCAACTGAACATGGCACTCGATACCAATCGTCGGAAAATACTTAGGCATACAGACTCCCCGTTTTCCATTTACCATTTACCCTTAACCATACGTTTTCCATTTTCCTTTCACCGTGAATGGTAAAAGGTGAATGCACGGTGAATGGTGAATGGTTAATGGTTAATGGCTTTCTCATAGCGCTCTCTCATTTAATCCATGGGGATTTAGCATGTAGCAGGTGGCATGTTTCAAAAATTTAACAGGTGACATGTAGCAATTAGTGTTAGTTAATTTGTGACATGATACTTGTAACATTTTTGATACATGCCAATTGATACATGTTACATGTTTCATAGTGCTCCCAAATCTTTAAGCGCTGACTCGAAACCTTTTAGCGCTTCAAGTGTCTTCTTGCGGTCTAACTTAACATCTTCTTCGTGAACTAAACGGTTACGAAGCTTGTGCGCCTCCCAAACTCTTTGACGTTTACTTAGGACGTTTTTTGACGAAACCAACCTTTCGCCCATCGTTTCGCCTTTAAAACTACGTTTTTTTAAAGCGCTGTCTAGTAGCTTGTCGGCATTGATGATTGCAAGCGCAAACGTAGATTCATTGCCTGCCTTTTCGACGATTCCACGCCAAGCTTCTCGGAAAGGCCCTTTTTCAAGAGCCGGCTGGTTCTTGCCGACCAAGCCAAAAAGCGCAAACAGCACAATGACCGCCGCTACGACAGCAATAAGTAATGCCTCCATTATTTGCAAGCTCCTTCAAAGCATCTTGCGGCTTCAAGCAGACTCTTATCTTGACCGATAGCGCCGATCAATTGTAAGCCAACCGGCAATTCACCTGATAACCCAGCAGGCAGACTGATAGCCGGGTTACCTGTTAGGTTAGCTGCAACGGTCATAATATCGATCAGATACATCTGGAGCGGGTCGGCAACCTTTTCGCCAATCTTAAAGGCCGTTATTGGCGAGGTCGGCCCAACTAGAAAATCAACCTGGTTGAAAGCATCGTTGAATTCGTTTATTAGTTTTGTTCGCACCAGTGCGGCCTTCTTGTAATATGCGTCGTAATAACCGCTCGACAGCACATAGGTCCCGATCATTATTCGGCGCTTGGCCTCAACTCCAAAACCTTCAGTTCGTGTCATAGCAAAGCTATCATCCAGATTCTTAGCGTTTTTTGAAGTGTGCCCAAACCTCTGGCCATCGTAACGAGCAAGGTTGCTACTAACTTCAGCCGGGCAGACGATGTAATAAATCGCAAGAGCTAGCGGTAAGCTCGGCAAGCTCACCTCAACAACTTCAGCGCCTAGTTCTTTTAAGGTCTCAATTGCTTTCAAAGTCACTTTTTTGACTCCTGGGTCGAGGCCTTCGCTCATATATTCGCGGACGACGCCTATTTTTCTGCCTTTTAGATCTGTTTTCTGTAGGTTGTAGTCAACTTCACGCTCGATAGTCGTGCCGTCAAAGTCATCGCGTCCAGCCATAACATCTAAAACCAGCGCCGAATCGACAACTGTTTTGGTTATTGGCCCGATAACATCAGTGCTACTAGCCATCGCCACTACTCCGTAACGCGAAACTAAGCCATAGGTCGGTTTGTAGCCAACAGCACCGCAAAAACTGGCCGGCAAGCGAACCGAGCCACCTGTGTCGGTGCCCAGAGCAAACGGTGCCATGTCGAGCATTACTGCCGCAGCCGAGCCACCAGATGAGCCGCCCGGGACTCTGGTTTTGTCGTGCGGGTTAAGAGTAGTAAAGAAATCACTGTTTTCAGTGCTACTACCGTGAGCAAAAGCATCAAGGTTGGCCTTGGCTACGCAAATTGCCCCCTCAGCCTCGAGCTTTTCAATCGCTGTAGCTTGATACGGAGCTTCAAAACCTTTTAGTATGTTACTAGCAGCAGTTGTGTCGGCGCCAAAAACCAAAAAATTGTCTTTTGCAATAAACGGCACTCCAGCCAACCGACCGGCATTTTTGCCTGATTTTACGGTGTCGTCAACTTCTTTAGCACGCTCTAAAGCTCGCTTTTCTAGAGTTGCAATAATTGCCTTGAATCCAGCCTTATCTTTAATTGCTTTTAAAGCTTTTTTAACGTTTTCGGTCGCTGTTGATTTGCCGGCATTAACATCGGCGGCTAGCTCAGCAATTGCACCCCAACTCATCCGAGGACCCTCTTGACTTCAATCTGATCATCCCGAACTTTAGGCACGTTTTTTAGTAAAGCTTTCTGGCTAGCTCCATAATCAACTAGTTCGTCGGCTCTTGTGACAGTCGACAGTCCGTTAACTTGATAAGTTGGTTTTAAACCATCAGTATCGGCATCCTTCAGCTGTTCGACATATTCCAAAATATTGCTAAATTCGCCACTAAACTGCTCTAGCTCCGAATCCGTAAGTCGTAACCTTGCCAGATCAGCCAACCTCTTAACATCGCTTTTAGAGAGTTTAGTCATTTACAGAGAGTATAGCATTTGCACCACCCCTGTTGCAAAAAGTCTCACCTATTGACATGATTGTTGTTTTGTGCTATGCTCGTAGAGTAAGGTCAAGTTTGATTTTACACTAGCGTTAACACGCTTGAATATTTACAGAGGAGCTCTTGTGAACTCAGAATACGAAGAAGATAGTTGGTCCGGATCGACGGGAGAGCCGATCCTGATGACGTTCATTGTTCTCGTCCTGGGTGGATTGCTAGCCCTGCTCCTAACAGGAGATGGGTGGGGGTGGCTCGTGGTTATTGTGATCCTCGGATCACCAATAATTGCGATTTCGTTCGTCCTCTTTTGGCCGGACAAGCAGTCTCGTGATGAACATGAGACTGAGGAATAAACCACATATGTTCAGCGGGGGTACGTCCATTCGGACAAGTTTGGAGCGTCGCTCCTAAACTACCCCGCTCACCCTAAATCACAAACTCCTCTGTCTCTCACCAGAATATTCATCCACCGTACAACAAACCTACGCTATAGCGTATAAATGTTGGAGCGATGAAG
>Ga0163144_10006138_pt1 | contig 26569 bp, 24 predicted proteins | sample OliLak19BULKMAT1_FD_123175 | JGI IMG/M metagenome (GOLD analysis project Ga0163144, IMG submission 123175) | Freshwater microbial mat bacterial communities from Lake Vanda, McMurdo Dry Valleys, Antarctica - Oligotrophic Lake LV.19.BULKMAT1 | ecosystem: Environmental > Aquatic > Freshwater >...
ATGCGAAGTTGATGATCGGCTTTTCGTCGCGTCCGTGGCGCGAACAGCACGGCTCCAATGGCAGCGTGGTCACCGACTTGCCGTTCCAGCTCGTGTGGGAAACGAGTCGATTGCAAGCTGGACGCGCGGGCATCCTGACCAACTTCAGCGGTGGTCAGCACGGACTCGCCGTGGGGCAGGGTACGGCGTCGGAGCAGGCGGCCGCGCTCGTGCGCGATCTAGAAACAATCTTCCCCGGCGTGCAAGCGGCGCGCGATGGCATGACGGAGGCGCGTTTTCACTGGCCCACCAATCGCTGGGTGCGCGGCAGCTACGCCAGCTTCCTCGCCGGTCAGTGGACCACGGTGCGCGGACTGGAAGGAGAATCGGTGGACACGCTGCACTTCGCCGGTGAGCACTGCTCGCTCGACGCGCAGGGGTACATGGAGGGTGGGTGCGAAACGGGTGAGAAGGCCGCGGAGCAGGTCGTGTCGGCGCTCGCGATCGCTCGCTAGGCGGGAGAGAGTATTCTTCACACATGACGCAACAACACCTGGCCACTGATTTCCTCGAGCGTTCGTGCTACTACCTGGGCACGGAGTATCCCGCCAAGATTCGCGCGGCGGTGCGCACGATTCCTGAAGACCGTATCTGGTGGCGCCCCAACGAGCGCGCCAACAGCGCCGGCAATCTGTTGCTTCACCTCGCGGGCAATGTGCGACAGTGGATTGTCAGTGGTGTGGGCGGCGCGCCCGATGTGCGTCGGCGCGATACCGAGTTTTCCGCGACGGGAGCGAGCGGCCCGACGCGCGTCTGGCTACTCGGCAATCTCGACGCAGCCTGCGCGCAGGCCGTGCATGTATTGCGCACGCTCAGCGCGTCGTCATTGCAGGAGCCGCGACAGATCCAGGGACGCGAAACCACCGTGTTCACAGCGGTCTACCACGTGGTAGAACATTTCTCCGGACACACGGGACAGCTCATCCTGATCGCGAAATGGCTGACGCCGGACAGTGTGCGCTTCTATGACGATCGCGACGGGCTGGCGCGCCCGCTCTTTCTTGACGGGGGAAGCGATATGGGCGGTGGACGGTGAACGGGGTGGGCGGTGTGTGGTGTACCGTCAACCGTTCACGGTCCAACAGCCGCCAGCCGCCGACCGGTACTCAGCCTGAAATCTCGCGCAGCAATCCCCGACGGATGCCGATCATGATCGCTTGCGTACGATCACGCGCCTCGAGCTTCGACAGGATCGCCTTGACGTGCGCCTTCACCGTGCCTTCGCTGATAAAGAGCGTTTCAGCAACTTCCTGATTCGATTTGCCCTTGGCGAGACACTCGAGCACTTCGTGCTGCCTCGGCGTGAGCGTTTCGCTCGCCACATGCTCGGCGAGACGACTCGCAATGTCAGGGTTAATGACCTTGCGCCCCGCGTGCACGCTGCGAATCGTCTCCACCAGCTCGGATGAGCCCACATCCTTGAGCAGATAGCTCGCGGCGCCTGCCTGCAGGGCGCGGAACACCTCCTCGTCGGTATCGTAGGTGGTGAGCACCACGATCTTCGCATCGGGATTGGCGGCGCGCATGGCGCGCGTGACATCGCTGCCGTCCATCGGGTACATGCGAAGGTCGACGATCGAGACGTCCGGCTTGTGCTCGTTGAACAACGCCAAGGCCGTTTCGCCATCCTTCGCGAGTCCTACTACCGTGATGCCTTGCGACGAGAGCACTGCCGAGAGACCTTCGCGCACGATTGCCTGGTCGTCGACAACGAGCACGCGCAATGAGCGCGCTTCGTGATTCGCGGGGGCGGTGGACATGGACCACTCCTCGTGCTGTCGTTAAATTGGCTGGTGCCTGCTCGCGAATCATATCGGTACAGCGTCCAGCGGGAAACATCCAGCGCCCAGCGTCACGCGGCAGGCATGATTCGGCGGCTAATCAGCGGCCGAGGGTTTCAACACGGTTCCGAGTTGTTCGATCGTGACTGGTTTCGCGAAATGATGGTGAAACCCGGCCTCGAGGGCGCGGCGCTGGTCTGCGGGCGTGGCGTAGCCCGTGAGCGCCACAAGCCGCGTGGCCTTGAGCTCGGGGGCGCGTGCCACCTCAGAGGCCACTTCGTACCCGCTCCTGTCAGGCAGACCGATGTCGCAGATCAGCACATCCGGTCGAGTCGTTCGCACCATTGCCAACCCCGACTCGGCCGTGTGCGCGACCGACACAGAATGGCCCGCCAGTTCGAGAGCCGTGCGCAACGTCTCGGCGGCGTCGGCATTGTCCTCGATGATCTGAATGCGACAGGACTGCGGCGCCGACGCCGATGGATCCCGTGGCTGGTTCGTACCGGTCGCCGGCTGATCGGGCGCCTCAGTGGATTCAAGGGGCAAGGTGACCACGAACGCGGCGCCGCGATCCGCCCCCTCACTGAACGCTTCCACCGTACCGCCGTGCAGTCCCGTAATCGTGCGCACAAGCGCGAGTCCAAGGCCGAGCCCGCCGCTGCTGCGATGCGGGCCGGCGGCCTGAACGAAAGGCTGGAAGAGCGTCGGCAGAACGTCCTTCGCAATGCCCGTGCCATGATCGACGATGTGAACCGTCGCGCGCGCCGGAGACGCGTGCAACTGCACGGCAATCTGCACGTCGCTGTCTTCCCGACTCGCTTTCACCGCGTTGTCGATGAGGTTGCAGAGCACTTGCGAAAGGCGACTGCGATCGCCGTCAATCAGGATCGGCTGCTCGGGGGCCGTGAGCGTCAGCCGTACCTTGCCCCGAGCAGCCGCCAGACGTTGGTCCTCCACGCATTCACGAACCACTTCGGCCAGATCCACCCGGGCCACGCGCAGATTGAGCTTGCCCTTCGCGATGCGGGTAATGTCGAGCAGGTCGTCAGTGAGACGTTGGAGCTGTCGCATCTGTCGCTGCATGACGTCCAGCGTGCGAATAGGTGCCGCCCTGCCGTTGCCCGACTCGCGGAGCACGAACAGGCTATTGGAGATTGTGGCCAGCGGATTTCGCAGTTCGTGCGCCAGCATGCCGATGAAGTCATTCTTTCGTTCATCAACTTCCGCGAGGGACTCACTTTGCGCTCGTAGCGTATCCGACTGCACCACCAGGTCTTCGTTTTGTGCGCGAATTTCTTCGCCTTGGGCTTGCAGCTCTTCGTTCTGCGCCTGGATCTCCTCGCTTTGCGCTTGCAGCTCCTCGTTCTGAACCTGCAGCTCCTCGCTCTGCACTTGAATCCGTTCGTTCGCGGCTGTGCTCTGTTGAAGCAAGAGCTGAATCTGCTCGAACGCGCGCACGTTTTCGAAACCGATCGCCAGCTGTTGTGCGGCGGACTCGACAAAGAGCACCGCATCATCATCCAATGGGCGCAGCGAGGCGAGCACAATCACGCCCAGGACACGATCGCGAACCGCGAGTGGCACCGAGATGACACCGCGCGCGGGCGCGCTGTCGAACCCGATGCGAACTTGAAACTCGGTGTCGGAAGGAATCTCGTCGATGCGCATCGTCCGGCGTTCGCGCGCGCAATCGAGCGGCAGGCCGTGCGGTTCGGGCAGCTCATGCGCCTCCCGTCCCAGCCCCCGCGCGGCCACCGCTACAAGCGATGAATCGGGGGCGCTTGCGTACACAACACCAAGTTCCGCATTCACGTGATCAGCAATCACCTGCAGCGCACAGTTCGCGATCAGTTCTGTGGACAGACCGGCGGCCGCCGCGCTCGCTACCGCGCGACCCGCCTTCAGACGGCGTTCGCGCACTTCAATGGCGGTTGCGGACGTTCTGAACGCGCCGCGAAGCTGCATCAGCTCATTGCCCGACCGCGCGTCGGACTGATCCACCGGCAGGTCGAGCGCTGGCCGCCAGTCCGACTCGGCCATCGCACGAGCGGCTCGCAATAAGTCGCGCGCCGACCGCCGGACGGATCCTGCAATCAACAGGGCGATCAGCAGAAACGCCGACAGGCTCACGATCGCCGCCGAGATGACGCCATCCCGCACACGCTGTTGTGCCGTCGCCATGGCACTCATTGACTCGGCCACGGCGCGGCGATGCCGGGCGATGTACGCATCGAGGTTGTCGACTAAGGCGAGTCGACGTTCCTGCAGTGCGTTCTGCGTCGCGTCCCCCATTTGCTGGCCGCGCGTTTGCTCGGCGGCAAGCAGATACGCGTCGACCGCCGGCAGTATCGTTGAGAATGCCGGATCGCCGACGTTCAGCATGGCGAGTCGCGCGACCTCTGACCGTGCACTCTGCAGGGCGTTTGAAAAATCGAAGCGGTTCGTTTCCGTGGGCGAGACCTGAACGGCACGGGCCGCGACCGCAACGCTGAAGATGTCACCCCGCAGCTGCAGCGCCGATTCCAGTCGCGGCGCGAGGCGGCTGGCGAACTCGGTTTCCGCCTGTGCACTCTGTTGGCTGTAGGTCCGAACCACCAGCAGGCTGGCGATATTGATGGCCAGAAGCACAACAAACCCCAGTCCGAGCCGCTGACCAATGCTCAAATGCGACCATCGCATCATGCAACGCTCTGAAGAGGGCTGTGATGAAAGAGCCGGCTGCGCGGCGCTGCGGCGAGAAGCCGGTCTGCCGAGGGACCGCACGGCCATTCGGCCTCGCCTACGCACAACATGCCACCGGGAGCAAGGCAACGCTCGAGCCGCAGAAAGGTGCGCTCCTGGGCGGTCCGCTGAAAGTAGATGAGCACGTTTCGACAACAGATCAGATCGAACGCGCCATCGCCCGGGGCGGGCGCGTCAGAAAGCAGGTCGTGGACGGAAAACTGAATTAAACGATGGAGCGATTTGTCTACGGATACGACGTCCTCACCGACGTCGCGCTTGCCGGCGACGTTCGTGAGATAGCGGTCGCTGAGCAGCTGCGGCAGCGCTCCGACGGATGAGAGGCGATACTCGGCTCGTCGGGCAAACGAAAGTGCGCTTGGATCGACGTCCGTCGCCTGGATGAACCCGTCAATGCGCAGATCATGCAAGAGCATCGCTAGCGTCCACGCTTCTTCACCTCGCCCGCAGCCGGCGCTCCAAATTCGTAACGGGCGGCCTCGCGCCGAGTCGGCGAGCGCTGGGAGAAACCGCGACTGCAACAATGCAAACACCTCCGCATCGCGAAAGAACTCACTCACTTTGATCGAGACGCGTTCAAGCAGCGCGTTGGCTTCGTGCGGTGAGTGCGCGATGAGGCGCGCATACGATTCGAGGCAGGGCGACGCAATGGAAATCATCCGATTGCCGATGCGCCGTTCAATCGTTGTGCGCCGATACTCGCGCACGTCGACGCCAGTATGTCGGCGGAGCGCGTCCATAATCGCGTCCACCGCCACACTCTCGGCGAACAGGCGTGCACCGAACTCATTCAGTGCATCGCAAGATCGCTGCACCTCGGCGTTGGCTGTCATGAACTCGTTGCAGAATTAAGAAGGGAACGCATCGGCGGAGGGTGCGGCTGTGAGCGCAGGACGACGACTCGGGTCGGTTGCAAGGTAGGCCGCGGCAGAACCGACGCTATCCCCCCTGAGAGATAGAGGCCGTCCGGATCAGCTGGTCGGCTTCCGTCGCCTGAGGGGCGCCTCGTAACGGGTGCGTCGACGAATGGCGAGGCTTGCGCGAACCCGTAATGCGATGGCGAAACTCGGGCGCAAGAAGCGCCCCCTCGCTCACCTTGGCGATGCAGATATCGCGTGGCGCTTCGAGCACAGACCCGTTCGCACTCGCATCCTGTTCCGCCAGGCGGCCCGCTGCGACGACTCGAAAGCGCACTGCGCACGACATCTTCGGCAACGCTGGCGAGACGCTGACCCACCAACGCAGCCACCGTCGATGCCATATGTCCCAAGGTCCCGCTGACCTATGTCTGCGACGATGTGCCGCGGTGCATACGATCGGTCTTCGGCGAAGGGGCCACGAGCGAGTCGCTCCGTGCATCACGTCGATCAGTCACCCGATTACTCATGACCCCGAGCGCGAAGCCGGCGGCGAGCGCTGCCCCGACTGTGATCAGCGGATGTTCGCGAAGCGTCGATCGTACATTCACTTTCTCGCGCACCGCCGACCCCAACTCATCGAGTGACCGCTTCAGCTGTTGGCGTTCCGCACGCACCATTGCCTTCAGTGCGTCGGCCGACTCAGGCAGGTTGTCAACGAACTCCGTATCGATACTTGTCGAAACCGTGGTCACTACGACCGGGTCGCGGATCGGCCCACGAAGAATCCGATGGCGACTGCTGCGGCCAATGTGGCGGCCGGATGACGCTTGGCCATCGAGGTCAGATCTTCCATGGTGTCGCGTGAATCGATTTCACGTACGTACTCCGCGGTCGAGCCAAAGGCCGATGCAGCCTTGTCCGCTACCGAAGCGACGCGCGCACTGACGCTGTGACCGGCGCGCTCAATACGCTCGGAGGCATCATCAAGCGCGTGCGATGCCGTGTGCTTGAGATCGTTCGCGCCCGCTGCCACGGAATCGGCAACGTCAGGCGTGTATGCGTTTTTCAGGGAATAGTCCTGCATGAGAATCTCCTTGTCTGGCAATGACGGGCAGGTTGGAGTGAGCATCGGGACAACCACGGACTCAAAACTCAACCAACTTCGGAGTGTGGTAGTTAGGAGATTCAGGCTGCGCACACCATTCAACTCGGAGCCACACTTTCATGACCGCTACGGCTCACTCACAGATGCTCCGAAGGGATTAGCGCTCGTTCAGCCCTGAACAGCGCAGTGCTCACGATGCGTCCGTTGCGCGCGCCACCATCCGCTCAAGACCGTCGAGAATCAGTTCCAGCCCGAAAGAAAAATCATGCGTGCCGTCGTGCGTTCCGTCGGCCACCAGCGCGCTGAGTTGATGCATGTAGGGGTACTGCGCTGCAGGGATCATCGGCAGATAGCTGGCCGCCGCTGAGGCATACTCGCTCGGCTCCACTGGAAAGTTCTGTAACTGCAAGGTGAAACCGTAGACGAAGCTGTCGATGGCATTCCAGGCGCGATCCGTTTGTGCCCACGAAAGTCCCGCCTGGCGCATCGTGCTCAGCGTGGCTTCGATGTAGCGAAACATCTTGGGCCCCACATTCATGCGGGAGACCACGAGCATGCCGGCCCACGGATGCGCGAGCAACACGGCGTGCGCCGACAGAGCACGCGTGCGCATCTCGGCCTTCCAGTCGCCACCCGGCGTTGGCAGTGTGATTTCGCCGATCACGAGATCGACCATACCGTCCAGCACATCATCCTTGTTGGTGACGTGATTGTACAGCGACATCGCTTCGACTTTCAGCGTGGCGGCCAGACGCCGCATCGAGAGCGCCTCGAGTCCGTGTTTGTCGGCCAGCCGCACGGCGGCGCGCAGCACGCGCTCGCGGGTGAGCGGAGACCGTCGGGGTGTGGGCATGCAAATGAGATAACGCAAAGTGGGGCCGAACGGCAACCGTCCCAGGCCACTTGTCAACGGGCATACTTACGGTGTATGCTAAAACATACAGTGTAAGTGCTGCTTTCCATCAACTCGGGATTCTTGCTATGCGATCACTGGCCTCCGCCATCTCCCCGCTGATCTGGTCCATCGGCACAGGCTTCGTGCTACTGGCCAGCACTTCGGCGGCACAGGAACTCACCGTCGTCCCCGCCGACAGCGGAACGCCCTCGATACCGCGTTGGTACGCGGGCGTCTCCGCAGATATGGGTCGCCCGACCGGAGCCTTCCGTCAGAATGTAGGCCATGCCGGTGGTGTGCACGGGCACCTCCGCCTCCGGCTCGATCGATTTGGGCTGGTGTCGCTCCGGCTCGAGGGCGGCTACCTCAACTACGGGCACGAGAGCCAACGCACGTGTCTCGCCACCACGCCGGGCTGTCGTGTGGCCGTCAACGTTACGACCGCGAACGGGATTCTCTCCGCTGGGATCGGTCCCGAGTTCTCCTGGCCGTTGGGACCTGTGCGTGCATACGGGCACGGTCTCATCGGTGTAAGTCGACTGGCCACCGTATCCGGGCTCAGTGGCGGACTCTGGCCCGATGTGGTCGCGGCGGACGAACACTTCGGCGATAGTGGATTGGCGTGGAGTACTGGCGCCGGTCTGTCGCTGCTCATTCGCTCGGGTGTGGCGGTGGATCTCGGGGTGTCGTACCAGGGACACGGCCAGCGCAACTACCTCATCAAGGGCGGTGTCACCGACAATCCTGACGGCACACTCGACCTCGATGTAAAGCGTTCCGCCGCGAACATGTTCTCAGTGCGCCTCGGCGTGACTACGTCACTGACGCGCAAGCCGAAGCGATGAAAGCCGCCGTGTACCGCCGTTACGGGCCACCAGGGGTAGTTACCGTGGAACCGGTACCACTGCCGGCACCCGGCCCGCACGATGTGCTCATTCGGGTGCGCGCTACAACGGTCTCGTCGGCCGATTGGCGTATACGCAGTTTGACCATGCCGCACGGCTTTGGTGTGTTTGGGCGGTTCGCCTTCGGGCTGAGCGCGCCACGTCAACCGATTCTTGGCAGCGAGCTGTCAGGCGACGTCATCGCGGTGGGCAGCGCTGTGCGCACGTTTTGTTTTGGTGACGCTGTGATTGCGTTTCCCGGGAGCAAACTCGGTGCGCACGCTGAATATTGCTGTCTGCCCGAGCAGAGCCTCATCGTGCACAAGCCCCCCAACCTCTCCTACGAGTCGGCCGCGGCGCTTGCGTTCGGCGGCACGACCGCACTGGACTTCTTCCGGCGTGCGAAGCTTCGCGCGGGCGAGCAGGTGTTGATCAACGGTGCATCGGGTACCGTCGGTTCGGCCATGCTGCAACTCGCGGTCGACGCTGGCGCCAACGTGACCGCTGTGTGCAGTGCCGCCAACGCGGCGCTCATGTCGCAGTTGGGCGCGTCGCGCGTGCTTGACTACGGCAAGGTTGACTTCGCCGCAGAAGGCATTCGTTATGACATGATCGTGGATACAGTGGGCAACGCGCCGTACGCACGGGTCACGCACGCGCTTCGCGCAAACGGACGCTTGCTGCTCGTACTGGCAACGCTACCGGAGTTGCTTCGAGCGCCGTGGGTGACACTCCGTTCCCGGCAACGCGTCATCGCCGGACCCGCGGCCGAGCGGATTGCCGATCTACGCACGATTGTGAAGATGGCTGAGGAAGGGCGCTTCACACCGCTGATCGATTGTTGCCTGCCGATCGGAGAGATTGAAAGGGCGCATGCGCGAGTGGAGAGCGGAAGGAAACGCGGGAGTGTCGTGGTGCGACTTGATGCCGACTGAGGAAGAGGCTACCATAAGGCGTTGTCGGGCGTTTCCGGCAGCTGCCAGTCACTTCAGCTGACATCTCTCCCCCATCCCACCTCGAAGGAGCAGCCACATGTTCCGCACTCGCCTCGCGAGGCACCTGACGTTCGGTACGGCCGTCGGGCTGGCCGCGATCGCTTCGCCGCAGCACGCCGACGCTCAGCTGCTCTTCGATGTGAACGCCCGCGCGGGCGCTGCCGCGACGCAGTCCGGTTGGACAGCGCTCACGTTGGCTGGCCTTTCAAACGTTTCCTTCTCTGCTATCGGCAATGTCTTGCTGGATGATCGCGATCGGGGTCCCGGTGCAAACTCGGCCGTTGGCTCTACCTTCGACGACATGTGGCGGGATTTCATCTTCGCCGACGAACGCCAAGGAAATATCGGGATGCCAGCCGGCATGGACATTACGATCTCCGGTCTGACGGCCAACAGCCTGTTCTCGGTGAGTGTGTGGGCGTTCGACTATATCAGCTTTCCGCAGCGCAACATGACGTGGAACGGCGTACAATACGGCTTCAACGGTACCGACCCGCTCCCGAACGGACTTGCTGAGAAGCGAGTGACGTTCACGACGATGAGCAATGGCGCTGGCGTTGCCGTCTTGCAGGGTCGCATAGATACCGGTCAAGCCGGGCCGTGCTGTAACGTGTTCGTGAACGGCTTCAGTGTGACGGTGGTCCCGGAACCGGGTTCGTTGGCGCTCGTCGCCTTCGGATTGACTGGTCTGGGCGTGATGGCGAATCGCCGCCGCGCGTCTCGGTCGTAATCGTGGGCGGGTACCAGGTCGCTCGTTCCTCGGCGTCCGTGTCCCCAACTTGATGCTTCGGCGCCGCGAAACTTTCGCGCACTGAGGTCATTGAATCGTCGCCCAATGGGCGGCGATTCGCGTTTAACGAATGCACGGCTGGTTGTAAGTACACAGCGACGTCAGCTCCTGAGCACCCGCATCGCCCGTTCCCAACGCACGAGTTCGCCGAGCAGCGATGTTGCCGCCTTGTCCTGCACCTCACCGGGGGTAAAGTGTGCGTTCTCGGAGTCAACCAACTTGCCCGCAAAGGGAATCGACACGGCGCCGGGCAACGGCATCATGCTGTTGGCGGTGGCAATGATCCGCAGTGTACTCGCCGAGCGCAGTCCAGCCGATACGCCGCCGTAGCTCACAAGACCGAGTGGTTTGTACATCCACTCCTTTGCGAGACACTGAATCGCGTTCAGCAGCGATGCCGGCGGCGAAAAATCATACTCGGGTGTCACGAATACGTACGCGTCGCCGCGAGTGATCGTGGCGCTCCATCGCTTCGTATGTTCGTGCTCGTACATCTGCTTCGTGGGATGGTAAGGCTCGTCGATCAGCGGCAGCGCGATTTCTCGCAGGTCCAGGCGTTCCACGGCAAAGCCGGCGTGCGATTCGGCGATTGGAATGAACCAGTCGGCGACTGCGCCGCCGATGCGAGTGGGGCGGACGCTCGCGACAATGACTTGCAGGATGGGTTTGCTCATTTTCGTTAAACCACGGCAACACCGCAGGAGTTCCGCGTGAGCACGCGCTGTGCTCGCTGCCCACATTGAACAGGGACTCAGGAGCGGTTCCTCCTGATGCCGCGGCGCAGCGCTCCGCTCAGTAGCGCCAGCTCAGCGTGTCCGCTCCGCTGGGTGCGCGCGCACGCATACGATCGAGAATGCGTGGGATGTACATCTGATGGTATCGCAACCGAGAGTAGGCGTTGCTTCGCGTCGGATCACCGTTCCAGCAGTGCTCGGCGCGATCACCGTAGGTGATTTCACCCGTCCAGCGCGGATTGGCCGTGCTTTTGAGAAAATCCTCAACGAGATAGACCGCGTTGTTGAGGTAGTAGTTGTCCATGTCGCCCACGTAGATGTTCAGCTTGTCATAGACCTTGGGCCCGAGCGTCGACCAGTCACGTCGCAGGATGTACGAAAGGTCGTAGTGCTCACGCCAGTAGGCGGCGACCTCCTTGTCGATCACGCCCGTGTGTTTGTCCCAGATCGGTTTGGGGTATCCGTCATCGCCCATGGGCGAGTACGTGGCCTGCCAGATATCCCACTGATCGCCGCTGCGTCCCTTGCTGCCGAGCGCGGCCTCGCGGCGGTTGGTTTCGGCCATCGTCGCCTGCACCTGTCCGAGGTGGTTGCGGCGTGCGGGCCGTGGCGTGCGCTTCCAGGGGCTGTCGAGAAAGTACGCGTTCGTGTCGTCGTACAGATTGAACACGGTGTTCGCACGGAAATCGATGGGATCCGGACAGGCGACGTAGGCGCCGTTGAACTCATCAGGATAGAACATCTGCACCGCCATGGCTTCCCAGCCCCCGGTGCTACCGCCGTACGTGATGCGCGCCCATCCCTGACCAATCCCACGAAAACGCTTTTCCACTTCGGGGATGAGTTCGTACATGATTGCGTCGCCCCACGGTCCTTGTGACGCCGAGTTCACCGCGTAGGAATCGTCGTAGTAGGGTGTGGCGTGACGCACCTCCATGAGCAGCACGCGCGGAAATCCCGGCGCCGTCCAATCCTTGTACAACTGGTGCTGCAGCTCCTGCTGAATGCGATTGTAGCCCGCGAGATTGAAGCGTGCCGAGAAGTCAGGAGTGAGATTCGGGTCGGGCGGTGTCTCGCGAAAGCCTTCGAAGGTGGCCGGAAAATGTCCGTGGTACACAACCAGCGGATAGCGCGCGTCCGGATGCTCATTGAACCCGGCGGGCAGCAGCACGTTGGCGCCGATGTACATATCGCGCCCCCAGAACTTCGACAGACGCTCGCTGCGAATTGTGATGTGCTTGATCCACTTCGTATCTGTTGGTGGCGCGATGGCCGGAATCGCTCCGTCCAGTGACACGGTGGGCACGTTGCGCTGCCGCGCGTCGAGTGTGATCCACTGCGGCGTGCTGTACAGATTGCCCGGCTTGCGACTCCACTGCTGCCCCTCACCCTTGTCGGGCGGCAGCTTCACCGAGTGTCCGGTGCTGAGCGTGAACGTCTCGTAGCGATTGAGCAGTGCCTGCACCCAATACCGCCCACGCGGCAAGTCCCGCAGCGACGCCAGCGCATAGGCATCCGCCTGCTCCGTCACCGCGCGCGTCGACCCGGGCACCCAGTTCTCGATGTCCGTGCCGAACACCAACTGCGATTCGGCGCCGTCGCTGATCTGGAAGCGTGGCTCGCGCGTACTGTCGGTGGACACGAGCAACAGTAGTCGCCCGTCGAGCGGCCTACTGGCTTGGGCTTTCGGAAGCGCTACCTGAACACGTACCGACGGCTGTGGTTGCGCGCCGATCGGTAGCGCGAGCAGCAGGGGCACCAACAATGCAGCATGCGTGCAGTGGCGAAGCATGGGGTATCCGGCAAGGAGGGAAGGGCACCTTCCGCCAAACATACGCTCGAGGGTCGCGCGTCGCAGCATCGGTCCCGCGTGCCGATCGTATCCGGCGCAGGTGCGATGAGCGAAGCCGCAGCGCATACTTCTGGTGTGGGCACCCCATCTCTCTTTTCCACCTCCCTCATGCCACGAACCACGCTGGTATCCGCACTCGTACTGTCCATGGCGCTCGTCGCATCGCTACTGTCCGCGCAGGAAGCGAACTTCGGCCGCGCGCTGGCCATGACGGAGATGGAACTGCTCGTGGGCCAGCCGCTCAACTGGTACGGCCCGGGCGCGGTGTACACCTATCGACTCGATGCGGCAGGACGGTGGCAAGAACAGATGCGTCTGACCGCCTCCGACACACTGCGCATGGACAGCTTCGGTCAGACGCTCGCGCTCGATGGCAACACGCTGCTCGTGGGCGCGCCGCGGAAGGACGCGAACGCGGGTGTGGTGTACGCGTTCACGCGCGAGTCGACGCGCGCTGCGTGGCGGCAGGGCGAACGAATCGCGGCGCCGAGTGCCGGGCAGTTTGGGCAGGCCATAGTGTTCGCTGGCAACGAGGCGTTTGTCAGTGCGCCGAGGGTGACTGGCGGCGGCGCGGTGTACCACTATCAGCGGCGCGGCGACACGTGGCAGATGCAGGCGGTGCTCAAACCCGCCTCGCTCGATAGTCTGGCCGCATTCGGCCACAGTCTCAGCCTGCAAGGCACCCAGCTGCTCATCGGCGCACCGAACGACAAGGGTGGTGTTGGCCAGGCGTATGTGTCCACGCGTTCGGACGATGGGCGTTGGAGCGCCCCGACCGCGGTGAATATTCCGCAACCGGGCGCCGAACGGGCCGGTGTGGGCGCGAGCGTGTTGCTCGACGGTGCGCGTGCGTTTGTCGGCGCACCCGGTGCGATGCTGGTGCATGTGCTGACGCGCAGTGCGAATGCACCGTGGTCGGTGTCTGGCGAACTGCGTGCGTATGACGGCGGACGGGGCACACAGTTTGGCGCCGCGATATCGACTGTCGGGCGCGATGTGTGGGTTGGTGCACCTGGCGCCAACGGGCGCGTCTATCGTTTTCTTGCCGACAGTGCCCGTGGATGGCGCGGCGTGGCGAGCCTGATCGCCGACTCGAGTCAAGGCACCTCGTGGCCATTCTCGTTCGGCTTCGCGATGGCAAGTAGGGGTGACCGCGCCGCGATCTCGATGCCGACGCGCGATTTTGGGGAGGGACGGGTGCTCGCCGCCACGAGACGCGGCGACGAGTGGGAGCACACACAACTGCTCACTGGTACGATCGCGTCGATCGCTGACGGCGCCACGCCCGCCGCGTCCTGTACCGCCGGCAATGTTGGCGTGTACACGTGCAACAACGTCGATCTGGTCTCCCACATGCCCGTGAGCGCACTCGGCGGTGAACGCGGCGTGTGGCTGAACGATGTGTGGGGATGGACCGACCCGCAAACACAGCGTGACTACGCGCTCGTGGCGCGGCGTGATGGCGCGAGTTTTGTCGATGTCACGGATCCATCACATCCGCAACTCGTGGGCACACTGCCGCGCACACGCGGCGCGCCACCGTCCGTGTGGCGCGACATCAAAGTGATCGGCAATCACGCGTACATCGTGGCCGACGGCGCCGGTGCGCACGGCGTGCAGGTGTTCGACCTCACGCGACTGCGTGCGGCGCGCAACGCGCCGACCTTTGCGCCCGATACCACCTATCGCAACATCGCCAGCGCGCACAACATCGTCGCCGATACCGCGAGTCGGTTCCTGTACGTGGTGGGCGCGAACGGCGGCGGCGAAACGTGCGGCGGCGGATTGCACATCATCGACGCGCGCTCGCCCACGGCACTCAAGTTCGTGGGCTGCTATAACGATCGCAGTGGCAGCAATCCGCGCGGCTACACGCACGATGCCCAATGCGTGGTCTACAATGGGCCCGATGCGAAATACCGGGGACGGGAGATCTGTGTTGGGTCGAACGAGAAGGAGATCAACATCGCCGACGTCACCGACAAATCCAAACCCGTGACGATCGGTCGCAACAGCTATCCGAATGTGTCGTACGCGCATCAGGGGTGGTTTGACGCGGAGCACCGCTACTTCTACATGAACGACGAAGGCGATGAGATGGACGGCCTGGTGGAAGGCACCCGCACGATCGTATGGGATCTCACCGATCTCGCCGATCCGGTCGTCGCGAAGATGTACTACGGGCCCGTGAAGTCGTCCGACCACAATCTCTATGTGGTGGGCAATCGCGTGTACGAATCCAACTACGGCAGCGGGCTGCGTGTGCTCGATATCACTGATCGCGCATCGCCGCGCGAGATGGGATTTTTCGATAGCGCACCGTTCAACGATGACGGGCCCGGCTTCAGCGCCGTGCAAAGTGGGGCGTGGAGCAACTACCCGTTCTTCAAGAGTGGCGTGGTGATTTTCACGAGCGTGCGTGAAGGGCTGTTCATCGTGCGTGTGCGGGAGTTTGTGCCGTAGCGGTGCGGCGGCGAGTCTGCTGGTCATCGGCAAGAGAGACAGTGCGAAGCGGTGCTCACGCAACGTCAGGCGCGTTGAAGTACTCCGCCGCGTCGCCACGGAGCGCCAGTCGGGTCGCGTTGTTCGAACCGTCAACCGTGCAACCCGCGGTGCGCGCAGCACGTGGGCAGTGCGGTGCAGTTGCGCATGGACCTTGCCGACTTCTTCCCGTGCATGAGCGGCGCACGCGTGCAATCGGCGTTCCGTACGCTCGGATACCCGGAGCCCGTCGCAGACTTGCTCGGCGGCATCCGGCCGCAGTGTCCACAGGGCGCACCCACCTGGCCCGCGCTCGCCAACTTGTGCGCCTTCCGCCTGGCTTGCCGGTTGACGGGACTCGCCGACTGGCTCGGGGCGACCTACTCGCGCTACGCCGACGATCCCGCGTTCTCCGGCGGCGCAGAGTTTGCGCGGCGCGCCGAGTACGTGAGCGCGATGGTTGCGGCGATCGCGCGCGATGCGATGCTGGCGCAGATCTGTCGCCAGCGTGCGAGCGCCAGAGCGGCTGCACAGTTTGCTCCACTCGACGCGCGAGGTCTCTAGCGCATCGCGGCCCCCGCTGCATATTGGGGGAAACCACCCCCAAGCTCGCCTTCGACCAGAAGCCTGATGAAGGTGCCCTCACTCACCTAGCGCGCTGCACTGCAGGGAAGGGAACGCCGGATGACGATGGAACGCATTTCGACGCATACCGCTGCCATGGGGATTGTCTCGATCGCACCCGATGGGCAATGTCTGGTGAACCTGCCCGGCGTAAGCGACGGGCTGCGCTACGCCCGCGAGTACTGGTCCACCACCATTCGCAATCTCACCACCACGCATCGGCTGCAAACGGCGAACGTCAAGTCGTACGCCGCACCGGTGCACATCTCGCCGGCCCTGCGCGCCAAATGGCACACGCTGTTCGGTTCCGTCACGGCCGACGGGCAGCCCGATACCGCTGTCCCCTATCTCTATAATCAGAGCGTTGGCACGCTGTTGTACACCCGCATCTTTCGTGATCTCGGTATCAATTTTCGCCACCTGCTGCACCTGCAGCATCAAACCACGCACTACGCGAAAGTGCTCGACTGGATTGCGGCCGATGATCAGGAACTGCACGCCAGCTCGCAGGAGGCCTGGAGACTGGGCGACGGCAAGGCAATGATCGCGCTGCGCATCGCGATTCATCGCCCTCGCGCACAGGGTGGCGAACTGCTCGGTACCGTGAACGATCGATTCATGATTCGCGCTGTTCCGGCCAACGATCTCGCCGCGCTGGCGAGTGGGCGTTCGCTGATTCGGAGCATTGCGGGGCTCCGGAAACGCGAACCGCAGCTGGATGTGAGCGCGCCGGGCACACAGGTCGTACCCATCGCGATCGCGGCCAATATGGGACGCCGATTCGGAGCCGTCTCCGGAGATTTCAACCCGGTTCATACAACGAAGCTCGCGGCGAAGTTGTTTGGCATGAAGCGCCCATTCCTGCAAGGGCTTGGTTTGCGCAACGCCATGTTGCGCGAGCTGGTGCGCGCCGGTTTTCCGCTTACGCGATTCCAGATGTCCTTTGCCAACCCCGCCTATCTTGGGCAGACACTGCAATTCGTCATGCAGGACCACGCCTTTGAAGTCATTGATGAGCAGCGGCACGTGATCGCGTTCGGTTCGGCAGCGGAAGCGACTTGAGCGGCTGCGGCCGACACCGGTGGCACAATAGTTGACGGGCCATCGCCGACCTTTCCCGGACATCAATTATGCCGACAACTTCACACTCCGGAGTCTACGCGCGCCCTGCCGACGACGAGCTCGACATGTTCGGCCTCACGCACCCTGGACTCAAGCGCGCGCAGAACCAGGATCATTTCATGCTCGCGACGGTGCACGCGCAAATCGTGGTGCACGGTTCGAGTCTGGACTGGAGCACCGAACTGCCGCTGCGTGGCGCGAGGTTGGGCACAATTCTGCTGGTCGCCGATGGCGTAGGCGGTTCGAGTGATGGTGCCGCCGCCGCTCAGCTCGCGACACAAACCGTCACGCAATACGTCGCGTCGAGCCTGCGCTGCTATCAGGAGATCGGCAGTGGGCAAGATCCGGAGTTTCTCACCGCCCTGCACGAAGCGGCGATGCGCGCGCATGACGCCGTACGCGCCGAGGCGGCCACACGTTCGAACAAGAGCAGACTCGCGACCACACTGACGCTGGGGATCGGCGTGTGGCCGTGGCTGTATGTGGTGCAGGTGGGTGACAGTCGCGCCTACATCCATGCGCAGGGACAACTCCGCCAGATCACGCGCGACCAGACAATCGCACAGGCTCTGCTCGACGTCGGCGCGCTGAAGCCCGAACAGCTGCACCAATCACCGCTCAGTCACGTTCTGGCCAGCGCGATCGGTGGCGATGAGGCCACGCCCGTGGTGTCGCGCGTGAATGTGTCGGAGCGCGGGTGCATTTTGATCTTCTGCACCGATGGGCTCACAAAACATGTGTCCGATGAGGAGATCGCCGCACTTTGCGCCAGCGGCCTGGCCGCTGAGCCGCTCGCTCGGCGACTCCTCGAAATGGCGCTCGAACGAGGAGGGTCGGACAACATCACGATCGTGATCGCGCGCGCGCCGGAGAAGCAACAGGATCTCGGCGACGCATCTGCCGAGAAATAGCGCGACTTCGACACGCTTGCGGGTACGGTCGAGCTTGACTCGGTTGCAGCGATCTATAAAATCGAGTGGACACGTGCGTCTCTCCCACAGCTCCAGAGATGTGTATGCGCAGCATCTGCGTCATGGTCTTCGCCGCGACGGCCCTGCTCGCCCCGCGCGTCTCGTCGGCGCAGCCGTTGCCCATCGCACCTCCCGGCACCGAAGGCTTAGGCGTCTTCGTCACCGGCATCGATCCGATTGTTGCCACCTATCTCGGGAACTCGGCGGCGTTCAGCAACGACCTGTTTCTGCTGCTCGACGCCGGCGGCAATCCAGGTCACGACGGTAGTGGGCAGAACTTTTTCACCGGACCCGGCGCACGCAACCCGGACGGCTTGCCGCACGCACGCGTTCAGGCCGGTTGGCAGCCGCAAACGACACTGGTGAGTTTCGAGGACTTACTGAACCTCCCCGAGGGCGCCAACGGCTATAACGACCTCAGCTTTTCATTCACGAATACCGCCACAGCTGTGGTGCCGGAGCCGGCGTCGGTCGCGCTCGTTGCCGTCGGGCTACTCGGACTCGGTGCCGTTCGGCGGCGGCGTGGAGCCGTGCTCAGCACGTAGGTGTTGCATCGTGTCTCGTTGTGAACCGTCGTTAACGAGGGAAACGGTAAAGCGGGCTCGAACGCCTCATCGTTCGAGCCCGCCCGTGCTCCTCAGATTGCGGTGCTCGATTCGATGAACTCCCAGGAACCTGTGCCTCAACGCGACGATCCGGGCGTGTACGTCCAAGAGGCGCCCGGCGGTGTGCGCTCCATTGCTGGCGTCGCAACATCGATCACCGCGTTCGTCGGACGCGCCGTGGCTGGTGCAACCGACGATCCCGTGGAGCTCACGAGGTTCGCCGAGTTCGAGCGTCTTTTCGGCGGGCTCGATCTGGCGAGCCCGATGAGCTACGCAGTGCGCGACTATTTCATGAACGGCGGCCGTGTCGCCCTCGTCGTGCGTGTGCAGAGCAGGACGGGCCGCGCGGACATTGATGACGATGACGTGATCGGCGATCAAGCGCAGCAGACCGGCCTCTACGCGCTCAAGCGTGCGAAGCTGTTCAACCTGCTATCCATTCCTCCACGTAGCCGCGACACTCGCACACTGCCATCGACCTACATCGCGACTTCGGCGAACGTATATCGCGCGGCGCTGGAGTTGTGCGTGAGTCAGCGCGCCATGCTTATTGTTGATCCCGATCCGTCCTGGGCGACGCCGCCCGCGCGCGCCGTTGCTCACGTGATCGACGGACGTCAGGCACTTGGCTTCAGCACGCAGGCCGCGCAAAACGCGGCGTTGTATTTCCCGTGCGTGCGGTATGTTGACCCACTGCGCGAGAACCAAGTCGACACGTTCGTACCCAGCGGCGCGATCGCTGGAGTCATTGCGCGGACCGATGGGCAGCGCGGCGTCTGGACGGCACCGGCCGGGCTCGACGCGACGCTCACCGGAGTGGAAGAGCTGCAGGTCAAAGTGAACGACGCCCAGAACGGTCTGCTCAACCCACTGGGCATCAATTGTTTGCGCTCCATGGGCGCCAAAGGCCGCGTGGTCTGGGGCGCTCGCACGCTCGCTGGTGCGGACGGCAGTGGCGACGAATACAAGTACGTGTCGGTGCGCCGGCTCGCGCTGTTCCTCGAAGCGAGTATCTACCGCGGCACGCAGTGGGTGGTGTTCGAGCCTCACGACGAGCCGCTGTGGGCGCAGGTGCGGCAGAATGTCGATGCGTTCATGCTCGGCCTCTTCCGCCAGGGCGCGTTTCAGGGGGCGACGCCGCGTGAGTCGTATTTTGTGAAGTGCGATCGCGACACGATGACAGAGAGCGACCGATCGTTGGGGATCGTGAATGTCGCCGTCGGATTCGCGCCGCTCAGGCCGGCGGAGTTTGTGATACTGACGATCCGGCAGCGGGCTGCTCAGTCCACTCTGTAATTCCGGTGCGCTTCATCCTCACGCGGCACTACACCCGTCACCTTCGTAATCAGGCGTTCGCAGCGGGGTAAGAACTGGGTGCGCACCAACACGCCGTTGCACCAGCCGAGTAAAATGCAGTAGTTGGACATGTACGGCCGGGCGTGATGCTTGGCGTATTGACGGTGACTGAGCAGCACTCCGGAACGCTGCAGCACACGCACGAATCGCGGCGGCGACGCCCTGTGCGCCCATTGATGCACTTGGTTGGTGGGCAGCGTTGTCGCGGATACGGCGACAATGAATGTCACGCTCGCCAGCTTGGCAACCGAATCAAGCGGAATCAGGAATGTTGCACACGAAACGGACGCAACAGACGTTTCCCCAGCACGGGCATTGCGCTACCGCGCGCGTCGCGATGCCCGGCGTCTCCAGCACGGGCAGGTGGTCGGGATCTGACTCGTGCATCGCATGGTGCATGGACTCCTCACGTGATGTCAGCGGAACGTCGCCGCTCAATATTGGCCATTGACGGCAAAAATCAATTCCTCATCTGCAGATTTTCGCGTGGCTTCTCGCAGCTGCACCGTATCCCACGACTTCTCGGCAGGAGGCTGTTGATCGACGTGCACGTCACGGAGTTGTCCGGCCCGCACTACGCGGTTGTTACCTGCGCCACCCTTGTTTCTGAGCGGCGATGACAACTGTTTGAAGCCGTACGACTGGCAGTTCAGGGCACCGTCCCGTCTGCGTCCCCGGTCCTCCTTTAAACTCCGAGCGCATCATCGTGCGACCGCGCGTGTCACGCTGGCTAGAATCATCCGTTTCCGTCCTGCTGCTGACGTTTGTCATTGGATCGCAAGTCCACTCGCAACAACCGGAACGTGAGCGAAGCACCAGCTCCAACTCGATATCGTTTGGAGTGACCGGTGCCGCCAACATGGCGGCGTTCCGTACCAACGGCGCCGCCTCGTACGAACAGGCGGTGGACTGGGCTGCCGGCGCCTGGATGAACGTTCCCTTGGTGCGGTTTCTGTCGCTGGAATCGCATCTTCAGTACAGCCGAGTTGCGTCGAAACAGACGGCCGGAGCCGTCGCGGCGCGGTTTCTCAACGACGTGTCGGTGAACTCCATCTCGCTGCCGCTGCTGCTCAAGTTACACCTGCGTTGGATCGCGCTGACGGCTGGCGGACAGCTCGACGTTCCCATCTCCATCGCTGACGATCCAAACGTCTACACACTCGACGACGTGGCATCGGTCTCGGCCGGCGTAACCGGTGGTCTCGACCTGTTTCCGCGAAGCCGCGTCTCGCTGTATGGCCGCTACATGTTCGGATTCACAAACGTCGATGGACGCCCGGTTCCTGATTCGACGAACACCCTCTACAACCAGGTGGCGCAAGTCGGCCTGCGCGTGCGGTGGTTCGGCGGCCAACGGTCTGCTGTGCGTGCTGCGGCGCCTGCCCCAGCAATGATCGCCTCTCCAGCGGTTGCCCCTCCAGTGATTCCCCCTGCAGTGGTTTCCCAAGCGGCTGTGAAACCCGTCGTGGTCGACCCCTGTGCCGCAACAACGGGCGCCGCACGGCCGGCCTCATGTCCGGTGCTCGACGCCGACGGGGACGGCCTGACAGACCGCATCGACAAGTGCCCGCTCGTCGCCGGCTCCACGAGGTTCGATGGTTGCCCGCCCCCGGATACCGACAGTGATGGTTTGCTCGATGACGTGGACGCCTGTGCGAGCGTGCCCGGACTCGCGAAGTACAACGGCTGCCCACCGCCCGATCAGGATCGTGATGGCATTATCGACGAAGAAGATCGCTGTCCCACGGTGATGGGTGCGCGAGAGACGATGGGGTGTCCGCGACTGACGTCGTTCATGGCCGAAGCCGTGACGTTCGCCTACGGCCGTGCGACGCTCACGCCGAGCGGGCGCGCGGAGCTCGACAAGGTGGTTGCGTACATGCAGATGTACACGGATGTGCGGATTCGTTTGTCTGGACACACGGACAACTCGAGCAGCGACGCGACCAACAACCCGCTCTCCGAGCAGCGCGCCAACGCCGCGATGGAGTACCTGCGTAGCCGCGAAATTGACGCCTCACGCATGACGGCTGAGGGACATGGATCGGCCCAACCGACAACGGGCAATGGTACGGCCGCCGGTCGTGCGAAAAACCGGCGGGTGGAAGTAATTATTCGGTGACGATCGGATGTACAGGCGCGTGCCGCTGGTTCAGGGCACGCAGGGGAAGTTGCCGTTTGCCTTGGTCTGCACCAGGCCTCCGTTGTAAAGCAGTCGTACAGTCGCGATGCCCACTGTGTTGAAGAAGGTTTCGCTGAAGCCACTGCCCAGCGGGCGCGCGGGCAGCATTAGCGAGCCCGACTCTCCGCTGCCAGCGGTATTCCACTCCACAGTCACGACAGCATCGTTCGGGTTACGCACCCGGAAAGTTTTCCCGCACATGTAGGTCAGCACCATGCCCGCTGTCGTGATCACCGGAGGCGCGCAGTCGACCGCAATGTCGAGCGTGCTCGTGAGGCCGGCGCTTACCGCGACGCCTGCCGCGACTGGCAGTGTGCATCCGGTCGGCGCGGTCGTGAGCGACACCGAGCTCGCGCCGGCCAGCACCCCAGCGATCGTGTAGCTGCCGTCGGCACCGGTCAGCGTACTCACGCCACCCGCCCCGACGCGCGCGCCGTTGAGCGCGCCGCGCGTGGCCGACGTGACCGTACCAGCGACTGAACCGAAGGCGTTCACATTCTCAACCAGTCCGCCTACAGTCCAGCCGGCGTGCCACGGCACGTTTGCGCCCTCAATCATTTCGCGCTCTACAGCGCCTACATACGCGCTGGGCAGAAAGAACCCATTGACAGGTGGGAGAATGGCGGCGGCGAGAAAGAGCGGCGAGGTGGTGCGGAAGTCGGCCAGCGTGGCCGAGAATCCGGCCTTCTGCAATCCGTCGATCGCTGCGGGATCGGATACCCGCGTCAGCGTTGCATCCGAGAGGTGAAGGTCTTCGATCGCGGCTCCGCCGGCGCAGGCTCCGTCCGCATCAGGATCACCGATCAAGCCAGTAGTCGCGAGCACGCCATGGCGCACGGAGAGCTGTGTGTCGACCAGGCTGCACGATTCGGCGCCGTCGATGTCAAGCGTGACGTCGAAGCCGGCGAGCAGTACGTTCCGGACTGTCGCGGCGGTGCCGTCACGCAGGCGCAGGCCCGTGGATGATGGCGCACCGTCGGCGGGCAGTCGCACGAGCGACAGATTGAACAGCTCTGGTGAAGAGCGCGGCGCCAACGACGGCGATGCCTGATCGTTGCTGCCTTCCACAGCCGTTCCACCCTCGGCTGGCATCTGCACGATGGCGTGCTGCAGCCGACCAGTCCAGCCACCGCGCCACGCGATGCCCGTGGGACCGCTGCTGGTAATGAGCAGGTGCCGAACGTCCACCGTTCCCCCGCGAAGCGTGATTCCACCCGCTCCGGCTGCGTGCACCTGCACGAATTCGATTTGCGTACCGCGGCCCACGCCGAGCAGTTGCAGGCCCCGCGTACCATTCTGCACGCGCACATAGCGCAGCACCCCCGAGTTGTCCTCTAAGTCGCATCCTCCGAAAGGACCAGCCAGTGCATCGTCCGTGCGCTCGGCACAGCCGGCCGCACCAACACCGCGCGCCGCCGGGCTGTTCAACAGGCCCCCATTCACGGGCGCATTGCCGGCGATGATCAATCCGCCCCAGCAGTCGCGAACCTCCATGGTGCCGGCGGCGCATGACAGCACGACCGGCTGGAGTTGCGTACCTGTGACCTCGATGCGCCCAGAGCGCGCTACGACGATGGCTGCACCGGACAACCCCTCGATACGCGTGCCCGGCAAGACGCGCAGTACACCGCCGTCGGCGATTCGCACAACGCCCGTGATGCGGTGCACGCGATCCGAACTCCATACCGTGGTGCCGCGCAACGTCGACGCTTCCACGATGTGCACAGGCAGCGAGGCAGGTTCGTCCGCGAACGCTCGTTCGGTTGAAATCAGCGGCGGAAACATCAGCAGCGCGGCGACGATTGCTCGGCGCATCCATCGTTCAATGCGAGGAAAGTGGGCTCGTGGAGTCATCGCGGGAAACCGGTTAGAGGGAGAAGTCACACGGTACGTGCGTCGTGTCACATTGATGGCCGTGCAGAGTCCGACGCCTGTATCGCGGCTGTAACGTCGGTTCCGGGCCGACCCTGTCACCTCACGGAACGCGTCGACTAAAGAGCCGGCTTCGTCGCGACTGCGACACGAAAATCCGTCATCGTGTCCGAACGTGTCACGTTTGTAAAACAGAACGGTCTCTGATGCTTCTGCGCGACGAGCGCGTGAGGCTTTATTGATTGTCCGCGTGCTGCCGCTGTATTGCGCGGGTGCCTTGAGTAGTTCCGCACTCGTGTTGGCAGCTGAGCATCGATTCGCATCCAATCGTTCGGTGGTGTACCTCGTGCGTTCCCGTACCTCGTCGTTGCTGTGCGCTCTCATTGCACTGATGCTCGCCGCGTGCTCCACGCGCGACTCGGCCACTCCGTCGAATGACGGACCGGCTCCCGACGCCAACGCGCTGCATCTGGTGTCCGTCGTGGCCGGCAACATGTTCACCTGCGCCATCGATCGTGCAGGTGAGGTCTGGTGCTGGGGCAGCAATGATTTCGCGCAACTCGCGCGCAGTGATCGTGAAGATCGACGACGTCCCGTGCACGTGGCGCTGCCGACGCCCACCGTTCGCCTGACCGCCGGTGAGGCGCGCGTCTGCGCCGTGGACTCGTTGCGCACGCTGCGCTGCTGGGGAGACAACGTCGCATGGGCGCTCGCCGACTCCACGGTGACCCTGCTGGCCGAGCCTCGGGTGATGCCGGTTGGTGAGGTGCAGAATGTCGCTGCCGGATCTCGCTTCACCTGCGCCACGAACCTGCAGGCCGAGGCGTACTGCTGGGGTGGAGACAGGCTTGGCGAACTCGGCGACGGCGGCGACAGTCTGCCGGCTCGGGTGACGCCTGGGCCGGTAGCCGTATCAGTGACCTTCGATACGTTGGTGGCCGGGCGCACACATGCCTGTGGACTGACGCCGCAGGGAGACGCGTGGTGCTGGGGAGATAAAGCGCTCTCGGGCGACGGGTCGCGAGAAAAGCGCACGGCGCCAGTGGCGGTCGCTGGCAATCATCGCTTCCTCTCACTCACCGCAGGAGAGAGCGTGACGTGTGGCGTCGATCTCGAGAGCGCGGCGTGGTGCTGGGGCGTCGCCTACGACGGACAGCTGGGTTTTGCCCAGGGAACGGAGAATTCCTTCCTGCCCATGGCCGTGGCCGGTGGTCATCGTTTCGTCCAGTTGGCGGCTGGCTACCACCGTGTGTGCGGACTCGACACCGACGGACTCGCGTGGTGCTGGGGATCCAACTACCGCGGCACGCTCGGCGACACGGGCCGTGTGTCGTCGCTGACACCCGTACCCGTGCAGGGCGCTCGTCGCTACGTGTCGATCGCCTCTGGAGACTCACATGCGTGCGCGCTCGACACCGACGGGCGTGCGTGGTGCTGGGGGAGAAACGTGATCGGGCAGGGCGGAGGCGCGCTTGGTGACGGTACGGTGGAAAGCCGCTCCTTCCCCGTGCCCGTCATCGCGCCGGCTGCTACGGAGGCGGCCACGCGTGACTCCCTGGTGCCCAGAAAATCGCCATCCAATCAGTAGCGAACTGAAACGGAGCGAGCGAGTCCAGGCGGACGAAGGTCGGCGGCGACCAGCAGTTTGATCCGGAGCTCGCGCACCGTCGGGTCGACAAAAAATCCCACTCGACGCGGCGCCGACGCGGCCCCTGCGCCGATGACGCCGTACGGCTCATAGCGGAAGCAGTCAGTCGAGGTGGCGCCGCATCCGCGGTCGTTGAAAAAACTGTGCGGCTCGCCATCCCAATCGTTGCTGACAATCGCGGCGCCGTAGCTGGGCGTGGTCACCAGTACCTCGTTGCCTCCAGAGCTCACGCCGCCGCTGTTTGTAATCACCGACAGTTCGAAGGGGAACGCCTGCACACCGGAGACGCCAGCCGGAGGCAGCGGGAACGTTGGCGTGCCCAGTTCCACACTGCGCAGCCGATTCACGAGCGAGAGGTCAAAAGTGAGCAGGATCTTGCCCGGCACCACCGCGCCGATGGCACCGGCGGCATAGTTCGAGATGCGCATCTCGATGGCGTCCGCGCCAAGTAGCGAGAACCGCACACCCGGGGCGACAACACCATCAGCGGACGACGCGGTCCACGAGGCGCTTGGCGGTGAAACTTGCACGGTGCGGCGCACAGTGTTCACGTCCACGAGAAACGCCGTGCTCCGAAACGCCGACCAGGGGGACGTGGAATCCGATACGGGTGCGGCGATTGTCGGGGCATCGCTGCTGCACGCGCCAAGCAACAGGCACAGCACGGTAGCGCAACGCGCGAACGGCGCGACAAGACGATGAGAGCAACGCATGACGAAAGCAGAATGGTGTGTGACGAAGATCGACGGAGCGTCGATTCACACGCCAAACGAATCACCTTCGCGCTTCGCAACGTCACGATATGTAGCGGCCGCGCGCGATGTCACGTGCGCGGCGCGCAACATCACACGCCGCGCAACATCACACGCCGCGCAACATCACGCGCTTCGCAACATCACACGCCGCGCAACATCACGCGCTTCGCAACATCCATCAAAACGGTCCGCGGATACGCACCTGCACGGGAACGTTCGACGACAGCAGGTTGCCCGTCCCGAGCTGCCCGGCGGTGCCGGCGCCCCAACACCACG